>Ga0302322_100001460_pt1 | contig 19307 bp, 14 predicted proteins | sample Fen_T0_2_FD_203757 | JGI IMG/M metagenome (GOLD analysis project Ga0302322, IMG submission 203757) | Peat permafrost microbial communities from Stordalen Mire near Abisko, Sweden - Fen_T0_2 | ecosystem: Environmental > Terrestrial > Soil > Wetlands > Permafrost | place: Sweden: Abisko... | reverse complement strand
CACCGTCGGCGCCACGTGCTGGACGTCCTGGAGAACGATGGTCGGCTCGGGCGGGCTGGCCGGTGCACCCTTGGCCGCCAGTGGGGAGTACTCCGGCGGCGCGTAGCCCTCGAAGAAGTCCCACCAGGCCGGATCGACGGACTCGCGGTCGGCGAGGAACTGCTGGTAGATCTCGTCGACGAGCCACTCATTGGGGCCGAAGCCGGCCATGCGGCTCTCAGGCGGCGAACTGGCCACTACGGGTCCTTTCCGGGGCGACGGGCGCGGATCCTCGGCGGGCGCGCTCGGTGGGTCAAGACTAATGCGGACTCCGTGGCGAGTGGCATCGCTCGTGCCCTGCCCCGGCGGACGGGCCGAGTCGGGCACCGAGATCAGGTGATGTCGCGGCGCAGGGTCGTGCGCGAGGCGATGACGGCGAAGACGAGCGCGTAGCCGAGGAGGACGAGGGCCCCTCCCCATGCGGGCAGCCGGTCGGCGGAGGTCAGGCCGCCCGTGGGATCAGCGCGCACCGTCACCGACATCGCTGCGTTGAGCGCCCCTCCGGGCAGCCACTTGCTCACCGCCGGAAGCAGCGCACTGAGCAGTGCCTCGATCAGGAGGACCCACACGAGGGCGAGGATGATCGCGGCGACCTGGTTCTTGATGAGCGCGCCGAGGCTCACGCCCAGGATGGCGTACAGCGCGAAGCCGATCACCGCGCCGAGGAGGACCGAGCCGACGGCCGACGCCGTTATCGGTGCGTGGTCGTGGTTGACGATGGCGAGGGTGATCGTCAGGACGATCACGACGGCGATCATGGTGACCACGGCGATGAGTGCCCCAATGACCCCGAACAGCGCCATCTTCGCCGCGAGGACGCGGCCCCGACGCGGGGATGACAGGAACGTCGAGGTGATCGTCATATGGCGGTACTCCCCGGTCATCGCGATGACGCCGAGGATGAGCACGAAGGTCGACGCCGTGCCTGCCTGCGCGAGGAGCGTCGTCAGGTAGTCGGGGTCCATGAGCAGGCTGCCCGTGTCGGCCTGTGGCACGCCGGGGATGACGCCGCTGGCGACCAGCGTCAAGGTGACCGTGTTGAGGCAGCTGAAGGCGAGGCCGACGAGCACCAGGCCGAAGATCATCTTGGTGGTGATGACCTTGCGCCACTCTGCGGCGAGGAGCCGCCCGAAGACCGCGGTCATTCGGTGCCGCCGGTGAGCTCGAGGAACAGCTGCTCGAGGTCCTGCGTGTGCGCTGACAGCTCGTGAAGTTCACAGCCGCTGGTGAAGGCCAGGTGCCCGACCTCCGCCGCGCTCATGCCGGTGATCGTCAGGACGCCGTCGGGTGACAGGTCGGCTGAGGCCGCCCCGCCCACGTCGCGGGCGACCTGGGCAAGCCGTTCGGCATCGGGGGAGCGCACCGTCGTCCGCGCCTCGGCGTTCGCATTGATGTCGGCGAGCGATCCCGAGTGCACCAGGGCTCCGCGATTGATGATCACGACGTCGTCGACCGTCTGCTCGACCTCCGAGAGCACGTGACTGGAGACGAGGACCGTGCAGCCACGAGCCGCCTGCGCCCGCAGGAAGGAGCGCAGCCACGCGATGCCCTCAGGGTCCAGTCCGTTGGCGGGCTCATCGAGGATGAGGACGCCAGGGTCGCCGATGAGGGCGCCGGCGAGGGCCAGGCGCTGGCGCATCCCCAGGGAGTACTCGACGACGCGTCGGCCCGCAGCCTCCTCGAGGCCGACGGTCGCGAGCACCTCTGTCACGCGCGTGGGGGGAAGTCCGGCGGCGTCGGTCAGGACCCGAAGGTGGTTGCGCGCGCTGCGGCCCGGGTGGAAGCCACTGGCCTCCAGCGCTGCGCCGACGACGCGCGTGGGCTCGGCCAGGTCGCGGTAGGGGTCGCTGCCGATGAGCGTGCGGCCCGAGGTCGGCGACACGAGGCCGAGGAGGCAGCGCAAAGTGGTGGTCTTGCCGGAGCCGTTGGGTCCCAGGAAGCCGGTGACCCGGCCGGGCGCCACCGAGAACGTGAGGTCGTTGACTGCTGCCACCTGGCCTCGGCGGCCGAACACCTTCGAGAGCGACTCGACATGGAGGGCGACGCCTGGCACGGCATCCACGCTACCGCCGTCGTCGCGTCGAAGGGATCCGGCCTTGCCTCAGGCGGGCTGCCCCTCGCTGATGTCCTCCAAGGAGCGCCCAGTCGTCTCGGGCACCTTCGTACGGACGAAGAAGATGGAGGCGAGCGCGAAAGCGGTGAAGATGCCGTACGCGATGGTGAGGCTGCGCGCAGCGATCGGCGGGAAGGCCGTCGAGACGATGAAGTTGGCCATCCACTGCGCGGATGCGGCGAGCGCGAGAGCCGCCGCTCGGATGCGATTGGGGAAGATCTCACCGAGCAGGACCCACACGACCGGTCCCCACGACATGCCGAAGAAGACCACGTATGCGTTGAAGGCCAGCACAGCCATGGTTGCGGTCGTGCCCTCGAGGACGGGGTCCATGCCGCCGCTGCTGTTAGCGACCTGCGGTGCGGATCCGAAGATCAGCGTGAGGGTGGCGAGGGTGACGACCATGCCGATCGAGCCGATCATGAGCAGTCGCTTCCGCCCGATGCGGTCGATCAGCGCGATCGCGACGAGCGTGGTGGCGACGTTGATCGCATTGGTGATCATGGAGGTCTGGAACGCCTGGTCCTGGCTGAACCCGACCGACTCCCAGATGAGGTTCGAGTAGTAGAACACCGCATTAATGCCGACGAACTGCTGCAGCGCCGAGAGGATGATGCCGATCCACACGATCGGCAGGAGCCCGAACTTCGGGCCGCGCAGGTCTCCCATGCTGAACTTGTGGTTGCTGTCCATCGTGCTCTGGATCTGCAGGACCTTGGCGCTCTGGTCGTTGGTGAAGACGGTCTCGAGGACGCTTCGCGCCTCGTCGAGACGACCCTTCTCGACGAGGTACCGCGGCGACTCGGGGATGCGCAGCGCCATCAGGAAGTAGACGGTCGCCGGGATGAGCATCACGAGGAACATCCAGCGCCACGCCTCGATGCCAAGCAGCCACTCGGAGGTGGAACTCCCGGCCGCGCTGACGATGAGGTAGTTGCTGACGCCGGTCGCGAAGATGCCGAGCACGATGGCCAGCTGCTGCAGCGAGCCGAGGCGTCCGCGCAGCTGGGCGGGCGCGATCTCGGCGATGTACATCGGAGCGACGACGCTGGCCACACCGATCCCTGCCCCGCCGACGAGCCGCCACATCATGAGCACCTCGACGTTCGGCGGGAAGGCCGTGCCGATGGCGCTCGCGCCGAAGAGCAGCGCGGCGATCAGCATGACCCGCCGACGGCCGAAGCTGTCCGCGAGCTGGCCGGCGAACCATGCGCCGACCGCCGAGCCGATGAGCGCGATGGAGACCACGAACGCCATCAGGCCGGAGCTCAGGTTGAACGTCTCCGCGATGGCGGTGTTCGCACCGTTGATGACTGCCGAGTCGAAGCCGAAGAGGAACCCGCCCAACGCCGCCGTGCTCGCGAGCCGGACGACCCTGCCGGTGCGGTAGCCCTCCGCCGGTCCACTGGTCGCCATGACCGGCGCTCCGTGTGCCATCGCAACCTCCGTGATGTTCATCACATAGGCGGGTCGAGGACCCCCAATGGAGGTCATCCCAGACCGTAGCGTCAAATGCACGCTCAAGCGGGCCTTACCCTTGTGGCGTGCGAAACCCCTGTGGCGTGCTCCTGAGACCGCGCCGTCGACTCGTCGCGGCCACGTGCACTGCCGCGCTGGCCGTCGGCGTGCTGCTCGCTGCGCCTGCGCATGCGGCCACCACGCCGAGCCCGACGCCGGTCGCCAGTTCCGGGACGGCCCCCGCGGCCACGACGGCCGCGACGACGCCCGGGCCGCCGACCATCACGGGCGTCAAGCCCGGCCCGGCCAGCGGCCAGCTGACCATCGCCTTCACCCCGCCGGCATCCGATGGCGGCAGCCCGCTCACCGGCTACGACGTGTCCGTCGATGCCGGCGTCACCTGGTGGCCCTGTGCGCCTGCTCCCGGTGTCTGCTACCTCACCAACCTCAGCAACGGCCGTGTCTACACCGTGGTGGTCCGCGCCCAGAACGCCATCGGCCCCGGACCGGCCAGTGCGCCGGCCACGGGCACGCCGATCGTGCCGCCGGGCACCGACCCCGACAAGCCCAAGAAGCTGCCCTCACCGCACGTGTGGGTGAACGCCTCGTTCAACGCGGCGAGCAACTCCCTGGGCGTCAACGGTGCCACGACGCGGCTGGGCGTCGGCACGCTCCCGAAGCTGACGTTCGATCGCAACATCCCCAGCAAGCGCGTTGTCGAGACGCACCTGACGGTCAAGGCCACGCTCAAGGACGGTCGCGTCCGCAACGTGAAGGGTGCGTGGGGCTGGCTCGACGACCATACGGTCGTCTATCGCCCGCTGAACTGGTGGCCCGGCCACGCGACCATTGCGATCGCGTCCACGATGGACCGCGCAGTGATGGGCAAGTCCGGCAAGGACTACGTGATCGGATCGGACTCCCTCGCCAAGACCTGGACGTTCAAGACGGACCGAAGCCTCGTGGCCGTTGTCGATGGCAAGTCCGACCGCATGAAGGTGTACATCGACGGCAAGAAGGTCAAGGACTTCGGCGTGTCTCTCGGCAAGCAGGACTGGGAGACGAGCAACGGCGTCAAGGTGATCAGCACCCTCAAGGAACCCAAGCACACGTACACGAGCACGTCGCTGAACATCGATCCCGCGGTCGAGAAGCCCTATGAGCTCAAGGACATCCCGTGGAACACCCGGCTGACTCCGACGGGTGAGTTCATCCACTCGGCCCCGTGGGCGTACAGCCGCATCGGTCGCTGGAACGGCTCGCACGGCTGCACGAACATGTTCGAGGCCGATGCCAAGTGGATCTACGACACGACGATCCCAGGTGACGTCGTGACGTACCAGAACACCGGCGGCCAGACCGTCCAGACCTGGAACGGCCCCGGCGGCCTGTGGAACATCCCATGGAAGGACTGGGTCAAGAAGTCCGCGTCGGGAAGCCTGACGGGCAACCCCAACACGTCCAACCCGGCGGCCGCCAAGCCCGCCGGGGCGACCCAGAACGCCTCCGCCTGATCGAGCACGACTGACGTCGGACCTGAGCGGTACGGTCCGAACGTGCTCCTCCTCCACACCTCTGACTGGCACCTGGGCAGGTCCCTGCACGGCTTCTCCCTCGGCGAGGAGCAGTCGTCCGCCGTCGACTTCGTGGTGGGGCTCGCGATCGAGCGCGGTGTCGATGCCTTCGTGCTCTCCGGTGACGTCTTCGACCGGGCCGTACCGCCGGTGGAGTCGCTGAGACTGCTCAACTCCGCACTCGAGAGGCTCTCGGCCGCTGGCATTCCCGCGATCGTGATCGCGGGCAACCACGACTCCGGCGATCGCCTCGCGACCTACGCCGGGCTGCTGCGCCAGGGTGTTCACCTGGTCGGCGGCACGGACGGCATCGGGGTCGGGGTGGAACTCCACGACGCCTCCGGTGCGGTGATCGTGTATGCCATCCCGTACCTCGACCCCGACTCCGCTCGCCATACGCTCGCGGCGGGTGCCGATCCACTGGAACGCAGTCACGAGGCGGTCGTGGGGGCTGCCCTCGACGCGATCTCGGCCGACCTCGAGCGCCGCGGCCATCCACGGGCGGTCGCCATCGGTCACGCCTTCGTCGTGGCGGCCACGGGTGCAGAGCCCGTCGATGCGTCGGTGACCTCGTCGAGCGAGCGGGACCTCACCGTGGGCGGAGTGCAGGTGGTCCCGGCGGGTGTCTTCGCTGGACGCGGCCTGTCGTACGTGGCGCTCGGCCATCTGCACCGTCCGCAGCAGGTGGGGATAGCCGACCCGGTGATGGCGTACTCCGGGTCCCTGCTGCGGTACTCACTCTCCGAGTCCGAGCACGTGAAGTCGGTCGCCCTGGTCGACATCGCACCGTCCGACGGCCGCGTCACCATCGAGCGGGTGCCGATGCGGGCGGGTCGTGGCATGGCGCGCCTGCGCGACACTCTCGAGCGACTGACGGGCGAGGACTATCGCGAGCACCGGGACGACTTCGTCGAACTTGTGGTCACCGATGACGCCTACCCCGAGCGCATGCACGCACGACTCGACGCCGTGTTCCCGTACGCACTGGTGAAGCTCCATCGGCCTGCATCGGGTGGCTCGGTCCCTACCGGCGATCGTGGTGATGCTCGGGGCCGTGAACCGGTCGAGGTCATGGCCGACTTCCTCCGCAAGGTCACCGGTCGCGAGCCGACGCCTGCGGAGTCGGAGGTGCTGCGGCGCACCTACGAGGCCGTCAGGGCGGTGTCCTGATGCAGGTCCACGTTCTGACGTTCGCAGGTGTAGGGCCGTTCGCGGGCGAGCACTCGATCGACTTCGAGGGACTCGGCGGAGCCGCCCTGTTCCTCATCGACGGTCCCACCGGCGCGGGCAAGTCCACGATCATCGATGCCCTGGTGTTCGCCCTCTATGGCGACGTGGCCGGGCGGACGTCGGACAAGCAGCGGCTGCGCTCGTCGTTCGCTTCGTCGGAGCAGGAATCGTTCGCCGAGGTCGAGTTCTCGACCTCATACGGACGCTTTCGCATCCGCCGCACCCCGGAGTACGCACGAGCGAAGCGTCGGGGCGAGGGCACGACGATCGTGGCCTCGACCGTGCACCTGTTCCGGTCCACCGGGGAGCACGGCTGGGAACCGGTGTCGCATGCCAAGGGTGAGGCGGATGCGGAGGTCCAGCGCGTCATCGGGCTGACGCGGCCCCAGTTCCTCCAGACGGTGGTGCTTCCCCAGGGGGAGTTCGCCACGTTCCTGGCCGCCGAGAGTCGCGAGCGGCTGGCCATCCTCCAGCGCATCTTCGCCACCGATGTGTACTCACGGATCGAGGCGTCGCTCGAAGAGCAGCGACGTGCGGCAGAAGCCAGGCGCGAGGCCGCTGATCGAGACCTAGACATCGCGGTGAGTCATGTGGTGAGCAGGCTGTCCGACGCCGACCTGCCTGACTCGGTCGCCGAACTCGTCGGTCACCACGATCCCGCTGCCGCCCTCGAGGCGGTGCGAGCCATCGAGATGGAGGCTGGAGCGGGTCTCGTCGCGAATGAGGCCCGTGCAGCTGCGGCACTCGCCGGCTCCACCGTCGCCCGAGCACGGCTCGCAGAGGCGTCCGAGCGGATCGCCGCGATGGACGCGGTCGCGCGGGCGCGAGAAGAGGATGAGGCGGCCGGCCTCAGCCTCAGGACGGCCGCTGCTGCGATGGGGGACCGCGCGGACCTGCTCGCCGCGGTGCCGCGCGGGGTCGACACCGACCTGCTCGCCGACATCGATCGACTGGTCGGCGCCCTGGACCAGCAGGTGGTCGTGGAGGCCGCGCTTCCCGCCGACGAGAAGCGACTGGCCGAGATCGACGCGAACCTGACCGCCTTGGACGGCACTCTGGCGACCCTCCTCGCGGAGCGTGATCAGGAACTGCCCGCCGGACTCCTTGTCCTGTCGTCCGCACTCGCGCGGGCCACCCAGGCCGCCGACGAGGCCATGCGTCGAGCGCAGAGCACCGAGTCCGAGGTGGTCCAGGCTCGGCTCGACGGCATGTCCGGCGAGTTGGCCGGTTCCCTCGCCCCCGATGAGCCGTGCCCGGTCTGCGGCTCGCTGTCGCACCCGGCTCCTGCCGCGATGCCGGAGTCGGCCGTGGGCGCTGACGAGGTGCAGGAGGCCCAGCGCGGCCGAACCGCAGCCGAGTCGGCGCGGCACAGGTGGGATGTGGAGGAGGCGCTCCTGCGCAGCGCTGCCGAGGGCATCCCCGAACCGGTGGGCTCCACGGTGTCCGAGGCGGTCGGCGATGTATCCGCCGGGATCCGCACCTTCCAGGCGCGGGTCCACGCCATCGAGAAGCAGCTCGCGGACGTGCGGGAGCGACGAGCCACCACCCTTGCCTCCCGCGACGAGCTGCGCCGAGCCGTCGACGAGCGCCGCCGGCAGGTCGACGCCGCGCTCCTCGGGTACGCCAGCGTCCAAGATCGTCGTGCCGACCTCTCGATCGCCCGCGCGGCCCTCGCGTCGCGGCTGGCCGCTGAACAGCGGGTCGCGGAGGCCTCGCGCCTCCTCGCCGCTGCCCAGGCCGGTCTCGCGGCCTGGCCCGAAGGGATTCCCGAGCCCGACCTCCCTGCGCTTCGTGCGTCGGTCGAGGAGCAGGAGGCCGCCCTCGCCACCGCACGTGGAGAGGTGGAGGCCGCCGCCACCCTGGTCAGCGATCTGGGGGCGCGGATCGGCCAGGTCGAGAGGGCCATCGAAGCGCGCACCTCGGTCACTGACGCCACCCGCGACGTGATCGCGCTCGCCAACGTCGTCAAGGGCGGCGAGGGCAACGCCCTCGCGCAGCCGCTGAGTGCCTATGTGGTGCAGACCATGTTCGACGAGATCCTCGAGGCGGCCAACCGCAGGCTGCAGGTGATGCTCGACGGGCACTTCGCGCTGCAGGCGACCGAGGAGCGGCAGGGCCGCGCGTTGATGGGGCAGGGCCTCGGGTTGGAGGTCGTCGACCAGCGCACCGACTCGGTCCGGAAGACCGCGACGCTGTCCGGCGGCGAGACCTTCTGCGCATCTCTCGCGCTCGCCTTGGGCCTGGCCGACACCGTCCGCTCACACGCCGGGGGCATCGAGCTCGGGATGCTGTTCATCGACGAGGGCTTCGGCTCGCTCGACGGTGATCGGCTCGATGAGGTGATGGCCGAGCTGCTGCGCCTGCGGGCCGACGGCCGCATGGTCGGGGTGATCAGTCACGTGAGCGAGATGAAGAAGAGCATCAGCGAGCGCATCGACGTCACGGCACTGCCCGGACGGCAGGGGAGCACGCTCTCGGTGTCCTGGAGCGACTGATCCCGCCCTGAGGGAGATGACAGACTGCCCGCGTGCAGTCCTTTGACGACGCCACGGTGCTCGAGCAGCACGAAGCCGACACCTTCGGCTGGACGGTGCCCGACGGCTGGCAGCAGGGCCGCGGCGCCTGGGGCGGGCTTGTCATCGGCGCCACCATCAAGGCGGTTGAGGCCAGCGAGACCGACACCACGCGCACGGTCCGGTCCATCTCCGCGAACCTCGTGGCGCCCGCGGTCGTCGGCGCGCATACCGTCCAGACCGAGTGCGTACGTCGCGGCTCCACAGTGGCGACCTGGGCGGCAACCCTGCGCGATGTGCGGGGCCGGATCGTGGCCGTGGGCACGGTCATCATGGGGGCACCGCGCGCATTGGTCGCCGGTCCGGACTTCTCCACCTGGGGCTCCCTCGCTTCGCCGGACGTGCTGGCAGCCGCGGAGGTGGACGTGCTTCCCCTCCGCGCGCCTCTTGGCCCGGTGTTCGCCCAGCACATCGAGGCCAGGGTCGTCTCCGGGATCCCGACCGAGGCCGGTGAGGTGACCACCCTCGGCTGGATCGACTACGCGACGCCCGTTCCGGCCACCGCTGCTTCGCTGCTCGCCCTTGTCGATGCCTGGTGGCCGGCCAGCCTCGTGGCCCTGGACGCGATGCGGCCGATCGCCACGGTCGCCTTCGCGGCCAACCTGATGGTCGATCCCGCGACGGTCGGCCTCGTGTTCCCCCTCATTCACCACGGCGAGGTCACGAGCGCGATCGACGGCTACACGAGCGAGCACCGTCGGCTGTGGACGGCGGACGGGCGCCTGGTCGTCGACAACCTCCAGTCCATCGTTCTGGTGTCGTGAGCGCGGCATGACAGGATGCGGGCATGACGTCTGACGTGGCGGCGGGGTCCACCCCGTCGGGAATCGCCGGTATCGCCGACCGAGTCATCGGCGCGATGGGTCCGGATCGAAGCCTGACCGAGCGCGTGGCGCTGTTCGCTGCCGCCGCCTCTGTCGGACCGTCGTTCCAGCCCGGCCTCCAGCCCCGCAAGACCCTCGACCAGGCCATCGCCACTGGCGTCATCGCGGCGACGACACTGTCGGCAGTCACCGCCACCCAGAGCGCCATCGAGTCCCTCGGCAGGATCATGACCGGCCGGCGCACCGACACGGCGTCCGCAGCCGCCCGCCTCGCCTTCACGGTGGGAACCAACGTCGTCGTCGGCGCGGTGGCCGAGGGCCTGTCGCGTTCATTGCCGCCCCGCGAGGACGAGCCGACTCGACGAGGTCTCGTCCGAGTCGCCGCGAACCGGACCGCGCGAGTGGCGGCCATCGGTGCCGGGCTCTCCGCCATCATCGGAGCCAACGACCTCGTCGTGCAGGGTGCTCCGAAGAGGCGATGGCTGACGCGCATCCCGTTGGCTCTGCCGGCCGGTGTGGCCGTGTCCGCGTTCGAGGTGCATCGCGTGCACAAGCGGGCCGCGGACATGGGCGACACGACCATCACGAATGTATCCACGGGAAGCTCGGTCGGCATCGCCCTGGGAGTCGGCGCCGGCGTGCTGGCCCTGCAGGCCACCGAGCGACTCATCGCTGCGGGGGTCTCTGCGGCGATCTCGAGGGTCGCACCGTCGTACGACTCCGTCGCCAACCCGATCGGCCACGGGGTGGCTCTCACCGCCCTCGGCGGCACGATGTACGCGGGCTACGAGTACGCCGTGAGGCGCGTGGAGCAGGGCGGAGCGGCCGTCGAGCCCGCCTACGAGAAGCCTCCGATCTCGGCGTCGGTGTCCGGTGGTCCGGAGAGCGTGGTGAGCTTCGAGTCCCTGTCGCGGGAGGGCCGACGCTTCGTGAACATGGTCCTGACCCGCGAGGAGATCCACGAGGTCATGGGGCAGGACGCGGTCGCAGATCCGATCCGCGTGTTCGTCGGTCTTGACAGCGCGGCCGAGGCCGAGGACCGCGTCGACCTGGTGATGGACGAGCTCATCAGGACCGGAGCCTTCGAGCGCAAGGTCGTGTGCTTCGCGTCACCGACGGGCTCGGGCTACATCAACTACGTCATGGCCGAGTCTCTGGAGTACATGACCCTGGGCGACTGCGCGACCTTCACGATGCAGTACTCGATGCTGCCCTCGTCCATGTCGCTGACGCGCACCGGGCTGGCGATCGAGCAGAACCGCGACCTCATGCATGCGGTCACGGGCTACATGCGCGGCATGGACCCTGCCAAGCGCCCGCGGTTCGTCACCTTCGGCGAGAGCCTCGGCGCGCTGACGATGCAGGACATCTGGCGGCACCGCACCGTCGAGGCCATGGACCGCGACTTCGTCCACTCGTCGATCTACCTCGGGACTCCTTCGGCGACGGAGTTCGCGAAGGCCTGGCGGCTCAATCCGGCGAAGGTCGACCCTGCGGGCCTGATGATCGAGGTCGACAACTTCGACGAGTATCTCGCCCTCTCCGAGGAGCAGCGGTCGCACGTGCGGCACGTGCTCATCAGCCACTACGACGACCCGATCCCGAAGTTCGGCACCAACATCCTGCTGCGGCGCCCGTGGTGGCTGGGTCCTGCGGAGGAGCGGCCTCCGGGCATCCCGAAGTCCACCACCTGGCGACCGGGCATCACCTTCGTGCTCACGGGGATCGACCTCGTCAACGCCATGGACGTGGTTCCGGGAACGTTCGGCCGACGCGGGCACGACTACCGCGAGGACATCGCGAGCTTCGTGTCCGCGGCATACGACCTGCCCGTCACGCCCGTGCAGATGCGCGACATCGAGCGGGCACTGCGCGAGCGCGAGCTCGAATGGGCGCAGGCCCGTGTGGTGTCGGAGCAGATCGCCCGCGCTCGCGAGTCGCTCCTGCGCGAGTTCAAGGCGTGGGGAGTGAGCAGCGGCAGTGATGCGCAGGCCGATGCCGTGCTGCGACAGGTCCTCGCGTCGACCTCGCCGGACGGCCAGGTCATCCAGTCCCAGGCCGCGGGCTGACGCAGCCGCTGGCCCTCAGGGCCGGACGACGATGGTCCTGGCGGTGTCGAGGATCTTCGCAACGTAGGCCTGTGTCTCGGGGAACGGCGGAACGCCGTCGTACTTCAGCACCGATGCGTAACCGGAGTTGTAGGCCGCGAGTGTGTTGTGGAGCCGATTGCCCGAGGCCCCTCGGACGAGCTTGCGATTGAGGCAGTTGAGCTCCGCCGCGGAGTGGATCGCATCCTCGGGATCCCACACGTCGGCCACGCCATCGCCGTTGCCGTCGACCCCGTACTGCTTCCAGACCTCGGGCATGAACTGCGCGATGCCCTGGGCGCCCGCCGCGGACTGCGCCCGCGGATCCCAGCCGCTCTCCGCGGAGATCTGGGCGGCGAGGACCTCCAGCGGGACCGCGTCGCAGCGCTTCGCGGCCTTCTTGAGGATCGAGCGGTACTCCACCGGGACGACCACCGGTCCGCCGAGGTAGCCCTTGTCGCGCGCGCCGCTGAGGGCGGCCCAGACGGCGATGATCCCCGCCCCGACCAGCGCCACCACGACGACCAGCGCGACGATGCCGCGCGCGCGAGAACGCCTCCGCGGTCGCGCACGGGTCGTAGGGCCCGCGTCGGTCATGCTCCACGGTAACCCGAGCGCCACGGTGTTTGTCCAACCCGTGCCGCACGCGTACGGTGGACAGGTGACTCTCGAGCCGATGGCCACGCCTGGGGGCGGTGCGTCCGGCTCGATTCCCGACCTCGACAAGGGTCAGGTCGAGGGACTGTTCGAGAAGCGACTGGCCGAGGCCTTCGCCGCCCTCGGCTGCTTCAACCTCGCGGTGTTCGGCAAGACCGGTGTCGGCAAGTCCACCCTCGTCAACGCCATCTTCGGCCGTGATGTCGCGGCGACGGGCGTGGGCCAGCCGGTGACCAAGGGGCTGATGTACTACCGGCATCCGGACGGCTTCCTCGGCCTGTACGACTCCGAGGGCTTCGAGACCGGCACAGGCGGCGACGCCATCGTCGAGGGCCTGCGGCGACTGGTCTCCGATCACCGTGGGGTGGTGGAGGACCGACGCATCCACGCTGCGTGGTATCTCGTGCGGTGGTCCGACCGACGGTTCGAGAAGGCCCAGGAGCAGTTCGTGCGCGAGCTCGATGCCCTCGGGCTGCCCGTCATCATGGTGATGACCCAGGTGCCGACGCGGGACGGCGTCGTGCATCCCGAGGCCATCGAGTTCGCCACGTACATCGAGAGCCTCGGCCTGCCGCTCAAGCCGCACCACCGCGTCGTGCTCACGAACGCGCTCGTCGACGACTTCACGGCCAGTCCCGTCTTCGGCCTGCAGTCCCTGCTGGACAACACCTACGAGGTCATCCCCGAGGTGGTGGCCGGTGCCTTGACGGCGGCCCAGATGCTGGACCTCGGGCGCAAAAAAAAAGCCGTCGCGGCGATCATCAACCAGGCGGTCGCCGTCGCCGCTGGGGTCGGCGCGACACCGATCCCCTTCGCTGACGCAGCGCTGCTCGTCCCGAACCAGGTGACGATGATCGCCCGCATCACCGCGGCCTACGGGCTGCCGCCGAATCGCTCGAAGGCGCTCGCCGCGGCTGGCGCCGTCGTCCTCACGGGCGGAGCCACGATGGCGGGCCGCTACGCGGTGACGAGCCTTTTGAAGTTCGTGCCGGGTGGGGCCATTGCTGGTTCGGCTATCTCGGCCACGGTGGCTGGCGCGCTGACCAAGACGGTCGGCGTTGCCTGGGCGCGCGTGTGCGAATACGCCCTCAGCCTCTCGCCGGAGGGTCGCGAGCAGTTCCTGTCGAGTCCGCAGGTCACCGAGCGGTTCCTCGGGTACCTCAAGGACGCGAAGGGTGCGGGTCGAACGCGCCTGTGAGCACGGTTGCCCGGGTGGGCAGCGGCCGACAGTGTTAGCGTCCCGCTAGGACAGGGGAGGAAGCATGAAGAAGGCAGTTCTCGTGGTCGTGGCGGCCGCTGGTGCGGCGGCCGGAGTCATGGCGTGGCGAAGCCGCGGTCGTACCGACGACGTGACGTCGACCGCCAACCTGTGGGCCGATTCGGTGTCAGCCGCGGCCGGCTCGGCGGCCAGCAAGGTCTCGAGTGCGGCGACCTCCGCGGCCGGCGTTGCCGACACCGCGGCTCAGAAGGTTGCCGACACGGCGGCGACCCTGGGCGCGTCTGCCGCCGATGCCGCCAACGCCACGAGTCGGGCAGCCGAGCAGTTGGCGACGACGACGGGCGAGAAGGCACACGAACTGGCCTCGGTGGCCTCGGAGGCCGCGAATGCGGCTGCCGAGGACGCGGCCAAGGGCGCCGAGGATGCGACGAGCATCGCTGACGACGCGGCCAGTTCCGCGAACGACGCCGCGAACGCTGCAGTCGAGGCGGCGCCCCCGGTCGAGGCACCGGCCGAGAAGAAGCCGACGCGCCGCGTCCGCAAGGCGCCCGCGACCGATCAGCCAGCTCTGGTCGAGGACGCACCAGCAGCCGACTGAGGCGGGTACGCCGCTGGCGAACAGCGGAAGCCGCGACCCCGTGTGGCGGTTGACGTATGTGGCATCGTTGTAGCCAGCGGAGGTGAGTGATGCGTTCCCCAGAGGAGTTGTTCGTCGTCCATCAGGACGTCACGTTCGAGAACCCTCCCGTGCTTGTGTACGCCTTCGCCGGCTTCGTTGATGCCGGCAGCGGCGTCCGGCTGGCGGCCGATCACATCCTGCAGACCTGCTCCTACCGGCTGCTGGCCACCTTTGACGCCGACGAGCTGCTCGACTATCGCGCCCGTCGACCCAAGATGACGTACGTCGTGGACCACTTCGCGACCGTGGAGATCCCGCAGATCGTCCTTCACGAGGTCACAGACGAGGCGGGTCAGCGGTTCCTCCTCCTTACCGGCCCCGAGCCCGACTACCAATGGGTGCGCTTCCTCTCCGCAATCGACCTCATCGTGGAGCGTTACGGCGTCCGGCTCGCGGTGGGACTGTCGGCCATCCCGTGGCCGATTCCCCACACCCGACCCCTGGGCGTCACGGTGCACGGCAGCGAGCCGGAACTGCTCGCCGGCCACGTCTCGGTGCTCGGCGAGATCGAGGTTCCCGGGCATGTGGGCGCCATGCTCGAACTGCATCTCGGTCAGCAGGGCACGCCGTCGATGGGCATCACGGCCCAGGTTCCGCACTACCTTGTGCAGTTCGAGTTCCCGCGCGCGGCGGCCACCCTGATCGAGGCCACCAGCCGCGCGACCGGACTCGTGCTTCCGGTCGCCGACCTTGAGCCCGCTGCCAAGCGGGCGGACGCCGAGGTGGCGCAGCAGCTCGAGGGAAATGACGAGTTCGCCACGGTCGTGTCGGCCCTCGAGCAGCAGTACGACCAGATGGCGGCCCTGACGACCGGATCCGCTGGCGGGCTGGGCGACCTCACGGACGGCCGCATGCCGACCGGCGACGAGATCGCCGCCCAGGTCGAGCTCTTCCTGTCGAGCCTCGACGACCCCGATGATCCGGAGAAGCAGACCGATCGCTGAGGCTGTGCGCCCGGATCAGTTGCAGACGATCCCCGGGGCCGGTGGCGTGCCGGTGAGCAGATACGCGTCGACAGCGTTGTCGATGCACGCCGAGCCCGATGACCCGTACGCCGTGTGGCCGTCACCGTTGAACGTCAGGAGCGTCGACGTCGTCAGCTGCTTGCTGAGCGCGACCGCCCACGGGTAGGGCGTTGCGGGGTCGTAGATGTTGCCGACGATGAGGATCGGAGCGGTCGTCGTGGTCTTCACGGGTGCCGGAACCCTGGTGGTGTGCCCGAACCAGACCGAGCATGGCGCTGTCGACCAGACGATGGCCTGGGCGACCTTGGGTACCGGTGCGTTGCGGCTCAGGATCCTGGCCGCGGCCGCCAATCCGGCGGGTCCCGGGGTGGCGGGCTCATCCCAGCAGCCGATCGCGTAGAACGCCGACGTCATGTTGCCCGCATAGGTGTTCGGCCCCGTGCGGTCATTGGCCATGTCGGCCAGGATCAGCAGTCCGCTCCCGTCGTTGACGTTCGCACGGCGCAGGGCGGTGCGCAGCCAGGGCCACAATTGCTTGGCGTACATCGAGTACGTGATCCCGGTGAGCGCACTCGACTGATTGAGGCGTCGCTTGCCACCGGCGGGCATCGTGGTCGTCTCGAGCTTGTCGAGCAGCGCGTTGATGCCGGCCAGGACGCTCTTCGTCGAGCCCTTGTACGGGCAGCTCGCGAGCTTTGAGCAGTCGGCGGCCCAGCGAGTGAGCGCCACCTGGAATCCGCGGGACTGCCCCTGGTTCATCTGCATCAGGTTGTTTGCCGGGTTCATGGCACCGTCGAGGACGAAGCGACCGACGTGGTTGGGGAAGGCCTCGGTGTACAGCGAGCCCAGGTAGGTGCCGTACGAGAAGCCCAGCCAGTTGAGGTTCGCGTCACCGAGCGCCGCGCGAAGGATGTCCATGTCACGGACGGTGTTCTCGGTGCCGACGTGCCGGGCGAGATTCGGCGAGAACTTCAGGCATCCGTTGCTCAGGCCCCGGGCCAGGCGCATCGAGTCGGCGATCTCGGCCGGGGTATCCGGGGTGCTGTTGGACTCCAGGAAGATGGTGGTCTGCCGGCCGGTCAGGCAGGTGACGGGCGCGGACTGACCGACACCGCGCGGGTCGAAGCCCACGATGTCGAAGGCCACATTGACCTTCGGTGCGATCTGCGTGGCGACGTAGGACGTGAAGTCCAGTCCGGTGCCGCCCGGGCCCCCCGGGTTGATGACGAGGGAACCCTGACGCTGATCTGCGGGTCCCTTGGCCTTCTGGCGGTTGACGCGGATGGTGATCTGGGCCGCAGCCGGATTGGAGTAGTCGAGCGGCACCGTCAGCCAGGTGCACTCCAGACCGCCCGCACACGGTGTCCAGACCAGGGTCTGCGTGTAGAAGGGGACCAGATCTGCAGGCACGTCATCGGCAGCGACCGCTGCGGCCGCGTCAGTGGCCGACGCCGCCATGGCGTTCGGGCCGGCGACGAGCAGGGGCAGGAGCAGGAGGGCGGCTGAGGCCAGCACGAGGCGAGGGGCTTTCACCTGCTCACCGTACGTCACCGGGACGTGGGGGGCCGCCACCCCCGACCTCATGGGGATGACCGGCCCTCTTCCGGGTGGCCGGACGCCCAGATGAGGCGTCGGAGCCGATCCGTGGCAGGCTTGTGAGGTTCCCCGTCGGGGTCGAGAGGAAACAATGCGCGGCAACGCCACCCACCGCTATGCCGATACGGCCGTCCTCTCGGTCGCCGCGGTCGATGCCCCGATCGTCGTCACATCCGGCGAGATCGACGACCAGCTGGCCGACACCTACGCCCGAGTCCACCTGCGCCCCGGGATGCTTGAGGCCCTGGCCGGCATTTCGGAGCGCCGCTGGTGGCCGGAGGATGTCACGTTCGCCGACGCCGCGGCCATGGCGGGAGCCAAGGCCCTTGCTGACGCCGGCATCGACCCGACCGCCGTCGGCCTGCTGATCGATACCTCAGTGTGCCGTGATCGACTCGAGCCCTCCGCGGCGGTCGATGTGCACGAGCAACTGGGCATGGACACCGCGTGCCTGAACTTCGACCTCTCGAACGCATGTCTCGGCTTCGTCAACGGCATGCAGCTCGCGGCGCTCATGATCGACTCGGGGCAGGTGGACTACGCCCTTGTCGTCGACGGCGAGGGCAGCCGGCGGCTTCAGGAGGCGACCATCGCCCGACTGCAGCGTCCGCAGACCACCAAGGAGGACGTGCTCGACAACTTCGCGTCGCTCACCCTGGGCTCCGGGGGAGCCGCGATGGTGCTGGGTCGGGCGTCGACGCATCTCGAGGGCCATCGCTTCGTGGGCGGCGTCAGCCGCGCCGCGACGAAGTACAACAAGTTGTGCATGGGCGATCTCGACTCCATGAGCACCGACGCGCGCGCGTTGCTCGAGGCGGGAGTCGAACTGGCGATCGACACCTGGCATGACGCAGCCGAGCACTTCGACTGGTCGAACCTCGACTCGTACGTCATCCACCAGGTCTCGAGCGTGCACACCGCTGCGATCACGACTGCGCTGGGCATCGACCCGGAGCGCACACCGGTGATCTTCCCGACCCGAGGCAATGTCGGCCCGGCCTCGATCCCGTTCACCCTTGCGCAGTTCTCCGGCTCGTTCGAGGCGGGCCAGCGGATCGCCTGCCTGGGCATCGGTTCCGGCCTGAACTCGGCGGCCATCGAGATCGAGTGGTGACAGGGCCGCTGACCGAACCGGCGGGCCTGCCTCCTGCCGGCCTGCCCGGGCTCGACGCGGCGTGGTCGAGACTGGTCACCGCGCGTGACGGTGACGGCGTATCGCGCACCTGGCATGTGCTCGACACACATGCCGATCGCGCCGACGCTCCCGAGCTGACCGTCCTGTGCGTTCACGGCAATCCCACGTGGTCCTACCTCTGGCGGCAGGTGCTGGCGCAGGCCCCGCCCGGAGTGCGGGTCGTCGCCGTGGATCAGCTCGACATGGGCTACTCCGAGCGCACCGGGACCGTGCGACGCCTCCAGCAGCGGGTCGACGACCTGGGTGCCGTCGTGCGGGCACTGGACGTCACCGGGCCGGTGATCACCGTGGCCCACGACTGGGGCGGCCCTATCTCGCTCGGTTGGGCGCTTGGCCACCGGCAGGACCTGCGAGGAATCGTGCTGCTCAACACCGCGGTCCACCAGCCCGAGGGCGCGCCGGCTCCGACCGTGATCCGCATGGCCCGCCTGGGTCCGGTGCTGCGCCTCAACACGGTCTCGACGCCGGCCTTCGTCCGCGCCACGACGGCGCTCAGTGGCAGGTCGATGCGGCCGGAGGTGCGGCGCGCGTTCGCGGCGCCGTACGCGACACCGGCGCGACGCGAGGCGGTCGGGACCTTCGTGGCAGACATTCCGCTGGAGGACAGCCACCCCAGTGCCCGCAGCCTCGACGCGATTGCCGAGGGCGCGCGGACCCTCACTGATGTCCCGGTGCTGCTGCTCTGGGGGCCGGGGGATCCGGTGTTCTCCGATCGCTATCTCACCGACCTCCTCGGGCGGATGCCGCACGCCGACGTCCACCGTTACGAGGGTGCCCGCCACCTCGTCAGTGAGGATGCCGCGGAACTGGTGTCGGACCTGTGGGACTGGGTGGAGCTGCAGCGCACCACCAGGCCGGTCCCGTCGCCCGTCATCGACAGTGACCCGCGCCGCAACCTGGGGTTCGCGCTGGAGGCGGCCGCGTCCCGCGACCCGCAGGGTGCGGCCCTCACGGAGTGGACTCCGGCGGGCTGGCGCCGCGTGCCCTGGGGCCTGCTGTCCGGCAAGGTCGACCTGCTGGCCCGCGGCCTGTCCGTACGTGGGGTGCGCCGCGGTGACCGCGTCGCCGTGCTCATCCGGCCGGGGGCCGACCTGGTCG
>Ga0302322_100001458_pt1 | contig 19322 bp, 17 predicted proteins | sample Fen_T0_2_FD_203757 | JGI IMG/M metagenome (GOLD analysis project Ga0302322, IMG submission 203757) | Peat permafrost microbial communities from Stordalen Mire near Abisko, Sweden - Fen_T0_2 | ecosystem: Environmental > Terrestrial > Soil > Wetlands > Permafrost | place: Sweden: Abisko... | reverse complement strand
GCGATCGATTGCCGGACTATTTCAAATTGTCCGGTGTGCACGGTGATATCGTAGAGAAAAACCACATGGAGGATGATCCATCCGATCGGCAGCAGGCCGTACAGCGCACCGTAAGCGCCGGCGGAAAAGGCCAGCGAAGCCGGCATCCGGTAAACGAAAATTGCGACACCCAAGACGGAAGCGAGGCCGGCCAGCGCCGCCCAGTGCGCGCGGATCCGGCCCGAAGCGAGCAAGCCGAGCAGAAGAATCACGGGCACCAGGGCGACGGCGGTCGATGCGGCCAGGCTGTCGTGCAGCGGGGTATAATTCTGGGTCCAGGACATGGAATGGAGCGCGCCGTCGGCCCGGTCGACGGGATGGAAAGAAACGAGGCGCGATAAGCGAACCTGAATTTCGCGGCGTACCGCGTATTTTCGTCGCCGCGGCCCGGCGGTCACCGTTAGACGGTGGCATGCTTTTCCTTTGTCAACACGGCTTCGAGGCGTTGCAGGAGCGCGAACTCGGAGCCGCCGGCCTCACCGTGATCGAGACCGGACGAGGGTGGTCGCGCGCCGAGCCGATGGTGGGTGACGCCGTCAAGCGATCGCTCGGCGAGCTGGTTTTCCCGCAATTGGTGCTCACCGGCGTCCGAGAAATCCAAGGCGAATCAGTCAATGCTCTCGCCCAGCAGCTCGCGGATTTTTTCTTCGAAAGCCTGCGTGGTGAACGACTGGATGCGGAGTGGCCGTGTGTTTTCCAGACGATGGCGGAAGTGGTGGGGCTGGGTCGCCGGGCCAGCGCGGTGGAGAAGGCCTTCGGCGAACTCCTGAAGAAGAAACTGTCGCGCGTCGCCAAGCTGGCGGTGCTGGAGTTGCCGCGCGGCTCGGGTGCGGCTCGCGGCCTGTTTGTTTTTTTCGCCGATTTCGGACGGGTCTTCGTGTGCCGCGAGGCCTGGCTCGGAGGACAGAGGCGGATGGCGGATGATGAGGCGGCCCCGTCGCGATCCTACCTCAAGGTGGAGGAGGCCTACATCGTGCTCGGGCGCGAGCCGCAGGCCGGCGAGACCGTGGTCGACCTCGGCGCCGCGCCCGGCGGGTGGAGCTACAGTGCGGCAAAACGCGGCGCCGCGGTGATCGCCGTGGACAACGGTCCCTTGAAGGGCGGGGCCTTGAACCATTCGTTGATCACGCATCTGCTGGAGGACGCGTTCAATTATCGGCCGCCGGACGGCCGGGTTATCGACTGGCTTTATTGCGATTTGGTCGAGGAGCCGCACCATGTGATGCAAAACATCGTGACGCCTTGGCTCGCGGGCCAATGGTGTCGGCGGTTCGTGATCAACTTGAAGTTCGGTCACGTCGATTCACTGGCCCTGCTGGACGAACTCAGGGCGACGGTCTCGCCGTTCGCCGCGCACGCCCCGGGCTTTACCGTGCGGCACCTTTACCACGACCGGGAGGAATTCACGGTCGTGGGCACGGTGCGGGAATCGACTCCTTGATTTTCGGCGGATGAATTTCGGTCGCGTGGCGGACGGGATTGGGCAAAACCACGGCGAGGGCGCCGCGGCTCCAGGGTGCGAGACAAAAGCGGCGGTGAGCCTGTTCGGTAGGTGGAGCGCCGACGTTTGTCTGCTTTAGGTGGTCACGACGGAAAACCTGCCCACTCGCGGCGCCGCAAAAGTTTTCGGCGAAGACCGCGCATTTTTTGGTGTGCAAGAATTGTTGGGGTCGAGAGGGACCGCGGGCCGACCTTCAGAGAGAAGCAAGGGGCGGAACATTTTAGCGGCGCTGGAATCGCCTCCATGAGCGCGGGTGATAACTGCGCAACCCCAGCGGGTCGCGGTTGACGGAACGGGATACCGCTAGATGTTGTGGTGTTCGCTTGGTTGAGGTTCCACCGGCGCGGCGCGATTTCGGATTGTCCGGACGCTGCACTCAGAACCCGCGCCCCTTCCTTCCCGCTCGACTGCTGCCAAACTTTAGCCCGTCTACTCATGAAACCCTTGTCCCATCCCGCCCCTCATTCGACTGACCGTGGAGCCACTGCCCACAGTCAGAGCAAGGGAGCTCGCCTGCTGAGCCGCGCCGTTTCCTTCGCCGACCGAATGGTCACAAAACGCGATGGCCAGCAGGTTCGGTTTGATCTCAACAAGATCACCCGCGCCATCGCGTTGGCCTTTCACGAAATTCAGACCGATGGAGCCACCAATCCGTACCGCGACGACATGCTCGCTTGTTTCGGTCTCGAAAGCGACACGTTCATCGAGGTCACCAAGATCGCGGGCGCGGTTTCCCAGATGCTCGAGCTGTACTACCGGGACGGGAAGCATCCCTCGATCGACCAGATCCAGGACGCGGTGGAAAAGGCGATCGCCGCCTCCGGGAACTGGGAGGTGGCACGATCCTACATGCTTTATCGCGCGCGCCGGGCCGAGCACCGGTTGGTCCATTACTCCGATAATGGGATGTCGGATTACATCGCCATGGCCAAGTACGCCCGTTTTCGTCCCGACCTCGGGCGGCGCGAGGTTTTTGTCGAGGGCGTGGAGCGCGTCGAGTACATGCACCGCGAATTCTTTGCGGAGAAACTTGAACGCAAAGTCCCGGCCCTGCTCCCGCCGGCAGTGGCCGAGTTGGCGGGCGATAACGCCGCCCTGTTGGCTTCGATCCTAGGTGGCGCAAGCCTGGACGAGATCATCCACCGCGTCTTCGCCCAGGTCGCGGCCAAAAAAATCCTGCCGAGCATGCGGTCGATGCAGTTCGGCGGGGAGGCGATCCTCAAGAACCACAGCCGGATGTTCAATTGCAGCTTCTCCAACGTCGATCGAATCGAATTCTTCCGCGAATACTTCTTTCTTCTGCTCAGCGGCTGCGGCGTGGGTTTTTCGGTGCAGCGGCATCACGTGGCACTGCTGCCGCCGCTGCCATCCCGGCTGGCGGAAAACGACCTGCCCGTCTGGCACTTCACCGTGGCGGACACGATCGAGGGCTGGGCGGACGCCCTGCATGCCTTGTTCCAATCCTTCTATGAGGGCAAGAAGATCGAGTTTATCTTTTCGGCCATCAGGTCCCGGGGCAAGCCACTCAAGACTTCCGGCGGCAAAGCCCCGGGCCACCTGCCGTTGAAGAAAGCGCTGAACCGGGTGGAGGAAATCCTGGAAGAAGCCGCAGGCCGTTCGCTCCGATCGTTGGAAATCTACGACATCAACATGTTCATCGCCAAGGCCGTCTTGGCCGGAGGGATCCGTCGTTCGGCGACGATCTGCCTGTTCTCACCCGACGATGAGGAAATGATGAACGCCAAGACGGGAAATTGGTTTGAGAAGCACCCGCAGCGGTCGGCGTCGAACAATTCGGCCATCCTGTCCCGCCGTGACTCGAATCATGAGCATTTCCGGAAATTGTTTCGCGCCCAGAAGGAGTTTGGCGAACCCGGATTCTTCTTTTGCGATCACCCGGACGCCGGCTGCAATCCCTGCGCGGAGATCAGCCTGTTGCCCGTCGTGGACTGGGAATTGTCCGGGGACGAACTGAGTGAACTTTTCCGCAACGGCTACAAGGGCGACTTTCCCGGGACCACCCGGCTCTCGGGTTTCCAACACTGCAATCTGACCACAATCAACGGCCGGGCCGTGACCTCCGCCGAGGTCTTCTACGAGGCGTGCATCGCGGCCACGGCGGTCGGGACGCTGCAGGCCTGCTACACGGAGATGCCCTATCTGGGCCCGATCACCAAGCTGCTCAACACGCACGACGCCCTCCTCGGGGTCTCCATCTGCGGTTTCATGGACAATCCGGACATTCTCTTTGACCAGGATGTGCTTCGCCGCGGCGCCAGCCTTTGCCGGGCGACCAACCGGCTGTTGGCCGCGCTGCTGGGGATCAGGCCCGCCGCGAAAATCTGCACGACCAAGCCGGAGGGCACGGCCAGCTTGATCCTCAACGCGGCCTCGGGCATCCATCCCCATCACGCCCGTCGCTACTTTCGGCGCGTCCAGGCGAATCGAAAGGAACCGGTTTATTCGTTTTTTAAGTCCGTCAATCCCCAGATGGGCGAGCCCTCCGTCTACAATCCGGAGACGGACGATGTCATCACCTTTCCCGTGGAGGCGCCGAACAAGGCGATCCTCCGCAAGGATCTCAATGCCGTCCAGTTTCTCGAGCTGGTGAAACTCGTCCAACGCAATTGGGTCATTCCCGGCGGCGATCCGGAATCGAGGTCGCCGAACCTGCACCACAACGTCTCCAACACCTGCACGGTGCGGCCCGACGAATGGGAGGAGGTGGCGGAATTCATCTGGTCGAATCGGCAATATTTCACGGGAATCTCGCTGCTCCAGGACGCCGGCGACAAGGCCTACGCCCAGGCGCCGCGGGAGGAACTTTCGACTGAGTCCGACGTCGTGAAGTGGAATTCCCTGCGCCCGAGTCAGGTCGACTACACCCAGATGAAGGAAGAAACCGACGAAACCCAGCTCAAGGACACCGTGGCCTGCGCCGGGGGAGCATGTGAGATCATCTGACCAGCGGTAAGGAAGCGGCGCTGGGCTCCACCGGCTTGACTCGAATCGCGGCCCGCGACCGCGACTGCCGATCAGACCTAGCTCGGACCTTGTCACGGGGACGGGGGCCTCCCATGGTTGGTGAATAGTGAGTGCGAAACCACCCATCACCGCCAAGCTCAAGGAACTGAACGTCTGCGGCTGGCAGGCCGTCTCGACCCTCTTCGCGCGGCACCCGGCCGAGGTGCGGCGATTGTTTTTCGACGCTCCGACCGGGCGAAGGGCAGGGGAATTCTGCTCGTTGCTCGCCCAGGCGAAGAAGGTTTACCGTCAGGTTGAACCGGCCGAGTTGGAGAAGATCGCGGGTTCGATGCACCACGGAGGAATCGTGGCCGTGATTGGCGAACGTCCCATGCTGAAGGTGACGCGCGAGGTGCTTGAAACCTGGGGCCGGACCAAGGCGCCCCTGCTCCTGCTCGATCGGGTGGGCAACGCGAACAACCTCGGCGCCATCGTCCGGACGGCGGCATTTTTCGGCGTGAAGGCAGTGATCGTGCCGGATCATCCCGCGCAGGCGATGCCGGGGGAGGCGGCCTACAGGGTGGCGGAAGGCGGCATGGAGTTCGTGGATTTCTACCGGGTGCCTTCGCTGCCGGGTCTCTGCGCGGACCTGCAACGCCACTATTTTTTGATCGGGACAAGTTTGCGCGGCAACCAGCTATCCCCTGCGGCGGCCAAGGAGCGCGGCTGGCCGCGGCCGCCCGCGGTTATCCTCGGCAACGAGGAGAAGGGCATCTCGCCGGAAGTCGCCGCCCGGTGCGATCGGCTCGTCAAGATCCCCGGGGCCGATTCCGTGGAATCTTTGAATGTGTCCGCGGCCGCGGCCGTGTTGTGCTGGGAGTTTTTCGGCAAGCGGGAGTAAGACCGGGAACGCCGCTCTGGATTCCACTCACCCGCCCAGATAGGCGGCTTTCAGTTCCGGATTGTTGCGGAGGTCGGCCGACGGGCCGCTCAACACGATCCTCCCGGTCTCGAGCACGTAGGCATCGTGGGAGATCTCGAGCGCGAGCCGGGCGTTCTGTTCCACAAGCAGAATCGTCAGGCCGTGGTTGCGGTTGATCTCGACGATTTTTTCAAAAATGGTGCTGATGAGCTTCGGGGCGATGCCGAGGGAGGGCTCGTCGAGCATCAGCAACTTCGGGTCGCCCATCAACGCGCGGCCGATCGCCAGCATCTGTTGCTCGCCGCCGGAGAGCGTGCCGGCCGCCTGGGCGAGGCGCTCCTTCAAGCGGGGAAAAACGCTGAAGACATACTCGCGGTTCTCCGCGATGCGGGCGTGGTCGTGCAGCAGGTAGGCGCCCATGGCGAGATTCTCGTCCACGGTCAGGTTGCCAAAGACCATCCGGCCTTCCGGGACGTGGCAAAGTCCGCGAGCGACGATCTTGTGCGGGGCCAGCTTGGTGATGTCTTCGCCGTTGAAGGCGATGGCGCCGGCCTTGGCGCGGAGCAACCCGGAGATTGTCCGCAGGGTGGTCGTCTTGCCGGCCCCGTTCGCCCCGATCAGGGTGACGATGCGGCCCGCCTCGATCGAAAACGACACGCCGCCGAGCGCGCTGATGGCGCCGTAGGAGACTTCGAGGTTTTGGACGACAAGCATGGGGGGAAATTATGATTCGGGATTTGGGATTGATGATTTCGGACGCAGCGCGCGCGGTGTCGAGAGGCCAAGATCTCTGTCCAAAATCACCCATTCGGGCGCCCCAATCATAAATCCAAAATCAAAAATCATAATTTCCTCTAGTGATGCGAAAGCGATTTCTGGTGGTCTTCGCCGAGGTAGGCCTCGATCACCTTGGGGTCCGCCTGGATCTCCGCGGGTCCGCCTTCGGCAATCTTCACCCCGTAGTCGAGGACGGCGATGCGCTGACAGCAGCCCATCACGACCTTCATCGAGTGCTCGACCAGCAACACGGACAGGTTGAACTGCTGTTGCACGTGCTGGATCAGCCTGATGAGCTCGACCTTTTCGGTGGGATTCATGCCGGCGGCCGGTTCGTCGAGCAGCAGCACCCGCGGCTTCGTGGCGAGGCAGCGCACGATTTCGAGGCGGCGCTGTTCTCCATAGGGCAGGCTCTTGGCCGGCGCGTCGCGGAAGCGGCGCAGGTTGAAGATATCCAGGAGTTCCTCCGCTCTTTTCAAGATCGCGTCCTCCTCGCGCCGAAAGCGGCCGAAGCGAATCAGGGCCTGCACCGCGGAAGTTTCGCGATGGAGGTTCATGGCGGCGCGGACATTGTCGAGGACGCTGAGCGATCCGAAGAGCCGGATGTTCTGGAAGGTGCGGGCGAGGCCGAGCGCTGTGCGCTCGAACGGTTTTAGCCCGGCGAGATCGCGTCCGGCCAGGCGGACGGATCCTTCCGTGGGAGCGTAGACGCCGGTGATCAGGTTGAAGACGGTGGTCTTACCCGCGCCGTTGGGGCCGATCAAACCCAGCAGTTCGCCTTCGTTGATGCTGAAATCGACGGCATTGACCGCCGTCAGGCCGCCAAAGCGGATCGTGGCCCGGTCGAGTTGGAGCAGCGGGGCGGCCATCAGGATTTTCCTTTGCCAAAGTTGAAATTGAAGAGGCCTTGCGGACGGACGAGCATGAGCACGATGAGCAGGAAGGAGTAGATCACCATCCGGTACTCGGCGATCGGACGAAGCAATTCGGGCAGGAGGGTGAGCAGAATGGCGGCGAGGATCACGCCGAGGGTGTTGCCCATGCCACCGAGGATGACCATGACCACGATCTCGATGCTCTTCGTGAAATCGAAACCGGTGGGTGTGATGGTCATCTTGAAATGCCCGTAGAGCCCGCCCGCGATACCGGCGAAGAACGCCCCGATCACGAAGGCCACGGTCTTGTACCTCGTGGTGTTGAGACCGATCGCCTCGGCGGCAATTTCATCGTCGTGGGTGGCCAGGAAACCGCGCCCGTAGGTCGAGTTGACGAGGCAGGTCACGGTGAACACCGCCACGGCGACAAACGCCAGCACCCAAAATATGGTGGTGTAGGCCGGGATGCCATTGAGGCCGAGGGCGCCCCCGAGCACCTCGACGTTCTGAAAGATCACGCGAATGATTTCTCCGAATCCGAGCGTAACCAGAGCGAGGTAGTCGCCCTTTAGGCGCAGCGACGGGACGCCGACGATCAGTCCGGCGACGGCCGCGCTCAGGCCGCCGGCGATCAGCGCGCCGAAAAAAAGCAAACCCTGCTGCCACGCCGTGCCGCCGTCCTCGCCCAGGAGTTTCGGGCCGAGAAAAATGCTGACCGCCGCGGCGAGGTAGGCACCCACCGACATGAACCCCGCATGGCCGAGCGAGAATTGCCCGGTGTAGCCGTTCACGAGATTCAGTGAGACGGCGAGGATGACGTTGATGCCGATGCCGGTCAGGACATCGAGATGATACGGATCGATGTGGTCGGAGATTTGGGAGATCCCGAAGGCGACCAGCAACGCGGTCAGCAAATAAAGGTGCGGGCGCGGGATCATGGGCGCGAACTCGTCAAAGCGGCGGAAATCCGCGAAGAAGCGGCGGACGGTGTCCAGGCGGGTGGGACCGGCAAGGCCGGAATCCGAATTGAAGGAGCGTTTGGCTGATCGGTGGTCATCCGCGGACGGGTCGGTCAGACTTTTTCGATCGTGAACTTGCCCAGCAGTCCGGCCGGACGAAAGAGGAGGATGACGATCAGGATGGCGAAGGCGATGGCGTCCTTGTAGGTGGACCATTCGCTGCCGCCCACGAAAGTTTCCACGGTGCCGAGCAGCAGACCGCCGAGGGCGGCGCCCGGGATGTTGCCGATGCCGCCGAGAATGGCGGCGACGAAGGCCTTCAGGCCGGGCAGCACGCCCATGAGCGGATCGATCGACGGGTAGTTGAGGGCGTAGAGAATGCCACCGGCGGCCGCCATGGCGGAACCGAGGGCAAACGTGAAGGAGATGACAAAATCGTTGTTGATGCCGACCAGCGACGCGGCCTTGGGATTAAGTGACACCGCGCGCATGGCGGTGCCGATCTTGGTGTTCATGACAATGAACCGCAGCGCGAAGAGCAGTGCCAAGGTCACGCCGATCACGAAGAGCTGGTTGCTCGAGATGGTCAGGTCGCCCAGGTGAAAATTGGTCGAAGGGAAGATCGCGGGAAAGGTCCGGGGTGCCGCGCCGAAAACCAGTTGGCCGCTGTATTCGAGCAGGAGCGAGACGCCGATGGCGGTGATCAGCACATTCAGGGTCGGGGCGCTGCGCAGCGGCCGGTAGACCAGCCGTTCAATCAGCATGCCGAGCAACGCGCATCCGACCATGGCACCCGTGAGCACCAGCAATCCGCCCCACACCGTGCCTTCGGGGACGTGATGGCCAAGGTAATAGCCGATGAATGCGCCGACCATGAAGACGTCCGAGTGGGCGAAATTGATGAAACGCAGCACGCCGTAGACCATGGTATAGCCCAGCGCTATGAGGGCGTAGATCGCGCCCAGCGAGAGGCCGTTGAGGAGTTGCTGGAGGAATTCGGTCAAGGGACGGGAAGCTCAATGCTAAGGATTGATGATCTGGGCCAGATGGAAATCACCATCGCGAAATCCGAGAATATAGGCCGGTTTCAACTGGTCGCGATTGGCATCCACCGTGAGCGGCCCGCCGACACCGGGGAGATTGTGGATCGCGGCCAACGCATCGCGGATCTTGGCCGGCTCGGCGGAACCGGCGCGCCGGAGGGCATCGGCCAGCATGAGGATGCCGTCGTAGGCGTCCGCCGCGACCGAATCGGGGGGCTGACCAAAGCGCCGTTGGTAGCGAGCGATGAACTGGCGGGTCTCCTCGCGATCGGATTCGGTCGAAAAGCTGTCGCAATAGTAGGTATTGGCCAGCGCTCGGCCGCCGAGTTCGATGAGCTGGGGCGCGGCCCAGCCGTCACCGCCGAGAATGGGAATATCCAGGCCGAGCTGGCGAGCCTGCGCCACAATCAAGCCGGCCTCGGTGTAATAACCGGGCACAAACAGCACGTCGACTGCGGCGGCTTTGATCGCGGTGAGCTGGGCCTTGAAGTCGCGTTCACCGCCGCTGTATTTTTGCTCGATGGCGAGGATGCCTTGGTGGGACTGAAGGTCTTCGACGAAAAAGCGGCCCAGACCGACGGCGTAGGCGTTGGTCACCTCGGTGAGAAGGGCCACTCGCTTGGCCCCGAGTTTTTCGCGGGCGAAGCGGCCCATCACGGTGCCTTGGAACGGGTCGATGAAATGGGCGCGAAAGATGAACGAGCCGACCTGCGTGACCTTGGGGTTGCTGCCGCTGCTGATCATGGGCACGCCCGCGCGCTGGCAGAGCGGGGCGGCCTCAAGCGAGCGGCCCGAGGACACTTCGCCGACAATGGCGACAACCTTGTCGCGGGAGATGAGTTTGCGGACGACCGTGGCCGAGTCGCCCGCCTTGGACTGGTTGTCCTCGATCAGCAGACCCAGTGGGCGCCCGAGTACGCCGCCACTGGCGTTGACCTCGTCGACGGCAAGTCGCGTGCCCTTTTCGAAGGCCTGGCCCCAGGTTGCTTCCTTGCCCGTAAGTGAGGCGTAGGCGCCGACTCGAATTGGTTCCGGGCCGGCCGCCCGTCCGGCCGCCAATCCGCCCATGAGGAAGGCGAGGCAGCCGGTTCGGCCCAACCAGCGGGCAAGAGCGGGAAAGGTCGGAGCAGGTTGACTCAAGGAGCGACGGTTTTGAAGAAGGTCAGCTTGCCGCCCTTGATCGCCAGGATCGCCGCCGGCTTCGAGGCGTCGCGGTTGGCGTCGATGGTGGTGTTGCCGGTGACGCCGTTGAAATCCTTCGTGGCCGCCAGCGCGTCGCGGAGTTTCGGACCGTCCGTGGCGCCGGCCCGCTTGATCGCGGCGGTGAGCACGTAAGCCGTATCATAGCCGAGGGCGGCAAACGCGTCCGGGGTTTCGCCGTTCCAGCGCGCCTTGAATTTCTTCACGAATTCCTGCACGGCCGCAGCGGTATTTTCCGGGGAAAAATGGGTGGAGTAATAGCAGCCTTCCAAGGCCTCGCCGCCGATCTGGAGCAGTTGCGGGGCTTCCCAGCCGTCGCCGCCAAAAAATGGCACACCCAGTCCGAGATCGCGCGCCTGGCGGACAATCAGGGCGGCCTCGGTGTAATAACCCGGCACGAAGATGGCGTCGACCCCCGCGGCCTTGACGGCGGTCAGCTGGGCGCGGAAATCCTTGTCGCCTTCGGAGAAATTCTTTTCGGCCACCACCGTTCCGCCCCCGGCGACGAATGTCTCGCGGAAAAACTTCGCGAGGCCGACACTGTAAGCGTTCGAGACACTCGAAAGAATGGCGACCTTCTGCGCCTTGAGATCTTCCTTGGCAAACTTGGCCATGACCGTGCCCTGGAAGGGATCGATAAAGCACACACGGAACACATAATTGCCCGTCTGGGTGACCTTGGGGTTGGTCGCGGCCGGGGCAATCATGGGAATCTTGTTGGCCTGGGCAATGGGGGCCGCCTCCAGTGACCGGCCCGATGCGACCTCGCCGACGAGGGCGATAACCTTGTCGCGCGCGATGAGCTTCTTCACGGCGGTGGCGGATTCGCCGGGTTTGGTCTGGTTGTCCTCGCTGAGGAGTTCGATCGGGCGACCGAGGACTCCGCCGGCGGCGTTGATCTCCTCAAAGCCCATGGTGAGGCCCTTGTGGGAGGACTGGCCGAAGCTGGCTTCCTTGCCGGTGAGCGAGGCGTATTCGCCCACCTTGATCGGGTCGGCGGCGGACAGAATGTTGGCCAAGGCCACTAGTGAAACGCTGGCCAAGGCCACGCGGAGGAGAAACGGAGGAAGGGCGGGACTCATGGGAAAGGTGGGTCAGGGGGCGATGCTTTGGACGAACTCGAAACGACCATTCTTGACGGTGATGATCACGGCATTTTTCGACGCATCGCGCTTTTCGTTGATCGTGATGGTGCCCGTGACCGCGGCAAAATCCTTGGTGGCGGCGATCGCGTCGCGGATGGCGGCACGGTCGGTGTTGCCGGCGCGGCGGATCGCATCGGCGAGGACCAGAATGGAATCGTAGCCGAGCGAGGCGTTCGAATCAGGCGCAAAACCGTCGCCCCAACGCTTGCGATAAGATTCCACGAAATTCTGGACCCGCGGCGACGGGTCCTGCGGCGAATAATGCGAGCAGAGAAAGGCGCCCTCGACGGCCTTGCCCCCCAGTTCCATCAGCGCTTCGGCCTCCCAGCTGTCGCCGCCGAACACGGGCACCGTGATGCCGAGATCGCGCGCCTGCTTCACGATCAGCGCGCCCTCATTGTAATAGCCGGGACAGAAGATAGCGTCGGGATTGATGGACTTGACGGCGGTGAGCTGGGCTTTGAAGTCCTTGTCGCCCTCGGAATATTTCGGTTCGGCCACGATGGTGCCGCCACCTGCGAGGACGGCCTCCTTGAAGTACTTGGCCAGACCCACGCTGTAGGCCGAGGAATTACTCGAAAGCACGGCCAGTCGCTTCGCCTTGAGCGTAGTCATCGCGAATTTTGCCATTACCGGTCCCTGGAAGGGATCGATGAAACACACGCGAAAGATATAGTTTCCGGTCTCGGTGACCTTCGGGTTGGTCGAGGCGGGCGAGATCATGGGAACCTTGGCCAACTGACAGATAGGCGCGCCCTCGAGGGATCGGCTCGAAGCGACCTCGCCGACGATGGCGACCACCTTGTCGCGGGAAATGAGTTTGCGCACCGCGGTGCCGCTTTCGCCGGGCTTCGACTGCGTGTCCTCGGTAATCAGTTCTAGCTGACGTCCCAGGACGCCGCCGGCGGCGTTGATCGTTTCGACCGCGAGCACGGTTCCCTGGTGGGAAGACTGGCCGAGGCTGGCTTCCTTGCCGGTAATCGAGGCATATTCACCGATCTTGATGGTGTCGGCGGCCTGCAAGACGGCGCCGCCCAGGGACAGGGAGCACAAAAGCGGGCTCAGAAAACGTTTTAGCATAGGTGTTGAAGGATTTCAGCCAAAGGGACTGTATCGGGTCTTTCAACCTGCAAGTGTCATAACTTGAGATGACGCTGGAGCAGGACTTGTTCCCAAGACGGGCGGATTCGGCGTTGCGTGACGCGCTCGGACTGCAACACTGCGGCCGGTTTGAATCTCTTCGACCGTTACCTTCTCCGCGAGTGGCTCAAAATGCTCGCGCTGCTGCTGGCCGCCACGATGGGGGTCCTGCTGATGTCGCAGCTTTACGACGATTTCCGCGACCTGATCCAGATTGGGGCGGGAGTGAGCGAAATCGTGCTGTACTACCTGACGTTGATGCCGAGTTTCCTGTCGTTTGTCCTTCCGGTGTCGATGCTGCTCTCGCTCCTGTTTGTCCTGAGCAAATTACACCGGAACAACGAGCTCACGGCGATGCGGACCGCGGGATTGAACATCTTTGCCACCACGCGTTCGCTCTGGCTGGCCGGGGGGCTGCTCTGCGGTGTGTCGCTTTTGCTCAATGCCCGGGTCGTGCCCTGGTCGGTCGAGGCTTCGCGCAGCCTGAAGGAAGGGATGCAATACCGGGCTGAAGCCGCCGAGTCGCCGGGTCGCTCGCTCGGGGTGGTAAACAGCGTGACCTTCGACAACCAGCGGCAGAACCGGATGTGGTTCATCAACTCCTATAGCCGGTTCACTGAAACCGCTTACGGCGCCACGATTTCGGAACTGGATTCCCATCGGCGGGAAAAGACCCGCATCATGGCCCGCGAAGGGCGGTATGATGCGGTGCGTCACTTCTGGACGTTTAAGGATGGACGGGAAATCTGGTTCGATCCGGAACAGGGCGAGGTGATGCGCTCCGTGCCGTTTGCGGAAAAAACGGTCCAGCATTTCACCGAGGAACCGACCCTCATGCTGCTGATCGACCGCAAGCCGACCGAGCTTTCGTTCAATGAACTCCGCCGGATCACCGACTATTTTTCCTCGGAGGACAATCCGAAGTTCCTGCGTTACGAGGTCCGCTATTATGGCATCCTGTTCGATACGCTGGGGCCGCTGATCATCATCGCCATTGCGATTCCGTTTTCAGTCTCCGGCCTGCGGGTCAGTCCGGCGGTGGGAGTTTCCAAGTCGATCGGCCTCTTCTTTCTCTACTTCGTTCTGTCAAACATCGCGACGCCGCTGGGCGGCAAGGGTTATCTCGATCCGATGTGGGCCGCCGTGATGCCGGATCTCGCGATGGTCGGGCTCGCGGCGTTCTTCTTTGGCCGAATGCGCTGAGCGGCGGGCGGCAGCGCCCGACCGCGGCCCGCCGGTTACGGCAAAAACGGCGGCGGCCAGCGGAGAAACTGGAGCTTGGCGATGCGCTCCCAGTTTGAGAAAAGGATGACGCCCCACACCACGATGCAATTGATATAGGCGATGAACACAGCCGCGCTGCCCATATCCTTGGCGCGCTTGGCAAACAGCCGCTTTTCGAGGGAGATGTCGTCGATCGTCCACTCGATCGCCGAGTTGAGCAGTTCCGCGATGACAATGATGAACAGCGAGGCGATCATGACCGCCGTCGACACGGCGTTGACCGGCAGGATGATCGCGAAAGGGGTGAGGATCGCGACGAAGATCAGATCCTCGCGAAACGAAGGTTCGTGGCACACTGCCGCCCAGAATCCTTCCAGAGCGTATTTCACCGATTGGACGAAATTCCGAAAATCGCGTCGCTTGGTTTCGGGTGGTGAAATCGGATCGTTCACGGTGCGAGTTGAGCGATGGCACCAGCGACGGACAACCCAAAACCGGGCGCCCCGGCGGCCGCCGGGCCGAGCATCACGTCAGGCGCTGAGCAGTCGGAAGACGAAGGATCCGGTTTCCGGGAGGCCGAGGGCGCGAATCGCCCGCGCCACGATTTCGTCCTGACAGCCGACGTACTCCAATAGCCGACGGACGAACCGGCTTTTGGCGTCATCATCGATGGTCATGACCACCCAGTAAGCGGTGCCAGCGATGGGGCGGGCCTGATTATGAGCCCGCGCTTCGTTGATCTCGTCGCGGCTGAGCATCAGGTAACGCAGACGTGATTCCTGGTGGGAAATAAAGTCGGCGAAGTCGGCCGAGTAATTCTGCGCGCACCAGGCCAGAAGGCCAAGATAACGCGCGGTGAGATCGGATTGGGCCGTGAAATCCGCGCTACTGAGCAGAACCGCCAGGTTGTCGGTGGCCCGGAGTGATCCGTTGGCTCCGAGCAAGGAAGAGACCAACTGGGACGGCGACACCCCTTGGGCGGTCGCGAGCCGCTGCAAAGCGGCGAACGCTTCATCGCTCAGCTCGATGCTTTTCATCCAGTCAAATTGTTCGCTTCGGCGCTCGGTTGCAACCCAGCATTGGCGGTGGCGCCGATTCCTTCGTCAACGGTCCGAGGGCGGCTTGGCTCGGTTTCGCCGACGACCGCTCGGCGGGCGAGTGACCCCGGGGGCTGCGGGCGCAGGAGCATCCTGTCCAATCTCATATTCGGTAAAATCGTTCAGGACATCCGGATGGGGTCGGTCCTGCTTGTAGATTTGCAGGATTCGCGCGTGTTCCTGATTGGACGTGGGAAAAATTCTCGGGGGTTCACCGGGCAAAAAAATCGCCGTGTACGACCGTTTTCCATCATCCATTCGCCTGATCAAAAGCATGGTCCCAATGAGGCCAAGGTGGCGCGAAGTGCAAGTGCCGGCCCTCGCTTGCACTTGGGCAGCGATACCTCATTTTGGCGCCCATGCGTGCCGCGATGATCGCCGGAGCCAGTGGATTGGTCGGAGCTGAGTTGCTCCGACAGTTGCTGGCCGCGCCCGATTACACGCGCGTCATTTCCCTGGGGCGAAGGTCGCTCGCTGTATCCCATGAAAAGCTGGAGCAAATCACCACGACTTTTACCTCGCTCGACGTCCTGGGGGCCGACGCGAGATTCGACGATGCCTTTTGTTGCCTGGGGACCACGCAGCGGAAGGCGGGATCCCGCGAAAATTTTCGGGCGGTGGACCAGACCGCGGTGCTGGCCTTTGCTTGGGCGGCGCGACGCCATGGGGCGAGGCGATTTTTTCTCGTGTCCGCTTTGGGAGCGAACCCCGGTTCGCGCGTCTTTTATAGCCGCGTGAAAGGCGAGACGGAAGAGGCGCTGACTGTTTTGGGATTTGAATCCCTGGTGATTTTTCAGCCGAGTCTGCTGCTCGGCGTTCGGGCCGAGCGGCGGTTGGGGGAACGTTTCGGTGCCGCGGCCTTGTGGCTGGCCGAGCCGTTCCTGCGCGGGCAATGGCGAAAGTATCGGGCGATCGAAGGCGCGGTCGTGGCGCGGGCGATGGTTCGCCGAGCGACCGGACCCGATCCGAGGGGCGTGCAGATTATTCCGTCGGACGAAATCCAGGAACTGGGAGGATTTGGCGTGACGATGTGAGCGATTAGTGGCCCGAAGTGGCGGCAGGGTGGTCCGGTTTGGGCAGCAAGTGCAGGGTAACCACTTTTTGCTCCACCTTGGAGTGGATTTTGAGGGCGACATGGACGGGGATATCGCTGCCTTCCACCCCGAGGCGCGACGTCATGGTCTCGGAATCCAAGGTCTGGCCGACTTCTATCTGGTAGCGACTGGGATACACCGCGAAGTTTCCAAGAGAGGAGCTAAAGTCGACGACCTCGCAGCTCACTGCGTCGGTCGCGGAGGTATTTTGCAGATGCAGCTTGAGTTGGGCTGGTGGAAGATTGCTGCCGGTCAGGTTGGTCCGGGCGAGGTTGCCGTTGGAAGGGCTGTCGGATGGCGGGCCTTCGCCGCCGCCCTGCATCCCGCCAGGGTAGGCGCCTCCCGCGAAACCTCCTCCCATCCCGCCGCCGCTGCGGTGGCCACCGCCGTGATGGCTGCCTGAGGTGTCGCCATCGCGATGAGGCTTGCCGTCCTCGACCGGGCGGAAATGGGTCGGAAGTCCCAGGGTGACTTGGACCACGATGCGGCCCTCGTCAAACGACTCACTTCCCGCCATCGCGGGGGGAAAGTCCGGCGCCGCGGCGGTCGTCCCGGCGGGCTCCTCCGGGCGAGGATCACTGCCGCATCCGGCCGCGAGGGCCAAGATCGAGGCTAGGAAAACAGAAGAAACGAGGCGAACCAGGGCGCAGGATAGCATCCGAGATGAGACGCGAAGTCCGCCGAAAGGTTGCACGGTAATTCCCGCTCAGTTCAGCTCCAATTGTAATTGAAGCTGATGCTGATTCGTTCCTCGGCAATCCGATTGGCGGCAACCTCGTGGCGCAGCCAGCTCTCGAACAAAATGACGTGTCCGGCTTTGGCTGGATAGGTGATGTGGGGGCGGTTTCGAGGATTCGCGCCGGCCGTCTTGGGCGGCGCGGCCATGAATTTGCTCAGGCGGGGATCCTCAAACTTCAATCCCGGGCAGCCGCGAGGCGTGGCCACATAATACGTCCCGCTGATGAAGGACAACGGATGGAGATGCAGGCTGTGGGCGGCGTGCTCGGGCATGATGTTCACCCACAAATCGGTGATCTCAACCTTTCGGTCGCGCAGATCCATGTCGAGCCGGGTGGCGTACCGCCGCACGTGCCGGTTGAGTTTCTGCTCGAGCCCGGCGAACGTGGATGAAAACTTTTGCAGCTGGTTCATGGAGGCGTACGACGTGTAGCCGCCCGGATAGTTTTTGGCCGACCAGCGACGGCCGGCCGAATCGTAGTCGCGAAGATTGCGGCACTCGTCCGCGAGTTCGACATTGAATCGCTCCAACCCGCTTGCTTGCAGGGGCTCGTGGTAGATGAAGGTGGGAAACCAGGCTCGAATGGGCATGTCATTCATCTAGCCCCGAGGCGCCGGTTAGCGCAATCCGTAAGCCGGGCGGCGGGCCAAGCCGGGCTTGGAAAGTGTTGGAAGCCTCGCGACGATTGGTTCATCGTCTCGCCGAGCGGTATCCCATAGAAGGTGCCCGCCGGGCCGCCACTGCCGCGAAATCCGAGGCCAAGGCCGAGGTCGAAATCGAATTGAAAAAAAGGGACGAGTCCCGGTTTGGGCGGTCGGGCTCGAGGTGATCAGCTCCCGCGTGGCGGGCACTTTCAATGGATGGAGCGGAAAGACACTCTTCCGGCTCGAGAACGGACAGCCCTGGGTGCAAGCGGACACGTCTGTCAGGTATTGAATTTTGCCGCAGGTCAGACCCGAAGTGGAGATTCATCAATCCGGTTTTGGGGGCTGGAAATTGGTGCTGAAATCCAACGGGCGCTGGGTGCGGGTGCGACGAGTTGATTGAGCCGGGATCGCGGTGCACCTCGTCCCGGGTGCGGTCCCTCGGTCTCGTTGCCGGAGGCGACGAATCAACCCGGGACGATCATGAAGTTTGCATTCCGTCAGGTCCCGGGTTCCCTGACACCGTCGATCATGACTGGACAAAAACGAAATTCAAACAACCCGAGACCGAAGTTTATTTTCGAAAAGGGAAACTCCGGCGCAAGGGATGCGTCGAATGGCTCATGATCCGAGCGCGCATAAGTCAAATTTACCGGCACCTCTTGGCCTTGCTTTTTGCGTGCGGCCTGGGCGTGTTGGACCTACCGGGAGATCCGGGGATGTCAGGGGAAAACGAACGGGACGTGCTGGTCTACAAGGACGGCGACCGGGTCCAGGGCCGTTTGGTGGAAGAAACCGCCACCACCATCCTGTTTCAGTCCGAGCGCTTCGGTCTCCTGAAGGTGCCGGCCGCGAATGCGGTCGTGATCAAGGCCGCCCGGCCGCCGGAGCCGGCGGCGAAAACAGTCGCCGGCACGACGCAAACCGCGCTGCCGCCGGCGCCAGCTGCCGGCAATCTTCGCACGGCGGCCGAGCGCGCCGAGGCGGAAAAAATTTCGGTGTGGGAATGGTTTTCGCCCGCCGTGGTGACCGCCCGACTCGCCAACTTCTTTGGGCCCTGGCATGGGAAGGTGGCGTTCTCGACCGAAGTGGTGTCCGACACGGCGGACCGCAACAACGTGGCGCTCGAAAGCCTGCTGCAGCGCAAATGGAAGCGGGACGAGGTGCAGCTGAAGGCGCGATACGATTACAGCAAGACCAACGAGCTCACCACGACGGACCTGATCAAGGCGGACGGTCTCTGGCGGCATGACTTTCCCAAGGGATGGTTTACCCAATACCGTCCCACGCTGGAATGGAATCGCGCGAGTTTCGACAAGGCGCTCCTCCCGGCCGATTACCTTTTGGTGCAGCAGGAAATCGGCGTGGGTATTAACCTGCTCGCCAAGGCAACCCGCAAGGTCCGGTTGGGTGTCTCCGAGAATTTATTCGATCTGTGGAACACGACGCCAAGCCAGGCTGCGGCCCACACCTCGCGAACCGTGGAGTCGGCGTTCCTCGAAACCGAGTTCAAGCTGCCCTGGCGCATGTCGCTGTCACAGCGCGCGGTCTATTACTACTCCATCGCTTCGGCCACCGACGGCTGGGAGAATCGCGTCGAGCTCAGCAAAAAATTCACCGAGACGCTCAGCACGTCGATCCGCCACGAGATCCGGCGTGACAACCCGGATGGCCGCGCCCCGGACTACACGCGGTTGAAACTGCTCTTCGGCCTGGATTTTTGAGTCGCAGGTTGCGACCGCCCAGCCTTCAGTCTTGGCTTAGCGCCGCGGGCTCACCCGCCAACGGAAGGCAAGAGTGTCGACGAGCCAGCCCACGACCAGAGAAGCGGCCAGCAATGGTAGTAAGGCAGCGAGGACAAGGATTCCGATGAGTACCGGCCGCGGCAGGGTGGCTTCGCTGGTGGGCGCCGCGAGTTTGCCCGGCGGCCGGCGTTGCCACCACAGTGCGAGGCCGCTC
>Ga0302322_100001457_pt1 | contig 19322 bp, 23 predicted proteins | sample Fen_T0_2_FD_203757 | JGI IMG/M metagenome (GOLD analysis project Ga0302322, IMG submission 203757) | Peat permafrost microbial communities from Stordalen Mire near Abisko, Sweden - Fen_T0_2 | ecosystem: Environmental > Terrestrial > Soil > Wetlands > Permafrost | place: Sweden: Abisko... | reverse complement strand
TCCCGCCCGCTGGCCAAGACGTGGCGGATCGCGTGGACGATCGGCGGGTCCGCGACGCCGACGGCCACGTTCAGCGTCGACGCGGCGCTGCTGCCCTGACCATCCCGCGGCCCGCGCGCCGTCCAGGGCGCGGGCCGCTCGTCATGCGAGAGAGGTCGATCTGATGGCAACGCTCCAGGCCGCCGTGTCCGCCGTCTCTGGCGTGACGTGGCTGTCCGGTCCGCCCACCGCGGCGCCGATGCCGGGTGCCGCGTGGTCGGACGTCCCCAACGCGGGCCCGCTGCATGTGGCGGTCACCCCGCTCGGTCCCGCCGGTCTTCCGGACATGCCCGGGGTGCGTGCGAACTTCGACCCGGCGACCGTGACTGCGGCACTGGCCTCGGTGCCGGGCGGCTGGTCGGCTGCCGGCGCCCCGACGGTCGACACCATGCTCACCGAGGGCCGCCGTGTGCTGGTCGCCACGTGGGTCAACCCGCAGACGGTCGCCTCGGCCGAACTCGGCGCCGGCCCCTTCGAGACCCTGCTCGCCAGCGAGGCAGGTAACGGCACCTATGTTCCGCTGACCGCCGCAACGAGCAGCTTCCGATCGGTCACCACTACCGCAACCGCCGCCGCCGGGGAGTTCGTGGAAGCGGACATGACCGGCGGTGCCTTCACCGTCACCTTGCCGACGTCACCACCCGTGGGCGCCCTCGTCGCGGTCAAGAAGATCGACGTCTCGGTCAACACGCTGACGATCGTCCCGTCGGGTGGCGGAACGATCGACGGCGACGCCAACGCGACCACGTCCACGCGGATGGCTGGCGCCGTCTTCGAGCACAAGGGCTCGAACGTGTGGCGGATCGTCTCTTCGATGACCACATCCGGCCCGGCGGGCCCTACGGGGCCGACGGGACCGACAGGCTCCACGGGCGCGGCCGGGCCCGCCGGGCCTGCAGGCGGAATCGGAGCAGGCAACGCCTTCGGTGTGCTCGGCAGCTGGTATGCCGCCGACTCCATGGCCGGACTGCCTTCTGGGGGGAACAGTAGCCAGTCGCTGGCCGTGGGCGACGCCATCTTCGGCAGTCCGGTGACCGCCCCGGAAAGCATGACCATCAGCGAGATCGGCGCCTACGTGGTGACCGGTGGCGGCGCGGGCGCGGTCCTGCGACTCGGGATCTACCAGCCCTCCGCCGGGAATCCGTTCAAGCTCACCCTGAGCAGCGCCTACGCGACGCTGCTCGCCGACGCCGGGACGGTCGCGGCGACCAGCAGCGGCGCCAGGGTCACCGCGGCTCTCGGAACCCCGCTCGTCCTTGCGGCCGGGACTCCGTTCGTCGTGGTGGTTGCGGCCCAGGTCGCGGGACCGATCGCCGTCTACAGCATCGTCGTCAACGGATGGTCAGGCCCCTGGGGGTCCATTGGTGACGTGATGCTCAACGGCCCGAGGATGGGCGCCAAGCTGACCGGGGTGACCGGCGCGCTGCCCGCGACCCTCACGCCGACCTCATTCCTGCCAGCCGGCGTCGGCGGCGCCGGCTGGTTCAAGAGGAGCGCCTGATGCCTGTTCTCGGGTTCGCCCCGCCCATCGGGATCAGCACACCAAGAGGCTGGTTCGACGTCCAGAACTACGGCGCCTACGGCGACAACTCCCACGACGACACCGCCGCAATCCAGGCCGCGATCACCGCCATCAAGGCGACCGCCTCGGCCAACGGCAGCGTCGGCGGAAAGACGCTGTACTTCCCGCCCGGCTTCTACAAGACCACCTCGCGGCTTGACCTCACGCTGATCAACGGGCTCCGAATCCTCGGCGGGTCCGGTCGCGGAGGGTGGGATCGATTCGGAGTCGGCGGCCCTCCGACAGCGATCTACTACCAGGGCGGCGGCTCGGGAGTCGCCGTTGACCTCGGCGGGTCCCAGGAGTGCATCTGGGACGGCGTCAGCATTTGGAGCAACATCGCGTCGTTCTCCGGGACGATGATGAACTTCAACCACACCGTGAACGGCGACGTCTACGGCAACCGTCTGCAGAACATGCAATTCAACTGCCTGCTCGGAAACGTCACGCAGCTGCGTCTCGCAGGCAGCATCGAATTCTCCGCCGACAACGTGAGTTTCAGCAACGCCGGAGCCACCGGCACGCAGGTTCAGATGGTCCACCCGGCCCACGTGTCGCAGTGGAGCAACGCCAACAGCTTCCGCTCCTGCTCGTTCATCGGGACGAAGCAGTACAGCGTCCTAAATCCGGGCCCGCAGACCACGTTCGTGGACTGCACCTGGGAGCATTCCGGGCCCGTCGCCTACAACGCGGTCGGGAACGAGGAGGCGTCGACCGCGACGTTCACGGGTTGCGGGTTCTGGGACAGCAACGGCACATCGTGGATCACATCCGCTGTCCAGACTCGCGCCTTCGCCTTCGTCGGCTGCAAGATGACGTCCGACGGGACGAACCCCGTGTTCTCGCTGGCCAACCACCAGGGCCTGTTCCTCGGCGGGTGCAGGTTCGACACCACCGGCGGCACCCCGAACGTCTTCAACCCGGCTTACACGATCTCGAACGCTTCGATGCTCGGCTGCGAGGTCCGCAGCCCCGTCGTTGACAACCATGCCAGTGTGTTCGTCTGATCAGGGGGCGGTCTGCCAGCCGGTGTCGCCGTCACTGCCTGGGCCGTACCGGCACACCCGGACGATCGGGGCTCCGCACCTGCCACACCGGGCCAGTTCGGTCACGAAGACATACGGCGGGACAGCCTCGGTCCGCTCGCTCGCGAGGACGAGGACCGGCACGTGGAGATGCCGGGACCACCAGCGGCGACGCGCCGTCAGGTCGGCGATCTCGGTCATGTGCTCACTCGTCCACGGCATCCGGGCATCTTCGCGCCCTGAAGGACTCTTCCGCTCAGCCGTCGTCACCCCCTCCACCGAACCGCCGACCCGCACATAAGGGCGGCTTCCGACCGGACCGCCGACGCCCCTCCGGGGTGCCGTTGAGACAGCGACGCCCCGACGCCCGAGCCGCGCAACCGTCTCGGTCCCGGGGCGTCGCCCTCCTCCCATCCAGCAGACCCGCAGGCCCCGCGCACGCCACGTGCCGGGGCCATCCGCATGCTCTGGAGGTGTCCCGTGGCCTTCACTGCACCCCCCGTCGGGCCGGTGGCCACCCCTGCCGCCGAGGTGACCACCGCCGACCTAGCCGCCTTCGCCAGCGTCCCCGACAGCGCCAGCCTGCAGCCCTATGTCGGCACCGCGCTGCGCAAGGTGATCCTGGCCTGCGGACCGATCACCGCCGGGCAATGGCGGTTCGCCATCCCCCAGACGACCAACAGCCGGCGACTCGGCCTGACCCGCTGGCCGACCGTGACCCTGGCCAGCATCGACGGACTGGCCGACCCGCTCGGCGTCGACTGCCTCGCACAGCTGACACCGAACACGGACATCGACTGGCGGATGCAGGCCGTCCTCGCGCCCTACCTGCTCGCCGGCCTCTGGCAGATCACCGCCACACTGACCCGGCCGGCCGACGACGCGAGCTCGCTCAAACTCGCCGTGAAGATCATCGCGAAGAACCTGTACGAGGTGCAGCGCGGCGGGGGTGCTCGGCCCGGGGCATTCAACGACCAGGGCGCCCCGCCGATGTGGTCCGGCGTCCCCTCCCGCGCCAAGGAGATCATGAAGCCGTACCTCGCGCGGTTCGTGGGCTGACGTGCAGACCACTACCACCCGCATCGACGTCATCGTGCCCGCACTCCTGGCCACCTGGCAGGCAGCATTCCCGGGCGCATCAGTGCTCGACGGCCCCCGTGCCGCACAGGTGCCCGCCGACGACGTCCTCATCGTCGGCGCCGGGAACGGCGACAACTCCGAGGCCTACGACATCGAGATCACCCTGCAGGACGGCCTGACGCAGCGACCGCTGGAGACCTCGACGATCAACTGTGAGCTCTCGACGTGGACCGGCGACCAGGCCGCGCAGATGGCGCCCCTGCGCAGCCGCCTCGCGGCGATGCTCACCACGATCGACGCCGCCCTGCGCGCCGACCAGCAGCTCGGCGGGGCCTGTGACCGGATCTGGCTCGGACCACGGGCCCGCTGGTGGGTCCTGCAGTCCGACGACGGCGCCGGGATGGGCATCGGGTTCTCCGTGACCGCCCAGGCCTGGCTGTGACGACGTACTACGGGTCCGCGGGGGTGGCCCGCCTGGCGCAGGACCTCGCGCGGGTGCCGAGAGAGCTGCGCCCCCGAGTGCGGGCCGCGCTGACCACCTCCGGCGGCGAGCTGCGCCAGCTCGCCGCCCAGAACGCATCCTGGTCCCGGCGGATCCCGGACGCCCTCAAGGTCCGCACCCGGTTTTCCGGGACCCGCGCCGGCGTGTACGTCGTCGCCTCGCGGCTGACTGCCCCGGGAGCCCGTCCGCTCGAGGGCATCACCGGCAACGCCACGTTCCGGCACCCCGTCCTGGGCCACGGCAACGAGTGGGTCGACCAGGACACCCGCCCCTACCTCGCGCCGGCCGTGGAAGCCGAGGCGGACCAGGCCGTCGGCCGCCTACAGGACGCGATGGACCAGGCGCTGCGCGTCGCCGGATTCGGATAGGAGAGCCAGATGGCCAAGATCAAGCAGCACCACGACCTGCCGGTTCCGAGATCTGGGCACCGGTGGGCAGTCCACGAGGACCTGCCCGACCATCCGCCGGTGGAGATGCCGGCGACCGCGCTGGCTCTGCGCATCGACTGGACGGCCATCGGTCCGATCCATCCCGACGACACCCCGACCGTCGGGGCCACCACCAGGAACGAGGAGTAGGACATGGCTCTGACGCCGCTTCCGAGCAGCACCCGGTTCATCCAGCCGGGTGTCACGAAGTGCTACTGGGTGCCGACGATCGCCGCGTACCCGGCTGCGGTGACGCGGACCGAGATCGGGACGGGCACCGACCTGACCGGCGAGATCGCCGACGTCCAGGGCTTCTCGAGCAAGGCAGACTTCGTCGAGACGCCCGACCTGTCGGCCCAGTTCGTGCCGAAGGTGCCCGGCCGCATCAAGGCCGACGACTCGATGCTCAGCTTCTACGCGAGCAGGAACGGCACCGATGTCCGGGCGACCCTCACGCAGGGCACCAGCGGGTTCGTCGTGTGGATGGACGGCGGAGACGTCGTCGGGCAGAAGATGGACGAGTTCGCCGTCACCATCGCCGCGGTGTCGGTCATGCGGAACGTGGCCGGGACCGAGGTCCTGCGGATCAACGTGGACTTCGCCCTCACCAAGGTGCCGGGCTACAACCTCACCATCGCCTGATCATCGTGACCAGCGTCCGGGAACGTCTGGAAGCGAAGCAGGCCCGCCGATGCGTGGTGCCGATCCCGGTCGACGACCCGGGGCCGGCCCGCGCACGGCTGCACGAGGCGCTGGCACAGCTGGCGGCCGTCGCGTCGTCGCAGGATGTGGCCGCCGGAGTAGCGGCCGGCGTGCCGGGCATCGCCGCGGCCGTCACCGCGGCGCGCGAGGCGGTCGATGCGGCGCAGGCCGAGGTGGACGCGTGCGCCGTCGACGTGCTGCTGCAGGCTCCGCCAGCGGCCGTCGCCGAGGCCGTCGTCGGGGCATGGCTGGACGAGTCGGGCGCCCTGGACGACGACGCGCTACCGGACCTCCTCGCGGCCTGTGCGGACGAGGAGGGCCTGCGGGACGCCGAGTGGTGGCGTGTCCAGCTGGCCCGGCGGGAGTGGGGCCGCAACGAGGTGGCGGGTCTGCGGCTCGCGGTGATGCACCTCGTCATGGATCCGGTCCGGCCCCTGGTCCCAAAAGGCTGACGCGGGATCCGCTCTACGCCGCGCGCGTCGCGTACTGCGCGCCGCGGGGGATCCCGCTCTCGACGTTCCTGGCCTGGTCGCAGGACGACCAGGATGCCGCTCTGGCGTGGCAGGCCCGGGAGGCGTCCCGCTGTCCCGGCTGCGGCTCGTACGAGGGCGACTGGGACGAGGAGGCCGGCGGGTCCCGCACGGCATGGACGGCGGACGTGTACGTCTGCCAGGGGTGTGTGTCCGTCGAGCAGGCCCGCGACCACCTGAGGTCGGAGTCCAGCGGCCGGGCACCGCGTGGCGTCCACGTCCGTCTCGCACGCGCCTGACCCGACCATGACCAGCCAGAGGAGGTGACCACCCATGACGACCAAGGTCACTGACATCCAGGCCAGGATCGGCGCCAGTGTCGGCGGATTCGAAGCAAGCATGAAGACCGCGGCGGCGTCCGCGAGCATCTTCGAGCGGGAGCTGGCCAAGCTGGAGGTGCAGCAGCGGCAGATGGCGACGTGGGAGGCCGCCGCCTACCGCGAGGAAGCGGTCCGTTCGCGGGCCCGCGTCGACGCGCAGGCGAAGGTCGGCCGCGCGTTCCTGGCGTCCGGTGCGGCGATCGGCCTCGGGATCGGCCTCGCGGTCAAGGCGGCGATGGACTGGCAGACCGCGATGGCCGGCCTGGAGAAGACTCTCCCGGCCGGCACGAGCGGCGGGGCGATCGGCGTGCTCGACGCACAGCTGCGGTCCCTGTCGAAGACGATCCCGGTCGGTGCGGAGGAGCTTGCCGGCCTGGCGGCGACGGCATCGCAGCTGGGTGTGGGGCAGCAGTACCTGGCGGCATTCACCCGGACGGCGGCGGACCTCGGCCAGGTGACAACGCTGTCCGCAGAGGATGCCGTCACGGGCCTGGCGAAGCTGGGCAACGTCATGGAGCCGGGGAAGTTCGCCGCGAACATTGATCGCGCCGGTTCGGCGCTGGTCGCCTTGGGGAGCGAGGGCGCCAGCACTGAGCAGGAGATCCTCGACATGGCGGAGCGGATTGCCGGCGCCGGCAAGACGGTCGGGATGACCGAACCACAGGTGATGGCCGTAGCAAACGCCCTGACCAGCGTTGGCCTCGACGCCGAGGCCGGCGGTACGGCGATCTCCCGGACGATGGTGACGATCGCGCAGGCGGTGCAGGGCGGCGGGGAGTCCCTCGATCAGTTCGCCCGGATCTCCGGGATGAGCGCCGACCAGTTCCGGTCCCGGTGGCAGACGAACGCTGCCGGCGCGCTGACCTCGTTCATCGGCGGCTTGGGGAAACTGAAAGCATCCGGCGGGGACGCGTTCGGGACGCTGGAGAAGCTGGGCCTATCCGAGGTGCGGGTCCGGGACACGCTGCTGCGTGCGTCGTCGGCATCGGACCTGCTGACACAGTCGCTGGCGACGGGCCAGCAGGCATGGGACGACGCCTCGGCCCTGACGGACGCCGCGGCCGCCCGGTACGGCACAGCCGGCGCGAAGATGCGGATCGCCGGCAACGAGCTGCACGACACGGCCATCGACATCGGCGCGACGTTCCTGCCCGCGGTCGCCGGTGCCGCGCGTGAGGTCGCCGGTCTGATCAGTGTGTTCCAGGACGCTCCGGAGCCGGTGAAGCGGACGCTCGCGGTGCTCGGCGGCATCGGTGCGGCAGCGCTGACTGCGGGCGGCGCGTTCCTGACGCTCGCACCGAAGATCCGGACGATGCTCACGACGCTGGAGGAGGCCGGCCCGGCCGGCGTCCGCGCCGCGACGGCGATGCGGTCCATGGGGTCGGCGCTGATGGGCCCCCTGGGGATCGCCCTCGCGCTCGGCACCATCGCGCTGGGAAACTGGCTACAGAAGCAGGCCGAGGCGAAGGCCAACGTCGACGCCCTGACCGAGTCGGTGAAGGCTGACGGGAATGCGATCGGAACGGCGACCAGGCAGTACGTAGCGCATCAGCTGGCGGCTAACGGAATACTTGAGATCACTCGAAAGCTTGGGTACAGCCAGAACGATGTGCTCGAAGCGACTCTGGGGAACGCGGACGCACAGAAGCGTCTGACGGATGCCTTGGAGCAGCAGAAGAACGGGCTTTCGAACCACCAGATGGCAATCAGTGCGGATGGCGTCGCCGTGGACGACACCTACGGAAACATCCTGAAGCTCGAATCGGCGATCAAGTCACAGGGCGGACCCCTCAAGAAGGCGATCTCCAACGCGCAGGACGAAGCCTCCGCACTGGGCCAGACGTCGGTGCATGCATCGCTCGCTTCTTCTGCGATCGACTCGATGGGCCAGCGGACGGCGACCGCTGCGGGACAGGTCCGCATCGCCAAGAGCGCCCTGGACGACTTCAACAGCGCTCTCAAGGAGATCTTCGACACCGAGCTCGGCGCCGAGGCTGCGGCCGACGCGTTCACTCGCGGCCTGCAGTCCGTCCAGGATGCGGCCAAGGCGCACGCTGGCGGTGGCGCCGGGAAGGTATCGGCGGCTGACCGGCAGAATGCTAAGGACGCGTACGACAAGACCAAGGCCGACGCGATCGCCGCCGGCGCGACGAAGCAGGCGGCACTTGCGCAGGCCAAGGCCGCCCGGGATCGGGTGCTCGCGCAGGCCAGGACTGCAACGCCCGGCAAGGGTGGCAGCATGGACAACGACCTCGACGTCCGGCAGGCGATGCGCGACGAGGTGCAACACGGCCTGGACATCATCGCCGAGATGGCGAAGCAGGGCGCCTCGACGGACGATATGAATGCGAAGAGCAAGGAACTCGGGAAGCAGATCTACGACGTCGGAATCAAGATCGGCCTGTCGAAGAAGAAGGCACAGGAGTACTCCGCCGCGCTCGGAGACGTGCCGACCGTCGTGCGGACCGCGGTGAATACCGCGGGTCTCACCGAGGCGATGACGCTACTGCAGCAGATAAAGCTGATGACGCAGTGGGAGAATTCTCATTCTCAGGCGCAGGTCTACGGATCGGGGGGCGGTCACTACGAGGGCGGCACGTTCGTCCCCAACGCACCCGCCAAGGTCCCGGTGTCCCGGTCGCAGTTGAAGGGGTTCGCTTCCGGGACGATCGCTACGCATCCGACGGCCGGCGTGTTCGGGGAGGCGGGCGCCGAGGCGCTCATCCCGCTGTCGGCGTCACACCGTGCGGGATCGGTGGCGCTACTGCGCCAGGCGGCGCATCGATTCGGGATGGACGTGACGCGCGGGAAGGGGACGCAGGTGCACGTGGTGCGGGTTCCGGTGCAGGAGACGCACACCGACTCGCGGCCAGTGAACATCGGCCCGGTGACCGTGGTCGCGGCATCCCCATCGAAGTTCACCGACTGGGCGGCCAGCTCTCACGCGTTCGGATCCGGAGGTGTGGGGTGAGTACAAGCTATTCGGTCGCCTTCGGTGGCCTGTCCTTCGACGAGACCTCGGCCACGTACCGCCTCGTCGAGGCGGCACCGGCGGACGAAAAGTGGCGCCGGTCCTGGGCCACGGCCCCGTACGTCGCTGGCGGGACGGTGCTCGCCGAGGTCGCAGACGTCTCGTCCTACCGCATGGCGATCCGCTGCATCGGTGGCGGGACGAACGCGGGGACGCTGCTCAACGCGATCCGGACGGCATCCCGGGCGCTGCCCGGCACCCTCGTCGTCGTCCTGGCGGGCGCGTCGGAGACCTACCAGGCCCGCCCGGCCGACATCTCGTGCCGCGCAGAGTACGAGGACCTGGCGAACAACCAGCGACTCGTCACGCTCGTCTTCCCCGTCCAGCCCTACCCGAGCTGAGGAACAGACCATGGCCGTCGGTGACGCCTACTACAGCGACGCAGCAAAGAACGTCGGCCTCGATGCGATCGGGACGACGTTCAAGTACCTGAGCGCGCACACGGCGAACCCGGGATCCACCGGCGCGAACGAGTGCGCGGGGTCGACGCGCGCACTCGTCACGTACGCGTCGGCGTCGGGCGGTTCGAAGGCCGTGACCAATGCGCCGGCCGTCGCCGGCATCGCCATCACGGACGCGGTGCAGTTCCTCGGCCTGTGGTCCGCGACATCGGGCGGTACCTACGGTGGCCGGATCGAGGTCACCCCGACCAGCGCCACCGGCGGCAGCACATGGACGTACACCGCGGCGTCCGGTGCGCTCGACCTGGCGCAGGTCGCCTCGGCATGACCAGCGCCTACCAGACCGCGCAGGACGCGGACTCGCCGTTCAGGAGGTGGCGGCTCGAGGAGGCGTCCGGCACTACGTTCACCGACGATCTCGCGGCGACCGTCGCGACGATCTCGGGTGCGGTGACGCCGGGCATCACGCGGCCCGGGCGGATCGGGTATGGCCGCGGTGGCGACTTCGCGGGCGGCTGGGTCGCAGCGTCCGGCGCCTCCGGCTGGTCGTCGCTGCGGTCGGTCGAGGTGCTGCTGCAGCTGGACTCGCTGCCCACCGGCACTCTGCGTCCGGCGATCTTCACGCACGCCTGGAGCGCATCGCAGATCATCCCGATGGTGCTCGGCATGAACCTCGATCTGACGCACACGGGGCAGCTCGGATTCGGGTACTTCGACGGGTCGAACTGGCGTTCGATCCACTGGTCGGGCCTGACCACTGGGGCGCCGCACCACGTGGTCGGCATCTACGACGGCAGCACTGGACTGTCCCTGTACGTCGATGGCGCGTCCGTGGCCACGGGCACGGTCACGGCCCGGACCGCCGGGACGATCAACGGGACCGCCTACATGGGGCGCCGATGGGACCAGACCGACAGCATCGATGGCCGCCTCTTCGACCTGGCGCTCTACACCACGTCGCTGTCCTCGGGCCGGGTGTCCGCGCACTACGCAGCCAGCCAGGAATTCAACGGGATCTTCATCTCGGGCGGCGGCAAGCCGTCGATCGCTGCCGGTCCTGCCGATGTCGCTGGGGACCTGGTCAACATCTCCGGTGGTGGCCGTCCGGAGTTCGCAGCGCCGGCATCGCTGCTGGTGCCCGGCGATGGCACGACATGGGGCACGTACGGGGAGCTGACCAGTCAGCCGGGCGGCGCGGTGCAGTGGTGGCGGTACGTCGCGACCGACAGCGGAAGCCTGGCCGTGGACACGTCCGGAACCGACTGGAACACCGTGGTCACCGTCTACGCGGACGACCGGACGACGGTCCTGGGCACCGACAGCACGCCGGGCGGCGCGGCTTCGGTGACGGTGTCGGTTACCGCCGGCACGACCTACTGGGTGACGATCACTCGCGGGTCGGGCGCGGGCCCAGACGATGGCCGATACTTGCTGAACGCCTCGGGTCCGCGTAGTGCAGAGGCGCCACCGAACGAGTTCCCCGCCGACCCTGCGCCCGCAATCCCGGCCGCCGACCCGCCGCCGACCGGGATGACCGTCGTCCCGATCAAGCGGGTATCGGTGGCGTACGCGGCGCCCACGCTGGTCGCCGGTCGGCCGTCCGGGATCTGGGCAGGAACTCCGACGGTGTCGGACTGGGGCAACTTTCGCGTCGTCATGCAGGGTGTCGACGTCACCTACTTCCGGGGCTTCCCGGTGCAGATCGACTCGTTCACGCTCCAGGAGCCGTTCGGGTGCGGCCCGGCGTCGATCACCCTGCCGGGGATCACTCCGCACGACTCGGTCGGGACCGGGGACACGGCGTGGCTGCGGGGCGGCTACAGCGTCGACATCGTGGGCCCGTCGGGGTCGCTGTGGTGCGGCACGGTCGCCAACCAGATCGGGTCCTACGACTCGGAGCGGGGCGCGTACACGGTCGACTGCATCGGCGACATCTGGCAGGCCGACCTCGTCGCGCACCAGCCGCGCACCTACCTGCCGCCCGTCGACGTCGGGTCGATGGTCGCCGTCATGCTGAACCTGGTGCCGCACCGACGGATCGCCGGGATCACGCAGGTGATCACCGGGATCAAGACGACGCAGCGCGGCAGTTCCGACACCAGCGTCATCGGCTACGCGCAGGAGCTCTTAGCGACCGCCCAGACGGCCGGAGGCGGCCAGTGGACGGTCGGGCGCACCGGATCGGCTCGGAACTACCAGGTGCGGCTCAAGGACCGCACCACGGTCACGTGGACGGTGCGGACGGGGCAGCCGGGCGTCGAGGCCCGCCTCACCCTGGACTCGGCCACCGCGGTCAATCGCATCTTCGGCCGCGGCGTCGCACCGAACGGGTACGCGTGGGCCGGCTGGGTGTACCCGCGGACCGGGGTCGCTGCAGCGCCGGCTTACCCCTACGCCTCGCCGTCGACGACCATCGGCCTCGGCGACACCGATGCCGGCACGGTGTCCGGCGCCGGGGTGTCGGACTGGCAGGAGAGGATCAACGCGACGGGCCTGGTCAAGGTCGTCGTCGACGGCATATTCGACGCTGCGGATGCCGCGGCCGCGCGGGTCGTGCAGGCCAAGCGAGGTCTGACCGTCGACGGGATCGTGGGCCCGCAGACCTGGGCCGCAACCTTCGACGTCGGGGTGGACGGCACGGACCTGACCGCGGCCTACCGGGCTCCGCTCGCGGCGCTGGCCTCGGCCACGCCGACCCTGACTTTCGCAGACGGATCGGCGGGCGGACCGAACCCGAGCGACAACCCGAACAGCCTGGTCGTCGACCGCGATGAGGACTTCGGGGACGGCGTGACGAAGGCTCAGGCGATCGTGTCGGCGCAGCAGGAGCTGGCCCGCTCGTCCACGCCCGGGTGGGTCGGTGAGATCGTGCTCACCGCTGACCCGCAGGAGATGAGCCGGTTCGACATCCGCGAGGGTTCCAATGGGACCCTGCTCGGGTGGACGGGCCGCGACGTGCCCCTGCACGTCGCGCAGGTACGGGTGCAGCCGCCAGGACCGGCGGACGAGCATGGAACGGTGACGCTGACCGTGGACGAGCGGGCCCGGGACCTGGTCACGCTCGGTGCGATCCTGCGGCGCGACCAGGACGCCGCCCGGAACCCGGCGATGATGCCGCCGCGCAAGCAACGCCGCTCGCAGTCCAGGCCGGACTCCGTGGTGGAGTTCGATGGGGAGTCATCGGGCGGGATCATCCCGAAGCACGCCCTGTACGGCGGCCTGTGGACCGTGATCCGAATCCCGGTGAGCCAGGCCGGGAAGGTAGCTCGCGTCGTCGCGGCGACGTCTCCGGCATCCCCGTTCGTCCTGGCCTTCTTCGGTGACGCTGTCACTCCGGCCGATCTGCGTTCGCTCGTCGGGGCGAACCCTCTCGCCGAAAGGGGAGACGGATTCGGTCCATTCGACAAGTTGACGACCCGAGGGTTCGTGGAGGCCCTTGGTGGTCCGGGACAGGCATGCGGGTACAGTCCCGGATATGAGACGTCTCCGCATACGGGTACGGCAACTCCACTGACGGGGAAGCTGGATTCTTCGGGATCGTGGACGTATCAGTCGGTGAAGCCGCCATGGTTGTGGCTTGCCGAGTATTCGGCGACTTCGACGTTCATCTCTGGCCGAATCTATCCGGCCCCTCTGGATACGTGATGGCAGGCCATTGGGGTGTCTGGGAGCCATACGTGCAGCTCGTCACCGGGGTTGGATCGCCCGATGTGGTGAGAGGGTTCTCGCCCACACAGTTCGGGATCCGATCCTACCTAGTGTCCGACTTCCCGTCGGACAACATCTTTCAGGATCCGCTCGCGCGTCAGTGCTGCATGAAGCACGTCATCGCCGGGTCGAACATGGATTCTCATTGGACAACCGGGTTCGCTTCGTGTCCGGCGATGATCCCGGCCATCAGTGCGCTCAGCCCTTCTGTCGGGCCCCAGGGCACCGGCCTGGAGGTGGCCTACTCCGGAGGTGGCGGACTCTACTCGGACATCCAGATCATCGGCCGGGTCTCTGGAATGGGTCTCATCGCCAATACGGACACCAGTCATGGCATGCCGTCATGGCAGGACCCTCACAATGCTGCGGCGCCTCCAGAGTGGGACTATTTCGACGGAGAGTTGACGCAGTTCGAATACGCTCCGTTTACGTCCATCGACGGCGACATAACCATGACCGGCCTGTCGGTCACGGGGTCGAGTCTGGCGTTCGAGGTACAGATGCGTGCCGTCCCGTACGTCAGTACTGGACTATGGAATAACACTTCTCTCGGATCTCTGGCGACGTCTGCCATAGTAGGTTCCGATGGATCTGTGGCCAACCCCGCGACGATTATCCCCCTCGACGACCTGGCAATCCACGGGCACGGATATCAGTTCGTGTGCAGCCTGCTCGCTCCCGGAACCTTCTACCTTGACGATCCAATCAACGCCGGGTTCGGATATTCACCATGGCTGTCGGCAGCTAGCCCGCTGCTATTGGTGAACATTCGACGCCACGGAATGCGGCGCCCTCTTTTGAAGTCGACTCCTCCCCTGCATCAGCGTCAACGTGGTGATGGTATCGGCGGGGGGCCAATACATTCTGGTATCTCCCAGAATAGCCGTCAGGGCTTGTTGTACGCCCGAGGAATCTTCTGACCGTCCCGAAAGGCGGCCTTCCCATGACCTCACCCCTCTATCCGCCCGCCGTCCAGCGGGCCGTCAGCTACGCCGGCGAGGCGGGTCCGCTGGTCTCGCCGGTCGGGTGGGTCCTGCACGTGCAGGACGGCGCTGGGTCGCCCTGGGGTGTGTTCGAGCGCGCCACGTCGCCCGACCGACGGTTCTCGCACCTGTGGGTGAGCCGCACGGGCCGGGTCGAGCAGTACGCCTCCCTCGCTCGCGAGTCGTGGGCGCAGGGCGCGGGCGGCAACCCGTGGGGCTGGTCCGTGGAGACCGAGGGCACCCCGGACCAGCCGCTCACCGTCGAGCAGCTGGACGCGCTCGCCCGCTGGCACGTCTGGTGCGGCGCGGCCGACGAGATCGCGGCCACGCCGTCCGGCCGGGGGATCGGCACGCACGGCATGGGCGGCACCGCCTGGGGTGGCCACCCCGGTTGTCCCGGCCCGATCCGCGCCGGGCAGCGCGCGGAGATCCTGCGCCGCGCCGGCGCCCTACGCACCGGAGGACCCACGATGCCCCGACTCGACCCCGCTGACGTCCAGCTCATCGCGGCGGCCGCCGCTGACGAGGTGCTGGCCCGCCTCGCCGCCTACGCGCCGCCCACGGGCGACCTGGGGGGCGACGGGCGCCCGCTGACGCTGCCGTGGGTCCTGGCCCGCGACTACCAGCGGCTGGGGCGGATCGAGGCCGCGACCGTCCCGCCGAAGCCGAAGCCGTGAGCGACGGCGCGTGGGCAGCGATCGCCGCCATCATCGGCGCGCTCTCCCTGGCCGTGTCGACGCTCGGCGTCGCGCGCGTGAACGCAACCAAGCAGGACGTCAGCAAGGCCACCACCGAGGCTGCGGCAGCGAACACGGCCGCGGTCGCCGCCAACGGTGCCGCCGTCGAGGCGCGCGAGCTCGCGCGGCCCACGGGCAACGGCTATGCCGCCGACACCCGCGCGGCGCTCGACCGGATCGAGCGGCGACAGCTCGCCGCCGACGTCGCAGGCCGCAAGGTCGCCGAGCTGCTCGCCGAGCACCTGGCCGAGCACCTGGCCGAGCACGTGCGCTCCGCCGACCGCATCGGCCACTGACCAACCCCGCACCCACCGGACGCCGCCCGGCGCCCGGTGCTCCACCACGTCCCGGGAGACCCTGATGCCTCACCCGTCCGTCGCCGCGATCCTGCGGCACTTCACCGCCGACCACCTGCCGCCGGACCTGCGCGCCGTGTCGCAGCCGATCTGCGACCTCGCGCACCAGCTCGCCGAGACGCTGCCTGGCGACCCGGAGACCACGACCGCGCTCCGCAAGCTGCTGGAGGCCAAGGACTGCGCCGTCCGTGCCGTCGTGGCCGCCCGGGGGGTGTGACCCGTGCCCACCGTCCCCAAGCTGCCCGCCGCGCTGGTCGCGGTGCTCGGCGTCCTCGCGTCCCTGCTCGCCGTCGTGCAGCCGTCGCTGCCCGAGCCGTGGCCGGCCATCGCCGGCGGCGTCCTGGCGCTGCTCACCCTCGTCGGGGTGCAGGTCACGCACTCCTCGGTCTCCCTGCACGGCCGCCGCGCGTGGGCGCACCGCACCGCGCAGGAGGCCACGGCCCGCGAGATCCGCTACAGCCGTCGTCCGGACGACGGCCGCGCCCGTCCGCTGCTGCTCGTCGCCCTGGCCGTCGTCACCCTGCTGGCCGCGTCCGCCGGACCGGCCACCGCGCACTGGCACCCCGGCCGCGGCCCGGCCCCCATCGTCGTGGCCGTCCCCGAGATCACGTCCGGGGTCGCGTGCACGTCCCGGGGCGCCCAGCTGCAGGTGCGCGTGCTCGCCGTGACCACCAGCCGCACCGGGACCGTCGTCACCGAGCAGTCGGCGCCGTCCGGTGTCCGGCTGCAGGGCCTGCTGCTCGGCACCTGGTACGACGTCGAGGCCTCGACCAGCGGGGGCGGCGGCCTGCACACCAGCGGCGTCACGTACGGCCGGTGGCGCCCCATCCTCGGCGACGTCACCGGCCCCGCCTGGTCCATCCCGGGCGACCTGCTCGCCGACTGCGAGGCCTGACCATGACCGTCACCCACCACGAGATCGACGGCCGGACCTACATCCTGTCCCGTCACCTGGACGCGACACACGACCCGCGGTCGCTCGCCTTCCCGGCCGACACCGCCCCGCTGGTGACGACGTACCACCAGCACCACGGGCCGATCCTCGACCAGCTCGACCTCGGCGGCTGCACGGGGTTCTCCTCGGCGACCGCGCTCAACACCGATCCGCTGAACGGCGGCCGCCGGCTACTGACCGACGCCGACGCCATCGGGATCTACTCGTGGGCGACGGCGCACGACCCCTATCCGGGCCAGTACCCGCCCACCGACACGGGGTCCGACGGGCTCGCCGCGGCGAAGGCGGCGAAGCACCTGGGGCTGATCGGTAGCTACCGGCACGCCCTCGGCCTCGCGCACGTCCTCGGCGCCCTGGTCCTGCGGCCCCTCATCATCGGGATCCCGTGGCGGGCGGGCATGTTCCGCCCGGGCCCGGGGGGCGTCCTCGACGTGTCCGGCGAGGTCAAGGGCGGGCACGAGCTCGCCCTCATCGGCATCGACGTGGAGCACGAGCTCGTCGTGGCCCCGAACACGTGGGGTCCCGAGTGGGGCGTGCCGGCGCCCGAGTGCGGCATCCTCACCGCCGGGACGTGCCGCCTGCGGTGGACGGACCTCGGCGGCCTGCTCGCGGACCACGGCGACGCCACGGTGCTGCTCCCGTGAGCGCTGGCACGCTGGTGCTGGACGGCGTCACCTATGACGTGACGCCCCGCGCCACTCCGACGCCAACCCCGGACCCGACGCCCACCCCGACGCCGGTCCCGGGCGGCCGGGGGCAGCGCCGGGTGCTGTGGCACCACGGCTGGTCCGGTCCCGCGATCGGCTCGTGGCCGGCCGACGTCCGGGCGCGGCTGACGACCGTGTGCCTGGCGATGTCGCAGAGCGCCCGGGCGGGCACGGGGCAGCTCCGGCCGCCGCCGGGCGTGACCCGGCAGGAGGTCGCCTCCCTCGTCGCGGACGGGGTCGACGTCCTCGTGGGCATCGGTGGATCCGGGGACGGCGGGATCACGATCACGACCGCCGGCCAGGTCGCCGAGGCGGTGACGTCGGTCCTCGGGTGGCAGACGTCCCTGGGCACCACGGGTGTCTGTCTCGACCTGGAGGGCGCGCCCGGGCAGGGCTGGACGCCCGAGGCGATGGTGTCCCTCGGCACACAGCTCGCCGCCCACGGGCAGCACGTCGCGATCTGGTCGGCGCTGTACGGCGGCCGCCTCGCCGGGTGGGGTGCCGTCGCGCAGGCGCTCGGCGACCGGCTGTCGCACTGGCAGCGCGGGTTCTACGACTTCGTCGAGGCGCAGGACAACCGGCTCACGAAGATCGTGACGGACGACCTGACGGCGATGCGCGGCTACGTGCTGCGCGACGACCAGCTGGTGTGCTCGTTCGCTCCGGTCGGCGCGACGAGCCGGACGCCGGTCCCCGTCATGCGCGCCGCGTTCACCGCGGCGCTCGCCGCGCGGCCGACGGTCGGATGGTCCGTCTGGGAGGACCGGCAGGACTCCGCTGCCGGATGGCCGGCCACGCTGGCGCTCGCGCGTCTCTGACCCCCTGCCGCCCGGGTTCCCGGCCGGGCGGCAGGGTCACACCGGTGCTGGCGGGCGCCGGGCACGGGACGGCCCCCCTCGCGAGAGGGGGGCCGCTCTCGTGCGTTTGGGGGATGCCCGAATACTTGACACCACATATCCCGAGTGGTTGAATAAGTGGTGTCAGGAAAGAGCAGCACAACCCGCCGGGAGGCACACCATGAGCACGCTCACCGTGATCGTCACCACCGAGCAGGCCGCCTACATCGCCCAGACCGCCGGGACCGGTGTCGAGATCTGGCCCGCCTGGACCGCCGACACCCGCGCCGTCGCGATCAGCGAGGCCGCCCGCGCCGTCCTGGAGGCACTGCCGTCGGACGCCGACGGGCACCTCGACGCCGAGGGCGTGCTGTGGATCGGCGGCAGCGACTACCCGACGGAGAGCATGCCGGGCGCCTGACCGCCTTCGGTGTCGCCCGGCCCTCGGCCGGGCGGTGCCGTGGACGACCAGACCCCATCGAGCCCCGGGAGGGCAATCATGATCACGACGACCGAGACGTTCGTCTACCGCTCCTACATCAGCCTGGACTGGCATGGCACCGCCGGGGTGATCTGGATCGCCGCCCGCGACGGCGGGTCCCAGTACGCGCGGCGTCAGCTCACCTATCGAGAGGCGTACGAGCTGCTCCGGCTGCTGGTCGCGTCCTACCGGGCGCCATGGGATCAGCAGGACTACCGGCCCTTCGGGATCGGTCCCGTCACCGTCGAGCCGGTCCACGGCGGCGCCGACTCGTGGCTGAGCATCGCCCGCCCCGACTGCCCGATACGGGTGGAGGCGTCCGTGCTCCGCAGTCAGCTCGCCCACCTCCTGCGACGCGCGCTCGTGGAGGTGTCCGACGATCGTGGGCTCGCCGCGCCGGTCGCCGCTCTGGCCGCCGCCCGGAGCGGTGTCGGCCCCTTCGGATGGGCGCCGGACGAGGAAGACGCCGTTGACGCCGTTCTGGCCACCGCGGTGTCCGCGTGAGCGGCCTGGAGGCAGGCCGCCACTACGTGCTGATCCGGCCGGGCGACGGCCAGCACCGGGACCGGGTGTCCGTCGTCCGCATGGTCGACCAGGGCGCCTACGACATCCTTTGGTCGGCGGCCGGGGACGTCGAGCACGCCGCCATGGTCGTGGCCGCGCAGGGGTGGGAGCTGGACGGCGAGTGGCTGACCGCCCCGCTCGGGATGCTCGCCGCCCTGCGCCGCTCGAGGCCCGGGCGACCGTCGAAGCACGGGCCCATGGTGGGGCTGCGGGTCCGGCTCCCCGTAGAGCTGCACGCCGAGCTGGCAGCGGCGGCGGCCGGCTCCGGGCGGTCGTTGAACGACGAGATCGTGGGCCGCCTGCGCGCATGACGACGGCCCCCGCCCATCAGGGTGGGGGCCGCTCTCGTTCTCCCGGAGCGCTCTCCGCTGCTCCG
>Ga0302322_100001456_pt1 | contig 19327 bp, 15 predicted proteins | sample Fen_T0_2_FD_203757 | JGI IMG/M metagenome (GOLD analysis project Ga0302322, IMG submission 203757) | Peat permafrost microbial communities from Stordalen Mire near Abisko, Sweden - Fen_T0_2 | ecosystem: Environmental > Terrestrial > Soil > Wetlands > Permafrost | place: Sweden: Abisko... | reverse complement strand
TATTTATTTAACCGGTATCTTTTTTGGTACCACCGATTTTGATCCCGGCCCGGGTGTATCCAATTTAGTTTCTGCAGGCAACGAAGATATTTTTGTGTGCAAATTTGATAACAGCGGCAATTTTATATGGGCAAAAGGGTTTGGCGGACCTACCAACGATTTTTGCAATGCCATTAAATTAGACGCTTTCGGCAATATTTATTTTAACGGGTATTTCGAAAACACAGCCGACTTTGACCCCGGCACCGGGGTTTTTAACCTGGTATCGGCAGGTTCAACTGATATCTTCGTTTGTAAACTAAGCAATAACGGAAATTTACTGTGGGCTAAAAGAATCGGAGGCGCATCTGCAGATGTTGCTTATGATATTGAACTGGATGCCCAGAACAATGTATACAGTACAGGTTTTTACTGGGCTACGGCCGATTTTGACCCGGGGCCGGGTGTATTCAATTTAACATCACCGGCATTTGGCAATGGGTACGTGCTGAAATTAAGTACCAATGGCGATTTTATAAGGGTGGCCGATTTAAGTGGCAACAGCCGGGTACGTGGTATAAGCATGAAAATTGATAAAACAAATCACCTGTATGTATCAGGTAATTTTGATGGTGAAGCAGATTTTGATCCAGGTGCCGGGACTGCACTATTAAACTCGGCCATTGACGATGATGATATTTTTATTGGTAAATACGATCTTGATTTTAATTTGATATGGATAAAACAAATTGAAGGCCCTTCGTTTCAAAAAGTATTTGATATAAATGTAGATACTGCTGATAATATTTATACAACCGGCCATTATAATGGCACGGCAGATTTTGATCCCGGCCCGGCAGAGTATAAACTCACTGCTGCCGGTGATCCGGATATTTTTGTGTTGAAACTTAATTCCTCCGGCGAATTTGTTTGGGTGGCCCAGGCAACCGGTAGTTTCTTTGGCAGTGGTTATTCGCTTATGGTAGATAAATCAGACAATATTTATGTGGGTGGTACTTTTGAGGGTACAAAAGATTTTGACCCCGGACCGGATGAAGTAAAACGTACCTCTGCAGGAAGAAGCGAAATGTTTATTGAAAAACTACGTCAATGCCCCAATACGGCCATTGCACAAACCTTAAACATTACAAGCTGCACAGCTTATACACTGGGTAATAAAATTTACGATTCAACCGGAACCTATACACATCTCGTTTTAAATTCCATGGGCTGCGATAGTATCGTCATTACATTAAATCTTACCATTAACAGGATAGTTAAAAATATAACTGCAGATATTTGCGAGGGCGCTTTTTATGTAGCCGGCGGGGCACCCCAAACCAAGGCTGGTATTTATTATGATACGCTTAAAACTGCTGCCGGCTGCGATTCGGTGATAGTAACCCATTTATCGGTTCGGGAAAAACCAAAACCAGTACTGGGTGCCAACAGGAATATCTGCGAAGGTCAAACCATCGTACTCAATCCCGGAACTTTCGAAACCTATCTCTGGCAGGATCTTTCAACCAGACCGCAATATAGCGTTATAAAACCCGGTACTTACCTTGTTACTGTTACTAATGCTTTCAACTGCAAAGCATCTGCCCGCATTGTTATTCCTGGCACAGCAAAACTACCGGCAAATTTTTTACCCAAAGACCAGGATCTATGCAGCGGCAATGTTTTAAAAATAAACCTACCGGGATATTATTCCTATGCATGGAGTACGGGCGAATCAACCCGAAATATTGAAATAAGAAAAGCCGGTAATTATGTTTTAACCGTAACCAGTTTTGATAATTGTGTTGGCACCGATTCCATAACCATCAGTGAAACCAACTGCATACCCATCGGCATACCCAATGCCTTTAGTCCGAATAACGATGGCAGAAATGATTATTTCGCACCCACTTTCAATGCAGAAATAAAGGATTACCAGTTACGCATTTACAACCGTGTTGGCCAGTTGCTCTTTCAAACCACAGATCCTGCAACAGGCTGGGATGGGCGTTTTAAAGGACAACAACAATCATCGGATAATTATATCTACCAGATCAGTTTCAGTGATACATCCGGAAAGCGTTTTTATTACAAAGGAAATATCCTGCTTATGCGATAACCCCATTTTAATTTCTTATTTCAGATTCTACTGAGGAAGGTGCATGCAGCTAAACCTGTCAATTAATTGTCATCTATTCTGTACAAACTAACTAAAATCGTGACCTGAGACGCCTGCAATTTGAAAACGCTAATTCTTTCATTGCTTATCGTGCTAAGCGCACAGGTTGTATATCCGCAGCTTGTAAATTTTAACTGGGCCAAACAAATGGGAGGCCCGTCCATTGAAACCGGATACTCAGTGATAACTGATGCTGCCGGAAATGTTTATACAACCGGGAATTTTAATAGCAGTGTTGATTTTGATCCCGGCCCTGGAACATTTATTTTAACCGCAATTTCAACAGCAGATATCTACATTACGAAATTGGATCCTGCCGGTAATTTTATCTGGGCTAAGCAGATGAAAGGAACTGACTATGCCTATGGCATCTCTATCGCCTTTGACAATATGAATAACATATTTATTACCGGCAGTTTTGTAGGAAGCGTGGACTTTGACCCCGGCCCGGGCCTTTTTAACCTCACCGCAATTGGCAGGGTTGATGTATTCTTTGAGAAACTGGATAACGACGGCAATTTCATATGGGTACAACAAATTGGCTCAACATTACAATCCTGTACAGGTAACAGCATCACGGTTGATAATGCAGGAAATGTGCTTGTTGGCGGTATGATAGGAAGCGGCGCATTTAACGATGCTTTTATTACAAAATTAAGCACTGCCGGAAATCGTATCTGGACAAAATATTTTTCCGGAAGTACGCCCAATTGTAAAGTAAGGGATATAAAAACAGATGCTGCAGGCAATGTGTACACAACAGGGTTCTTTAGTTCAAATACCGCTACAAACCCGATTGATTTTGATCCGGGTTTTGCTATATATAACCTGGGTAGTTTTGGCGGTACCGATATTTTTGTTTCCAAATTAAATAAAGACGGTGAATTTGTTTGGGCAAAGCAAATTGGCGGAACATCTTTTGAAGAGGGAAGCGGCATTGCACTGGATGCAGCGGGTAATGTTTTCATCAGCGGCTTTTTTACAGGAAAAATAGATGCGGATCCCGGAGCAGCTGTTTATAACCTGACTGCTTTTGGCGATGAAGATATTTTTGTTTCTAAACTGAATGCATCGGGTGACCTGCTTTGGGCCAGGCAAATGGGCGGAACATATAATGAAGAAGGAAATTCGATAGCAGTAGATGTTGCCGGTAATGTTTATACAACCGGGCATTTTTACGGCAAAGCTGATTTTGATCCCGGCCCGGGCGTAAACAATATTTCATCCGCAGGCTTTTCAGATATCTTTATTTCGAAACTGGACGGTAATGGAAATTTCAGGTGGGTTCAACAGATTGGCGGGGTTTTATATGACTGGAGCTATGCCATTACTTTAGATGCAATGGGAAATATCATTACAACCGGTTATTTTGATGATGTGGTTGATTTTGACATTGGCCCTGCCGTATATAATTTAACCAGTGCAGGTAGTAAAGATATTTTTGTGCATAAAATGAGCCCTTGTGCCAATTTTTCTACATCCACCATTACCGCCGCTGTATGCAAAAGCTATGTTTTAAATGGCCAGACCTACACTGCAACCGGGGTTTATAATCAATACCTGACCAATGCAGCCGGTTGCGACAGCATCCTCACACTCAATCTTACTGTAAACGAAAAATTTATGGTTATTAATAAAACTATTTGCCAGGGTCAATCCTATTACGCTGGTGGGGCGAATCAAACAACTTCAGGAATTTATAAAGACACTTTGCTTACATCGCTTGGCTGCGATTCCATCATTACAACAAATCTTACAGTTAATACAACGCTTAAACCCGACCTGGGCCCCGATAGAAAGCTCTGTATAAACATACAGGCTACCATCACACCCGGCATATTCAACAGTTATAGCTGGCAGGATAATTCAACCCAACCAACTTTTACTGTAAACAGTGCCGGTAAATACTGGGTTACCGTTACAGATGCCAGCAACTGTTCAGCAACCGACACCCTTAATATTTTATCCATCGATACTATACCCAAAAACTTTTTACCAGCCAACCAGGATCTTTGCTATGGCAATGTTTTAAGAATAGCGGTGCCCAATTATTTTACTTACCGGTGGAGTACAGGTTCTACCGGCGATTTCATTGATATCAGTACTTTAGGAACATATTACCTGACCGTGGTAGATTTTAACTCTTGTACCGGTTCTGATTCCATAACCATTCAACGCAAGAATTGCATATACATGGGTGTACCGAATGCCTTTACGCCCGATGGCAACTCCTTAAACGACGTATTTAAACCCACCATTAACCAGGCAATAAAAGATTTCAGCTTTATTGTTTTTAACCGCTATGGCCAAACTGTTTTTGAAACCCGTGATTATGGAAAAGGATGGGATGGTACAATTAACGGGAAAAAACAACCGGCTGGCTCTTATGTTTACCGTGTCAAATACACAAATATTTTTGGAGTTGAAACGTTTGAAAATGGCTCTGTATCCTTGATCCGGTAGGTTTTTAATTCCTAACTCAAATTTCCCATTTCTCCCTTATCTTTGCCGCCTAAAATTAACCCATTGGCTACAAAATTTTCTAAAGAAACCTATTTGTACTGGTACGAATTGATGCTGCTTTTACGCCGCTTCGAGGAAAAAACAGGCCAGTTATATGGTATGCAGAAGATCCGTGGTTTTTGTCACCTGTACATTGGGCAGGAGGCAGTTGCCGCCGGATGTATGACCGCGACCGTTCCTGAAGATAAATTCATCACAGCTTACCGCGACCATGCTTTGGCCATTGCCAAGGGTATTTCAGCCAAATCATGTATGGCCGAACTGTATGGAAAGGCTACCGGCTGCAGCAAGGGAAAGGGTGGCAGTATGCACTTTTTTGGTTTAAAGGAGAATTTTTTTGGAGGCCATGGCATTGTGGGTGCTCAGATTGGTACCGGGGCTGGTTTGGCCTTTGCCGAAAAATACCGTGGTACTAACAATGTGGTGCTTTGCTTTTTTGGTGATGGCGCTGCCCGCCAGGGGATGCTGCACGAAACCTTTAATATGGCCATGCTTTGGGATCTGCCTGTAGTATTTATTTGCGAAAATAATCACTATGCTATGGGTACTTCTGTTGCACGTACAAGTAAAACATTAGACATTTACAAAATGGCCGATGCTTACGAAATGCCTAGCGACAGTATTGATGGTATGAGTCCTGAAGATGTACACAATGGTGTGTTAAGGGCAGTAAACCGTGCCAGGGAAAAAGGCGGGCCTACTTTACTTGAAATAAAAACATACCGTTATAAAGGACACAGTATGAGCGATCCGCAGAAATACCGTACCAAGGATGAACTGGAGCAATACAAGGAAAGAGACCCTATCGAACATGTAATGAAAGTGCTGAAAGACCAGTACAAAGTTACTGACGAAGAATTTGAAGTTATTGTTGACAGGGTGAAAGCCGAAGTGGATGAATCGGTTACATTTGCCGAAGAAAGCCCGTGGCCAAATGACGATGAACTGTTGAAAGACGTATATGTTCAGGAAGATTATCCTTTTATAGTTGACTAACAAGTTTTTTTAATTCTTAATTCATAATTTTTAATTCTTAATTAATTGAAATGGCAGATAAGCAAGTAAAAACAGAACAGACCGATGCAAATGAAATAGTGGATAAAGCAAAGGGTTTTTGGGTGAAATACAGTAAAATAATAATGATAGTTGGTTCTGTAATTATTGTAGTGTTGGGGGGGTATTTTGGTTACAAAAAACTTATATCCGAACCTAATGAAGCAAAGGCCAACGATCTTATTTTTCCTGCAGAGAAATTATTCGTTGCCTTATCAAACACTTCATCTTATAACAAAGACACGGTAAACATGATACTGAATGGCGATAAAGCCAACGGTGTTACCGGCTTATTAAAGATTGCCGGCAGCTACGGCGGTACAAAATCGGGCAACAGGGCACAATACATTATTGGTGCATGTTATCTTAATTTAAAGCAGTACGATAAGGCCATTGAGCATTTAAAGGATTTTGATGCCAACGGAGCAAGCCAGGTACAAAGTAAGGCATATATTTTATTAGGCCATGCTTATGCCGAGCAAAAGAAAACAGATGAGGCTTTGAATTACTACAAAAAAGCAGCAAATATTTCCGACCTTGATGATGCAATGGCAACAGAAGCCATCTACATGGCAGCACGCTATGCAGAAGCGATGGGTAAAACATCTGATGCGATTGAACTGTTTCAAAAACTAAAAGATAACTATCCGGCAAGCCAAAGAGTTGGTTCAGGAGAAGTTGATAAGTACCTGGGCAGTTTGGGAGCAAAGTAATTGGTAATTAGTTATCTGTTATTGGTTATTAGTGGCCTCACAATTCACCGTTAACGATTAACAATTCACAATATGTCTACAGATTCAACAAACTTATACGATACAGCAGGCATCCAGCTTCCGGCGGGTGCCTGTGTTGTAATTGTACGTACCGAATGGAATGCAGCCTCCGTTGATAAACTGGAAGCTGGTTGCAAAGAAGTATTGGAAGGTTACAAAGTGCAGCACATGAGCATCACAGTGCCCGGTGCGTTTGAACTGCCTTTCGCCATAAAAAAATACTGGGAGCAGCATAAATATAAAGATGACAAACCCTGTGTATTCATTGCATTGGGTTGTGTGTTAAGGGGCGATACACCGCATTTTGATTATGTATCCAAAGCCGTAACAGACGGCATCATGCATCTGAACGTACTGCTACCGGTTCCAACCATCTTTGGCGTATTAACGGTAGATAACCAGCAGCAGATAGATGAAAGAACCGGTGGTATTCATGGCAATAAAGGAGCCGAAGCTGCCATTACCGCCCTTAAAATGATTGCGCTGGTAAACACTTTTAAATAAGCAGCTATGAAGCAGGTATTGTTTGTTGTATTATCTGTGCTGGCTTTTATGGCCTGTAACAATGCCAGCGATAAGCAGGCAACCCCGGTAAGGGATTCTGCCGTAAATACAGTGAAGGCAGATACTCCATCAAATTACATACATGCATTTGCAGATACGGTGCTGGAAGATAAAATAACCGCTGCGCTGATGAAATTACCCTTTGTAATTAAAAGCGATAAGTACATCGATTCATTCAGCAATCACAAACACAGCATTGCTTTTATGATGGACAAACCCGAAGCGCCCGAAACAGATATACCCGTGCAGGCCGGTTATAATGGCAACGAACGGTTTGAAACCTATTACCGTTTTTTTGTGAACCCCAGGACACTGGACATAAAAGTGTATGACCCTGTAGAAGATAAGAAGTTAACCATAAAAGAATATTTAAAGACACAGCAATAAGCATGAAGGTTCAGTTATTTATACCATGTTTTGTTGACCAGCTTTACCCGCAAACCGCTTTTAACATGGTGAAAGTGCTGGAGAAAGCCTGTTGCGATGTTTCATACAATACCAACCAGACCTGCTGTGGCCAGCCGGCTTTTAATGCAGGTTTTTGGGATGAGAGCAGGGATGTTTGTACCAAATTCATCAAGGATTTTGAAGGAGCCGATTATATTGTAGCGCCCAGTGCCAGCTGCGTAGGCTTTGTACGTAATTATTACAGCAAACTGTTCGAAAACTCATCGCAGCACAATGCGGTGAAAGACCTGGGCAACCGCATCTTTGAGTTTACTGAATTTTTAACTGATGTATTGAAGATAGAGAACTATGGCGCCGAGCTGAACGGTAAAGCCACTTACCACGACAGCTGCGCTGCGCTGCGTGAGTGCAAAATAAAAACAGGCCCACGCAAACTATTAAGCTATGTGAAAGGGCTTGAGCTGGTTGAAATGAACGATGTGGAAACCTGCTGCGGCTTTGGCGGTACTTTTGCCGTAAAGTTTGAAGCCATCTCGGCCGGTATGGCCGACCAAAAATTAACCAATGCCCTGGCAACCGGCGCCGAATATATCATCTCCACCGACCTCAGCTGCCTGATGCAGCTTGATGGATTTATAAAGAACAAGAGCCTGCCGATAAAAACCATGCATATTGCCGATGTGCTGGCTAATGGGTGGGAGTGAGGCGTTACCAATCTATATCATGAAAGGTATCTACATTTGTTATTACCGCCAATAGGTTGCTACACGTCCTTAATTGAATATACATGATTATTAAGCCATAAAAGAATTTCCTCAAATTTAACGAGGCCTGAAGCGATGGAAATTATAAAATCGTACTTCTCCTGTTCGGTTGCTGAAATATCCATTTTATTTTGAAGAAGGTAACGCCTGAGTAAAACATAACCTGTCCTTTTGTTACCATCAATAAAAGGATGATTTACTAAAATGCTCTCGACAAGTGCTGATGCTCTTTCAGCAATTGTTGGATATACATAATTGCCATCAAATGTTTGAAAAGGCCTTTGTAATGCGGAACTCAAACCGGATATATCTCTAACACCGTTTGCGCCGCCATAATTTTTAATGAGAAGTGTATGAATTGACAAAACTTCGTTCAGCTCAATCATTGCGCTAGTTTTTGGAGCAATTGATTGTCTTCACTTATAATTTTTTGGATTATATCTGATTCCACGGACGGTAGTTTGGAGTCTAACTGTTTTAAAAGATTTAATATTTCCTCTAACCCTTTATCTGAAAAGTGGTCAAGGACTTTATTAATTTCTGATTTTATTTCTTCTTTTGACATAGCATAAACTTGTATGTAAGTTAAGGATTTTTACTTTTCAGGTGAATCTCTGATCCATATTTGTGTGTCGGACGGCAAGCTACCGTTTATTTGATCGCATAATAAACTCCCACATTCAACCCCGCATTCCACAGTTTCTCAGTTACCGGTGCGTCTTTTACTCTTATCAATCCATACCGGAAAGTGGGCTCTGCAAACAGGTTCATTTTCTTATTCAGTTTGTAACTGGCTCCCACGCTTACCATGGGCGAAAGATCAACCTTGTTAAAACCAGATGTCGTGGAACTTCTTCTTTTCTCGGTGCTGCCATTGGCATATTCATAAGTAGCGGTTTGTTTGCTGGATAACAGCAACGAGGTTGTAAAACCAATGCCTGCAATAAAACGAAGCCTGCTTTTGCCAAAGCTGAATTTTGCTTTTACAGGTATGCCGATGTATTGATAACCATATAGCCAGCTTATTTTAACAGGGTCTGAAGGATCGAAAGTAATGGTATTTATATACTGTCCCTTTCGCTGGTAACCCTTATTGCTGTATTGAATGCCGGTTTCAAAACCAATGAGTTTCGAAAGATTAAAGCAAACATTCAACCCGGTAGTATAGCCAAACCTGGCGGTCTCATCGTTCCTGCTTTTGATTACAATATCTGCATTTGAACTGCCATCACTGTTTTTAAGTGTTCTGTAATTATGATCGGCAGAAAAATTATAACCTATCAAAACTTTTTGCGCCTGTGTGGTGAAGAATGCAAGGGTTGCAATCAATAAAAATAGCTGTTTCATAATGTGATGATTTGGGTTATTCGGAAAAACTATGATAAATATAAAATTAAAAGCTGATAAATAATACTACCGGGGGCCAATTCAAATTCAGGCTGCCAGGCTAAATCGTTTTAATTATTAAATATTCTCCATCCAGCGGCTTTTCATGATGATCAACCGGCTGCAAAAGATACTCAAGGCCCAAATTTAATTCCCTTTCAATGGCATCTTTTTCAATGTTTTCAGGGTTTATATACCGGGCATGGCCCAGGCTTTCCTTTTCATTTGAGAACCTGGTTACTACAGTTGTCGTATGCATCCAAAGTATCCGGCACATTACTTTCCATTGCAGGTTCCTTGCCTCAGAAAATAAGATGGTATTTTGGGGCAGGCCATTTTCAACATACCTGATAAATGTAGCCATGCCCCGGCCCCTTAAGTTAAATGATGTTGATACCTGTAGTTTCATAAACAATTTTACTCTGTGCTCATTGCAATTTCAGCTAACCTTAAATATACACAACTCCCGTTACACTTTTCAATCAGGAATCAGTATAACATAGCCCAAATCCCTCATAAAAATACAGCCGGCATTTGCCGGCCATATTCTCCATAACTCATGCTGCCGGTGGGGTAGGCGGCTCATCCTTATCATTACCCAGCCGTCCCGCCATCATGGTATTATACTGGTCAATATGGGCGTTTAGCTCGTTGGTAGTTTTGCCATAAGGCGCAGCGCCTTCGTTGATGGTAAAATAGCTGTCTATAAAATCACGCAGCTTGTAATAAGCATTGTTTGTTTCCAGCCTTTTGGCAAACAGCGTATCCTTACTGGCAGCGCCCACCTGTTGGGTACGCTGCATATAGGCAGCGTCAAAAGCTTTGTTGGCTGCATCCATTTCCTTCATCCAGTCGGCAAGTTGCAGGCTGTTAATGGCGGCGGCCATTTCGGGTTTATTGTTAAGATCGGCCACCAGGTTATCAATAATGGCGGTTTCGGCCTGGTAGTTCTCCCTGGCAATGCCGCTGCCGTATTTTTCAAGCAGCTTTTTAAGGTCTTCGGCATGTTTTGCCGTGTTGGGGTTAAAATGGTAGGTGAGGGCGTTTATACTCATAGTAAAACCGGTAATGGCCCTGTCCCGCCTGGTATCCAGTGTACTTACATCGGCAGTAATGGCACTACCCTGTTCAGTAATAAAAATGGCTTCCAGTGTGGCAAGCATGGCCGCTACAGCATCATATTGTAGCTGCACATTGAGAGCGGCAGGGCCGTTAGACAGAATAATGGCCAGGAAGCCCTTAATAAACTGAATGTATTCGGCATTGCGAAGTTTAATTAGATCAATAGCTGTAATCATAAAATAAGTATTAAGTGGTTAAAAACTGGTTTAAAAAGTCAAAATGACATTTGTTTTAGGCTAAAATTGCCGCCGTATGGTGAAGGAAGCTTTCGGGAACGTCCGAAAGGCTGCCGCAGGCTGCAGGAAGGTTTCGGGAAGATCCGAAAGGCCGCCACAGGCTGCAGGAAGGTTTCGGGAGGCTCCAAAAGGCTGCTGCAGTTTGCGGCATGTTTTCGGGGAAAGCCGGAAGTATACGACATACTGCAGCGGCATTTTTTACCCGGCGGAGGCCTGAAAATGAGGAAAAACAGCAACCTGCAGCAGGTTATTGCTATAAAATGAGGGTTTACGGTGTACATAAAAGTGCTTTTAGGATAATAAGCAGATAATGCAGGGTTTTACCGGGGATATATGGACGCACTATCGTAAAAATTTAAGCCAATAGCCGCTGGTACAGGTTTTTCGGGCAGGATAACTGATCTGTTAAGGAGTTAAAAAAGAACCGGCACGGCTCCGGTTCTTATATATAGAGACTCGAACCGGTAGCAAATTAGGCATCATATATAATAAAAACAATACCCTAAAGTGGTAGTTTTTGCCGGTAAGGCGTGAAAAAAAGGATTAGAATGACATCCTCTTAATTTCTTTACCGCTAAACATAACATTTTGTGCCTGCGGGGTTTTCACGATAAAATTTTATAAATAAGGCTGTTACAAGACACCGGCCATCCGCCAGTAACAAACGCATGCTGCAACCATCTACAACAAATTTTCTTATCTTACCTGAAACTTAAAGCTGCAACATGCGTATACAATTACTGTTACTCAGCCTGTTTATCCAGGGACAGACAAATGCACAATCGTACAGGAAGATACACCGCAAAGCCATTGTGGTAGATACGCACAACGATTTTTTGATGAAAGCTGTGGACACACATATGGTAATGGATGCAGACCTTACAGGCAAAACCCACAGCGACCTGGCCCGCTGGAAAAAAGGCGGACTGGATGTGCAGATCTTTTCTGTGTATTGCGATGGTGATGCTAAAGCACCCTTTGCCTATGCCAACCGCGAAATGGACAGCCTGGATGCCGTTGCAGCACGCAACCCGGATAAGATCGTAAAAGTTTTCAGCTATGCCGAAATAATGCAGGCGGTAAAGCAACATAAAATAGCTGCCATGTTTGGTGTAGAAGGCGGCCATATGATAGAAGATGATCTTACCAAACTGGAAGCACTGTATAAACGTGGTGCCAGGTATTTAACGCTTACGCACAATATTGCACCCGGCTGGGCTACCAGCGCTGCAGACGAAACCACCAAACCAAATATGCCGCACAAGGGACTTACCGATTTTGGCAAACAGGTAGTAAAACGCATGAATGAACTGGGCATGATGATAGATGTAAGCCATAGCGGCGACCAAACCTTTTGGGATGTGATCGCAATAACTACAAAGCCCATCATTGCATCGCATAGCTCAGTGTATAGCCTGTCGCCCAGCCGCCGCAATTTAAAAGATGAGCAGATAAAAGCCATTGCGAAGAACGGGGGAGTGGTGCAGATCAATTTTAATCCGGGCTTTATCGACAGCAGCTTTAATAAAAAAGAAGCGGCCTTTTTTAAAAGGCATGCAGCAGAATTTGATTCGCTGCAAAAAAGCGGTATGCAGGAGTTTAATGCACAGGATTATATCTATTTTAAATATGCTGCAGAAGCAAAACCCATGAGGCCGCCGTTGTCGATGGTGATTGACCATATAGATTATATTGCAAAACTGGTTGGTGTTGATTATGTTGGCCTGGGCTCCGATTTTGATGGCATCAATGTTACACCGCTTCAACTGGATGATGTTACCTCTTATCCTTTAATTACAAAAGCATTGGTTGAAAGGGGATATAGTAAAGCCGATATAACAAAAATACTCGGCGGTAATTTATTGAGGGTGTTAAGGGCAAATGAAGCTAAATAATAAAGCGACCAATTTTCACTACTATTAAGTAAAAAATATCCGCTCAACCGTCCAGTATGCTGCAACAGCTGCGATGATGATTGACAACGGCATTACAATTCTTTTACGGTAATATGGCTTTTTACCAAACGGCAATCCAAGCAGCAGAAAAGCTGCAATGATAACAGTAACCTGTCCAAGTTCCACACCCAGGTTAAACATCAGTAAGGATTCCAGGTAAGCATTTTTAGGAAGTCCCAGGCTCGTTAATGCGCTGGCAAAGCCCATACCGTGTATCAGCCCAAATAAAAACACAATGCCAATGCGGCTGGCTCTTAATTTACTGGAGAAAATATTTTCCAGCGCCACATACATGATGGATAAAGCAATGACTGGCTCTACAATATTTGCCGGCGGTTTAATTACACCATACATGGCCAGCCCAAGCGTAATGGTATGTGCCACGGTAAAAGCCGTGGCCTGCCATAAGATGGGTTTTAATTTTGGGTTGAGGAGAAATAAACTGAGTACAAATAAAATATGATCTACCCCACGCGGAAGAATATGAGTGTAACCCAATTGCAGGTAAATGCCCAGTACTTCTGTCTTGCTGAGTTTGGAAAGGCCTTCCACATCGTGTGCAAATAAGGACTGGCTTATTAAAAATGAAATGATTAATAAGCCGGCTACTTTTAGCGCAACGCTATGCTTTTTCTCTGTTAAATTGTTCATCGGTTGATTAATTATGTTGTAAGATAATTTTGATTTTTCTTAGTGTTCTTTGTGCCGCCTTTGTGTCTTTGTGGTTTAATTTTCACCACAAAGTTCACAAAGAAATAAGCACAAAGAACACAAAGAAATTAATCTCATTCCCTAAAAGAAAAATGCAAGTTTCAATCTTGCAAATACCGGGCTGCCGGGCGTATAGTTCAGTTCGGTAACAGGCGCTGTTTCATTTTTCAATTGCGATGTTGTTGCAAACTGGGCTTCGTTCCATTTTGCATTAAAGATGTTTTCTACGGCCAGTCCAATTTCATATTTTGGTTTGGTATAGTTGATGGATGCATCCAATAAAAAATATCCATTGGCTACCACGCTGTTATCTTCATTGGCCGGCCTGCTTTTTATATAGCGGTAATTAAGTCCGCCATTGAATCCTTCTTTGGCTTTATAAAACAGTCCGCCGGTGCTGGTTGCAGTTGGCGCCAGTGGAATATAATCCTGTCCCTTGGGTTCGCCAATGACCCTTGGTTTTGTAAAATTGATGTTGGCGTTTGCAAATAAGTTTTTAGTGAATTGATATCGCACAATTACATCAATACCTTCTCTGCGTGTTTTACCGCTGGGTTCTACATTTCCATCATCACCTACATACACAAACTCCTGGTCGAGGTGCAAATACCAGGCAGCTATATTGAGGTAGAGCTTTTTGGTTGGCTTAAGAATAAAACCCAGGTCGGCACCATAGGCAGCAGGCAAAATATCTTTACCCTCATTTACAGTAACCACCCTTGCATCGTTACTGTGAAATCCTTTGCCGGCTTTTACATACAACTGCACGGTTTTATTAATGGTGTATTGAATATTTAATTTAGGGCTGAGGATGGTTTTGTTTTGTGATGGATTTTGAGTGACTGTTAGTTTATCGAGGTAATTAAAATAAAAGTAATCCAAACGCAAACCGGCGCTGATAATCCATTTACCAATTGACAACTGCTGATCGGTAAATGCAAATAGGTTTGCTTCTTTTATATCGCCCAGTTTTATGTAATCAACAAATTGCCGTTTAACAACATTGGCCAATTTGCTATCATTGGTTGCATCGTATCGTACACCAACACCGTCTGTTGAATTTAATACCGCTTTACCAAAAAATCTCTTTTCCTTAAAAGTAGAATTGAAACCCAAAATATTACGGTTCTCTGCCTGGTTAATTTCATCACCATTAATGGGGTCATTCAGATAAAATGTAAAATTGGAATACAGGTTGAATTTATACCTGCTGTAAAAAGCCTGGTTTTGCCAGGTGTTGCCACTTTTAAATTGGGTAGAGAAAAGTATGTTGGCATTGTAGCGTTCGGTATTACCACCTTCGCTGGGGTCGATAGAACCAAAGCGTTCGATGGTTCCGTCTTTCACTGCACGATCCGGCACCTGTCCGCTGGCATCCCATTTACTTTTAAATGCTGATGCCGAGAAAGTAAACTGTGTGGCTTTTGAAATAACCACATTGTATTTACCAAAAACATTAAAGCGGTTAAAGTTTTGTTTGTTGATGGTTGGGCCATCGGTGTAATTGAATTCACCGGCTATATAAGCGCTTTGTTTGTCCTTGTTCTTTTTTATAAGATCGATCATGGCCAGTGTTCTGAGAGTATTGAACCTGCCGCCTTCAACCTGAATTAAACTTTTGGGAATATTTTTAAAGGTTGAAAAGGCAACATAACCTGCGGTATTAAAATCGCCGTGCTGGGTGTAGTAGGGGCCGGCCCCAAAATCAACGTTGTTGATGGTTTCAGGTATAATGAAATGTGCATCGGCATACCCTTGTCCGTGTGCATGGCTTACCATATTTACGGGCATTCCATCTACACTCACCTGTACGTCGGTGCCATGATCGCAATCGAAGCCACGTAAAAATATCTGCTCGGCCTTGCCGCCACCAGCGTGTTGGGCTATAAATAGTCCCGGTACAATACGCATGAGTTCCTGCGTATTTCTTACCGGTTTAAGGTCAAGGTCAATTTTACTGATGCTGCTGAATTTTGATGTGACATTGCTTTCCAGTACGATGTTCTCCAGGCTTACCAGTTGTGATTCCAGCGCAATGGTACTACTACTATTTGCTGTAACTATAGCGGTTATTGTTTTATAGCCGATGGCCGAAAACTGCAATTCGGTACCTGATCTTAAACTGAAATTTCCGTTTTGGTCGGTTGTTGTTTTTGTAGTTTGAAGTTTAACGTCTGTAATGGAAACAGATTCCAGCGGTTGCCTGCTGGCAGCATCCACTACTTTCCCTTTGATGGTACTTTGCGCCTGCGCTAATGAGCAGGAGAATAACAGTACACACATCATAATGATGTACCTGCATATATTTTGCATGATAATAATTTAAAGCTTGATAATTTAATGATTTGTAATAAATACCCTGGCAGCTGCTTATTATAACAACAGGCCGATGGCAAAAATTACAGATGAACAGGAAATTTATCAGGCCGGGGAGGGGGATAATCTCCCGCCAGGTAATTATTACGCAGACTTGAAGCGGACATAATTTGGAATGATATAAGCACAGGCAGAAGCTCTGTAGATTGCTTTTGTTGAAATACGATATGATCGTTTGCTGAATTTTCTTTTTTAGCTGTAGCGTTGTCTTTGGCTGGATTATTCTTTTTTGCGTTATCAACCAATTCCTTGTGTACATGGTATTTCCCGTTCTCGTAGTGAATGGTAGCCATGTGCTGTGTGTAATTGAATATATGTTCAAATGTATCAGCAATATAGGGCGATACCGGCTTCAACATAACCATGCTGTAAGAAAAGAGAACGATATATAAAGCGATGCGTTGCATTGGCAGTTTGCCGGTTTGGTTAAGCTGTTAAAGACTTATTCTATACTATGTACGAAGACAGGAACCGTTTAGTTTTAAAGCTTTAACAAAATAATAAAGTTTATGCAAATTACTGCTGAATTGCTTAAGGCGTTGATGGATTGCCTAAAATTATAAAACCGGACTAAGCCGGTTTTTATAATTTTTGTTTTCTTAAAGGGGGTAATTATATAAAGGGTTGACAACTTTTAAAAGTTTGTCAACCCTAGGAATATTATTTTGAATTGATAGCCGTAGCTCTTTTCAACAGTTCAGGATTTTTACTGCCGGTACTTTCGGCTGCTTTTAAATAATCTTTGGCTTTGGCAATATCATTCTGGTTGTAAGCGATCCAAGCCAGTTCGTTATTCACATCAATATTTTTCGGGCGAATGGCATATTCCATCTGGGCATATTTTTTGGCGCTGTCCCATTGGTTTGTTTTTATAAAACTCCTGCTCAGTTCCAGCGAAACTGAATGGCCCGGGGTGCCTGCATCTTTGATCAATTGTTTTTGAACTTCAGCATATTTATCGGTTGCTTTTTTGCTATCGCCCATTTCAGCATATACATCTGCTTCCTGTTCCTGAAAAGAAGATTGCGGCATGATGGCCTGAGCCGAATCCAGCAAAACAATCGCCCTTGTATAGTTTTTCATTTTTGCTTCAACCTTTGCAAGTCCGGCCATACTTGGTGCATAGCTTGGGCGACTGTACAGGTTTTCTTCAAGAGTGGCTTTTGCTTCTGCCAGTTTACCGGTGTTAAAATAGAGATCAGCCAGTACATTCCTGCTCCAGCACTGTGGTTCGCTGCCGGGTAAACCAGCTTCCACAGCTAATTTCATAGCGGCAATAGCACCGGGATAGTCTCCATAAATCTCACGTAAGTAACTGGCTCTTGAGTAGGCTTCCAGGGATGGTTTTAAAGCCTGCATCTTATCAGAACTTGCAATGGCAGCTTCATAATTGCCCAACTCCACATTGGCATCAACCAAAATACCATACACATAAGCATTGTTGGGATTAATGTTCTTTGCTTCTTCTGCAATTTTTAATGCATCGGCGAACTGGTGCTGGCTCATTCGCAATGAAGCTTTGTAAACTGTTGCTTCAAAATTCTTTGGCTCAATACTCAATACGCCATTCAGTATTTTTTCAATGGCAGTATAGTAATAGTGATGTTCACCGGTAATGCGTTGCTCGGTGATGAAGATAGTAGCCAGTTGCAGGCGTGTTTTTACATCTTCAGGATTTACATTCAGCTTTCCTTTTAATTCGGCTGTTTTATCCTGTGTTTTCTTCCATTCGGCCGCATTGGCAAGTTCGCCTTTGCGTGCCAACAGATCGGGAATCTGCAATGGGTTTTGGTCATCAACGTATGCTTTTAGTTTTGCTTCACTGCTGTTGCAGCTGTTTAAAGATGTTAAAGAAGCAAAAATTAAAAAAGCAGCAAAAAATGTAGCGAGGGTTAAAGTCTTTTTCATTTTGTGTAGTTTTTTAATCAGATACGAAAAAAGGAGAACCGTGGTTCTCCTTTTAACAGAATGTTTATCTTTTTTATTTAAACGAATTCGTGTAATTCGCCTAATTCGTGACCTTAATTTGTCTTTACAATGCCTACCGTAGTTGATTTTATACCATCAACATATAACCTGGCGTAATAAGCACCTGCTGCCAGGTTGGTTTTGCTGAATGGTACATAATAATCGCCCTTGGTTCTGCTGGTTTCTTTTATCACAGCTATCCTTCTGCCGGCAGCATCAGTTATAATGATAGCTATATCATTTGCATCCTGGTTAAGCCTGTAGTGGAAAGTAGTAGATGTTTTGAACGGACTTGGGAAAGCAACCATAGCGATCGGATCTGGAGACAGGCCTAAGTTACCGCCATAAACATTACTCTTTGGTCCTGTATAGCCCGGGCCATTAAAGCCTCTCCATGGTGTTTGCACGAAAGGAAACGCTGGTTTAAAAGTGGTATCGTTTTTCCCAACACCTTCTTTAAAGGTAAGCGTGTTCAACAATTGCGGCGTAACCGGGCTTCCGCTACCGGGATAGTCATCGTACCACAAACCAATGGCTGCCAAAGCAACACCACCTACGGCCTGCAATTCAATGGTTGTAACATCATCTTCCAGTCTTCTGCCGTTGGGGAAACCATCCATGTTTGGAATGTTCTGCAACGCAGCACTTCCGTTAAATCTTGGATCGGTCAATCCCAACACAGCAGCCTGTACAATACCTAAAGGACTGAAGTCGGCACTGTTACGTGGCGTGGCAGGCACGGCCATGTTCAGCCTTAAATAATCGCCCAGGGTTGGTAAAAAGTTATTGATGAAGGGTTTTCCGGCTGCCAGCGGATTACCACCCTTGCCTGTTGCAAGCTGGTATGGACGCAGGTTTGGAACACCGGTGTAAAATATTGGCAAGATATCAACTGCCCTCGGGCTTTGATTATCGGGTAATAAAATGTTACCGAAAATGGCATCATCCAAAGCGGTACCTGCAACAGCAGGAGAGCCTTTTAAAGGATACAAACCTGGTTTACCATTCCTGAAATCAAAAGCACCCAAAGAAGCTTTTTGAATTCTTAATTTAGCCAAACCTGGTACAGCGCCACCAAACTGTGAATCATCCATGTACAAAGCCAGCTCAGGATTTTTAAAGTAAGGAACAAATTGTCCGTCACCTGAAGGAGAAGTTGCATTCCATTTGTCTTTATCGCCAATGGCAATAACAGCTTCGTTGGTTAAAGGCATGCCCAGTCTTGAAACCTGTATCCATGCGCCTGAAGTAGCTGGTTTGGTACCATCTGTACTTAAGGTTGTAATCGCCGGCCTGCTTGCATTTGCGTAAACACCAATTACAAATTCAG
>Ga0302322_100001455_pt1 | contig 19328 bp, 9 predicted proteins | sample Fen_T0_2_FD_203757 | JGI IMG/M metagenome (GOLD analysis project Ga0302322, IMG submission 203757) | Peat permafrost microbial communities from Stordalen Mire near Abisko, Sweden - Fen_T0_2 | ecosystem: Environmental > Terrestrial > Soil > Wetlands > Permafrost | place: Sweden: Abisko... | reverse complement strand
GGCTGTTCGAACCGACGGCATTCGCCTGGTTGAGCGTAGGCGCCACGATATTCGCCGGTTTGCACGGATTCTCACTTGGATTCGCGCAGGTATCCACATAAGTGTTCGGGCTCATCCACACCGTGCCGATGAGGTCGTAATTGGCGAAAATGCGCTGCGCTATGGCGACCTTCCGGTTGCTGGCGAGAAAAGCCTGGCCCGACATATTCACTGCGCCGATGTTTGCGACTCCTCCGGGATTGTTTTCGCCGCCGGTCTGGTTCAGTTGGACCACTTGGGTGACCGGGGAGAATCGCTGCGTCTTCTCGTCGAAGCCGAGTACGCCGGGTGGCCCCTGATTGGCCACATTCACATTGGCGTACGAAGTTCCTTGCTGATAAAAAGTGTAGCTATTGCCGTTACTGCCGGTAGTTACGAACGTGTTGTCCGCCACCCTGGGTGAATTCAGATGATGCTCGAAGGTTCCCCACAGGAATTCGGGATGCGCCGCGGTTTGCCCCACCACGTGCAAGCCGACCAGAGCCACCGTTGCCGTCACGGTTTTGATTTTTCCACCGCCCGGTGCCAGCGAGTCAACGGCCGGCACAACGACGTTGAATGCATTCTTCGTCAGGACCGGCACCTCCGCCTGTGTGACAAACGCCCCGGCCGGTGGCGGATTGCCGCTGTCTACGCGCAGCCAGGTGGCCTTGAATACCGCCGATCCAACCGGGAAATAATTCCCCACATACCTTTTATAGTTGCCCGTCGAGATCAAATTGCTCACTGCGGCCTCGAAGTAAGGCTGATTCATGTGCACCGATGCGTATACGGGATAGCCATTCAGGCCAACCAGCATATTGCCGTCCGCCTCGACGATCGCGCCGGCGCCTTCCTTCTCGCCGATGCCGCCCTTGCCGTGCGTGCGCGTCGCCAGCTTCAGCGTGAGCTTCCCGCTTTTCTTTACCGCGGAAAACTTGAACGACATGTCGTCGGGGGTGGGCAGCGACATGAAGCGCGGCACGCCGTTCTTGTCGAGCGCCGTGGCCCACACGAAGGTCTCCCACGACCACTCGTGAAACGCGCAATCCGAATCGGGTTCCTGCGTGGCGATCTTCGCTCCCGGCTCGAGAAAGGCAGCCAGGCTCCCGCTCCAGCCCAGCGGCGGGCACATCGTTTGCGCATTCGCTTGGCCAGAGCTGAAAATGGAAAGGGTCAGCGCCATTGAAAGCGCGCCTGCTGTCAACGCGGCCCGCATTTTTGTAATGTCCATTAGGTTTCTCCAAGATTCGATATGGGTGAATGATCGCGATCATCCGTCCCGACAGTGTTCTCTTTGCCTGCCATTCCTCGGGAGCAGGCCGCAAGCCCTTATCGCAAGTCGCGTGCCAGCGGGAAAACACGCTGTTTTGCATGCATTTGAGGCTTGGCCCCGTAAATTGAGGTACGCTTTACGTGTAAATGCCGACGCTGTTTACATGTGGTCATTCGCACGCGATCGATCGCAGGGAAACAACGCGCACGTGTCGGCGCAATCGTCAGTGCACGCCGGGCAATTCAGCGACCTTCATGGAAAATTCGGATCAAACCCTCACCTCGCCGCTCTCCGACAGCGCGCGCAACAGCACTCCGCTGCTGGCGCTGACGGTCGCGTGGCATCCGGACCTCGATCGGGTCGGCGAGCAGTTCATCGCTACCGGCGACGCGGGAGAGTTGCCGCTGAGCCGCTTCCTGCCGCTATTCTCCAGGCCCGAAAAGGACAGCCTCGCGCTCGGTCACGGCGGGATCTCGCGCGAGCCGGTGCTGATCGTGCGCGACGCTGACGACGGCATCGAAATCCGGCCGCCGGCGAGCCGCATGGTGGTGGAAGTCAACGGCAGGGAAATTCGCAGTCCGGTGCGCTACACGCGCGAAGACGTCGATGCCGGCATCATCCTGGGTCTGGGCCGCACCGTGCTGGTTTGCCTGCATTGGATGCGCCGCTTGCCGAAAAACAATCCCGTGCCGGGCTTTCTCGGTGCAGGCGATGCCGCGATCAAAACGCGCGACCTGATCCGCCAGGCCGCTGCCGGCGAAGGTTCGGTATTGCTGCTGGGCGAGACCGGCACCGGCAAGGAAGTGGCCGCCTGCGCGATTCACGCCTTGGGCAAGCGCGCCGCCGCACCGTTGATCACGGTGAACATGGCGGCGCTCAACGAGTCGCTTGCCGCCGCCGACCTGTTCGGCGCCGCCAAGGGTTCCTACACCGGCGCGCACGCCGCGCGCGGCGGATTTTTCGCGGAAGCGGAAAATGCCACGCTGTTCCTGGATGAAATCGGCAATACCCCCGCTGCCGTGCAGCCGATGCTATTGCGCGTGCTGGAAAACGGCGAGTACCGCCCGGTGGGCTCGCAGCGCGTGCAGCATTCGAGCGCACGCCTGATCGCAGCCACCGATCAGGACCTGTACGGCGACAATTTCAACCAGGCGCTGTTGCGTCGCCTGGAGAGCTTCGTCATCCACATTCCCCCGCTGCGCGCGCGCCGCGAGGATATCGGCCTGTTGATGGCGAATCTGTTGCGCAGCAGCACGGAAGCTGTGGGTGCGGCGTTGCCGACAACGCTCGCCGGCCAGTTTCTTGCCTACCATTGGCCCGGCAATATCCGTCAGCTCTCGCATGTGCTGAAGCGCGCCCTGTCGGCGCTGCAACTTGGCGAGACGCCGGCCTTCCATTCCCTGGTGGATGCGCCGGCGCTGCGCGTCAGCCATGGCGGAAGGCCGATCGTGGAAGTGGAGGCGGGCGCAAAGGTTGCGGAAGAAAATGCGGAAGCGCCGCCGCCGGTCCGCAAGAAGCTTGCCGACATCACGGAGCAGGATGTCCTGGAGGCGATGGAAAGGCAGCACTGGTACATCCAGGGGGCGGCGACAGCGCTCGGCATCTCGCGGCCCTCGATGTACAAATTGCTGGAAGCGCACCCGCAAATCCGCCGCCCGGAACAAATCGCAGCGGAAGAAATTCGCCGGTCGCTGGAAGCCAGCGCCGGCGATTGGGAGCGTTGTGCCGCCGCGCTGAAGACCCCTGCCGAGGCCCTGCGCAGGCATTTGCGGGGACTGGGTCTCGGCGGTTAGCCGCTGGAGCCCACCTCGCACTCCGGGTCCACCACGAAAGGGATCAGGACCGAGGCGTTCGTGGTCGATTGATACACGCCGCCAATGGCGAAACTCAGCGGCCCGGAGTTTTGCGTAGTGAGTACACCGCTGGAGTACTGTCCGGGCGTGCCCGTTGCGGCGATGGTTATCTGCCATGCATTGTTGTTCACAAACGGATAACTCTGGGAGCTGCCGTCCAGCGGTCTCAGGTACAGGGTGCAGTTGGTGCTGGGCAGGGTGCGCCCCGTTACCACGAACGTAATGGTGTCCCCGGCATTGAGTATCGGCTGCATCGTGTTGGACGGCAAGGCGATGGGCCCTCCCGTCACTTCATAGGGCGGGGCCGAACCCCCGTTGGCCAGGCTCACGGTAAAAACATACGCGTACGTTGTCATGGTGCTTTCCCTTTTCGAAAAAAATAATGTGGTTATTGGTAAGAGGCGTCGCGCCGCAGCTGTACCAAGGCGGGTTCGGCCTCGATCAGCTTGACCGGATAGCCAAGCAATTTCGCCCTGGCGATTTCCTCCAACGCGGCCTTTCTGTTGCCTAGCAACTCGTGTGCCAAGCCGACGCGAAAATGAACGTCGGGACTTTTCGATGCTGGTATCCCGGCGTGCCGCAGCAAGGCCTCGGCCTTGTCCTTGTCTTTTACCCGGGCCGAATACAACGCCATTCGCGTTACCCGGGTTACGTCGTTCGGCGAACGTTCCAGGTGCGGCGTGAGCAGCGCGCGCGCCTTCTCGTAGGCTGTACCGGCCTGCTCCGAACGGCCCGGTATCCACAGCAGGGTGTCGGCCAGATTTGCCCAGCCCAGATAGTTGGCCGGATTGCCCTTGGCGGGCGACACCGCGTTTTCGAATGCCGCAGCGGCGCCCACGTAGTCGCCGCGCACAAACAAGATATTGCCGAGGTTCCCGTACAGTCTCGCGCTCGGCCTGACTTGCAAGCCGAGCTGAAGTGTTTGCAACGCTTCGTCGCCGCGGTCCATTCTCAACAGGGTGGCGGCCAAATTCGCGTACGAATAGACGGCGTCGGGTTGCAGGCGGATGCTTTGCCGGAAATCCTTTTCCGCAGCCGCGTAATCGCCTTGCTCGTAATGAATGGTGCCGAGTTCATCGGCGAACACCCGTTCCTGCGGAAAATGCTGCAGGCCCTGTTCCGCGCTGCGTAAGCCTTCGGCGTAGCGCCGCAGGTGCCGCAATGCGCTGACTTTTCCGTACCAGGCGAAATAGTTCTCGGGATCCAGGCCCAATGCCTGCTCCTGTGCCGCCAGGGCCGACTCGTATTTTCCCTGCTGATCGAGGACGCTGCCCCGGGCCGCATGGCTCAATGCCAATTGATCGTTCAGCTTCAATGCCTGCTGCGCACTCGCATCCGCCTTTTGCAACCAGGTTTCGTCGAGTTTGTCGCTCTGGTATTGAAAGCTGTATACGAGCGCCAGGCCGGCCGCGGCTGCAGCGCTTTCCGGGTCGCGCTCGAGGATGGCCGTGAAGTTTTTGGCGGCGATTTCCAGACTGCCCTGGCGATCGAATAACTTCAACGCGTCGGTTCCGTTTTTCATCGCCGCCGACGCGGAAAACGGCGTGAAAGATGCCTGCAGCGCCGGCCAGTGCGGCGCCGCCTGCCAGGCGCCGATGGCGACAATGGGGATGACGATGACAGCGAGCACGGTGGCACGCTGCCTTCCTGCCAGGCGATGCCACCACGTACGCCACGTCGAAACCGGTTTCGCAAACGGGTCGTCCGGCGCTTCCAGTGCGGCAATTTGCGCGCTCACTTCCTGCATTCGGCTCAGCCGTTGCTTCGGCTCGCGCGCCGTCATGGCGCGGATCAGCCGGACCACGGCAGGGCGCATCCCTTCGGGGTAGGGCCATTGCGCCGAGGTGGATTGCATCAACGCCGCCGCCAGCGCGAGGCCGCCCAGCGACGGGAATGGCCGCGCGCCGCCGGCCAGCTCGTACAGGATGGTGCCGAGCGCGTAAATATCGCTCTGCGCATTGGGCGCGCCGCCGTGCAGGCGTTCCGGCGCCATATAGGCAATCGTCCCCTGCGGATCGGTTTGCGATAGCGACGAAGTTGCCTGCGGGTCGCTTTGGCTCGCCAGGCCGAAATCGAGAATGCGCACCTTGCCGGCGGGCTCCAGGATCAGGTTGGAGGGCTTCAGGTCGCCGTGGATCAGGCCGGAGGCGTGCGCTTCGCTCATCGCCTCGGCGATCTGCCGGACGATATCGAGCGCCCGCGTCTCGTCGGGTGGTTGCGTGCGGATCAATTCTTTCAGCGTGACGCCGGGCACCAGCTCCATGACGATCGACTGGCTGTCGTCTTCCTCCTCGATCGCGTGAACCTTCACGAACGCGGCGTGTTGCAAGGACGCCGCCAGGCGCGCTTCCTTGACCAGGCTTGCGGGGTCCGCCACGCCCGTCAAGTTCTTGAGGCGTTTGATCGCGACGCGGCGATGCAGCTTGTTGTCCCAGGCCTCGAACACCTCGCCGAAGCCGCCCTCGCCCAGCCGGTTGCGCAATTGGTAGTGGCCAAGCACGGCCGCACTCATCCCGGGCTCGACGGATGCGGTCAAGGCAGTGTTCTTTCCGCGGTCTGCCCGGACTGAGCGGCAGGATTCATCCGCCCGGCAGAAGCCCGCGGCTGTGTGCAATGCGCCATGTACGTCTCCGCCGGCCGAATCGAGTCGGCCACGCTTTTTATATGTTGCAACTGCGATACCCGAGAACCGGCGCCGGTAACACCGCATCGCGGTCGGCGCCGAATGCGGTGCCACTGTAAGGCAAAATCGGCGGCTTGTAACCCCCCCGTTCAGGTGGGAAATACGCAATGCGTCCTGACGGAGCAGGTGGAACCTCCGGGCAACGGCATCGCCAAACCCCTTCCACCCGGACTGCGCAAACATAAATGACAACCAGCCGGATTTCCCACCTGTGCAGGTGGGGAAAATTTCCGGCGCATGCCCTGCATGGCTCGCCTGTCAGCGCCGCGCGCCGCATCCAGGGAGCGAATAGGAAAACGAATAGGTTGCCTGGAGCCGGTTTCCCGGTGGCAGTGGCGATCGCGGCGCTGACTCTCAGAAAAGAAAACGGGCCGGGGTGGGTTGTTCATGGAGAACGACCCTCCCGGGCCCGTCGGCCGCGTTGGCCACGGCGGGAGGTGGGCGCCGGCCCGTCTCCCGCCGTCCAGCTCATTTCTTCTATTTCTATTTCTTCTTCGCCGTCGCCGCCGCAGGCTGCATAAACGCCAGCATCCACGAAAAGTCCTGCTGCACCTGGCCGGCCGCCACGGTGGCGCCGGGGCCGATCTGCGGGCCGGTGGGCACACCCTGGCCGATTTCGGTCGGCGGGTTGGTGGCCGGGTTCATGATGGCGTAGGAGTGGCAGGTGATGCACGAGGCCTGCGCGGGCAGCACCCCGGCCCAATATTCCACGAACGAATTGCCCAATTGCGTAGCCACACCCTTGTCGACGAACTGCGTCTGCACGCCGGTCAGGAAGTAGTTGTTGAATACCGCCGGCAGGCCCGCGGCCTTGATGAGCGCGGCTGCAGCCGGGCTTTGCGCGGCCGGGTTGGTCGGCCCGTACGGCACGGCGGAGTTGGTGCCCCAGGGATCGAAACAGTTGCCGTACAGGTTCGGGTTGCAGCGGTTGGGGTTGGTCAGGGTGTTGGCGGGTTCGAACGTCGCCCACAGCCAGTCCGGCAGTACCTTGGAGGAAATGTGCATGCCCGTCATGGCGAAGCAGGCCGGAGCCTTTTGCCCTTCGAACTGGATCATTTCCATGTAGATGGTCGGACTGGTGCAGGTGGCCGAGCTGGTCGACACCCAGTCCACCTTGATTTCGAGCGAGGTCCAAGGCATCGAGATGTTCTTGCCCTTGGCAAAGTCAGCCTGTCCTGCCAGTGTGGTCATGCCGTGCGTATTGATGAAGGACGCTTCGTCTGGGTTCGCGAACACTTCCTCGCAGAACAATTGCCCGGTCAGTTGCGGCACCGTGACGTTGGGATACGAAGGTCCCATCGGCAGCGGCGTACAGCCGACCACGTTGTCGTCACGATTGCCGGCCACGGCCTTCTTCAGCACGAAACTGTGGCGCAACGGACTGCCGTGCGCTTTGCGCGCGGTAGACTTTGCCGCCCCCGCCGTTGCCGACGGCGCCGAGCAGATGCCCGGCATCGGCGGGCTGAACGAGCATTGCTCGGTCCAGTTTTCAAACGCGAGCGGGTTGGCTTTCCCGGGCGAGGGCTTCACGGTCGTCGCGAACAGGAACCACGCGTACTCCGCGGCTGCAGTCGTCGGTACGCCGTCGGCTCCTGCCACCAGTCGCGCCGGTGCTTTCGGTGCGGCGGCGGAAACCTGGTTGACGTCGGCATTCAGGAACGAATACGAAAGAATTGCGGTGCTCATCAATGCGACGATGCCGAGCCGGGGCCGGCCGGTGGTCACGGTCCATCTTGACCGTTTGGAATCTGTAGCCATGTGATTCTCCCAAGGAAGGTGAGTTGTCCGGTGCATGCGCCGCGCTCACGGCGCGCGCCCGTCAAATCTAAGCTTGCAAAAGGAGAAAGTAACCTACCCGGTTGGGTGGGAAATGCGCAATACGACCTACCTGCGTGGGTGGGACGCGCGTTCGCCGACAACGCCGGACCAGTGCGGAATTTCGATCCTCGACGGTCCCGGTCAGGCCGCCGGCTTTGCCGCCGCAACGCTTTGCGCCAGCCGTTCGATCGCCTCGCAATAAATCTCGACGGTGGCCGCCTTGACGATCAATTCGCGTGCGCCGGTATCCGCTGCCTGGGCGATCAACACCGCGTCGATGAATCCCGACGCGATGCCGACCGGCATGCCGGGTTGCAGGTTACGCACCGCGCGCGCCACTTCCAGGCCGGACAAATACGGCATGTTGTAGTCCGTCACCACCAGGTCGAATGCGCCGGGCGAAGTGCGCAGCACTTCCAGCGCCTCGCGCGCATCGGTGTAGCCGCTGACGGTGTAGCCGCGCCGTTCCAGCATGCGCTTGACCAGATAGATCAAGGCGTCGTCGTCGTCGATATACAACAGCCGGCGACCGGCGCGGACCGCCGCGGGACCGCGACCGCTGATGAGCGGACCTGATGCACCCGGCAAAGACACCCATGGCGATAAGGCCGGGAAATACATCGTAAAGGTGGCGCCTTGGCCCAACTCGCTTTCGGCGACGATCGCCCCCTCGTGCGATTGCACGATGCCGCGAACGACCGAAAGTCCCAGCCCCGATCCTTCGCCGACCGGCTTGGTGGTAAAGAACGGTTCGAAGATCCTTTTCAGTATGGCAGGGGCAATTCCCGGTCCGTGGTCGCGGACCGTAAGCCGGACGGCGCGTGCGAGCGGAGCATTGCGCATGGCCCTGAGCTCGGGAATCTGGTCGGCAAGACTGCCGTCTATGGCGACGCTCGCCAGCGAAATGTCGATGCGCTGCGGCTCCGTGCCCGATGCCTGTGCCGCATTGGTGGCGAGATTGAGCAGCACCTGCTCCACCTGTGTGGCGTCGGCCATCACCTCGGGTACACCCTCGCCGAGATGGGCATACAGCGCCACGCGGGCGGGCAGGGTGGCGCGCAGTAACCGTACCGATTCCTCCACGACCGGGCCGAGCGACATGCGCTTTCTCTCCATCGGCTGCTTGCGGCTGAAGGAGAGAATCTGCTGCACGAGATTGCTGGCGCGGGTGGCTGCCTTGCGAATTTCTTCCAGGCTTTCCAATACCAGCGGGTTGTCGGGCCCTGCGTCCTCGCGCGCGAGCTCGGTGTTGCCGAGGATGGCGGCGATGATGTTGTTGAAGTCGTGGGCGATGCCGCCGGCCAGCGTGCCGATCGCTTCCATCTTTTGCGATTCGAGCAGTTGCGCTTCGAGCAGCGCGTGGGCGGTCTCGGCGTGCTTGCGATCGGTGATGTCGCGGGCGATCTTGGAGGCGCCAATCACCTCGCCGGAGTGGTCCTGGATCGGTGAAATGGTGGCCGAGATATTCACCAGCCGTCCGTCCTTGCGAACGCGAACCGTCTCCAGGTGCTCGACCCTCTCCCCGGTGGAAAGCCTCGCCATGATCTCCGGCTCCTCGCGCAGGTGCTCCGGTGGAATGATGATCGATATATTCTTGCCGATCGCTTCCGCGGCCGTATAACCGAACAGTTTTTCGGCCCCGGGATTCCAGCTCGCGATGGTGCCGTCCATGGCCTTGCTGATGATGGCGTCGTCGCTGGCCTCGACGATGGCCTTGAATTCGCGCAATACGTCTTCCGCCTGCTTGCGGTCGCTGATGTCCTGGTGAAACCACAGGCGGCCGAGATGTTCGCCATCGACGACCAGCGGGACAAAGTCGCGCAGATACGTTCGGTTGCCGGTGATCGGGACCAGCTCGTCGTGCGCAGGAACCCCATCGGCAATCAAGCTGCGCGCGCGCGCCAGCATGGTTTGCGGGTCGGCGTACGTCTTGACCACCAGCTTCATGATTTCCGCTGCCTGCAATCCGCTCAATTGGTCCGAAGGTTGATCGATGTCGAACAACTTGCAAAAACCCTGGTTGGCAAATTCGACCACTCCTTCTTCACTGATCAGCAAGATTCCGCCGTACAGGCTGGAGAGAATGAGCTGATGGCGTTTGCTGATCGACTGGAGCGCGCGCTCCGCTTCCTTGCGGGCGGTAATATCGCGAATGTTGCACTGGATGACCTTGATGCCTTCGCAATCGTAGGAATTGCTGACGAATTCGACGTCCATGCGGGCGCCGCGCTTGGTCTTGAGCGGCAGGTCGTCGTAGCGGACATATCCCTCGTCCTGCAGCACCGCGAACATTTCCTTGCTTTGCGTGATATCCGCGAACGGGCCCACTTCCCACAGCTTCTTGCCCAGGAACTCGGCGTGCGAGTAGCCGAGCATTTCGATCAGGTAGGGATTGACGTCCTCGATCTGCGCCGTCTCCGCGTTGAGCAGCAGGATGCCGTCGCGGGCGGTTTCGAACAGGCGGCGATAGCGGGCTTCGGATACGCGCAAGGCCTCGCGGGCGGAATCTTCCGGCATGCCGGGGGAGGCGGTCATATTCCTCTACGCGCAGGTGTCTCGGCTCGATAAATGGTGCCGCAGTATCGTTGGCCCGGCATGTAGCGCAGGGACTCTCCGGCTACCGCCGAGTATTGCAGGGCGGGAGACTTCCGTAAGTGCGGTACCGAACATAGCGGGGCCGGTCGCGGTACGGCCGATTGCGTGGGGGCTGGCCGGCTATTTCGCCGCTGTATTCGCCGCCATATCGGGAAAATACCGGTACTCGATCCAATGCAGCAACACGTTCGCCAGCAGCAGGATCGCGGCGGCCAGGGTCGCGATCAGCGAGTGGCCCAGCCCGGCAAGGATGCCGACGGCCGCCATGCACCACATGGTCGCCGCCGTATTGAGGCCCCTGACGGTGGGGCCCTCGTGCCAGATCACGCCCGCGCACATGAAGCCCACGCCGGTCACCACCTGCCCGGCGATGCGCGCCGAGCCGGTGCCGTCGGTCACCAGCAACGCCACCAGCACGTAGGCGGCCGCGCCCAGGCAAACCAGCGCGTTGGTGTGCAGACCGGCCGGATGCTTGCGGTATTGCCGCTCCGCGCCCACCGCCATCCCCAACGCCAGCGCCAGCAGCAGGTTGAGCAACAAGGGAACGATATTCTGCGACTCGGGCAAGGCGGACTCCTCGCGCGCCCATGGCATGGGGACTTGCCGGGCGCATCGGACATCATCTGCCTCTCCCGGCGCCGCTGTCCACTGCTATCTTTTTTATCGCCTTTCACGGCAGCGCAAGACCCTCAAATCGCTCATGCGCGCCCCTAACAAATTCGACCAGTCCGCCCGAATCATCGACCAATCCGCGCCGGCCCGGCTTGTGAACGGTGTGGCGGGAAGACTAGAATCCCTCCACGATGAACACGCCGCTTCCCGCCATGACCGACCCTTCGCGGCATTCCGGCGTGACCGGCGAAATCGCCGCACTCTGGCGCAAATTGCCCAATTTCTGGCGTTTCCAGCTGGCGGGCTGGCTGCTATTCGCCCTGGGCAATACCTTGTTGAAGGCGGTCCTGCTGCAGAACGTCAAGCTGGCGGTGGCATCGACCTTGTACCAGGACACCTTCGGCTTCCTGCTGACGCTGCTGTTGTACCGCTACTATCATCGGCTGCCGCACGGTTTGCCGTCCAGCCGGATTGCGCTGCGCGTGGTGATCGCCTGCCTGCTGCTCACTACGGCCGATATGACGTGGTTCGCGTCGGTTCGGGACATGCTGTTCAGCGAGCACGAACTGATCTTGCGCGGCACGCGCGGCCTGCTGGCGGTGGCACTGAATCGATTCCTGTTGTACGTGTGCTGGAGCTTCCTGTATTTCTGGATCAAGGCAGCGCTGGCGCACCAGGCCGCCGTCTCGGCGGCCAACACCGCGCAGTTGCAGGCCCTGCGCGCGCAACTGAACCCGCATTTTCTGTTCAATGCGCTCAACAGCATCGCCGCCGAAGCCGACGACAATCCGCGCGCCGTCAAGGCACTGGCGCACGAGTTGGCGAACTACCTGCGCTACTCGCTGGCGCATCGCCACGCCGACAATGTGACGCTGGCGGCCGAGATCGAAGCCATGACGCATTATCTCAATGTCGAAAAAGCCCGCTTCGAGGAACGCCTGAATTTTTCCATCGAGGTCACACCGGAGGCGCGCGCCACGCCGGTGCCCGGATTTTTCCTGCAGCCGCTGGTGGAAAATGCGGTCAAGCACGGCCTGCGCACCAGTCCCGCCGCGATGCGCATACTGATACGCGCAGCCTGTGCCGACGGCATGCTGCGGATCGAGGTCGGCAATACCGGCCTGTGGCGCGAGACCGTACCGGCCGTCGATCACCAGGGGTTTGGCCTGGAGTCGATCCGCGCGCGGCTCCAATTGATCTATCCCGGCCATCATCGTTTCGATATCGCACACGGCGATGGCTGGGTGAATGTCACCATCGAAATGCCGCGATCATGACCAGCGTCGCCATCATCGACGACGAGCGGCTGGCGCGAAAATACCTGAAGCAGCTGCTGGCCGAATACCCGGACATCGAGGTGGTCGGCGAGGCCGAGAACGTCGACCAGGGAGCGCGCTTATGCGAACAAGCCAGGCCGGATCTGGTGTTCCTGGATGTGCAAATGACCGGCGCCGACGGCTTCGACCTGCTGGCGCGGCTGGCCAAGCCACCCAAGGTGATTTTCGTCACCGCCTATGCCGAGTTCGCCGCGCGCGCCTTCGATGTGCAGGCGGTGGACTATTTGCTGAAGCCGGTCGCTCCCGCGCGCATGTTGCAAGCCTTGCAGCGCGCCGCCGTATTGCCGGGCGAGGCCGCCGCGCTGTCCATCGACGATTCCCTGTGCCTGCGCGACGGCACGCGCGTGGTGGTGGTTCCCTTGCGCGAAATCGCCGCCATCGAGGCCGAGGCCGACTACACCCGGGTGCGGCTGTTGCGGCAGGCGCCCCTGCTGGTCCACCGGCGCATGCGCGAGTGGGAGTCGATGCTGCCCGCCGATGTGTTTGCGCGGCTCGATCGTTCCCTGTTTGTCAATCGATCGTCCATCGCGCGCCTGGACAGCCGCTCGCGCGACGAGGGACTCGTCTACCTCACCGGCGTCGCCGACCCGCTGATGTTGGGACGGGTCGCGCACGGGCGCATCAGGGAACTGCTGAATATCCGCTGAACACCCCTAGCTTCGCCTAGGTCGAATCCTCGCCGGCCGCCACTTTCCTGCGCTTCATCGAAATTCCTGCCCGATTCATCGAAGCTCGCGTGTCCGCGTCGCCCGGCCACGTTTGAATATCCCCATTGCGCCACGAGCCGTCGGAAAAAAAGGCCGGGCCAGCGAAATGAACCAACCGGTCATCGCTAATACGGGGACATATGAACTACCTACATTCCGCCACCCATTTTCCGTTCGCGCGCGCCTGGCGCGAATCCGGCCTCTCGCGCTTGCGGCAAGTGCGCGCCCTGTTTCCGTCGGTGCCGATCTCGCTTGTCGTGAGTGCCATGATCGCGCGCATCGGTAGCGACCGGCAATCGGGTGCCGGGTCGCAGGCGACCCGGCGACCTCTGAAAATGACCCGTGCGGCTTGGCTGCCATGGATGGCCTGGTGCGCCATCGGCATGATGCCCACCGCCGGCGCCCTCACCTCGCAAACGATTACGTTTGGTGTGCAACCGACATCCACTCTGTTGGTGCCCGGCGGCACCTTGCCGATCAATGCGAGCGCCTCCTCCGGCCTGCCGGTGAGCTTCGGCACCACCACGCCATCCATCTGCACGGCGAGCGGGAATACCCTGAGCCTGCTGATCGCGGGTAGCTGCGTGGTGACCGCGAACCAGGCCGGCAACGCGACCTACGCGGCCGCTCCGCAGGTTTCGATCACGATCGCGCTCATCGCCTCGTCGCCGGTATGGAAGGCTGCGGCCAATATGCCATTCCAGCGTGCCCGTTCCACGGCCAGTCTGCTCGGCGACGGGCGAGTGCTGGTGATCGGCGGCGAGGCCAATGCGGCCGGCAGCCCCGTTCCCAGCACGGATGCGGCGCTGTACGATCCGCACACCGACACCTGGACCAATGCTGCGGCCATGGGCACGGCGCGCAGCAAGCACGCGGCCGTGGTACTCAACGACGGCTCGGTGCTTGCGATCGGCGGCGGAACGCCAACCGCCGAGCGTTACCGGCCCGCCACCAACGCCTGGACCGCGACGCCTGCCATGGTCGAGGTACGCCAGTGGCATACGGCCACGGTGCTGGCGGACGGCCGTGTGCTGGTGGCCGGCGGGCTCGGCCTGGATAGCATGGGTGCGCCGAGCGCTCTGGGAAGCAGCGAAATCTACGACCCGGCAACAGATGCCTGGAGCCCGGTGGAAATATGATCAGTCAGCACTACCAGCATGCAGCGGTGCTGTTGGCGGATGGACGGGTACTGGTGTCGGGTGGCTTTTCCGACTTCGGATTCACCCGCACCGCTGTGGCGGAAATTTACGACCCGGCCGCAAATACCTGGACGCAGGCGAACGACATGAGGCGATCGCGTCGGCTGCACACGGCAACGCGGCTTGCCGATGGCCGTGTATTGATGGCGGGCGGCACGGGTTCACTGGCGAGCGCCGATATCTACGATCCCACCACCGATAACTGGAGCGCGGCCGGCGTGCTCACCGATGGACGTTCGGAACATACCGCTACTCTTTTGCCCAATGGAACCGTACTGGTGGCGGGCGGGTTGGCCAGTGCGGGCTATGTCGGCAGCAGTGAAATTTATAACCCGGCGACCAATAGCTGGAGCGTTGGCCCTGCGTTACCGGGGGGGCGCGCGCGCCATGCCGCGACGCTACTGGCCAACGGCGAACTGCTGCTGGCCGGCGGCAATGACGCCGGCGGCCCATCCAATCCATCCGGCTATCTGGACAGCGTGGTGCGGACCGACCCGTCCGTCGCCCGCGCTTCTACCGCCGGGTCGACGGCGGTGGCACGCCAGCGCCTTTCCCTCAACCTGCTGGCGAATGGCGACGCCATCGCAGTCGGGGGGGCAGTGGGAGCGGGAGGCGTGACCATCGAACGCTATTCGCGCGCCACCAACGCATGGACCACGGCCGCCGCGATCAGCGCGAACCGCTTAAACCACACGGCGACGCTCTTGCGCGATGGGCGCCTGCTGATCGCGGGCGGGGGAGGCAATGTAACGGCGGCGGTATTTACCGCCGCACGTGCCTACGATCCTGCCGCCGACAGTTGGACGACATTGGCTACGCCGAATGCGCCGAGGGCGCTGCATACGGCTACTTTGCTCAGCGACGGCAGCGTACTCTTGGCGGGTGGGGGCCGCAACACCGACCCGACATCATCCCTGTCGATCACCACGTCCAGCAGCGAACGCTACGATACGGTGGCGAACAGCTGGACGCTGATGGGCAATATGGCGGATTCGCGCATGGCGCATACCGCCACCCTGCTCAAGGACGGCAGGGTGCTGGTGACCGGGGGGTTTTCGCACCCGATGCATCCTCCCACCGGCGTCGTGTTGGCCGCCGCCGAAATCTACGACCCCGCGACCGGAACCTGGAGTGCTGCGGCGAACATGTCCACGCCGCGCATGTTCCATTCTGCGACCCTGCTGGGCGACGGCCGCGTACTGGTGGCGGGCGGAACGGCAGACGGGGCGGTGGCACTCTCTTCGGCGGAAATATACGACCCGGCCGGCAATACCTGGTCGGCTGCAGGCAACCTGATCGAAGCGCGAGGGCACCACAGCGCGACGATGCTTTCGAACGGCAAGGTACTGGTGGTCGGCGGCGGCGACTTCGGCGCCGCCGAAACTAACTCGACAGCCAGTCTGGAGGTATTAGACCCGTTCGACATGACGTGGCGCAGCGCGGGCAGCCTCGCTGCTCCACGCCTGTATCACGCCGCGGCGTTATTGACCTCGGGGGAAGTGCTGGTGGTGGGGGGGACTGGCCTCGGCCCGGAATTGGTCGACCTGGGTGGCCCGCCCGAAGCGTCCCGACGTCCGGTGGTGTCGGCATCGCCTGCCGCACCGGGCAGCGGCTCCGCCTTGACGATCAGCGGCAGCGGCTTTCGCCCCAATGTGGAGGCGGCCGGCGGCAGCACCAATAGTACGGCGAGCAATATACCGGTGGTGCAAATCATGCGCGTGGACAACGGCCTCACGCGCACGCTGCTGGCCTCCTCGCCGATCAGCAATAGTTCGATCGTCACGGCGGCGTCCGGACTGGCGGGCTTTCCCGCCGGTCTCGCGCTGGTGCAGGTAACGGTCAACGGCATACCCGGCCTGGCTTCGCCGGTGCTGGTCGGCGCACCCTCCACGTTCACGGTCACGCCCGCTGCAGGGGCCAACGGTTCGATCAGCCCGAATGTTGCGCAAACGGTGGCGGCCGGCGCCAACGCCGTCTTTACGGTCACGCCCGATGCGGGCTACACCGCGTCGATAGCCGGTACCTGCGGCGGCAGCCTGGCGGGCAATACCTACACCACCGGCGCCATCACCGCCAACTGCACGGTGGCGGCAACGTTCTCGCTCAATACCTACAGCGTGACGCCCAGCGCAGGAGCGAACGGTACGATCAGCCCGATCGGCGCGCAAACGGTGAATCACGGCTCGACGGCTACCTTCACCGTCACACCGAATCCAGGGTATTTCGCCATTTTCAGCGGCACCTGCGGCGGCAGCCTGGTGGGCAACACCTACACCACCAACGCGATCACCGCCGACTGTATGGTGGTCGCGAACTTTGCGCAGATCACGTATAACGTGACACCGAGCGCGGGCGCCAACGGCACGATCAGCCCGAGCGGCGTGCAAGCCGTTAACGCCGGTTCGACCGCATCCTTCACCGTCGCGCCGGCCGCGGGATACACGGGATCGGTGGGCGGCACCTGCGGCGGCACGCTGGTCGGCAACACCTATACCACCAACGCCGTGACCGCCGATTGCACGGTGGTCGCGAGCTTCGCGCAGATCACCTACAACGTGACGCCGAGCGCCGGCGCCAACGGTTCGATCAGCCCGAACGTCTTGCAATCCATCGCGCAAGGCGGCTCCGCCACCTTTGCCGTGACACCGAATACGGGCTACAGCGCCAATGTCGGCGGCACCTGCGGCGGCTCGCTGGTCGGCAATACGTACACGACCAATGCGGTCAACGCCGACTGCACCGTAGCCGCGACCTTTTCGCTGAACACGTATAGCGTGACGCCGAGCGCGGGCGCGAATGGTTCCATCAGCCCGAATACCGCGCAGATCGTGGCGCACGGTGCTGCGACCAGTTTCACGGTGACGGCGAATGCCGGCTACACGGCGAGCGTAGCCGGCACCTGTGGCGGCAGCCTGGTCGGCAATACCTATACGACCAACGCCATTACCGCCCCTTGCACGGTGGTCGCGAGCTTCGCTCAGGTCACCTACAGTGTGACGCCGAGCGCCGGTGCGAATGGCACGATCAGTCCGAATACGGCGCAAACGGTGGCTTCCGGTGGCACGGCCACTTTCACTGTCACACCGAATACGGGATACACCGCGTCAGTGGGCGGCACCTGCGGCGGCACGTTGGTCGGCAATACCTACACCACCAATGCCATCACCGCCAATTGCACGGTCACGGCGAGCTTTTCGCTCAACACCTATAACGTGACGCCGAGCGCCGGGGCCAACGGGTCGATCAGCCCGAATACGGTGCAAACCGTCGCGCATGGCGCCACGACCACCTTCACGGTGACGCCGAACACGGGCTACACCGCGTCGGTGGGCGGCACCTGCGGCGGCAGCCTGGTGGGCAACACGTACACCACCAACGCGATCACCGGGGCGTGTACGGTAATAGCCAGTTTCACGCAGAACACCTATAGCGTAACGCCGAGCGCGGCAGCGAATGGTTCCATCAGCCCGAGTACGGTGCAAACCATTGCGCACGGCGCCACGACTACCTTCACCGTAACGCCGAATACCGGCTATACCGCCAGCGTAGGCGGGACCTGCGGCGGCAGCCTGGTCGGTAATACGTACACGACCAATGCCATTACCGCCAACTGCACCGTAGCGGCGACTTTCTCGCTTAACACCTACACCGTGACGCCCAGCGCGGGCGCGAACGGCGCTATCGGTCCGAACACCGCACAAACCACCTCACACGGTGCCACAGCCACCTTCACGGTGACGCCCAACACGGGCTACACCGCGTCGGTGGGCGGAACGTGCGGCGGCACGCTGGTCGGCAATACCTACACCACCAATGCCGTCACCGGCAATTGCACGGTGGTCGCGAGCTTCGCTCAGATTACCTACAGCGTGACGCCGAGCGCGGGTGCGAATGGCACGATCAGCCCGAACACGGTGCAAACCGTGGCCTCCGGAGGCACGGCCACTTTCACCGTCACGCCGAGCACGGGTTATACCGCATCGGTCGGCGGCACCTGCGGCGGCAGCCTGGTGGGCAATACCTACACCACCAATGTCGTCGCCGCCAACTGCACGGTCGTGGCAAGCTTCACGCTCAACACGTATAGCGTGACGCCCAGCGCGGGCGCGAATGGCACGATCAGCCCGAACACCGCGCAAACGGTGAATCACGGTTCGACGACGACTTTCACCGTTACGCCGACTTCCGGATATACCGCGTCGGTGGGCGGCACCTGCGGCGGCAGCCTGGTGGGCAACACCTACACAACCAACGCCATTACGGCCCCTTGCACGGTGGTCGCGAGCTTCGCTCAGGTCACCTACAGTGTGACGCCGAGCGCCGGTGCGAATGGCACGATCAGTCCGAACACGGCGCAAACGGTTGCCTCCGGCGCCTCCACTACCTTCACGGTGACGCCCAACACAGGCTACACCGCATCGGTGAGCGGCACCTGCGGCGGCAATCTGGTCGGCAATACCTACACCACCAATGCCGTTACCGCCAACTGCACCGTTGCGGCGAGCTTCACCCTCAATACGTATAGCGTGACGCCCAGCGCAGGGGCCAATGGCACGATCAGTCCGAATACGGTGCAAACCATCGCGCACGGTGCCACAGCCACCTTTACTGTCACACCGACTACCGGATACACCGCGTCGGTCGGCGGAACGTGCGGCGGCAGCCTGGTCGGCAACACGTATACGACCAACGCCATTACGGCCCCTTGCACGGTGGTCGCGAGCTTCGCTCAGGTCACCTTCAGCGTGACGCCGAGCGCCGGTGCCAACGGCGCGATCAGCCCGAACACCGCGCAAACGGTGGCCTCCGGTGGCACGGCCACTTTCACCGTCACACCGAACACGGGATACACCGCGTCAGTGGGCGGCACCTGCGGCGGCACGCTGGTCGGCAATACGTACACCACCAATGCGATCGTTGGCGCATGTACCGTAGTCGCGAGCTTCACCCTGAATACGTATAGCGTGACGCCCAGCGCGGGTGCCAACGGCAGCATCAGCCCGAACACCCCTCAAACGGTGAATCACGGTTCGACGACGACTTTCACCATCACCCCGACTTCCGGTTACACCGCATCGGTGGGAGGAACCTGCGGCGGCACGCTGGTCGGCAATACGTACACCACCAATGCCATCACCGCCGCGTGCACCGTGACGGCGAGCTTTACCCAGAATACCTATACGGTGACGCCCAGCGCAGGTGCGAATGGATCGATCAGTCCGAATACCGC
>Ga0302322_100001453_pt1 | contig 19354 bp, 11 predicted proteins | sample Fen_T0_2_FD_203757 | JGI IMG/M metagenome (GOLD analysis project Ga0302322, IMG submission 203757) | Peat permafrost microbial communities from Stordalen Mire near Abisko, Sweden - Fen_T0_2 | ecosystem: Environmental > Terrestrial > Soil > Wetlands > Permafrost | place: Sweden: Abisko... | reverse complement strand
AAAACAATAAGGCCCGCAGAACCGAAGTCCTGCGGGCCAAATTGGGGGTTGGAGCTCGCCACGCTCTCTTTCCCGTGTACTTGCGTTGGGCGCCTCGCTTTCGCGGGCCGCAAGTTCCCCGACGCCACTCTTCGCGGCAAGCGAAGGTTTCGGTCTCATGGCGGGACCGCAACGGCCGTTTCCGGCTGATGTTTATTGAGTGAGGCCTCTATGCCCGGTTCGGACGCTCTCTGCCGAGAACGGCACGCCGGACAGGGTGCTGACACGCCTGCAATGGTTACTTTCGCGTCGGCACCTGATCCACGAGGACGGCTACCGGTTTTTGACCGGACGTTGGCCCCGCGGGACGGGTCTGACCTCTTACCTCTCAGGCTGCTTTTACTTTTGCAGTTGGGTGACGTGGTTTTTCACGCCGCCCCAATCAGGAACGTTTACGAGCTTTGCCAGGCCCGCTCATTCCCCGCTACGTCGCTTCCTTTGCGCGCCCGGTCCTGCGAAAGACCTGGGCCTTTTGGCGGGGTTGACCCGCCGGGAAACGCCATCGCGTGCTGGTGCTACCGTAGCAGCCAAAACCCTCTGGGTGACGGTATCAGTACGGGGATCGAAACGGTCCCCGGACCTGACTCGGTTCGCGCGCGGTTTCTAAATTCGCGGCTAACCGCTCAGCTCCTGATTCGTGTTTGTGACTGGTGCGGGCACGACCCCGACCAGAGGAGCTGGTGATATATGCCTGTGAGCGGCGATCACTCGCCTGCGCAGGAGAGGGCCGAACCAGCTTCGGCCGCCTTTTCCCCGGTTGCCCGGGAGTATCCCAGTTGTGTTCTCAGCGATTATTTTCAGGACCGCTGCACTGCAACTGTTCTATCAAGGAACGAGGAAGAAGATGCGATATTTCGGTCGAAAAATAAAGAATTTCTTCTTCACAACTTGTTCACTGGAAGTGACAAGTGAGTAAGTTGTCGGCAGGCTGTGAATAACTTCGGCTTGCCCGGCCGCCCGGCAAACCAGCCCGGAAGGGCAATGCATATTCTCCGTGTGTATTCGATTTTCAGGTACGGGCAGGAATAGAGAGTAAGCAAAAAACACCTGCGCTGCAGTCCAAGTTAAGGCTCACCGGCTGCAATCAACCGGATGCTGTTGGCGGACGATACAGCGAGTTGGTGAATTTTCTGCGCAACAGGAGTTGCGTGGCTGGACCTTCCCGGTGGAAAGTAGCCGGCAGCCCTAACCATCCCCCACCTATTATGTCCGCCCGTAAGCTCATTGTTTTCCTCCTTTTTTCGGTTGTCGCCGTCCATGCCTCGGCAATCGCACCGAAGCTGGCCACGTTCAAACGCGGTGTAAATATCAGTCACTGGCTCTCGCAAAACTACGCTGAACGTCCCTACGCGGCAGATTGGTTCGGGGAAGAAGACCTGACGTGGATTGCCAAACAAGGTTTCGATCATGTCCGGTTTGCGGTCGACGGACGCGAATGGCTGCTGGCGGATGGTTCGCTCGACGAAAAGAAAATAGCGCCGTTCGAGAAAGCACTCGTCTGGGTCCGCAAGCACGGATTGAACGCGATTCTCGACATGCATTTTTTACCGGGTGCAAGTTTTGACCCGGGCAGCCAGGAGTCGGCGGTCTTCACCGATCAGGCGCTCCAGGCAAAGGTGGCGGAGTTCTGGCGGAAGGTGGCCAATCGCTATGCGCACGAGGGCGATTATCTGCGCTTTGAAATTCTTAACGAGCCAGTCGCAAAGGAGAACAAGCAGTTAAATGCATTCAACCGCGTTATGCTGGCGGCGATCCGCGAATCGAATCCTTCGCGTGTGGTTTACGTGACCTCGAACCGCTGGAGCAGTTTTTCAACCATCACTTCTGTGGAGATGCCGGACGATCCCCACGTCGCGCTGACGCTGCATTTCTACGAGCCGTTCATTTTCACGCACCAACGCGCGAGTTGGGTGGGCTGCCCGCCGGACATGCCGCTCGTAAAATTCCCCGGCCGGGTGCAGGACCTGAGCGCGCTTTTCCCAAAGGAAAATTTTCTAAAATACGCAACGCCCGGCGAGCTTACTGTGGCTCAGATTGATGCGACGTTTGCCACGCTGGCCGACTGGGTGAAATCACACAATCCAAAGGCCGAAGTGTATATTGGAGAGTTTGGCGTGCACGAGCCCGCCGACGCCGACTCGAAACGCGCTTATGTGACTGCCGTTTGCAACCTATGTGAACAGCATGGCTGGGGCTGGGCCGTATGGGAATACGAAGGCAGCTTCGGCGTCCGCGATGTCAAAGGAGAGCCGACTCCGATTCTCGAAGGACTTTTCAAACGCTGACGTTCAAGACGAGCGGGCAACCAAATAGCGCGTATAGCTCATTTCTGTATCACTCAAACGATACTGTAGATCGGCCGTTGACGGAGCATCATCGCGCCGCGTAATGGAAAACCTATGTTGACCCCATCATCTTCCTCAAAACCCCGCCTTGCCGGTCGCACGGCCTTGGTTACTGGCGCTAGCCGCGGCGTCGGTAAACTGGTGGCTGAAGCCCTGGCAAAAGAAGGGGCGCGTGTTCTGTTGCACGCCCGAACTGAAGCCTCCTGCGCTGATGCCGTCGCACTGATCAAAAAAGCAGGTGGCACGGCTCAGGTCATCGCGGCCGAACTATCCGATCCGCTCCAAGTGGAGAAGCTTGCCGATCAGGTGCTCGCTCTCGGCGGCGTGGATATTTTGTACAACAATGCGGCGGTGATGCACCCGTGGCGCGACCGCACGGATCTCATCACGCAGGCCGATTGGGCTTGGAGTTTCCAGGTAAACGTCTTTGCACTGGTTCGGCTTTGCGCACGCCTGGTTCCGGGAATGCGCGAACGTCGCTGGGGCCGGGTTGTGAACGTGACCTCGGGCATCGACAAAACCCCTCAACTGGCGGGGTACGGGTCGAGCAAATGGGCGGTGGATAAATTCACCGACGATCTTGCGGCCGAACTCCAGGGGACGGGTGTGATTGTATCGCGCCTCGACCCGGGCTGGTTACGCACCGATCTGGGTGGGCCGAAAGCGCCCAATGATCCGACGAGCGTTCTGCCTGGCGCGCTGGTTCCGGTATTGTTGCCGGACGACGCACTCGGCGGGCAATTTTTTCGGGCACAGGAATTGCGCAGCTGAAACTAATTTCTCAGAGAATTAACCACTCATGAACACTAATTATGGGTAATGAGTGGAATAGGATGCGCATCCTGCTTAATTGCACTTTTTAGGCTGAAGCGGCGCCGCGGGAAACCGCGGTGTTCGCGTTTTGGGGCCGATCAAATTTCAGACGCGGGATTGTCGCTCCTCTCACCGCTGCTTAGTTGCAGGGCCTGCGGCTACAGTTTCACTCGATTCGATTTAAAACGGATATAGAACCGTGGAGGTCGCCGAGGCCGCGGAGAAATGAGAAGGAATTCCTCGCGCGTTATGCGAACCTCCAAAAAGGAGGAATGTTTTCCTCAGGCAAAGAGCGCAAAGCCGCAAAGAAAGCCTCGCTGAAAAACCGACGATTTTGCGTCTAATACCATTTCTCTCTCACACGTACCAAAAGAGGCAGAGGTAGGGACGACCCGCCGGGTCGTCCGCGAACGTTGCCAACCATCAGCCCGTATCCAACCGGACGGCCCGCCGGCGGTCCGTCCCTACCATCCAAACGTCGGAACTAACGACCGAAGTCGCGGCGCGCCTGTTGCAGGCCGCGATCGTACGCGGCGATCAAGCGATCCCAGTTGGCGTTGGCTTCAGTATCAATCACGTGCCGCCGTTCATCGGCGTCGAACCAGGCGATGGTGCGGGCAATGCCTTCCTGATAAGACGTGGTTGCGGTGTAATCCGGCACAAAACGCTTGATTTTGCGATTGTCGAAGATGGCGGTGTGGGATTTGTCGCCGAGCAGCGAGCCCGTCGATTCAGGCAGGCATGCAGTGATGAAGTCAGTCGCGATATGCACTAATTTTGGCGCCGTGACGCCAGCGGCTTTCGCGGTCGCGAGATAGTACTGATCCCAAGTCAGCGCCTCATCCGAGGTGAGAACAAAGGCTTCACCAAGCGATTGGTTGTTCCCGAGCAGCCCAACCAGGCCTTTCGCGAAGTCGGTGTTGTGTGTAATCGTCCAGAGCGTGAGACCGTCTCCAGGCACGATGACCGGCAGACCGCGGCGCATGCGATCGACCGCAGTGTAGCTCTTGAACCAGCTGTTGACCGCCAGCGGAATGACGCTGTCGCCGTAGGTGAGGGAAGGCCGAATGACGACGGACGGGAAAGCTTCGTCGCGAAAAGCGCGGGCGAGGCGCTCCTCGCAGGCGATTTTATCGCGTGAATATTGCCAGTACGGATTGACGAGGGGGGTGGACTCCGTGATCGGCCAGGCGGCGGACTTTTTGTAGGCGCTGGCCGAACTGAGGAAAATGTATTGGCCAACTTTGTCGCGGAAAAGCGCGATGCGTTGCTCGATGTCAGCCGGCGTATACGCGATGAAATCCACGACTGCATCCCAGGTGCGACCGGCGAGCGCGGCCTCAGCTGCTTTCGGATCGGCGATATTTACCGTGATTTGCTGCGCGCCCGGGAGCGATTCCCGCTGGGACCGGTTGAGCAGCGTGACGTTGATCCCGCGCGCGATGGCGAGCTGCGTGCAGGCCGTACTGATGTTTCCGGTGCCACCGATGAAAAGAACGTTCATGTGAATAAAAGAGGTATTGTTAATAGGGAACTCAGGAACTCTGGAAAAAGACCAGCCATGTTTCAGGAGAAACAACGTAATTTTCTGAGTGGATTAATGGGGAACTCAGGAACTCAAGAACGATCGGGTCGGATTTGGATAGATTGGACAAAACCAACCGAATGATAGGCCGAGTTCCAGAAGCCTATTCGGGGGCATATTGTCAAAAAACCGCTCCTCCGTTCCTGAGGTCCAGTGTTCCAGACTAATAGCACTTTTCTCATTCGGATTTCGATCCATGGTACGTGCCCCAAAAACGCGAAGCTTGCCTCCTGAAAACGGCCAACAAGCCTGACGCTTTCATGTCACCGCGCGAACTGCCCATTTACGAACTCGAGAACACGCTCGTTGCCTGTTTACGGGCGCAGGGCCGGCTGATCGTCCAGGCGCCGACCGGCTCGGGTAAATCGACGCAGATTCCGCAGATGCTGTTGCGTCACGGCCTGCTCGGCGATCGCGGCGAAGTCGTGGTACTTCAACCGCGCCGGCTGGCCACGCGCATGCTGGCGAAACGGGTCGCGGAGGAGATGGATTCGCCGCTGGGCGATGTCGTGGGTTATCAAATACGGCTCGAATCGCGGGTGAGCGAGCGAACGCGCATCCGATTCGTGACCGAGGGCATTCTGCTTCGGCAGATGTCGTTCGATGCGGCGTTGCGCGGCGTGAGTACCATCGTGTTTGACGAGTTTCACGAGCGGCACCTTTACGGAGACATTTCACTCGCCCGGGCGCTGCAAATTCAACAAAGCACGCGGCGCGATCTGAGAATTGTCGTGATGTCGGCGACGCTCGACGCGGGCGTGCTCAAAACTTACCTCGCGCCGTGCGACGTGCTGATTTCGCAAGGCCGCAGCTTTCCGGTGCGGATCGAATATTTGCCGAAAGCGGTCGATTTTGACCATGAGCCAGTTTGGGACGTTGCGGCGCGCGAATGTGCGCGGGTCGCCGGCGCGACGAGCGGCGATTTTCTGGTTTTCATGCCGGGAGCCTACGAGATCAGCCGAACCGTTCAGGCGATCCAAGGTTTGCGGGAGCTGCGCGATTTCGTGGTTTTCCCGTTGCACGGCGAGTTACCGCCGGAGCAGCAGGATCGCGCGGTGTCGCGCTACGAGGCGCGCAAGATCATCGTTTCAACCAATGTGGCGGAAACGTCGCTCACGATCGACGGCGTGACGACGGTGATCGATGGCGGGTTGGCGCGCGTGGCGCGTTATGATGCGCATCGCGGTATCAATACGTTGCTCATCGAAAAGATTTCCGTGGCATCGGCCGATCAACGGGCGGGCCGGGCCGGTCGCACGGCGCCGGGCGTGTGCGTGCGTCTGTGGACGGAACGCGAACACGCGCAACGCCCGCTGCAGGAGTTGCCGGAGGTGCGGCGGCTCGATTTGTCCGAAGTTGTTCTCACGCTAAAAGCCAGCGGCATTGATGACGTCGCCAATTTCCCGTGGCTGGAGAAACCCGATCCGAAGGGCCTCGAGCGGGCGGAAATGTTGTTGGAGGATTTGGGAGCAGTGGCGTTTGAAAAATCCCAAAATTCCAAAAGTACAAATTCCAAACCCACGGCGGTCCATTCGCGCATCACCGAAACCGGTCGCAAGATGCTTCGGTTCCCCGTGCATCCTCGTTATGCGCGCATGTTGCTGGAGGCCGATGCGCGCGGTTGTGTGCGGCCGGTTGCGCTCATGGCGGCTCTGACCCAAGGGCGGAATTTTTTGCTGCGCGGCGTGCCGCGTGACGTCGATGAAGCGCGTGAGAACCTGCTGGGCGAGGAGCACGAGTCCGACTTTTTCCTGCTCATGCGGGCCTGGCGTTACGCGGACCAGAACCGCTATTCGCTCGATGCATGCCGACGGCTCGGCATTCATGCGCAGGGCGCGCGGCAGGTCGGTCCGTTGTTCGAACAGTTTCTGGAAATCGCCGCCAAGGAAGGCCTCGACGCGGGCGAAACGCGCGTGGACGGCGAAGCGGTGAGTAAATGCGTGCTCGCTGGTTTTTCCGATCATCTGGCGAAGCGCCTCGACGCCGGCACGCTACGCTGTGAACTCGTGCACAAGCGCAAAGGCCTGCTCGCGCGCGAAAGCGCGATTCAAAAAACGCCGCTTTTGATCGCGGCTGAGGTGAGCGAAATCGAAGGGCGTGGCGGTGAGGTCAATGTGCTGCTCAGTCTTGCGACGGCGGTGCAGGAATCCTGGCTCAAGGAATTATTTCCGGACGATTATTTTGAGGCAGTGGGCGTGGTTTATGACGAGCAGGCGAAGCGAGTGATCGCGCGGCGTGAGCGGCGCTTTCGTGATCTAGTGCTTGAAACCAAGGCGAGCGCGGAGGACGTGCCTTTCGATGAGGCTGCGCGGCTGCTGACGGCGCAGGTGATGGCGGGGAAGTTGAAACTCGAAGCCTGGGATGAAACCGTTGAGCAGTGGATCGTGCGCGTGAACCGGCTGGCTGAGTGGTTTCCCGAGCTGGAGGTGAACCCGCTGACTGAGCCCGATCGGGCGACGCTGATCGAGCAGATCTGTTATGGGGAACTTGGATACAAGGATATCCGCGACAAACCGGTGATGCCCGTCCTGCGCGACTGGCTGACGGCTGAGCAGCTCGCGGTGATCGACGATTATCTACCCGAACGACTCACCATGGCCAATGGCCGGCGGTCAAAGTTAACTTATAACGCGGAAGGTCCGCCGATTCTTTCCGCGCGCATCCAGGAGCTTTACGGCGTGGAGGGCAAATTCACGCTGGGCCACGGTCGCGTACCGGTGAAGATCGAAGTTCTCGCCCCCAACCAGCGGCCGATTCAAGTGACCGATGATCTCACGAATTTCTGGCGCGAAGTTTACCCTGAGATCAAGCCAGCTTTGTCGCGTCGTTATCCGCGGCACGAGTGGCGGTAAGATCCGTCAGAAGCCGGCGGATCAGGAACCAAAAGAGCGAGAATTGAGTAGCCAGAAGCGAGCAGGACGGCGCCCTGAGCTTCCGGAGCCATCCTCGCAAACCTTATCGTTGTTCAAAAGTGAGGGACCGAATTCCTTAAATTCAGCGCCACGCATTAACACTATTTAGGTGTAATGAATGGAGAAAGAAGTGCGACCTTGTCGCTCGCGAATTCCCAAGACAGGTGAGTTGGTTTTCTAAAAAACAACACCCTCGCCTCATCACTGTTAAATAGAGCAGTCTTAGAAAAACTTCAGGCGCATCATCGAATTGATCCGGCTAAATTGTCTTCGGGCAGGGCGCTCCCAGCGGTCGCGCCCTGCCTTAAAAGGGCTACAGTTTGGATCAAACTGCACTAAGAGCTGTATGGAAATTGGAGATCGCCGGCTCTAATTGACAAATATCAACGCGCGAGAGCTTCGTGCAGGAAAGGTGGTGCGCGTTGTCCCCTGTAGTTGTGCTCGGTCAAACCACAACGTCGAAGAGTCCGCTCGGAGATCCGGCTCCACCTCCTGCCAATGCGCTTCGGAGCGTAGGCTGTAGCTAATTCCCGTACGGCTCTTAGTTGTGAGTAGTGCCGGAAAGTTCAGGAAGCTACCCGGGTCAGCACCACCGCGGCGTGACGTGAAATCGGTGGCGTGGGGATGCGCAGCACTCCGCCTGGGTGCGAGAGTGTGGTGGGCGGGCCGGCTATGCCTTCAATGGTATCCCACCATATAACCTCCCAGATTCCGGGTGGTACATCGTCGATCAACACGGCACCTTGAGCGGCGGGAAAGGGCTGAAGGGAAAACACGCCGTTGCGGTGCCAGACCCAGACTGCGAGAAAGTCCTTGCTGCGCTGTCCGGTGGCGGCGAGCACGGGCACATTCAGACCGAGGTCAATCTGCGAAAGGTCAAACCAACCGGGAGACCCAGGATTCTCCACCACGACGGCATGAACGCCAGCGGAAATCGGAACCTGAATCACATCGGTATAAGGCTTGGGCTTGACGTCTGGTTGTGGTTCTTGGGCCGACCAGCATTTTTCAACGCTCATGGTCCCGTCGATGGATATGCGGATGGTTCCCGCAGCGGCATTCGTGTCGGTGAGATGGAAGGCGAGGGTGGCCGGCTTCGGAAAATCAAAATGGAATGTCGTTCGCCCGGAGTAGCCTTCCGCAATGCTGTCCTTCGAGCCGACGTAGATGCGCGGAATGCGGACGAAATCCAGCGAGTCCCGGCCGTCCAGGGGCACGGTTATTTCTTGGGGAGGTTGTTTTTGCCAGAGCTGGCCGCCGATCAACCTCAAGGGAACATGCTCCGGGCATTCAACCAAAGCTGAAAACAGCGTGAGGTCGTCGCGCCGGCCGAGTTTCGTGGCGGCGAGGAAACGGGCGACTGCGCCGAGTTCACCGAGTCGATTGGTTTGCAGAAGCTGGAGTCCTTGCCAGGGCTGGGCCGGAATCTGGCACTGGCCCATGAGGCTGGCCCAGATCGGGGGTACGATATCGATGCCAGATGCCTTTGTTTGCGCTGAAAGGGTGAGGTGGTCGTCGCCGACCTCGCCGTAAAATACCGGACGATTAAGCGTGGTTATTGTGGCGGAAGATTGACGGCGGACACCGGTTAAGATGTTGGGCACATAGAGGTGCGGTTGCAGGTAATCCATGTCTGCGACTACGGGGCTTTGCAGATTATCCATGCTGGCGGTAACAAGATGTCCGTAGTGGTCGATGGAGCGAATGAAGGCGGCCATCTGGGAATGCCACTGAGCGACCGCCGCTTCTTTGTGAGTTTCACGGACTGCATCCGTCCAATGGATCTCGTTGAAAAGTTCCCAGGCCATCACGGCGGGCGAATAACCCCAGCGGGCAACGATGTAGCGGTATTTCATCCGCGTGAGTCTTATCGCTTCGGGCGAAGTAAAGAAATCTGTCGGCCCCGCGAGAAATCCACTCGGATTTGCCGCATTCCAAGGGTTCGTGCGCCAATTTGAATCCACCTTGCTGCTGTATTGGCCGTGATGTTGCAGGACGACTTGGAGGTAAACACCGTTCGCGTCGGCCGAATCGATTAACTGGTCCCAGTTCTTTGCGACCCGTAAATCCAGGGTCCCTCGAGGCGGAACGCTGCCCATATCTGCCGGCAGCCATTCCATATTTAGGCCGCCCCAGTGCGCCATCCAAACGCGTGCCCAATTAAGATTGGACTGGGCGAAGGATTTGAAGGCGCTTCGATAGAAACTGACGCGATTTGAGCCGTGCGACCAGGGAAGATTTGCGCCGATGGGAATAAACCGCTCGCCAGAGGGAAGAATGAAATGCGTCGGTTGCTTTGGATCGATGCGAATAGCAGGGAGCCCTTCAACGGTGCGAACTTTTGCCTTAGCCGCGCCCGATTTTTTTGCACCGAGCAAAACCGTTTGTCCGTCGACGGTTTCGCTGATGGTGCCGAGGAGGTATTCGCCCCTTGCATCGGCGCGCGCGTGCACGGCAAACTGATCTTTGCCCTCATAAAAGGCGGGTAGTTTCAACGTCTCGTGGGCAGGTGTGATGACCTCGGCCCAGATTTCGCGGGCAAACGGGTTCTGGCCGGACGGCGCCAATTTGAACTCAAGCGTGACGGGTCCCGCCGCTGGGAGCGTTCTGCTGGCACACAAAAAGAGAGCGATGAGGCATGCATATCGCCGACGGTTTCTTGAGGATGGCATGTTGGGGGTTGGCAACGAGTGGGACACGGGATTTAAGCGCGGCGATTCTCTATTTCTTCTAGGATGGAAATAGTGCCATTCAAGCAAGCCGTAAACGTCTGCCGAATTTCGGAATTACTTAACATACGAACTTCAATCGACCCGTTTGGCCGGAGGTCCATTTTCCAAACTAGGAAGGGTGTTTTTTAGATTGCCGATTCAGCGCGGCCGGGCAATTGCTCGGGCAAACCGATGAGCGCCCCCCAAGGAAAAAGTGTCAGGCCTGCACTCTGTTTATTGCTGATCTTCGGCGTCGCATTGCTCGTGTCATGTCGGAAGAGTGAATCACTGCCTGCGGTGCCTGAGATAAAAATCAAACCCGCTACGGTTGTGGATACTTCCTATCTCACACCAACGCCGATTGGTAATCCGGTGAGCGGATACCCTTGGATCGCCAATCTCATTTCAGTCGATCTCGATGGCGATGGTCTGATGGATGTGGTCGCATGTGAGGCCAAGGAAGGTAAGATTTTGTGGATCCGGCAGGTTTCCCGAGGTCACTTCGAAGAAATCGTTTTGGCCGATAAACTTCCGGCGCCGGTCCACGTCGACGCCGTGGATATCAATGGGGATGGCCATCTCGATCTCCTGATCGCCTGCATGGGCGTCGTTTATCCCGATAACGACAAGATCGGTTCGATCGTCATCCTCGAAAATGATGGTACTCAGCATTTCAAACCGCACGTCATTCTGGAAAATGTTGCCCGCGTCACCGATGTACGCGCGGCCGATTTTAGCGGGGAAGGCCGTCTCGATCTCATCGTGGCGCAATTCGGCTACGATCAAGGCGAGATACGCTTGATGGAGCGAGTCGGGCTCTGGGAATTCAAGAGCAAGATTCTGCTCAACTTATCCGGAGCGATCAACGTCCTCGTCGCCGACTTTTGTGGCCACGGGCGCAAGGACATCGTCGCCTTGGTCTCGCAGCAGTACGAAGAAATTTTCCTCTTCGAAAACAAGGGAGGCGGAAAATTTGAAAAGAAGATCATCTTTGGCTCCACCAATGAGGACTATGCGAGCAGCAACATCAGCCTCTGCGATCTAAATAAGGATGGGCGTCCCGACGTGCTTTATTCCAATGGCGATGGTTTTGGTCCAAGCCCGGTCCCTGGACCGAAGCCATGGCATGGCGTTCAATGGCTGGAAAACAAAGGCGATGGAAATTTTGGTTTTCACCGGATCGGCGACCAAGGTTGTGCCTACAGTCCGATTGAGGTCGATCTCGATAATGACGGCAACATGGACGTGGTCGCGGTCAGTGCTTTGATGATGTTCGACAAGCCCGACGATGTCTCGATGGTCTGGTATCGCAACGACGGACATATGAACTTCACCCCGCATGTGCTGGCCTATCAACCCATCGAGTTGCTGACGGTGGCAGCAGCAGATTTTGATGGCAAAGGTCAGCCCTCCTTGGTGACCGGCGCTTTCTTTGGCAACCCTCCCTACGACCGCATGAGTCGGATCACGCTTTGGCGACGACCGGAAAAACCATGAACCGGCAGAAGATAATACGATGGGTTGGCTCAGTGGTGTTGGTTCTGGCGCTGGCGATTGCGGGCTATCTCTGGTGGCGCTCGAACGAGCGTCGCGTAATCGCGGTGGCGTGCATTCCCCACCAGCCCTCTCTGCAGGGTAAGCCTGCGGAGTTTCAGCAACGAGTCCGGTCGTGCGAACAACGTATACGGGCGGGATCAGGTGTGACCCAGGCGCTGGGAGAACTTAGCCAGCTGTATCATGCCAATGGTTTTTATGCGGAAGCCAGTCAGTGTTACCAAGGTTTGGTTCGCATCGACCCTTCGAATCCGCGTTGGACCCATCGCTTTGCGTCGATCCTGGCTGGTTACGGACAGCTGGAGGATGCCATGTCCCTGTGGCGGCGAACCCAGGCCCTGGCGAAAGATTACTTGCCGGCGCAGATCCGCCTCGCCGATGCGATGCTTAAATTTAACCAGGCAGCAGAGGCAGGAAAAATTTACGCCCAAATCCTCAAGCAAGATGCAGAAAATCCGTACGCTCTGGTTGGGTTAGCGCGCATCGATAGCGAGGCAGGGCGTTGGACCAGTGCGCGTGACCGTTTGGAAGCTGCCACCGCCCGGTCCAATTATAGTATTGGTTCTGATCTACTGGTGACGGTTTGCGAGCAGCTAGGGGATAACAGCCGGGCTGAATATATTCGCTCGCGGGTCAAAGCAGACGGTGGATTTTTCGATACGCCAGATCCTTGGCTGAGGGAGATTGCCTTTGATTGTTACGACAGTTTCCAGCTTACGCTCACGGGAGGCGTCGCCGTTCGAGAGGGCGATCTGGCGACAGCAATCAGCTTGGTCGAACGCGCGATCTTGTTTGAGCCCAAGAACGGCTATTATCGTATTCAGGCCGCCGATCTCTACCAACAATCACATAACAACGCCAAGGCCCGGCAGCATTTGGAAACGGCCACCGAGGTCGCGTCGGACAATACCGACACCTGGCAGCATCTCGCCCGTTTTTTGGCGGCAGCGGGCCAACAAGGAGAGGCGGAAGGAGTGGTGGCGACCGGGCTGACGCATTGCCCGGATTCTCCGGGTCTGCATTTTCTTAGGGCGCAGTACCGGGTTAAAGCAGGCCGCCTTGAAGAAGCGCTTTCAGATTTCAAAGTCGCTGCGGCCGCTCTGAATGATGATGCGTCGCCCTCGTTATCGTTGGCCACGGTCTATATTCGCCTCAACCGAATGCCCGAGGCACTGGCATCACTGCAAAAAGCTCTCGCTGCCGAGGCGGAGCATCCGGCCGCGCTCTCCATTCTCGCCATTTACTACATTGAACAGGCTGATGAGCCCTCGGCTGGAAAATGGATGCTTAGGGTCAAGGCTCAGCCCCGTATCCAGCCGCAAGAGCGACTCCAGCTTGAACAAGCTTTTCAGAGAGCGTTCGGGCACGCGCCTTATTGAACGCCGCGGTTAGCGCTAAGGCTGGCTGCACGACCGCTGGTATTCTCTGATGCGAAGTTAGCCTGGAAAGGGTATTACCGAAGGCGATTGGAATTAAAGACTGACGGCACGGGCGGGGAGCTTCGAGGGGCGATAAACAGGGACTCGTCTCTAGCTTGACTGTCATGTAAACATCAACTCGCTAACCGAAACCCTCTTACGCTTTGTCACGCTGCTCATAGGGCCTACCCCCTAACCGATTGGCATCACCTCTTGCTTTGCTGCTTTATAATTCCCCAACATCCTATCTCGCAGTATTCATTTTCCGCCCCGATCTTGTCGATTCTGCTCGTTCACCGGATATATCCCCTGCATGGCGAAGCGAGCTGATCTGGATGCGGAATCTACCCCCGCACGACGCGTTATTATAGGCCGAAAAATTGCGCGACTCTCCAATTCATAGCCTTGACAGCTCCCGGTTCATCCACGATGAAACTCCAAGACTTTCTACCCAAAGTTGGCTGAGATTACCCCCCTCTACCGACAAAGTTTCCCCCTGCCCCTTCGGAGTATCACACGACTTTCCCGACTTTTTTCCGCAGACTTGAGGTTACCCCCCATATCTGCGGAGGAAACGGACCCCACGGTCCGACGACCGAAAACCAAAAACACCAACTACATACCCAAATGCGAATAATGTGCTCAGCTACTCGTGGCGCGCGCACCCTGCTGGCAATGGCAGGCGTAACCGTCACGTCTATACTCTCGGCGCAGCAGCCTCCTGCTACGCCCCCGGTTCAACCAGTTCCAGCGGAGACCGACGATGAACTAGTCGTTCTCAGTCCTTTTGAAGTTAGTGGGTCGGCAACAGTCGGCTATGCGGCTGCCACCACCCTTGCCGGCAATCGTCTCAATACTGAACTGCGCGATATTGGTAGTTCGGTTTCCGTTGTTACCTCTGAGTTTCTGAGAGACACGGGAGCAACTGATAATAAAACCCTGCTTCAATATACCCCGGGTACGGAAGTGGGCGGCACGTACGGCAACTTCGGTGGTAACGGCGATGGCCGGACACCTGACGAGTCGGGAAAATTCGTTAGCCCCAATACGAATACCCGTGTTCGTGGGTTGGCCACGGCGGATAATACTCGAGACTTCTTTATGACGAGTATTCCGTGGGAAGGTTATAATGTGGATGCCGTCGATCTCCAGCGTGGACCGAACTCGATCCTCTTTGGTATGGGCAGCCCCGCGGGTATCATCAACGAGCGTACAAAACAGGCGGGCTATAAGAATTCCGGCGAGGTAACATTCCGCGTCGGCAGCTATGGCTCAAATCGCGCGACGCTTGATGTGAATCGGGTTCTGATCAAAGATCAGCTGGCTATCCGTATCGATGTTTTGCGGAACGACGAAGAATATAAGGAGAAGCCCGCCTATTCAAAGGACGAGCGCTTTTACGGAGCGATTCGTTACGAGCCGGGTTTCCTCAAGCATAACGGCGCGCGCACGATCATAAAAGCAAACTATGAGGCCGGTCGCGTACGCTCGAATAATCCACGCTCGATGCCCCCGATCGACCTGATCACGCCTTGGTTTTATACCGGCACCTATCAGGGCAAGGATAGCAAGGGTAACCCTGTTACCTACAACAACCTGAATCGGGAGACGTTCATCCCGGCCCAGCTGACCGATGATAACACGGGTACGCCGAATCATGGCCAGATCAGGCCTTCGATCAATGGCGGCCCAGACGCCGGCAAGGCGAACCCAGCCTACAACCCGTGGGTGGGCAACTTCGCGCAGCAATTCGGTGGACCGCTTGTTTACTTTAACGGCGACTCCTCCGCAAGTACCGGTTCCCGGGTGTTGGAAGTGGGCGGACTTAAAGGTGGTCTTGCCGCTAACGGTACGATCGACAATACAGTCGGAGGCATTCCATGGATGCGGCCGGGTGGCGTTGCCACCTATGCTAGTTATGCAACAAATGCCCGTCTGCCTCTTTATAACTATGGTGTTTACAAGGATAGGTACCTCACGGATTCGTCGGTCTTCGATTATTACAATAAGCTGATCGACGGCCCGAACAAGAAAGAGTCACAAAACTTTCATGTCTATAATATCAGTTTGGCCGAGACCTTCCTCGACGACCAGCTGGGTTTTGAACTCGCCTACAATAAGGAGCTTTATAAGAACAGCCGTCTGAGTCTCCTCACCGGTGCAAATCAGGCCATCTACATTGATATTAACAGGGTCTATACCGACGGTACGCCGGTCGGTCTGAACGGACAGCCCTTTGGTGATGGTACACCCAACCCGAATGTTGGCCGTGCGTTCATCTCCGATAATGGTCAGGGCAACAATGGCTCCTCCATGAACGATCGGGAAGTGAAGCGCTTGACGGTTTTCGCTACTCACGACTTCGAAAAGGATTCAAAGAACCTAATAACTAAGATCGTAGGCAAGCATACGGTCACCGGCCTTTTCGCGTCCGAGCTGAACAGTACCGAGAATCGTTCTTGGATCCGTTACACGGCGGACGATGCGACATTGGCACGGAGAGATGTGGGCAACCATGAAATCACTGATAACTGGTCAGTTCCTAACACGGTGATTTATCTCGGCGATTCGTTGCTTAATCGCACGTCGGCTTCAGGAGCTAATTTGCCGAACCCGACCGCCGCGCAGGTGGTGGTACCGAACAAGGTTTGGGATTTCAATGCTACTTGGAACAAGTCTACCGATCCAACCAGTGCAAACTACGTCGATCCCAATGCGGTTTGGATCAACGCTTATTATCCCGATACTCCAGCATTCAACGATCCAACTGCTGCGAACCATGCACGCATCAGCACCCAGTCGGAAAATCCGGCGAATTACGTGGGATGGCAGCAGCAGCCGGTCAATTGGATTGACTCCGAAGCTTCGGCCGCGGGTCGTGCGCATAACACGACATCGATCGCGTTGGGCAGACGCCTAACCAGTTCGAATGCTTTCGTCTGGCAGAGTCACTTCTGGAATAATTCAATCGTTGGCACGTATGGCGCCCGTAAGGACGTTACCAGGTACACGGCTGCATCAATAAGTGCAGACACAGTATATGGTGGCGATCCAGCGGGACGTGGTGTGATTCCTGCTAGCCGCTACCCGCACTTAAAGGTTGGTGACACGTATGACACCCGCGACCAAGTGACGTCGCACAGCTGGATGGTGGTCGCTCACTTGAATGATTTACCCGGCATCGATCAGCTCGTAAAAAAGAGCCCGGTCAGTGTGAGCCTTTTCTATAATTATTCCACGAACTTCCAGCCAGAGGCCTCGCGCAACGACATGTACAATAGTCCGCTGTCTTCTCCGACCGGTAAGACCACGGAAAGAGGCCTTCTCTTGGAAACCAAGGATGGCAAGTACTCGTTGAAGGTTACTAAATACGAATCATCGTCGGTTAACGTTACAAATACTAATCTCGCCGGCTCGTGGTTCATCGGTGCATCGCAAACGTGGGGCGGCAACTGGGCTAATCATTTCCAGTATGACTGGACCGGTGATACCTACCTAAATGCCGTCGCTGCTCCTGATCCAAACAACAGCCAATATAACTACGGCTTGGCACCGGGCGAGACCCTCGCCCAAGCTCAAGCCCGCGAACAGGCGGCTATTGCCGGTTGGCGCGCTTGGCAGGATCAGCTCAAGGCCACGCCGTATTATACAGCGTGGAAGCTTGACCTGACGACGCCATTCCGGACTGGCAATCCTTCCGGACTGAACACTACGCAACCTAATAACTTGGCCTTCACCGAGGATACGATATCGCGGGGCTATGAATTCGAGTTGCAGGGTCAAATCACTCAGAATTGGCGCCTGACGGCCAATGCTGCGCGGACCACGGCCGAGCGCAACAACGTAGGTGGTGCGGCACTCACCGACTTCGTTACTCGGTATGAGACTGCACTCAACACCACGGCGGCGGGCGACCTTCGCATTTGGTGGGGTGGCGCTGGCAATGAAACGACAAAATACCAGTGGGACAATAACATTGGTTCGAGCTACCACATGCTTAAACTGTTGGAACATACCAACACACCTGAGCTGCGTAAGTGGCGGTTTAACCTCGTCAACAACTATGACTTCAGTTCAGGCTTCCTGAAGGGCGTCAATGTGGGTGGCGGCGTACGCTACGAGTCCTCGATCGTTATCGGTTATCCAGTGGTTAACACGGGTGGACCCACAGTGTTCTACGACATCCAGCATCCTTACCATGGTAAGGGAGAGACAAACTTCGACTTCTGGGTTGGTTATACCCGCAAGGTATGGAGAAACCTGGAGTGGAACATCCAGATCAACGTTCGCAATGCGTTTGTCGGCGACGAGCTCGTGCCGATCAACACGCAGCCGGACGGCAGCGTTGCAGCATACCGCATTCGCCCGCCCCAGACCTGGCAGGTTACGAATTCCTTCCGGTTCTAATCGGATCGTAATTCATTAATCGAAGCGGTTTTTCCACTTCGCTAAATTCACCGAGGCCCGGATTATTCCGGGCCTCGTTTTTTTTGCCTAGGGCCAATGGCCCTTAAAAAACGCAGGCGGATTTGACTGCAGAGGACACTGCCGCCCGGAGAAAATAGTTTAAGAATTATTCCCTTTTCATAATCATACCCCTTCGGGGCGAAAGATTCAGATGCCATGAATCCTTGATCTCTCCTTAGCGGCCTTTGTGATCTACGGTTCAATTGCGGATTTTGGGTCAATCCACCTCAAGGCGATGGCCGCAATAGACCATGGATCTCGCGATAGATGGCTCTGCCGCTTCCCGAACCTGCTGCGGTGACGTCAGCGCTCGGTAATAAAGGGGTCGAAGGGCAACTGCGCGGTCAGCCGTGAGCGCTCCTTCGTGGAAATGCGCTGCTCTATGGCGGTAAGCGTTGGTTCTAGTTCCGCATCGGTCACCAAGTGGCACTCGGCGTAGTTGAGCAGCTGGCTCCAGCGCTTTCGCAACCGCGATTCGGCGATTTGTCCGTGTTCGTCAGCTCCAGCCTGGAACATGCCGATCAGCGTATCCAGGCTAGGTTGGCGGTATTCGCTGAACTCTGTCAGGATGGCATCCGCGACTGTCAGCGCTTTGTCTGGTGAGAGGCTGGGCAGGATTTCGGTGCGGGCCACGCAACCCCATTTTTCCAGCACAGGAATGCGGACGCGGGCAAAATGAGTGCCTTGGACGCTTGCCGCATGTTCGGCACTCCAGCGGTTGAGTTTTTCGATTTCAATGTCGAGCGCGTTACTCGAACCATGGAGCGTCGTGATGCACCAGACCGCTTCCTCGGAATGTCCCGCCGCGTTTTGTGCGATGTCGGCTGAGAAAGCTTTGCGAGCGCCCTTTAGATCGCGCAAAAAACCGAGCAATCGGTCGGCGACTTCCGCATGGCTGCGGCGCCAGTGCTCGTGAAAGCGCGAGGCCCGCAGCCCCTGGCGGTAGAGCGGGTCGGCCTGTTGCATGTGCTGGAGCAACATTGCACGCAAGGGCCCCTGCAAGCGTTCGCGGGCGGCGGCGGCGCGGGCCAGCATGCCGTCGATCAGGCTGATCTGGTTTTGGATCGTCGCACTGGCCGCGGCAAAATCATCACGCTGCTTTTTGGATACGAGAAAAGTTATCTTTGGTCGACTGTCGCGCAGTTCGTCCTCCCGGGCTTGAGCATCGTGCCGCGCGTCTTCCAGAACGTGGCGTGCAGTCGAGAGATTGGCCTCGTCGCGCAGCATCTCCTTGATCGCGTCGGGTAGATCCGCGAATAGATTTTGCGCTGACATGGCGTTGACGACAGGAGGACTCACGGCTGGTTCAAAATCGTGGACGGTCCAGCATCCTCCCTTCCCTTTGGCGGGGCGGTGGAGTCGCATGCTGGGCCATTACTATACATGCTGGAAATATCGGCCAGAACGGGACGAAGTTAAACCGATGTAAAAAGAAAGTTATATATACCGAAAAGACGCAGGGAAATATAGAACATGTAAGTTGCATGCCAGTAGAAGTTAAGGAGGTTTA
>Ga0302322_100001452_pt1 | contig 19361 bp, 14 predicted proteins | sample Fen_T0_2_FD_203757 | JGI IMG/M metagenome (GOLD analysis project Ga0302322, IMG submission 203757) | Peat permafrost microbial communities from Stordalen Mire near Abisko, Sweden - Fen_T0_2 | ecosystem: Environmental > Terrestrial > Soil > Wetlands > Permafrost | place: Sweden: Abisko... | reverse complement strand
CACTGGCACTCGCGCTGCGCTCTCGAGTGCTCCGCGTCGTCCCCAGCGTGCCTGCCGACGTTCACCCAAGCCGCTCGTAGAGTGACGCCGGTCCTTGCCCCAACGTGGCTTTTGGGGATTGCCGAAGATCACGACTGCTGAGTCCTCGATGTAGGAGATGGCGGTCCGCGACCGCTCGCTCGAGCGCTTGCGTTGCAACCTAGTAGCCGGACGCGGCGCCCTTCGACCGGCGAGCGCGACGTGAGAGCGGCAGAGCGAGCGCAACGAACCAAAGCAGCGAGAACCTTCCGCTCTCTCGACCGGCACTGACAGTACAGCCAAGCCATGCGGCTAGGTCCAATTGGAATGTATCTGCGGCCTACCGACGCTGAGCGAACACCTTCCTGTCGTCGGACCAGGCCATCCACGCCTCGGTGATGGCTACCTGATCGCCGCCATCCTTGCCCTTAACATCTCGACGATCGGTCTTTACGTCGATGGCGACTATCTCGACCCCAGTGGCCACAAGCAGAACGCCGGAGTTGAAGACGCAGTCGTGGATATGCCCATGCACCGGGAATGAAGGCCCTTTTTTGGCGTCGATAATTCATCCTGATCCGGTTCGCGCACCGATTCCACGAAATCGATCTCGCCGCAATATGCCAGCGTGTCGGCCTCGGCTGCGCCGTGTGCTCGAGGTCCTGCGCTCGTGCTGAGCTTGCCGCCAACGGTGCGCGTGTTCGTGGCGGTCGAGCCCTTCGACATGTGTGGCTCGTTCGACGCCGTCGCCGGCGCTGTTCGCCGTATCGGGCTCGCCCCTGTCGCCGGTCACCTTTACCTCTTCCTCAACAAACGCCGCCGACTCGCCAAGGCCCTGTGGATCGATGGCTCCGGCTGGCAGTGACCCCCGCCGCATTCAAGAAAACGTTCGGATAGCCGTCAGCACGATTGCTCGCGCTGCGCAGCCCGGCTTCGCTGATCGGTCACGGCGCAGCCAAGTCGGTCGGCGGGAGGGTCGCGTTCTGCGATTCCCCGGCCGAGCAGCGGTCAGTTGACCACGTCGTACACGAAGTCACTGGACTTGGTCACTGTGTGCGTGCCGTCCGAGCCGGCGGCCGTGTGGCAACCGACGCAGATGTTGAGCGCCGGTCCCGCGTTGCCCACACCGTCGGCGACGACACCTTTGGAGTCGTGCGGTGCTGCGCTGTCGAGGGGCACCCGCTCGTACCAATACCAATTTTTTCCGGAGTCGCTGGCGGCAGCGAGCTTCACCTCGACTGCATAGCCGACGAGCGCGTCTGAATCGTCATACAGCTCCTTGACCGCAGCTGAGCCCTTGGGACGTTCCTCCGTGCCGCTGCCCGTGAAGCCAGAAATCAAGTCGTTGGAGCAGATACGGTTGTGTCCGTGAGGCGACACCTTCATCTGGGTGTGTGGTGCGTCCTCGCAGGTCCAGGCCTTGTATTTTCCAGTTTTCAGCCACGCCTCCACGTCGCTGCCGTTGCTGCTGGGCGGCGTTTGCGCGTCGCCAGCCGTCGTCACGGACGTACTACCGGAATCGCCGTCACTGCCACACGCCGTGAGCGCGCCGATCGAGAGACCAAGTACCAAATAATAGCGGGAGAAATGCATGAGAGTGTCCTCGGGATAAATCTGTAGCAATGCTGAAGGCGAAGGCTCCTCCAGTGCGCGGTATGTCCCCGAAGGCGCACGGTTACTCTTTTCTGAAAAATGTTGGATTGGCCACGAACTGAGCAACATCTCCCGGGTGCGGGGCAATCTCGGATCGCGGTCGCTCCGAGTCGTGGACGCGGTCGCTGGGCGATCGAAAGCGCCCTCGCTTGCCGTGGCGCTTGACTCACTGAAGCCGCCCGGTTCACGATGCTCTTGATGAGCCAGGCTTGAGCTGTCGCCGCGTGCCCGCACCGGGCGACTCCCATCACGTCCAACCCCCGCAGCTCCTCGCAAAAGACCTCGGAGGGGGCAGGAAAGAACATTTCGACTAGCCAGGATGCGGCCGCGCTCAGCCTTCGGTCTAAGCTGCGGTCCGTGCTCGTCTCGCGGTCTCGGCTTCTGTCGATCATTGTGGTCTTGGCAGCAGGGTGCCACACGTCGCACGAGGGCGACGGTAGGGCACCGCGACCATCCGCACGCCAAGCGTTGCTCGCGCCACGGACGCCCGAGGAGATTCGTCGCGACGGCAACCACCTGCTGGGTTCCGGCTCCGCGTACCTCGTTCTCCATGCTCACAATCCGGTCGACTGGTATCCTTGGGGCCCCGAAGCGCTGGCTATGGCGGTGAACCTCGACCGGCCGATTTTCTTGTCGATCGGTTACGTGTCTTGCCACTGGTGTCACGTGATGGAGAAAGAGGTGTTCGAGCAGGACGACGTCGCCGCCTATCTGAACGAGCACTTTATGTCGATCAAGGTCGATCGTGAAGAGCGTCCCGATCTCGACGCGGTCTACATGGACGCCGTCCAAGCAATGACGGGGAGCGGTGGATGGCCGATGACCGTCTTTCTGACGCCGTCGCTTCGTCCCTTCTTTGGCGGCACCTATTTTCCACATGACCATTTCCTCGATGCGGCCCGCGCGGGGGCAGCGCAGTTTCGAGAGGGCCGGAGCGCTGTCGAGAGCCGCAGCGCGGACGTGTACGCGCGGATTGCAGCCGCCTTGCCGACCGACAGCACGGCGGAGCTCAACCAGGCAGATGTCCGCTCGCTGGCGAGGCGGAGCCTTGCGCAAGTCGACCAGAAATTCGGCGGACTTCGGGGCCGGACCAAGTTCCCGACGCCCATCAAATGGAAGCTCCTTGTCGACGTTTACCGGAAGTGGGGCGACCCGGACGTCGCTCAGGCGCTGATCAAGACTCTCGACGCCATGAGCCAGGGAGGCCTGCGCGACCACGTGGGAGGAGGCTTCTTTCGCTACAGCACCGAGCCAACATGGACCGTGCCGCACTTCGAGAAGATGCTGTACGACAACGCACAGCTCGCCGCGCTGTACCTCGAGGCGGCAGCGGCGCTCAACGAACCACGCTACCGAAGTGTTGGTCTCGACACGCTCGATTTTATCCTCCAAGAGATGACGACCCCGCAGCAGACGTTCGGAGCCAGTTTCGATGCCGATGCTGGCGCCAAGGAAGGAAGCACCTATTTGTGGACGCCGGCCGAGGTGCGGGCGGCGTTGGGCGAGCGAGAAGGCTCCGACGTGGCCGCGCTGCTCGGTCTGACGGACGCGGGGAATTTCGAAGGTTCGAATGTGCCGACACGAATGGGGACGCAACGCGCGACCGCCGAAGACGCCCAGCTGTGGGAGCACAGTCGACCGAAGCTCCGCGAGGTTCGACGCAAGCGCGTTCAACCGATGTTCGACGCGAAGACAGTGACAGGCTGGAATGGGCTCGCAATCGCTGCGCTAGCGCTTGGCTTTCGCGCGTCGGGCGAGCGTCGCTTTCTGGACGGCGCGGAGCGAGCAGCCGACGCGGTCTGGCGTCTGAACTTCCTCGCCACGGGAGAGCTCGCGCGCGCGTCAGACAACGGAAAGCCGGGCAGCGGGGCTGTGCTCGACGACTACGCCTTCCTCAGCGAGGGTCTAATTCAACTGTTCCAATGCACGGGCAACGCGCTCTACCTTCAGCACGCCCTCTGGCTCGCCGAGCGAGCGATGCAACAGTTCGGAGATGCCAAGGGTGCGTGGTTTCTCACCTCGGGCTCAGAGCAAGAGCCCTTGGGCCGGCGCGTGGAACTCTACGACGGCGTTGAGCCGTCGGGCAATGCCGCGATGATCTCGGCACTTGAACAGCTCGCGATTTTGACTGGCAGGGACGACCTTCGGCGGGCCGCCGACCTGGCACTTTTGCGCTTCTCTGGTGACCTCCAGCAGAAGGGGATCGACATGGCGGGCTCGCTTGACGCTGCGCTGATGGCGGGCGGGCCCTTCTATGAGGTTGTGATTGCCGGAGATGCGACGACGCTCGTCGAGACCTGGAACAACTTGCTTCCGAGCTGGGCCGTGGGCGTGCGCGTCGGTCGCGACGGACCGAGCCGCGAGACCGAGAAACTGGTACCCTCCACGCAAGAAAAGCGCAGCGATTCGGGGCGGGCCTGGATCTGCGAGCGTGGATCGTGCAAGCCGCCCACCTCGGACCGCAATCGATTTCGGGAGCAGCTCTTGGCCGGGTGGGCGCGGTAGCTGGACTGATCTGTGTAGAGGACGCCGAAGATGCCACTCAGGAGATCCTTGTCCGCGTGGTCACGCGGCTCGCGCAGTTCGACTTCAAGAGTCGTCCGCGGACGTGGGCATACCGCGTGGCCACGAACTACCTACTCGATGTCAAGAAGAGCTGTGTCGAGCGCCAGAAGCTGAACCTCACGTCCTTCGCCGAAGACCTTGCCGAGGGCCTTTCGCTAGGCGGGCCCCCGGACCACGAGCGGTCGCTGCTCACAGAGGAGGTGAAGCTCGGCTGCACCCTCGGGATGCTGCAGTGTTTGGACCGCCCACATCGACTCGCCTAGTACTCGGCGAAATCCTGGATTTGCCCGCAGCGGCGGCGGCGGATGCCCTCGAGCTGGAGCCGGCCGCTTTCAGGAAGCGGCTCCAGCGAGCGCGGGAAGCGATCGAGGCGCTTACGCGCTCGCACTGCGGACTCGTCTCCGACGCCGCCGCGTGCGCCTGCAACCGTCGCGTACCAGCGGCCGTTCAACTTGGAAGAGTCCGGTCGAACGAACCGCACTTCGCCAAGGCGGGTTCTTCATTCGCGGAGGCTCGCGAGCTCATCCGCGGGATCGAGGAGGCGAAACGTGTGATAGAACTGCGCCGTGGCGCGCGTCCACGCGGCTCAACTGTAGACTTCACGTGCCGCGTCGTTTCAGCCTTGGACACCTCGCATGGCTAAACCCCGCTCGTGGCCGCTGCTTCGAAACAGCAGCGAGCTGAGCGTGTGAAACGAGCTGCGGGCACGACGGGGCGAGTCGACCGACGGTGCGTCGCTGAACGTCTTCTTGAGCGCGATGCCCACCCGGCCAGCGGGACCGCCCGGCAGTCACGGAATCTGCTAGCCATTCTAGGAGAGCGTGGTCGCGCAACAGCATCGCTCCCGCGCGCATCTTTTTGCGCGACCGTTGTCACAAATTGAGCACGGTTTGTCTCTATCTGTCTTTCGGAGAAGATCATGAGCGATGACGCGACCCCAATCGACCTGACTGCGGTTGCCCGAGCTGCCGCTTCGGGCGATCGAGCAGCCACGCGGTCCATCCTCGATGCATTTCAGCACGAGGTGTACAGCCTTGCCTTGCGCATGCTCGGCCACCCGACCGACGCCGAGGACGCAGCGCAGGAAATCCTCGTGATCGTGTTGACGCACCTTGGCTCCTTCCGGGGGGAGAGTTCGCTCAAGACCTGGGTCTGGCGCATCGCGGTCAATCACCTATCACGCGTGCGCAAGGGACGGCGAGAGACGATCAGCTTCGAAACCCTGGACGAGCGTTTGCGCACAGGCTTGAACACGGAAGAGTCCGATCCTGGCGATCCCGAGAGTGAAGCCTTGGCGGGCGAGCTCCATTTGCGTTGCACCGAGGCCATGATCTTGTCCTTGGATCGCGAGCTTCGCATCACCTACGTGCTCGGGGACGTCTTTGGCCTTTCGGGCGAGGAGGCCGCAGACGTTCTCGAGATCGAGCCTGCAGCTTACCGCAAGCGTCTGTCGCGCGCGCGTTTGCGCTTGCACACCTTTTTGAACCAATGGTGCGGCGTGTATGACTCGAGGAACCCCTGCCGATGTGCCGGCCAAGTGCAGGCAATGGTGGCACGCGGGCTGTTGTCGAGTGGCGATCTCTACTTGAGTGGGCAGCAGGTTCGCCCCGATAGGGCGCTAATTCACCGCGCCGCCGACGAAGTGACCGAATTGATGCGCGTCGCTGAAGTGCTTCGCGGGCCGGCGAGTTACCTGGCGCCCGTGACTCTGGTTGCCGGGCTCCGTCAGTTGATAGATTCGCAACGACTCGAGCTCCTGCGCGACTGAGTCGTCTTCTTGCAATGCCGTGCTCGCGCGTGAGGCTGGCGAGCACTGGTTGGCGAACGTGCGCCATTCACCCCAATAGACAGGAGCTGTGTATGAACGAAATGAGAGCGATTGTGATCACTACGCCCGGCGGCCCCGAGGTGCTGCAGGAACAAGTTCTACCCATCCCGGATTCGACCCAGGATACGATGGTTTTGCGTGTGCGAGCATTTGGCTTGAACCACGCCGAAGCCTACTTTCGTAGCGGTATATGGGGCGAGGTCGCCAAGGTCTCGGGCATCGAATGCGTGGGAGAAGTCCACGACCCAGGGGGCAGCAAGCTGCGGAAGGGCCAGCGAGCGCTGGCTTTGATGGGTGGAATGGGACGGTCGATCAACGGCAGCTACGCGCAATTCGTGCGCGTTCCGGTCGCGAACGTCGTCGCCGTCGATTCGAGTCGCCCGTGGACCGAACTAGCGGCGGTCCCCGAATCGTACGCCACCGCATGGACGTTCCTTCGACAGAACCTAGAGGTGTCCTCGGGGCAAACGCTGGTGGTGCGCGGCGGAACCTCTGCGCTCGGGCAAGCCGCGATCAATATCGCTCGTGATCTCGAGGTCCGCGTCATGGCGACTACCCGGTCGCGCGAAAAGTGCGACATCCTCGAAGGGCTCGGAGCCGAACCTTTGCTCGATTCGCCTGCACTATCGGCAGAGGTGCTCAAGCGAGTGCCTAAGGGCGTGGACGCAGTGCTGGATATCGTGGGCACGGGCAACCTGCTCGACTCGTTCAAGATGGTTCGCTACCGCGGACGAGTGGCGCTGGCAGGCTTCCTAGGCGGGGGCGCGCCGCTCCAGCTCGACCCCCTTCTCCACATGCCCAGTGGGATGCAGTTCAGCTTCTTCGCGAGCGCCTTCGTATTCGGCACGCCCAGCCTGCCGCTGTCGGACATCCCCTTTGGCGATTTCATCGCGCGCGCTGAGCGTGGCATGTACAGAGTTGGCCCCGCGCACGTGCTCGAGTTCGGGCAGATCGTCGAAGCGCATCGGCTGATGGAGTCAGGCAACGCTCGGGGAAAAATCGTCGTGGTTGCTCCCTAAAGCCAGCTGGACTTGCGGCCATGCTCGTTCGTGTGCAGTGACGGCTTTGCGTGATTGCACGCGGTCGTCAATCGGCCGCATGCGTGGCAAGGAGCGTCGGTGCAATTGGCAACGTCGCTTATTGCCAATCTCCGCGTAACACCGCGCGCGCTACCGCAGGCGAGCATGAAATCGCAATCGGTGATCGAAGTCGACCCGACGGCACATGAGATGCTATGTTGCGGGACAAGCGAATCAGCGCGCGTTGGACCTGTGTCGTCTTGTGGTCGGCGGTCATCGTTGCTTGCAGCGCTGGCTCGGCCAGCAAGAATGTAAACTCGCGCCCTACCGGGAACGGTGCCGGAACCGGAGGAGCGGCAGAGACGCTCAATCTGCTTGGCGGCGCGGGTGGTACCGCCACCCTCATTTTGTGCCCCGGCTGCGACTCCGACGCAGCAGCGCCACCTGGCTGCGGCGACGGCATGCTCACGCCCGATGAAGCCTGCGACGACGGAAACACCATCAGCGGTGACGGTTGCTCCGCCAACTGCTTGAGCGTCGAAGTCGGGTATTCCTGCCCCGCGCCTGCAAAAGCTTGCATTGCGATCGCAGTCTGCGGCGACGGCGTCGTTGCTCCGTCTGAAGAGTGCGACGATCACAACTCGATTGCAAGGGATGGTTGCTCCGCTACATGCAAGTATGAACTCGGCTACAAATGCTCGGGCCAGCCTAGCGTCTGCACGCCCACTACCTGCGGTGACGGGAAGAAAGAAGGGGCCGAGACCTGCGACGACGGAAACACTACGCCGTTCGACGGGTGTTCAGCCGCCTGCCAAGGCGAGCCCGACTGCAATACTGATACGGGCGCCTGCACGTCATCCTGCGGCGACGGCATCATGCTCGGCACTGAACAATGCGATGACGGCAACAACCTCAACGGCGATGGTTGCTCCTCGACGTGCCAGATTGAGGCGGGCTTCACCTGTTCGCAAACCGCCGCCTGCCAACAGATCGACGGCAAGTGCGTGTTGCAGGTCCCGGTCATCTATCACGACTTCAATGCCGGCACGCCCGCGGACTTCGAAGTCACGTGCGGCAAGGTCGCCAACGGCGTCTCGGTCGCGGTTCCCGGCATGGTGCAGTCGACGTTGAGCCCGCAGGGCCTGCCCGTATACGCGACGAGTCCGCCTCCCAGTTCCGACACCTGTGTCACATCAGCCACGACGTTCGCCGAGTGGTACACCGACAGCAAAGACAGCAACACGATGGTGGACACGATCACGCTGTTCGACAATGGCAACGGCGGCTTCGTGAACCGCTGGGGGCCAAACGGCGAGCAGTGGCAGGGCTATCAAGCGCTCGCTGCCGGCGGGTCAGTGACCGAGACTCAGGCCGCCGCGAACTACATGACCTGCCTCGCAGCGGGTTGCACCTCACCTTTCAGCGCTGCTTGTTCCACCACGGGCTGCATCCCATGCTCTTACGCCACCGTGGCGAATCCGCAGGGATGCACGGGCGCTGCGTTGGAGAACTTCGACGGCAACCCGCTTTTCTTTCCGCTCGACAACAACCCCAAGGCGCGGATGGGCACTGAGCGTAGCAAATCGCAAGTGCCGCCTGCCTACGGCTACAACTGGGTGTTCGACACCGATATCGTGACCATTCAGCCCCCGGTGCCTCACGACTTTTCGTTCACCTCCCGCATCGTCTACTGGTTCAAGTACGACGCCACGAAGTCTGCAACCCTAGGCTTTACTGGCGATGATGATGTTTGGGTGTTCATCAACAAGACTCTCGCGGTCGATCTCGGCGGGCTACATACGCCACTCGACGGTAGCGTAACCGTCAGCAGTGCAACTGCTGCGAAGTTCGGTCTCACCGACGCGCAAGTCTACCAGGTCTCCGTCTTTCAGGCCGAGCGCAAGAAATTCGGTTCGAGCTTCCGTCTCACGCTCTCGGGCTTTTACTCGGCGCCCAGCGTTTGCGTCTCCGATTGTGGCGATGGGATCGTCGAGGCCGGTGAGCAGTGCGACGACGGAAAAAACGCGGGCGGTTACGGGCAATGCGGTCCTGGATGCAGACTCGGACCTTACTGTGGAGACGGGGTCGTGCAGGCTCCGGAGCAGTGCGACGATGGGCACCCCGGCGGAGACGCCAATTGCGGTTCGGGTTGCCGCAATGTCATCGTCAGATGACGCCTGAGGCAGCCGCTAGCTACGCTTGGACCGCTTGCAAGAAACTTGATGACGACGGCTGGTGGCTCACTCGCTCAAGCCAGTGCCGCCCCGGAGTGGCCCCGGGAGCCGATATGGAGTTGTGAGGTGTTTTACGTCGATGTGAAATGACTTGCGAGCCGCATCGGACACGCCCTGCTTTGCGGCTCCGCGGCTCTCACTTCGTTGGCTGAAGCCTGAGATTGCGAACCGCGTAGGTCATCACCGGCTCTACGCGGCCTTTGACCGTAATCTGGCCGATGGGCCTCGTTTCACAAGTATTCTTTACGAGTTCGTAAGTGTCCTCGCTGATGAGCACGTCAACCTGGAGTTCCTTCGTGCTTGTCTCCAGGCGTGACGCGAGATTTACGGCATCTCCAATCACGGTGTACTCCATGCGCTGCTCGCTGCCGATGTTACCCGCGACAACCTCGCCGGTGTGGATGCCTATTCCGGTGCGCAGCGGAGAAACGCCGCGCAAGACCAAGCGCTGGTTGAGTTCAGCGAGCGCCAGCCGCATGCGCATAGCGGCTCGTACCGCGCGCACGGCGTCATCTGGTTTCGACACTGGCGCGCCGAACACCGCCATGATCGCATCACCGATGTATTTGTCCACCACGCCATCCTCCTGAATGATGATGCTGACCATCTCCGTGAAGTACTCGTTGAGGAGGGCTACCAGCGCTTGCGCATCGTTCATCTCTTCCGAGATGGTGGTAAAGCCGCGGATATCCGAAAACAGAATCGTGACCGTGAGTGTTTCGCCACCCAGCTGCACCTTGCCATTCATCAGGTGCTCGATCACCGTCTGGGTCATGTATTTGCCGAAAGTGGTACGCAGCTTGTCTCGCTCCTGCAACCCGTCGACCATCGTATTGAAGCCGATGGCGAGATCCTCCAACTCATCACCGGTATGAATCATGTCGACGTGTGCGTATTCTTGCTTCTGAAGCTTGACCAGGGCCACATTGACTCGGGACAGCGCGCGCGACATGAGGCTCGCGAGGCGTGCGCCGAGCAAGAGCGAAATGACCGTCGCAGCAGCCAGCACCGCCATGGCTTGCAGGAGGTTACGGCGAACGACGTCACGAATGTCCGTCACTTCGAGCGCAATCACGACCCGGTACTTTCCGTTCTGCCCGGTCATCGCTTGCGGCGCAACGTGAGCGAGCGCCCACTCGCTCTTGCCGCTTTGAACCAGCGTTGAGGTGGCAGTCGCTTGCGCGATAGCCTCCACTGGGAAACGATTAGTGCTGCCGATCAAGCCGCTGTTTCCGGGCCGCACGAACGCAAGCTCTACGCCCAGCTTCCGTTGAACATCGTTCAAATAGTCGGCGTCCAGCGGTAGGCACGCGACGACCATGCCCGCATCGGGAACCTGTTTGGCAAAGACAAATGCAGGGGGCGCGCCGGGGTCGACTGCACAGCCATGTTCTACGACGCCCTGGAACGGTTTGCCCGCGGAGACGGTCTCGAGCCCAGGGATCTCTTGCGCCGTGGCCGGTGCGTTCACCTCAATTTCGGCGATACGGCGATTCATTGCGTCGAAAAAGACCAAGTCGATCTGAGGATACGCACGATGAAGGATCTGACCGGATGCCTCGACGTCTCGCGCGGCCTTGGCGCGAAGAGCGACTGCCAACGGCGCTTCTGACGAAAGTTGCTCGACGATGGTTTTCAGATCCAACAGGTCCTCGTCGAGTTCCATTGAGAAACCCCGGATCGCGCCCGGCACGCGCTCATGCACCTGATCGACGAGCTGCTGATCCATGGTCCACGCCAAAACGGGCAACGCAGCCAGCAGGACGATTGCAGAAAAGGCGACGAGCGCCGTGAGCTTCGCGCGAACGCTGGTGAGTCGGAACTTCATATCTGTCGGCGCAGCCTACCAGGGGCCGCGGCGTTGAAGAACGTATGTAGCCATTTGCCCCAACCACCAAAAGGCACGCTGGATCAAGTCGGCTGGGCGGGACTGCGGAGTCGAGCTCAGGATGGCGCTGGAAGCGAAGTCAGGTTAGTTACGCCCCAGATGTCGCACGCCGACTTTTGCGCAGCATCCCCATGTTTAAAGGACTGAGCGAGGATGACCTCCGAGCACTGGTGTCCACGGTATTGCTCCGGCCATCGGGTCCGCCGTGTGTGCCATTGACGTGTTTATCAGGTGATTGGCCAACAGGGTGCTTTCGACAAAGTTCACAGTGAGCCGAACAAGGCCCTTCAGTCGCTCCTCGCTGCCCTCGAGCAGGTGCTGCGCCCACGCGGGTGGCTCCTCGATGGCCGGCGCTGCCCGACGTAGGCAGTTACCCAGGCCGCTGTCGACTACGTAGAGTGCGACGCAGTCCGCAAACGGCATCTGTTCGATTGCGTCGCACTCGGCGGGGTTTTCGAATTTGCAGAAATCCGTGACTAGGCGCTGGAAGGCCGAACACAGACCCAGCCTGAACAACTGGGTGAGACCGACCGTTTCCGCCGCCAGTGCCTCGTCGTACAATCTAGAGAAGCGTGGCGAAACCTCCTTCACCTCAGGGCTGGACGCGTCCTCGAGCGCGCGAACGGGCTCGCAATTCACGAAGCGGCACGTTGCTGTACCTTCCGCGAGGTAGGCGCCAAGAAAGAGTCCGCGGCAGTGATCGTTGGTGCATTGAAAGCAGATCTGGCGCCAGCAACCGACTCGCACGGCCGCTGCCACGAACCGAGGGGCAATGCGCTCGTTGCATCGCGGGCACAGCGCGGGAAATCGATCGACGTTTGCCGCACGGTTGTGGGAGCCGTCCGAAAAACTCACGAGGATCGGCATGATCGCCTCGATTTGCCGGGTGGATAGGGCCGCGCAGGCTCGCGCTAGCGAGCAGGCCTCATTGGCTGCGCATTGATGGGTAGCAACACCGCCGCGTGTTCGAGCTCAGCTTCGGCTTGCGCGAACGCTCGTTCGAGTTGACGCTCTTGAGCACGGGCATCCCAAACGGCCCTGTAGGCGTCGAGCAGATCGAGAATCGCGAAAGTCCCGGCCTCGTAGCTTACCTCCGCGCGTTGTAGCAGCTCAGCAGTGGCTTTGAGCCCGCCGTTTCGGAAGGTAGCGAGCGCTTCGCGGGCACGCTCGCGAGCCTGCCACGCGCCGTGTACTTCAATCCCAATGCGTTGCTCGGTGGCGTCGGCAAGCGCCTGCTGACCGTCGGCTTGCACGAGCGCTTTGCCGATTTGCCCCTGATTTCGGTCGAACGCAGGCAGCGGCACAGTCACACTTGCCTGCAAGTAGACGCTCGAAGGCTCGTGGGTGAAATACGGCCCGAAGCTGACGCTGGGGATCGGCGTGACTTCCCGCCGGTAGCGCGCAGCGCTGGCTCGAGCTGCGAGGATCCCGCGACGCGCGAGCTCCAGATCAGGCCTACGCTGCCGGGCAATGACTTGCAGCGCGACTTCGCTTTGGGGGCCACGGAAACCCAGCAGCCCCTCGCGTGTAACGGGCGCTTCGCTGAGCCCCGGCACGGCAACGAGTGAGACGAGCTTGGCCTCCGCGCGCTCTCGCTCCGTCTGGGCGGTCGCGAGCCCCGCTCGGAACGTTGCTTCCGTCGTGCTCACGCGGAGGGTGTCGTAAACCGAGTTCGCTCCCGCGGCGGCCCGAGTCGAAACCACTCGGGCGATGCGGGACAGCTCCGTCAAATTGGTTTCGATCTCCTGGACCTCCGCATCCGAAAACGCGCGATCGAGCATTGCGTCTTCCACGTCCCCAGCGCGATCCCAAACTTCCGCGAGTACCTCGACCTCAGCCACCCGAAGATTTGCGACCGCTTCGTCCTTTCGCATGCCGATTTGGCCGAAGACCGGCAGCGCGAACGCGAGCTGCGGGCCGGCGCCCGTCGTGCCGTTCACGTTGGTGCCAGAAAGGAGAAAATCTCCCGAAACCGTGAGCGACGGGTTCGGCCACAGCGCCGCGGTCGCCACATCGAACTGTGCCGCCCCGACTTTGGCGCGCAGCGCGGCCAGTTCCCGCCCTTGTGAAAGCCAGCGTTCGAAGACCTGGTCTTCGGTAGTCGGTGCGAGAGCGTTTCGCGCGAGAGCGAGAGGGGGGACCTGTCCGCTCCTTTCGCCCTCGGCGCGCGCCTCACGCGCGAGGAACGCGATGGCAAGAAAACAGAGAGCAAGCGCGCCTGTCGAAGCGCGTCCGCCAGAGGCCTGGCATTGGGTCACGCGATTCCTCCTGCATGCGGTCCCAACGCACTCGGTTCGCTGGGCGCGCCCGATGGCCTCGCTGGGATTCGGACGGGTGGGGCAAATACTCGATACAGCATGGGCAATAGGACTAAAGACAATGCTAGCGACGAAATCAGGCCGCCGACGACAACGATAGCCAGTGGTTTCTGCGAATCAGAACCGATCCCCGAGCTGATCGCGGCGGGCAAGAGGCCGAGCGTCGCCACCAGTGCCGTCATCATGATCGGGCGCAGCCGCAGATCGGCAGCCTTCTCGATTGCTGCATCGATGCCCAAGCCGTCGACCCTTAGCTCGTCAATATACGCAACTAGGATCACACCCGTTTGCACCGAGACGCCGAAGAGCGCCAAGAACCCGACGCCGGAGCTCACCGAGAAGTTGGTTCCAGTGAACAAAAGCGCCGCGAGGCCGCCCACGGGCGAGGTCAATAGGACATTGCCGAGGATGATCAACGCTTCCCGAGGACGGCCGAACATCGCGAACAGCAACACGAAGATCAGAACCACCGTGGCCGGAATAACGATTGCCAAGCGCTTGCCAGCACGTCGTGCGCTTTCGAACTCTCCACCCCACGAGACCTCATACCCGGGAGCGATGTGCACGTTCTTGGCCACAATCGCCTGAGCGTCCGCCACGGTCGAGCCGAGGTCTCGGTCGCGCACCCCGAATTTTACCGCGATATAGCGCCGATTTGCCTCGCGGAAGATCCTAGAGACGCCTCCGACGATGGTGATGTCTGCAACCTGCCCGAGTGGAACAGTGTGACCGTCCGTGAGTGGGATCAGCAGGCGCCGCACTGCATCCACGCTATCTCGGTCCACCGAAGCGTAGCGGAGCACCAAATCGTGACGACGTTCACCTTCGACGATTTGACTTTCAACCCGCCCCCCGACGCCTGTCTCAATGGTTCGTTCGACATCCGCGACACTGAGCCCGTACCGCTCGGCGCGTTCCCGTTGAATCTCGATGTGCAAGTTACTCTGTCCGAGTTCGCGAAAGATCCCCAGATCGACCACGCCCGGCACCTGCTTGATGCTGCGCGCGATTTGCTCTGCCATGTCGTTGAGGGCGTTCAGGTCGTCGCCGACGATCTTGACCGCGAGTTGTCCTTTGACTCCGGTCAAAGCCTCCTCGACATTGTCGGAAATGGGCTGTGAAAAACCGAGCACGACGCCCGGAATGACGCTCACTTCTCGGTTGATCGCCGCGATCAGGTCATCCTTGCTCTTGTGAAATTCGGGTCGCCAAGTGGCGCGGTCGTTCAGCACCATCAAGAACTCGGCATTGTAGAAGCCGGTTGGGTCCGTGCCATCGTCGGGTCGACCGATTTGCGCAGAAGAAGTCTTGATCTCGGGGAACTTTCGCAAGATCTCGCGAATCCCCGTGACGTTTCGCGCGGGCGTGTGCACGCCATCGACCAAGTTTTCGGCTTCGGGCAGAGAGATGTTCGAGGGCATGGACGCGCGCATCCAAATCGCGCCTTCGTCCAAGTGGGGTAGGAACTCGGACCCGATCGAGTGAACCATCAGCGCGTCCGCGACGAAGATTACGGCGACCGCAATGAATGCGAGCTTCGGCCTCCGTAGGACGCTCGACAGGGTTGGGAGATAGAGCTTCCGCACAAACCGCAAGAGCGGATTGTCGAACTCTCGAAGACGTGACTTGAACAGAAACGTCGTGAGCACGGGCACGACGGTGATCGCGAGTAGCAGCGCGCCGAGCAGCGCGAAGCCAACCGTCCAAGCCATGGGACGAAACAGCTTTCCTTCGACGCGTTCGAGAGTGAAGATCGGAAGGTACGCAGTAATGATGATGCCGATGGCGAAGACGATCGGACGTGCCACCTCGCGCGCGGCCGCTTGAACGACCTCTCGCAAGCTAAACGTCTCACCATGCTCCTGCTTTTCCGTGACAATCCGAAATATGTTTTCCACCATCACGATCGAGCCGTCGACGATCATCCCGAAGTCGACCGCACCGATGGACAGCAGGTTTGCCGGAATCTTGCCGTAGTCCATCAGGATGAACGCGATCAGCAGCGAGAGCGGAATGGTCACGGCGACGATCAGCGCGGCGCGCGCATTGCCGAGGAAGGCGAAAAGAATCAGTGTGACTAGCCCGACGCCGACCAGAAGGTTCTCGCGCACGGTGTGCGTGGTCAGGTGCATCAGATCGGTTCGGTCGTGATACGGGCTGAGCTTGACCCCGCGCGGTAGAACGCGGCGATTGAGATCCTCGATCCGAGCGTGGACCTGCTCGAGCACGGTTTGCGCCTGCTCGCCTTTGCGGAGCAAGATCGTGGCCGCCACCACGTCGGTATCGGAATTCACTGATACCCTACCAAGGCGTGGCTGATAGCCGACCTGTACCGAGGCAACGTCGCGGATTCGAACCGCGGTCCCATTGTGCACCGCGATCGGGACGGCCTCGATCTGCTCCGGCCGAAGCAAGCCGATGCCGCGTACGTTTAGGGATTCCGGTCCATACGCGATGACCCCGCCGCCAGCATTTCCGTTGGCATTCGTGAGCGCCGTTTCCACGTCGGTGAGTGTCAAGCTCCTCGCCGCAAGCTTCGAGGGATCAACGAGTACCTGGAACTGCTTGACGGTGCCGCCGAAGCTCGTCACGTCAGCCACCCCTGGTGTCGCGAGGAGCTCGCGTTCAACAACGAATTCCTCCAAGTCCTTCACATCGTTGAGCGAGCGCGGGGGAACGTCGAAGTCCTGACCACTGCACTCCGGCGCGCGCGTCTGAGCGCAATTTACCAGCCGATAGCGCAGGATCTCCCCGACGGGACTCGCCAACGGCCCAAGCCCGGGGGTTACGCCATCGGGTAAGTCGATCTGCCCGAGGCGCTCGAGCACTTGCTGGCGTGCAAAGTAGCTGTCCGTGCCGTCTTCGAAGATGAGCGTGACCACCGACAGGCCTGCGATCGAGGTCGACCGAATCGCACTCTGTTTGGGGACGCCGTTCATCACCCGCTCGGTAGGCACGGTGATCTGGCGCTCTACTTCTTCGCCTGCATGACCCGGCCACTGGGTAATGATCTGCACCCAGGTGTCGGCGACATCCGGATAGGCCTCAATCGGCAGGTTGCGGAGCGCATTCACCCCGAGCCCGACCAGAACGAGCGCGGCGACGAGGATGACGAGTCGCTGCTTGAGCGCGAACTCGACAATACGATGAATCATTTTCTAGTTTTCTCGCACGAGCGACAGGCGCTCCACTCCGCACACGGCTAACAGGCGCGTGCACTAGTTCAAGCAAAGCGTTCCGCTATAGGGCTTCGTTTGCTTCCGCATCCAACAGAATGGCGCCCTCGGTGACGACTGGGTCGCCTGGATTGAGCCCCGCAAGGATCTGCACGTGCTGACCGTGCTGCTCGCCGGGGCGAACTTCGTGCTGGGTGAATGAGCCGTTTGGATTCTTCGTGAACACGAAGAATTGGTCGCGTCGCGCAAGAACGGCGGCGATCGGGATGTCTACCACCCCGTTCGAAAGCCCTTTGACTTGAACGTTGGCAAACATCCCAGGACGCAGGCTGAGGTCGGGGTTAGGAATTTCTATCCGCGCGACAGCAACGCGAGTCACGGGATCGATCGTGTTGGCGACGTAGGTAATGTGCCCCATGGGTTCCTTGTCTGGGAACGCGGGAACGTGCACGCGGGCCTCGTCGCCGACGCGGATACGCGACAAATCCTGCTCGTACACGTCTGCCATGACCCACAGCGTCGACAGGTCAGCCACCGTAATGAGCGGCTTGTCTTGGTCGGCATGGACCTCCGTGCCGACGGCGACGTTTCGTTCGACGACGACGCCGGCAATTGGCGACCGCAGTTGATACTCGTTCGATCCATGTGAACCGCCGAACGCCGCGAGCACGGCGTTCGCCCGCTGTTCCTCGGCCTGCGCTTGGGCGAGGGCCGACTCGGCCTGTTGAGCCTCCGACTGGCTGCCCGCTCCGTGATCGACCAATAGCTTAGAGCGTTCAGCGTTCCGCTCAGCGAGAAGTCGTGCAGTTTTGGCCTCCGTGAGCTGCGCGCTCGCAGCGGCGATGTCTGGGGCCCGGAGGGTGAGCAGCAAGGCTCCCTTTTCCACGTGATCGCCTGGCACAACGTCAACGCTTGACACGCGCCCTTGCACTGGCGGACCCAAGATGGCGAGCTTGCGATCATCAAAAGCGATGCGAGCAACGAGTGAACGCTCTGCATTGCGCTCCGCCGCTGCGGCCGGTTCAACGTGAATATAGGAGGCGCTCGCGCCGTGCAGCTCTACCGAGTTATCGGGCGCTTTTGCGTGAGTGGGTGCCGGCTCCGCGGACGTCGCGTTGCCGCATCCGGACGCGGCGAGGACCAAGGTGGCGACTGGTAAAAAGGATCGGAGTGCTCTGCTGTGAGGTTGCATGTATCAGTGAGTTGCCAACGGTCGCCGAGTGAGTGGATGCGTGCGAAGGGATGCGAATGGAGTGGCGCCGCGAGTAGGTACCGCTAAAAGCAGAAGTCGTGCCAGTTGAGTAGTACGGCCGCAGCCGTACATACTCAGCAATAAACGAGTCACTTTTTACATTCTTTCGCACACCCGGCGAGTGGTCCTGCGCGCAGTGCCCGTGGAGAAATTCTACGCGGGGAAAATCGCACCGCATTTGCCATTGGGACTCCGACCTCGTGCAAGGACTTTGAATACCGCGCAGCGTTGCAAGCGCAGTGGAGCGAAGTGGCGTAGGACACGCGCATACGCACACGGGCTCTGCAGGGAGCCAGGAGCAATCAGGGTACCTGCGTGGAGCGAGACAGGGGTGATGACCCGACGACGAAGGAGTACACGGGCAAATTCGGCAACGAGCGCGACTACGAAAACATCCCGCTCCGCGCCAGCGGCGCCAGTGGGACGCTCAAGATCAAGATCGTCGCTGAAGTCGAGTTTGGTACGACCTATTTCGACGTCGAAGTGAAGTTCAACGGAAACCTGCCGCATCGATCATGCTCAAACAACTGCCCGGCGCGAACGCGCGGGCAGTGATTGAAGCCGTCAAGCAACGTTTAGTCACGCTGAAGAAGAAAGCTTCCTGCCAGGCATGGACTACGACTTGAGCTACGATGTGAGCCGATTCTTGGATGCATCGGTACACGAGGTCGAGCGCACGAGGCCGTGGAAAGCATCGCGACGCTCGCGGGGAAGAACGTGCTCTCGGTCGGCACGGGCGCTACTTACGGCACGTGCCTGGTCAATCTCAAGCCTTGGGCGCAAGCGCAGGCAGTCGGTGCAAGAGGTCATGGATGCGTTGCAGCCTCGGTTATCGGGGCTCAAGGACGCTGATGTCGAGCTCTTCCCGCCGCCATCGGTGCCCGGCTACGGGAACGCGAGCGGGTTCGAGCTGCGCCTGCTGGACAAGACCGGGCGCGGCGATTTTGGGGAGATGGAAAGGATCGTCGGTACCTTCATTCAAGACTTGAAAGCGCGCCCCGAAATCGCCGGAGCGTTCACCATCTTCAACGCGAGCTTTCCGCAGTACACCCTTGCGCTCGATATGGAGCGCGCCGCGCAAAAGGGGGTGACCGCGGAAAATGCGCTAGCGACGCTTCAAACGATGCTCGGCAGTGAGTACGCGACGCGCTGAATCTTCCGAAGGAAGCGCTGCGGGTATAAGAGCTTCCGCAATTACAGACTGCGGCTCCTAAGCTGCTGTGCCTGAAGAACTTTTCATCCCTCCCCACCATCAAGTGAGGAGAGCCACCATCAAGTGAGGAGAGCCAGGAGAGCCGTCGCACTGCCCGATCGATTTGGCTCTTGTCGCTTGAGAGTGGGGTAGCTGAGAGGTGGCCATGCCGGCCCGAAGGTCAGTAGTTTGGGTTTGCCGACTCAAACAACGAACCA
>Ga0302322_100001451_pt1 | contig 19362 bp, 20 predicted proteins | sample Fen_T0_2_FD_203757 | JGI IMG/M metagenome (GOLD analysis project Ga0302322, IMG submission 203757) | Peat permafrost microbial communities from Stordalen Mire near Abisko, Sweden - Fen_T0_2 | ecosystem: Environmental > Terrestrial > Soil > Wetlands > Permafrost | place: Sweden: Abisko... | reverse complement strand
TGGTCACGAACTTGCCTTCGGGCCACAGCGTCTTCTCGTCGACGAGGATCTTGCCGCCGCCCTCGGTGACGAGGCGGGTGGCCCAGGGCTCCGGCACCCAGGCGCCGGCGATCTGGTTCTGCTTGAACGCGTCGAGCGTCAGCGAGTTGTCCTGCGGCACGATCGACACGTCGCCGCCGCCCTGGATGTCGGTCTTGAGGCCCTGCGCCTTCAGCCAGGTCCGCAGCGCGACGTCCTGGGTGCCGCCGAGCTGGGGCGAGGCCACCTTCTTGCCGACGAGGTCCTTGGCCTTGGTGATCTCGGGCTTCACCACGAGGTAGGCGCCGCCCGACGCGGCCCCCGACACGACGCGCACGGCCTCGCCGTTGGACTGCGCGTAGGCGTTCACGCTCGGGTTCGGGCCGATGTAGCCGATGTCCAGCGCGCCGGCGAGCAGCGCGGTGACTTCCTCCGGTCCGGCATTGAAGGTCTTGGTCTCGAGCGTGTTGTTGCCCAGTGCCTTCTGGAAGAGACCCTGGTCGACGCCCACCAGCGCCGGCGCGTGGGTGACGTTCGGGAAGTAGCCCAGCCGGACCGTCACCGGCGCCGACGACTTCTGCGCGGTGGTGCCCGTGCTCTGGGCGCCGGCCGTTCCCGCGGCGAGCGCTCCGACGGCGATCGATGCGGCGAGCGCAGCGCCGGCGAGGTGCCGGATCCGGGTCCGGGGGTTCCGGGCGGGGGGATGCGAGGCCATGGGGTCGGGTTCTCCAGTTCTCCGATTAAGCCAACTATCTAGGTCGAGAATAAAAGCATACTCCTGGGTCGGATTTCAAGTCGGGCGGCAGATTTCTTGGTTCTCGACCGATATAGTCGAGATATGTGGATCTCCCGTCGCACCGACTACGCCACCCGGGCCCTGGTGGCCCTGGCCATCGAGGCCGGGGAGCGGCCGGTGAAGATCCAGGAGCTGGCCGCGCGCACCGACACCCCGGTGTCGATCCTCGAGCAGGTGCTCCCGCAGCTGCGGAGCGCGGGGATCGTGCGCTCGGAGCGGGGTCCGAGCGGCGGCTACCGGCTCAACCACCCGCCCGAGGACGTGACCCTCGAGAAGGTGGTGCGGATCCTCCAGGGGCCGCTCGCGCCGATCGCGTGTGCGACCCGCCACGAGCCCGAGCCGTGCCCGATGCTCGAGGGCTGCGGCCTCAACGAGGTCTGGGCCGAGGTGCGGGACGCGACCATCGCGATCCTCGAGCGCTCCACGCTGGCGACGCTGGCCGAACGGTCGGGCGGCCGCTGGACCACGCCGGTACCGGTCGACCTCGCCCCGCGCCCCTCCGCCGGCTGACCGGACGGAGGGAACCGTGGATCTCGACGGCGCTCGCGCCGTGTTCGAACGGCGGCGGGCCGCCTGGCTCGCCGAGGACCTCGACGCCTACATGGCGTGCTGGGTCGAGGACATGGTGATCGACGTGCCCGGTCGCACGATCACCGGTCGCGACGCGTACCGCGAGCTCGCGGCCGGGTCGTTCGCGTGGGGTCGGCCGGTGGCGTTCCACGTCCACCACCTCGCCGTCGACGGTGACGTCGTGCTCGCGGACTGGACCATCACGGTGGAGCGCCGCTCGGACGGCGCGTCGGTCGCGTGGCGGGGGAGGAGCGCCTGCGAGCTCGCGGCCGACGGCCGCATCGTCTGGTGGCGCGAGTGCTACGAGGATCCCGCCGCCCTCCGCGCCGCCCGCACTCCCTAGCGCCCGTCGCGGGAACGGTCACCAGGTCTCGGCCGAGCGCGCGGTCGAGCGCGCGCTCGGTCCGACGGGGTTGCTCGGAGCCGGCGAGGTCGCACGGCAACCGATTCCGTCGCCGAAACGAGCCGGGGGTAGCGTCGGCCCCGCATGGACCTGCGCTTCACCGAGCGGGAGGACGCCTTCCGCGCCGAGTGTCGGGAGTGGCTGGGGGCCAACGTTCCCCACGGCCTGCCCTCCGGCGACACCCACGAGGGCTTCGCCCTCCACCTCGACTGGGAGCGCGCCCTGTTCGAGGCGCGCTACGCGGTCGTGTCGTGGTCCGAGGAGTACGGCGGCCGGGGCGCCACCCCGATGGAGTGGCTGATCTTCGAGGAGGAGTACTACCGGGCGGGCGGCCCCCAGCGGGTCACCCAGAACGGCATCTTCCTCCTGGCGCCCACCGTCTTCGACTACGGCACCGAGGCCCAGAAGGACCACATCCTCCCGCGCATGGCCCGGGGCGATGACCTCTGGTGCCAGGGCTGGTCCGAGCCCGGTGCCGGGAGCGACCTCGCCGGGATCCAGAGCAAGGCGGTGCGCGACGACGACGCCGGCGGCTGGCGCCTCTCGGGCCAGAAGACCTGGACGACCCGGGGCGCGTTCTGCACGCACTTGTTCGGCCTGTTCCGCAGTGACCCCGACGCCGAGCGGCACCGCGGGCTCACCTACTTCCTCGTGCCGCTCGAGGCCGCGGGCGTCACCGTGCGCGGGTTCGGCCGACTCGACGGCGACGAGGGCTTCGCCGAGGTCTTCCTCGACGACGTGTTCGTCCCCGACGACGCCGTGCTGGGCGAGGTCCACCAGGGCTGGTCGGTCGCGATGGCCACCACCAGCGTGGAGCGGGGGCTGACCCTCCGGAGTCCCGGGCGGTTCCTGGCTGCGGCCGACCGTCTCGTCCACCTGTACCGCGACCGCGCCGAGGTGGCCGACGCGGCCGATCCCACGCTGCGCGACGCAGTGGTGCGCGCCTGGATCGACGCCGAGGCCTACCGCTGGCAGACCTTCCTCACCGTCACCCGCATGACCGAGGGCGACAACGTCGGGTCGGAGTCGAGCATGACCAAGATCTTCTGGTCCGAGCTCGACGTCCGCATCCACGATGCCGCGCTCGGCCTGCTCGGCCCCGACGCCGAAGTGGGCGACAACCTGTGGATGAAGGGCTACCAGTTCGCGCTGTCGGGCCCGATCTACGCGGGCACCAACGAGATCCAGCGCAACGTCATCGCCGAGCGCGTGCTCGGCCTGCCCCGGCGCTGACCGGCACTCGGAGACCCACACCCCATGCGCTTCGCCTTCACCGAGGACCAGATCGAGTTCCGCGACGCCGTGCGCGACCTGCTCGCGAACGAATGCCCCCCGAGCGTCGTGCGCGTGGCATGGGACAACGCCGACGGCCGCAGCGGCGCCGCATGGACCGCGCTCGCCGAGATGGGCGTGCTCGGCGCGGGCGCGCCGGAAGACCGCGGCGGCCTCGGCTTCACCGCGCTCGACCTCGTCCTGATCGCCGAGGAGACCGGCTATGCCGCGCTCCCCGAGCCCTTCGTCGAGCACGCCGTGGTCGCCGTCCCGGTCCTGCCCGATACCGCCGTCGAAGCCGCGACGGCGGGGGAGACCCTCGTCACGGCGGCGCTCGGCGGCGCGGCCTACGTGCCGTACGTGGAGTCGGCCGGCCTCGTGCTCACCGAGGAAGACGACGCGCTCGTGCTCGTGGCCGGAGACCAGCTCGTCATCCGGCCCGAGACGAGTGTCGACGGAACCCGCCGACTCGGTTGGATCGAGTGGGACGAGGCCGAGATCCTGGGCGACGCCACTGCGCTCGCCGCGGCGTTCGACCGCGGCGCGCTCGGCACCGCCGCGCAGCTCGTCGGGCTCAGCCGCCGCATGCTCGACCTGACGGTCGGCTACGTGCAGGAACGCGAGCAGTTCGGCGTGCCGATCGGCAGCTTCCAGGCGGTGAAGCACCATCTGGCCGACGCCCGCATCGCGCTCGAGTTCGCCCGCCCGCTCGTCTACCGCGCGGCGTGGTCGATGAGCGAGGGTGAGCCCGACGCGCCCGTCCACGTCTCCATGGCCAAGGCGCTCGCGTCCGACGCCGCCACCCTCACCTCCCGTCAGGCGCTGCAGTGCCACGGTGCCATGGGGTACTCGTTCGAGTACGACCTTCACCTGTACATGAAGCGCGCCTGGGCCCTCGCTGCGAGCTGGGGCGATGCCGCCTGGCACCGGGCCCGGGTCGGACGTGCGATCCTGTGAGTCCGCCTCCGTCCCCTGACCGGGCCGCCCGCTGAAAGGACCCTCCATGCCCGAGGCCTACATCGTCGACGCTCTCCGCACCCCCGTGGGGAAGCGGGGCGGCGGGCTCAGCCAGGTCCACCCCGCCGACCTGGGCGCCCACGTCCTCAAGACCCTCGTCGAGCGCAACGACCTCGACCCGATGCTGGTGGAGGACGTCGTCTTCGGCTGTCTCGACGCGATCGGGCCGCAGGCCGGCGACATCGCCCGCACCTGCTGGCTCGCCGCCGGGCTGCCCGAGGCCATCCCCGGCACGACGGTCGACCGCCAGTGCGGCTCGTCGCAGCAGGCCGTGCACTTCGCGGCCCAGGGCGTGATGAGTGGCACCCAGGACGTCGTGATCGCAGGCGGCGTGCAGAACATGAGCATGATCCCGATCGCGTCGGCGATGACGGTGGCCGACCAGTTCGGCTTCACCGACCCGTTCTCGGGCTCCGAGGGCTGGGTGGCCCGGTACGGCACCCAGGAGATCTCGCAGTTCCGGGCCGCGGAGCTCATCGCGCAGAAGTGGGGCATCGAGCGCGAGGCCATGGAGCGGTTCGCGCTCCAGAGCCACGAGCGCGCGCTGCAGGCGATCGACGAGGCCCGCTTCGAGCGCGAGATCGTGCCGCTGCGCGATGTGTCGGTCGACGAAGGGCCGCGGCGCGGCACCTCGCTCGAGAAGATGGCCACGCTGCCCACGTTGGTCGAAGGCGGCCGCATCACCGCGGCGATGGCGTCGCAGATCTCCGATGGCGCGGCCGCGATGCTCGTGATGTCGGAGCGGGCAGTCAAGGAGCTCGGGGTCACGCCTCGGGCCCGGATCCACCACCTGAGCGTGCGGGGCGACGACCCCGTCTTCATGCTCACCGCGCCGATCCCCGCTACTGCGTACGCGTTGGGGAAGGCGGGCATGACGCTCGACGACATCGACCTCGTCGAGATCAACGAGGCCTTCGCTCCGGTGGTGCTCGCGTGGCAGCAGGAGACCGGCGCCGACATGAGCAAGGTCAACGTCAACGGCGGCGCGATCGCCCTCGGTCACCCGCTCGGCGCCACCGGCGTCCGGCTCATGACCACGTTGCTGCACGAGCTCGAGCGCACCGGCGGCCGCTACGGGCTCCAGACCATGTGCGAGGGCGGCGGCCAGGCCAACGTCACCATCATCGAGCGGCTCTGACGTGTCGTCCTGGGACGCACGATTCGTCTGGGCGTCTCCCACCCCACGCGCCGCGTGGGTGAGGGACGCATCATGAACGTGGAGGTGGTGCGGGACGGGGCGTTCGCCTGGGTGTGGATGAACCGTCCGGAGCGGCGCAACGCGCTGTCGCTCGAGCACCTGCGTGACTTGCGTGACGCGTTCGCCGAGATCGGCGAGTCCGACGCGCGTGGCGTGGTGCTCGGCGGGCGAGGCCCGGTGTTCTCGGCCGGGCACGACTTCGCCGACCTCGCCGGCGCCGACGTGCACACCGCCCGCATCCTGCTCGAGACCTGTACCGAGCTGCTCGGGATCATGCAGGTGATCCCGCAGCCGATCGTCGCCCGCGTGCACGGACTCGCGACCGCCGCGGGCTGCCAGCTCGTCGCCACCGCCGACCTCGCGGTCGCGGCCGAGTCGGCCGGGTTCGCGGTGCCCGGGGGCAAGGGCGGCTGGTTCTGCCACACGCCGATGGTGGCGGTGGGTCGCAACATCGGCCGCAAGCGCGCGCTCGAGCTCGCGCTCACCGGCGACACGATCGACGCGCGCACCGCCGCCGACTGGGGCCTGGTGAACCGCGTCGTCCCCGATGCCGAGCTCGACGTCGCCACCCTCGACCTGCTCGAGCGCGCCACCCGCGGCAGTTCGATGTCGAAGGGGCTGGGCAAGCAGGCGTTCTACCGGCAGATCGGGCTCGACCAGCCCGACGCCTATCGCCTCGCGATCGACGCAATGGCGTCGGCGAGCCAGATCCCCGACGCGCAGGAAGGCATGCGTGCGTTCCTGGAGAAGCGTCCGCCCGAGTTCGGGTCCTGACGCCGTTTTCGGCGTGGCTCGGGGCGCGCAGAGGGGTCCGCGGCCACGCAAGAACGTGACGGAAGCGCCTAGAAGACGGTGAGGACGAGCAGGGCGACGATCGCGAGCACGATGAAGATGATGCCGACGATCCAGACGAGCATCTTGCCGCCACCGCCCGCACCGCCCATGCCCATGACGTCCATCACGGCCGAGCGCTCACGCTGCTGCTCGCGCGCCGCGGAGCTGGGCGTGTGCTGGCCGACCTTTTCGAGGTGCTCGCGCTTGCCGCCCTTGCGGCTCTTCTTCGATCCGGAGGAACCCACCGGGTAACCCTAACGGCTGATGGCGGGGGTCAGCCCGCCGGAGCGATGCCGGTCGCGGCAGCCAACCGGTCGAGCTCGGGGAGGACGACATCGCGGCCCCCCGCGGGCACGCGCAGCACCACCTCGTCGACGCCGATCGACTCGTAGTACTCGAGCTTGCCCGGCTCGTAGAGCGTGCCGAACGGGACGATCGTCACCGTGGCGGGGTCGCGGTCCACCGCGTCGCACGCGGCGTGCAGCGCGGGGAGCGCCTCGCGGATCCCGGCCCCACCGATCGGCATCCATCCGTCGCAGTACTCGGCCACAGCCGCGAGCGCCTTCGGCGCGGGAGCGCTTCCGAGCAGCACCGGCGGCCCGCCGGCCTGCACCGGTTTGGGCCACGACCATGCCGGCGCGACGTCGACGAACTCACCGTGGAACTGGGCGACGTCGTCGGTCCAGAGCGCGCGCAGCGCGAGCACGTGCTCGCGCACGAGCGCGCGCCGCCGACGCGGGTCGATCCCGTGGTTCTCCATCTCGTCGATGTTCCAGCCGAACCCGATGCCGAGGTCGATCCGGCCGCCGGTGAGGTAGTCGAGCGTGGCGATCGCCTTCGCGGTCACGATCGGCTCGCGCTGGCCGATCAGCGCGATGCCGGTGCCGAGCCGGATCCGCTCCGTGCGCGCGCCTGCCGCCGCGAGCGCGATGAACGGGTCGAGCGTGCGCTTGTAGCCGTCGGCCAGCTCGGCCTCACCCGTGGGGGGCGGGGTTGTCCGGCTCGTGGGGATGTGCGTGTGCTCGGGGATGTAGAGGGACGCGAACCCGCGTGCCTCCGCCTCCACCGCGACCTCGTCGGCCCGCCACGTCTGGTCCGTGGCGAAGATCGTGACGCCGTAGCGCACCGCGCCTACTTCAGCCGCTCGACGATCATCGCCAGACCCTGGCCGCCACCGATGCACATGCTCTCGAGGCCGAAGCGGGCGTCGCGGTCCTCCATGCCGTTGAGCAGGGTGGTCATGATGCGCGCGCCGGTCATGCCGAACGGGTGGCCGAGCGCGATCGCGCCGCCGTTGACGTTCAGCTTGTCCCACGGGATGCCGAGGTGCTTGGCCGACGGAACCACCTGCGCGGCGAACGCTTCGTTGATCTCGACGAGGTCGATGTCGCCGATCGTCATGCCCGCGCGGGCGAGAGCCCGGGTGCAGGCCTCGACCGGGCCGAGGCCCATGATCTCGGGGTCGACCGCGGACACCGCGCTGGCCACGACACGTGCGAGCGGGGTGATGCCGAGCTCCTCGGCCTTCGTGTCGCTCATCACGACCACCGCGGCGGCGCCGTCGTTGAGCGGGCAGGCGTTGCCCGCGGTCACCGTGCCCTCGGGCTTGAACACCGGCTTGAGGGCCGAGAGCTTCTCGACGGTGGTGCCGTCGCGGGGGCCGTCGTCCTTGGAGACGACGGTGCCGTCGGCGAGGGTGACCGGCGTGATCTCCCGCTCGAAGAAGCCGTTCTGCTGCGACATGACCGCTCGCTGCTGCGAGAGGGCGGCGAACTCGTCCTGCTCCTGGCGGGAGACGCCCTCGAACTCGGCCACGTTCTCGGCCGTCTGACCCATCGCGATGTACACGTCGGGCAGGCCGGCGGGCGTGGTCCACGCGCCGCCCTCACCGGTGGCGCGCGCCTTCGTGCGGGCCTCGGCGTCGGCAAACCGCGGGTTGTGGGTACCGGGCGAGCCGTCGGACGTGCCCATCATGAAGCGGCTCACGTTCTCGGAGCCGCCGGACACGAACACGTCGCCCTCGCCCGCGCGGATCGCGTGGGCGGCCATGCGGATCGTCTGCAGCGACGACGAGCAGTAGCGGTTGACGGTGACGCCGCCGGCCTGGGGGAGACCGGCGAGGATCCCGACGAGGCGGGCGAGGTTGAAGCCCGACTCACCGGCCGGCTGCGCGCAGCCCCAGAGCACGTCCTCCACGAGGCCGGGGTCGAGCGCGGGCACCTTCTCGAGCAGGGCCTTCACGATGCCGGCCGAGAGATCGGTGGGGAGGCACTCCACCAGCGACCCCTTGTTGGCCCGGCCGATGGGCGTGCGGGCGGTCGCGACGATGACGGCTTCGGGCATGACGGGCTCCTCCGGCGGAACGTTCGGGGGCTCGCCCGGACTGGGGCGGGCCGGGCGCCAGGTTAGGACGTCGCGTCCGACGGCGCGGCCTCGGCGGCGCGCTCGACCTCGGCTTCGCCCTCGGCCTCGTGGCGCTGCTCCTCGATTGCCATGGCCGAGCGCAGCATCACCCAGACGAACAGGTCCACCGCGAGGCCCAGGGTGGCGGCGAACTGCTGCTCCTGGAACAGGAACACCTGGACCACGAGGATCCGCAGCAGCAGGGCCCGGTCGAACCAGCGGTAGGCCGCCAACCGGTCGCGGCGGAGCAACAGGATGCCGACGATGATCATCAGCCCGGCGACCGACGCGGCGGCCACCGCGATCTTCCCCGAGGGCCGGTGGATCCCGGGGCCGATGAGCTGGAATCCGAGGAGCTCGCCGAGGGTCGCGGCGGCGAGCGCGAAGAAGAAGACGTCGATGACGATCGTGAAGCTGCGCTCGTGGCTCCACGCGGTGTACCGGGCGCGGCCCCGGGTGCGGGCGCGACGCATCCGCCCGGCCGGATGGGGCGGGGAGGCGGGGGCGTCGGCGAGGAGCTCGTGGACCCGTGCGGCGAAGGTCGCGTCCCGGGGCCCGAGCCGCTCGAGCCGCCGCAGCGCGTCGCGGCGCTGGCGGTCGTCGAGGTTCCCGAGGGACGCCGACTTCAAGGCCTCGAGCGCGTTCACGACCGCATCGTCGGGGGTGTAGGTCCGGCTCGCCATCCAGTTGAAGACGAGGAACATGACGACGAACACGATGTAGATGAGCGAGAGCGCCGGCCGGAACAGATAACCCGCGTTGCTCACGTACTTCCCGAGCTCGTCGACGTACCAGCCGAAACCCAGACCACCGACGATCGCGACCACCCAGCGGGTGGAGGGACCGAGGAACGCGATCGCGAACGTGAGGGCGATCATCATCGCGAAGCCGCCGTAGATCGAGTGGGAGATGTGGATCCCGTCGGGCTTGCGGCTCCCGATTTGCGGGTAGCCCAGGACGATCAGGAGCGCTCGGTTGACCACCACACCCGCGGCGGCGCACACGAGGAACGTGTCGAGCTGCGCGCCGAGGGAGTAGCTCCGTCCCCGGAACCACCCCCTCGACGGACGCGGCTCGTTCACGCTCTCGGCGCGCAACGGAGGTGCGAGCGACGGACGGCGGTCACGCCGCCTCGACGCCCTCCGCCTCGACCTCGCCGGTCTGCGTCTCGTCGCCGCCGGTCGCGACCTTCCACACCAGCGCCCCGATGATCCCGCCGACGATCGGGGCGAGGATGAACAGCCACAGCTGCTTCAGCGCCACACCGCCCTCGAACAGCGCCGGGCCGAGCGAGCGGGCCGGGTTGACGCTCGTGTTGGTGATCGGGATCGAGATGAGGTGGATGAGGGCCAAGGTCAGACCGATGGCCAGCCCGGCCGCGCCCGCGGAAGCCGCCTTGGTGGTGACGCCCAGGATGATGATGACGAACACCGCGGTGAGCAGCACCTCGGCCAGCGCGGCCGACGGGAGGTCGAAGAAGAACCGACCGTTGCCGTCGACGTTCTGGCCGTAGGCGTTCGAGGCGAACGCGCCCTGGCCGATGCTGAAGCCACCGGGCCGACCGGCCTGGATGCCCCACAGCGCGGCGACCGCGACGATGGCACCGAGGCACTGGAAGACCACGTAGGCAGGGAGCTCCTTCCACTCGAACCGCTTCGCGGTGGCGAGGCCGAACGAGACCGCGGGGTTGAAGTGCCCGCCCGACACGTGCCCGAACGCGTACGCACCCACGACGACGGTGAGGCCGAACGCGAGGCTGACGCCCAGGTAGCCGATGCCGAGGTTGGTGATGCTCGGGAACCTGAGGGTCGCACCGCCGATGTCAGTGCCGCGGGTCGTGTTGGAGAGCGCCTTGGCCGCGAAGATCGCCGAGCCGCACCCCCCGAAGACGAGGATGAAGGTGCCGAGGAACTCGGCTCCCCACTTCTTTGCGCGCATCGCTGGTCCCTTCCTCGGAGACAGAACTGCTCGCAGCCTGGCACACAGGGTGGGGCCGGTCGGGGATCGGCCGCCGGGCCGCAACTGGGCTGCCACGCAGGCCCGCGTTCGGGGCGTTCCCCACCCGGCGTACTGTTCCGCCATGCGACGCCGAAGGGGGATGCTCGCGGCCACGGCCGTCGTCGTCGTGTCCAGCCTCGTCGCGGTGACGGCGCCGATGTCCGCGGGGGCCGCGACCACACCGAAGCCCGGCGGCGAGGTGGTGTGGGGCCTCGAGGCCGAGACCACCGGCGGCTGGTGCCTGCCCCAGTCGCAGCTCGCGGTGTCCGGGATCATCGTGGCGAACTCGATCTACGAGACGCTCACGACCCGCAACGCCAAGGGCGAGTACGTGCCCTACCTCGCCAAGTCGGTGACCCCGAACGCCACGTTCGACGAGTGGACGATCCAGCTGCGCGAGGGCGTGAAGTTCCACGACGGCACCGCGCTCGACGCCGACGCCGTGAAGCTCAACCTCGACACCTACCGCGGCCTCAATCCGCGCCTCCCGGCCCGGCTCACGCCGTTCGGGTTCAGCAACGTCGCCGACGTGAAGGTGACCGGGCCGCTCACCGTGGTCGTCACCACGAAGACCCCGTGGGTCGCGTTCCCCGCGTTGCTCTACGGCGGTGGCCGCTACGGGATCATGGCCCCGGCCCAGATCAACGACCCCGCCACCTGCGCGAGCAACCTCATCGGCACCGGTCCGTTCGAGAAGCAGGAGTGGCGGGTCAACGACCAGTTCGTCGCGGTGCGCAATCCCGACTACTGGCGCCCGGGCCTGCCGCTCCTCGACAAGATCACCTTCCGGCCCGTTCCCGACGGCGCGTCGAGGCTCACGCAGTTCGAGGGCGGTCAGCTCGACGTGATGCACACGTCGAGCATCGACAACCTGGTGGCCCTGCGCGAAGACGCCGCGAACGGCAAGGCCCAGCTCTTCGAGTCGAAGAAGGGCGGGGACGTCGCGTACATGATGTTGAACTCGTCGAAGCCGCCGTTCGACGACATCCTCGCCCGCCAGGCGGTCGCCTACGGCCGCGACACGGCCGAGGTGAACCAGATCCGCAACCGGGGCATCCCGCTGCTCGCGAACGGCCCGTTCTCCCCGGGGTCGATGGGTGCGCTGGCCGACTCGGGCCTGCCGAAGCCGAACCTGAAGAAGGCCAAGAAGCTCGCAGCGGAGTACGAGGCCAAGCACGGCCAGAAGATCTCGTTCGAGTACCTCACCAACCCCGAGCCCGACACCCTCGCGATCGCGCAGCTGGTGAAGGAGCAGGCGGCCCGGGCCGGCATCGACGTGTCGATCCGCACGGTCGACCAGTCGACCCTCGTGAGCGAGGCGCTCGCCGGCAACTTCCAGGCGATGGGCTTTCGCAACCACGCCGCCAGCGACCCCGACGCGCAGTACAGCTGGTGGCACTCGGGCTCGCCGACGAACTTCGGCCGGATCAACGACCCCGAGATCGACCGGCTGCTCGAGGCCGGCAGGGCGGAGACCGACCCCGCGAAGCGGACGCAGATCTACGAGGACCTCACCCGCCGCTTCGCCGACCAGGCCTGGAACCTGTGGTCGTGGTACACGGTGTGGGCGGTCGCGGCGAAGCCCGGGATCAAGGGCGTACTGGGCGCGCCGCTGCCCGACGGCGGGGGCAAGCCCGCGTTCCTCGGCGGCTTCGTGCCCGTCGTGGGGGAGTACCGCACCGGTTCCTGAACCACCCGCCTGACGCCGGTGTCACCCTACGATCCGGGCCGTGACCGGACTCGACGAGCGGGAGTGGCCCAACGGCCTGCGCGCGCTCGGGTCGCGCGACTACCGCGTGTTCTGGACCGCGGCACTCGTGTCGAGCGTCGGGTCGCACATGCAGCTCGCGGCGCTGGGCTGGGTCGTGGCGGTGCTCACCGACAGCGCGACGAAGGTCGCGCTGATCGCGTTCGGCACGATCATCCCGCTCGTGGTGCTCAGCCCGATCGCGGGTTCGCTCACCGACCGGTACCCGCGTCGGCACCTGCTCCTCGCGACGATGACCCTGCAGACCGCGCAGGCAACCACGCTCGCCATCACGTGGGCGCTCGGATTCCGCGAGTTCTGGCTGATCTTCGCCCTCGCAGTGGTGGGCGGCGTCGCCACCGCGATGAACGGCCCGGTGCTCCAGGCCTTCGTGCCCGAGCTGGTGCCGCGCAGCGACCTCCCCAACGCGGTGATGCTCAACTCGGCGCAGTTCAACGTGGCCAAGGCGCTCGGACCGATCACGGCGGGCATCCTGCTGGTCAACACGGCGGGTGCGAGCTGGTGCTTCTTCCTCAACGCGCTGAGCTTCGGCGCCGTGATGATCGCGGTCGCGTCGATCCACGAGGGTCGGCACCCACCGCCCCTCGACCGCACCCACGGGTACTGGCGCGACTTCGTCGAGGGCACCAAGCACGTGGTGCGCGAGCCCGGGTTGCGCACGGCGATCGGCATCAACGGGTTCGTCGCCATGGTGGGCCAGCCGCTCGTGCCGCTCATCCCCGTCGTCGCGCTCGAGCTGTACGGCGCCGACTCGGTGCAGTACGGCGTGCTCGCGGGCGCGCTCGGGGTCGGGGCGATCCTCGGCGCGGTGCTCACGGGCCGCCTCGACGGGCGCTGGAAGCCCAGCCGCATCCTCGCGCTCGGCCTCTACCTGTACGCCGTGTTCGTGTGCTTCGTCGCGCTGAGCAACTCGCTCAACACCGGGATCATCGCGATCACCGGGGCGGGGGCCGGCTTCCTCGTGGTGATCGCCACCGACAACAGCTGCATCCAGGGACTGGCCAAGGAGCCGTGGCGCGGCCGCGTCATCGGGATCTGGCTCACGGCCTACGGGATCGCCTACCCCGTGGGCGTGCTCGTGCAGGGCATCCTCGCCGACGCCATCGGCGTGCGGACGGTCCTGCTGGGCGACGCCGTCATCCTCACGATCGGCACCACCTTCCTGCTCGTGCGCAAGACGATGCAGGCGCTCGACACCGAGGAGGCCATCGCCAACCTCAACGTCGGGCCGGTGGACCCGGAGGAGCTGAGCTGAGGTCAGCCTTCGACGCTGATCGCGCGCTCGGGGCAGTTGGCCTCGCCGGCGCGGGCCCCGACCTCGAGCTCCGGCGGCACCTCGTCGACCTGGACGACGCAGTGGCCGCGGTCGTCGGGACCGAACACGTCGGGCGCCAGCATGTAGCAGCGCCCGTGGCCGGTACAGGCGTCTTCGTCGACTCGAACCCGCATCATCGTCCTCCCCGGGGGAACACCAGGGGGAGATTCTCCACGGCGCGCAGCCCGGTGATGTACCCGGGCTCGCTCCCGGGCGCGATCGCGTACTCGGGGATGCGGCGGTGCCACTCCTCGAGGGCCACGCGCAGCTCGAGCCGGGCGAGGTGCGAGCCGAGGCAGCGGTGCACCCCGCCGCCGAACGCGAGGTGCCGGTTCCCCGACCGGTTGAAGTCGACGTGCTCGGGGTCGGGGAACTCCTGGGGGTCGAGGTTCGCGGACGCGATCAGCACGTGGACGGGCGTGCCCTTCGTGATCGGCGTGCCGTTGATCTCGGTGTCCTGCGCGCACATGCGGGCCGACCCGGGCACCACGCCCTCCCAGCGCAACAGCTCCTCCACCGCGCCGGGCACGAGGCCGGGGTCGCCGACGAGCGCCGCCCGCGCTTCGGGGTGCTGCGCGAGGTACGCCATCGAGCAGCCGAGCGAGGCGGTGACGGTGTCGAGCCCCGCCATGATGAACAGGAAGCAGATGTCGAGGATCTCGTCGTCGGACAGCCGGTCGCCCTCGGCTTCCGCGACGGTGAACCGCGTGATGAGGTCGTCGCGGGGGTGCGCGCGGCGGTCGGCCACGGCCTGATCGAAGTAGTCGTAGATGGCACGGCCGGTGGCTCGCTGCGCGTCGCGGCACTCTTCGGTGCCGAAGCCGCCCTCGGGTCGGATGATGCCGTCCTTGAGCGACAGGAAGTACGCGAGCTCGTCCTGGGGGAGTCCCATCAACGCGAGGAACACCGTGCAGGGCAGCGGTACGGCCACCGCGCTCGCGTACTCCACCTCGCCGGTGTCGACGAACGCGTCGATGAGCGAGTTGGTGAGCGCGCGCACCTCGCCGTCGAGCCGGTTGATCTCCCGGGGCGCGAACAGCGGGTCGAGGATCTTGCGGTAGCGGAGGTGGTCGGGCGGGTCGATCTGGAGCGGGATGAGCGGACGCTCGTTGCCGAGGTGCACCGCGTCCATGTCGGACGCGAACAGCTCGGGGTGGCGCAGCGCGTACATCACGTCCTCGTGTCGGCTGAGCACGACGCCCACCGGCGTCTCGAGCACGGGCGCCTCGGCGCGCAGCCGCTCGTACACCGGCTGGGGCTCCTTGACGATCTCCGGCATCAGGAACGGCCGGAAGTCGGCGAGGTCCTCGAGCGTGCCGGTGGTGCCGGTGGTGCCGGTCGTGCTCGTCGTGCCGGCGTCCGGTGCGGTGGCGCCGTACCCCATGTCGTACCCCCCGGTGAACGTGGCTGGTTCGGGCCGTGTCCCGCGCACCTTATCCCCGCGGGCGGGGTGCTGGTCAGGCGGCCGGCTCGCTCATCCGTCGCCCCGGTGCACCACCCGGAACGCGAAGTCGCGCCCGAGGCCGCCGCGCACGGCGAGGTTGATCCAGAGCAGGGCGAACGGCTCGGTGTACCGCGCGCCCGCGAGCGGCCCGACGTCCACCACCTCGAAGCCGAGATCGTGGGCGAGGCCGGTGACCACCTGCTTCGCGTCGGCGTCGTCGCCACAGACCGGCAGCACGATCGGCCCGCCGGGATAGGTCGGGTCCCCGAGGTTCTCCGCGCCGGTGGTGTTGAACGCCTTCACGACCTTCGCGGTGGGGACGTGCGCAGCGATCGCCTCGGCCCCCGACGACGTGGTGCCCACACTGAGGCCGCCGAGCCCGGGCGCGATGGGGTTCGTGCAGTCGACCACGATCACGTCGTCGAGCGGACCGGCGGCGTCGAGCGCGTCGGTCGCGGCGTCGTAGGGGGTGGCCAGGATGACGACGTCGGCGCCGCGCACGGCCATCGCGATGGCGGCGACCGTCGTGCCGGGCGCGGCCGTGGTCGCCGCGGCGGCCTTCTCGCTCTCCGGATCACGCGCGCCGAACACGACGTCGTGGCCCGCGCGCCGGGCGTTGCGGGCGAGCGCGGTGCCCACGGTTCCGGTTCCGATGATCGCGATGCGCATGGTGGGTCCTCTCTCGGTCGGGGCGACCGCAGTTTGGCCCACCCTCGGAGTGGATACGGTCGGGGTCGACGGGAGGCGCCACGATGAGCACGCGCTGGACGGGGACCGACGCGCCCCGGGGGGACGACTATGACGCACGGTGGCAGCGGCTCGCCGCAGCGGGGGAGTCCGTCCACGGCGAGGCCGACCTCGTGGACGCGCTCCTGCGCGAGCACGGCGGCCGCAGGGTCCTCGACGCCGGCTGTGGCACCGGTCGGGTGGCCATCGAGCTCGCGGCCCGGGGCTTCGATGCGGTGGGGGTCGACCTCGACCCCGGGATGCTCGGCACGGCGCGGGCCAAGGCGCCCGCACTGCCGTGGTACGAGGCCGACCTCGCCCGCCTGAGCGAGGTCCCCGAGCTGCCGGGCGCGGCGGCCGGCGCCGGCTTCGACCTCGTGGTGATGGCCGGGAACGTGATGATCTTCGTCGCCCCCGGTACGGAGGCGACGGTCTTGACCACGCTCCGCGCGCAGCTGGTGCCGGGCGGCCTGCTGGTGGCCGGGTTCCAGCTCCGCCGTGATCGGCTCGGTCTCGCGGAGTATGACGCCATAGCAGCGGCTGCGGGCCTGCGGCGCGTGGCCCGGTGGGCCACCTGGGACGGGCAGCCGTTCACGCAGGGTGACTACGCGGTCTCGGTGCACGCCCTTCCGGTCGACGGAACCGGGGATTAGGCTCAACCACACCGGCCACATTGCCGATCTCCTGTCACGTATGACCCTGCTCCCGCGCGCTCGCCGCCGCCTCCGTCGCCCCCGCACGCTGCTCGCCGTCGGCGTGCTCGCGCTCGCCGTCTTCGGCGCGGGCTGCATCCCCGACCCGCCGCCCCCCGCGCCGGGCGAGGTGTGCGACCCGCCGGCCACGAGCACCGCCACCGCGGTGTCGGTCATGGGCCGATGCCCGCGGGTGAGCGTCGAGCAGATGGCCATGTGGTTCGAGAAGAAGACGTCCAGCCCCTATCGGGCGAGCGCGCCGTTGCGGGATCTCATCGCGATCTTCTTCGAAGAAGGCAACGCCGAAGGCGTGCGTGGCGACATCGCCTTCATCCAGGGGATCGTCGAGTCTGGCTGGTTCAACTTCCCTGGCCGGGTTCCACCCACGGCGAACAACTTCTCCGGCTTCGGAGCCACCGACGGCACCGCCGAGTACGGCGTCTTCCCGGACGCGCGCACCGGCGTGCGAGCCCAGATCCAGCACCTGCGCGCGTACGCGGACCCGACCGCGACCGCGTGCACGGTGCCGCCGCTGCACAACCCGTGCGTCGACCCACGGTTCGGCTTCGTGAGCCCGAAGGGCAAGGCTCCGACCTGGAACCAGTTCGGCAACGGCAACTGGGCCACGAGCACGACCTACGCGACGTCGATCCTGAACCTCTACTCCGACCTCTTGGCGAAGTACGGCCTCCCGCTCTCCTGAGCGGCGCCGTCAGATCACCACGACGGAGCGGAGCACCTCGCCGCGCTCCATCTTGTGGAACGCGTCCTCGACGTGGTCGAGGTCGATCGTCTCGGAGACGAAGCGGTCGAGGTCGAGCCGGCCCTGCAGGTAGAGGTCGATGAGCATCGGGAAGTCACGGCTCGGCAGGCAGTCGCCGTACCACGACGGCTTGAGCGCCCCGCCCCGCCCGAAGAGCTCGATCATGGGCAGCTCGATCTGCATGTCGGGAGCGGGGACGCCCACCTGCACGAGCGTGCCCGCGAGGTCGCGCGCGAAGAACGCCTGCTGCATGGTCTCGGGTCGGCCGACGGCCTCGATGCACACGTCGGCGCCGTTGCCCTCGGTGAGCGCTCGGATCGCTTCGACCGGGTCGGTCTCCGACGCGTTCACCGTGTGCGTCGCGCCGAAGTCTCTCGCCCATTCGAGCTTCTGCGGGTCGAGGTCGACCGCGATGATCGTGTGCGCACCGGCGAGCCGTGCGCCCGCGATCGCGGCATCGCCCACGCCGCCGCAGCCGAACACGGCGACGCTGTCGCCGCGTCCCACGTTGCCGGTGAGCATCGCCGCCCCGAGCCCGGCCATCACGCCGCAGCCCAGCAACCCGGCGGCCTCGGGCCGTGCCGCGGGGTTGACCTTGGTGGCTTGGCCGGCGGCGACGAGCGTCTTCTCCGCGAACGCGCCGATGCCGAGCGCGGGCGACAGCTCCGTGCCGTCGGTGAGCGTCATCTTCTGCGATGCGTTGAAGGTGGAGAAGCAGTACCACGGGCGCCCACGCCGGCAGGCCCGGCACGTGCCGCACACGGCCCGCCAGTTCAGGACGACGAAGTCACCCGGCGCAACCTCGTCGACGTCGGGACCGACCGATTCCACGATGCCGGCCGCCTCGTGGCCGAGCAGGAACGGGAACTCGTCGTTGATCGCGCCCTCCCGGTAGTGCAGGTCGGTGTGGCACACGCCGCACGCCTGCACCCGCACGACCGTCTCACCCGGACCGGGGTCGGGAACCACGATCGTCTCGACGCTCACCGGTGCGCCCTTGCTCCGCGCCACCACTCCACGTACTTCTTGGGCCATGCCCAGTTTCTAGTTGACGCGCAGGCGCACGCGCACCGGTCGGTGGTCGGACCCGACCGCGGGGAGCACCGCGGCTTCGAGCACGTCCATCCCGCCGCGCACGAAGACGTGGTCGATCTGGCTGTGGGGACGCGGCGCCGGCCACGTGCGACCACGCACCGCGCGCCGCCAGCCGGGGAGCAGCGCCGTCGCGGGCCAGCCCCAGAAGTTGCAGTCGCCGGTCATGACCGCGGGCCGGCCCGAGTCGGGGAAGCGCTTGGCCAGCCGGCGGAGCTGCTGGGGCGGGCCCTCGGGCAGGACCGAGGTGAGGTGGACGCCGATGAGGTCGATCGGGGTGCCGCGCACGTCGAGCTCGAGGTGGATCACGCGGCGCCCCGGGATGGGATCGCGCCGGGTGGGGCCGAGCGCCGGGCGGCCGAGCACCCGGGCGGGGAGCCGGGTGAGCACGGCCAGGCCGACGGTTCCCTCGCCCTCGGCGTCGGGGCGGGGCCAGCGGGCCTGCATGGTGGCCCGGGCGAACTCGACGTCGTGGCGCTCGTAGCCGTGCGCGTGGGCGAAGTCGTCGACGATGCCCCGATCGCCGGCGCGGCGCCACACCTCCTGGATCACCATCACGTCGGGCTCGCCGAGTCCTTCGAGTGCGGCCATGAGGTCGTAGGGGCCGCACGCCTGGCTGAGCGGGAGCACGCCGTAGTGCGTGTTGAACGAGGCGAGCGTGAGCTCCGGCATGGCGCGGGGAACGGTACCGGGGTCAGGCGGCGGGGATCCGCACCACGAAGCGCGCGCCGTGCGGCTCGGCGTCGTCGATGGTCACCCTGCCGCCGTGGCGCTCCACCGTGGACTTCACGACCGCGAGCCCGAGGCCCATGCCCCCGGCGTCGCGCGCGCGGCCCTCGTCGAGCCGGGTGAACCGCTCGAACACGCGGGTCCGATCCTCGGGCGCGATGCCGGGGCCGTCGTCGGCGATGACGAGCTCGACATCGCCGTCGCGGGTCTGCAGGGTCACCGTGACGCGTGACTCCGCGTGCCGGCACGCGTTGTCGACCAGGTTGCGGACTGCGCGGGCCAGCGCGTCGCGGCGCCCGTTGACCCGACCGCCTGAGACGCCCG
>Ga0302322_100001450_pt1 | contig 19366 bp, 15 predicted proteins | sample Fen_T0_2_FD_203757 | JGI IMG/M metagenome (GOLD analysis project Ga0302322, IMG submission 203757) | Peat permafrost microbial communities from Stordalen Mire near Abisko, Sweden - Fen_T0_2 | ecosystem: Environmental > Terrestrial > Soil > Wetlands > Permafrost | place: Sweden: Abisko... | reverse complement strand
TCAGACTTTCGTCGGCGGCGCGGCTGGGGTTGACGCGCACGCTGCGTGAAACGCCGAAGCGAGCCCTGATTTGATTGCTGATGAATTGTTGAGTGATCTCGTGATTGGGGGCAAAGGCGCTGAGGACGAGGTCTTCGGTGTCGTTGATACTCGCGGGATTGATGTTATGTATAACGACATCGTCGGCGAGAATGCCCCATTCATAGAGGAGGTTTTCGAGTCCTGAGGTTTCCAGCTGTGCATTTGCTGGCAAACCGGGCGGTATGCACAAAAGCAAGCGGCCAGGGCGATCTGAAGTGCTATTGGAAAGATATTTGCGGAGTTGTTCTTCCTCGGTCGCGCTATAACGAGTCATTTGGCCAGCGGAGATAATCAATGTAGCGTCTTTTGGGATACTACCGCGAATGGTTAGATCGAGCCGATCGATTTCGAAATTTCGGAGACGCAGTTGGGAAGCTAACGTGGACAAGCCACGTTCTTCGCTCGTGTTGCCGATGTCCATTTCTCCATGACCGGTGAGAAAATAGATTTTCTTTTTCTCAGGACTCGACACGTCGAGGATGGCGGCGGTGATAACCTGTTCGCCGAGGAACTCCTTCTTTTCCTTGCCCTCGAAGCGGTAGAAATCTTTCAGGTCAACGAGGTGTTGTTTGTCGCCACATTTGATGAGTGTTATGTTTGGAACGGACAGGCCGAGTTCTGTGGCTTCACGTCCGCGTTGGTAAACATCGACATACTCGAAGGTGATGTGCGCCTCGGGATTACTCTCGGTGGCGTATACGTATTCGCGTAGGAGTTCAGTGACGTCACGATAGGCCTGTGCCTCGATTGAGTCATCGTCTTCCTTAGTTTTTCGAATGGTGACGTAAACTTTGATCGGTTGAGTTAGCTGTTTTAAGTAGGACAGGGTTTCACCAGACAGCGAATGGCTGCGCAAGTGCGTGAGGTCAAAACGCCAGGGATAATATACCGCCAGATAGTTGAGCCCACCGAACAAGGTAAGGAACAGGATGCTCTGTAGCACCAAGTTGATGGTGCGGATCCAACGGGCGGCGCGAAAACTCTTGATAAGGTACATGGGCGGGTCAGCTGTGCAGGAGTTTCACTTCCACGGTGAAGATGCTGAAGATCAACGCGAGTACTGTGCCGCTCACGTAAAACAACACTTGTCGCGTATCCACTACGCCATGACTGAAGTCGGCGAGGTGGTGAAAGACCTGTGCATAGCCAACTGCGGTTTTTACCGGCTTCATTACCTCGTTTTGAAGCAGTGTGACGTTTGCCAGCACGCTCAGTCCGACGATCAAGCCGAATAATAACGTAAAGCTAATGATGCCAGCGACGGCCTGATTGCGCGAAAGCGAACTAGCGAAAATACCGATGGCCACAAACATGAGCCCCGAAATAGCTATGAAAATATAACCACCCACTAGCGGTCCGATGTCGATGAAGCGTGCGTCGAACCGGTATAAGATATAGAACAGCCCGCCGGTGCAGGCCCAGAGTGCCATGTAGAGAAAGTAAGCGGCGAAAAATTTTCCGAGTACGACTTCGACGGTTGAAACTGGTGTGGTCAACAGCGTCTCAAGCGTTCCCAGACGCCTTTCTTCCGCGATACTTTTCATCGTGAGCAGCGGCACCATGAAAAGCACGGGCACGCAAAAATACTGGAAAAAGAACACGGCTGGTGTCGTCTCTTGGGCTGCAGTGCTGTAGTAGTCCAGCATCGAGGTGAAGAAAAAGCCCATGACGGACAAGAACAACACTGCGGCGATGTACGTGCTCGGACTGACGAGCAACATACGAATCTCGTGGCTGAGAATGGTAAAAAAGTGCTTCACGTGAGTGATGAAAGAAAAAACGCGTGCTAGATTGAAAATGGTTAGGATTTTGAAGGCGTGTCGACCATTTCCCACGTGCGCCGAGTGGCGGCAAGAAACACATCTTCCAGGGTTGGGCGTTCGCGTGCGAGACCGCGCAGCCGGAAACGCGAGTCGTTGGTAAGCACGCGTAGGAGTTCTTCGCCCAACGGCTCATCGCTCTCGGTCGTGAGGTGCAAGGTACGGAATCCGCCGGCGTCCGTCTCGCCTTGTTTGGTGATGACCAGCGTGGGTTCGATTTGTGATAATAATGCCGACAACGCCGCGATCTCACCGGCGATTTCCAGCTGATAAGCCGTGTGGCCAAGGATCTCGCGACGCAGTTCGTTGGGCGTGCCGGTCGCCACGATGCGACCCTGATTGATAATAATCACGCGGTCGCAGGTGACTTCAATCTCGGGCAAAATGTGACTCGAAATGAGAACGGTCATCCGCCCGCGGAGGCTTGCGATGAGATCGCGTACGATCAGGATTTGGTGCGGATCGAGGCCGATCGTTGGCTCGTCCATAATAATGACGGGCGGTTCAGCGAGTACGGCTTCGGCGATACCGACACGTTGGCGAAAGCCTTTGGAAAGTTTTCCGATGATGCGGTGCCGCACGCGCTTCAGGTCGCAAAGCTCAAGTACTTCTTCGAGGCGGTCGTTTAGTTTGCGGCGAGGAATTTCTTTCAGCCGGCCGCGGTAATGCAGGTACTCGGAAACACGCATATCCTCCGGCAAAGGATTATTTTCTGGCATGTAGCCGATCAGGTGTTTGATCGCGTCAGGCTCGGTTGCTACGGGAACGCCGCAAAGGTTGACCACGCCCGAAGTCGCCGGAAGAAAACCCGTCAAAATGCGCATCGTAGTGCTTTTGCCCGCACCATTGGGTCCGAGAAAACCGATGATCTCGCCGCGTTGCACGGTGAAGCTGACATCGCTGACGGCGGGGACACCGGCGTAGGATTTGACCAGGTTTTGGACTTCGATTGCGGGAGGCGGCGTTACTTCGTCAGACATGGAGTGCTATTACTGCACACGAATTTACGTGAATGGAAAGCACGGACATCGACGCCTGCAAGCACCGAGAATGCTTGCCGTGCTAATGGCGCTTTGAACTAAGACCCCGGCCGAAGGCTGATGTTTAGGAAAAATCGTCGCAATTATCCGAGCGGAGCGAATGGATTCATCAGTTGTTCGCGGTCGTTCTTATCTCGGAAGTCACGTTAGGGGACGAAATCAGCTCTGGTGGCTACGTCACTCTCGTGCCTGCGGCCGATCTGTGGAGTTGCCTGGTCAACGGTAAGCTCTAGAAAATGGAGCAAGCCAATTTTGATTTTTGCGCAGTCCTTTATGATAAGAATGTGGACGAAACGATTTAGACATTGCGCGAGGCTGCACCGCTCCTAATTTAACGCAAAATCACCCCGCAACCCCGAAAATCCCCATTTTCCATGCAGGCCCCGACAGCTTCTTCCAACGACGCATCGCAACAAACTCCGAGCGACAAAGTTCCAGTCTCGCAAAAGCTCGGTTACGGCCTCGGCACATTCATCGATATGTGGGGGCATTGGTTGTACCCGAATATCGCGTTTCTCGTGTTCGGCATGTATCTAAACGTCCCGTCTTGGCTGATCGGCGTGGCGGTGATTCTAAATCGTGTGATCGACGCGGTTTCTGATCCTGTTTTTGGCTGGCTGTCGGACAACACGCGTTCTCGCTGGGGCCGCCGACGTCCATATATGCTGGCCGGTGCGATTCTTGCCGGCGTTGGCCTTCCTCTGCTCGTGGCGGTGCCACCCGGTTGGGGTTCCTTCCATCTGTTTGGCTTGGAGGTACCGTACTATTTCTTGTTTATGATCGGTTCCTCGGCGATCTACTTGCCGATCGTAAGCTGCTTCAATATGCCCTGGCTTAGCTTGGGCAACGAGCTCACGCCGGACTATCACGAGCGCACGAGCGTTTTTTCCTACAAATACGCGGTTCAGAAAATCCCTGAGGTCGGCCTGTTTTTTGCCGGACAGTTTTTCACGCTTACGCTTTGGGAAGGCGCTACGCACCAGAACGTGTTGGAGCGTCTGCCGCAGGTTCCCTTGGCGGTCTTCACGCGTCTTAAGCAGCTTTTGTTCACCTTGCCGAGCGAGTGGAGCAATCTGGCCGAGGGCAAACCGAACATCTTAATAGGTGGGTTGGTGTTTTGCTCAATCGCGGGCGTTGGCATTATCATTGCAGGACTTAGCTGCGTGGCACTCGTCCGTGAGCGCTATTACAGCAAACTCGTCGTCGCCGGGAAGCAGGAGAGAATTTCAATCAAGGAAACGCTTTGGCAGACTTTGCAATGCAAGCCCTTCCAGGCTCAGGTTCTGATGAATCTCGCCTACAATCTTGGCACAAGCATGGTCGGCACACTGGGCTATTCCGCCACGATGTATTACGTGTGCCGCGGTCGCGTTTCGGAAGGTAATGGCTGGAATTTCCTCATGGGACTCGCCGGCCTCGTCTTCGGACTTGCCGGTATCAGGATGTTTGGCTTCATCGCCCGGCGCCTGGGTAAAAATGCGACAATGATCATCGTCTTTTCTGCCGCCATGCTGATCTTTGTCAGCACCTGGTGGCTCTACGATCCAAACTACCGCTGGATGCAGTTGCTGGCCTGCGGCTTCATCGCTTTCACCGGCGCAGGGTTTTGGATGCTGTTTTATTCGCTGCTCGCCGACGTGGTGGATTACGACGAACTCCAGACAGGGCGCCGTCGCGAGGGCTCATTCTCCGCCTGTGTTTCTTGGATCTCGAAGGTGGGTATGGCTCTGGGCGCGGGTTGCTCCTTTTTCATTCTTCAATGGGTCGGTTTTGATCCGAAGCTGGAGGGCAACCAGACCGCGCACACTTTATTCATGATCCGCGTTCTGCTCGCCGCGATTCCGGTCTGCGGCATGGTCGTGGCGCTGTTCGCGCTTTCGCGTTACCCGCTCACGCAGGCCAAAATGGCTGAGATTCGCCAGCAGCTCGAAGCACGTCGCGGCAAGGTTTGAGCGGCCGACCTTGCTTGACGTTGGGCCTGAGAGGGCGTTTAGGGAAACTTAATGGTTGAGTTCCCACGCTGCGGCGAGACCGCGCAGCGTGAGGTCAGGCACGACCTGGTGCGAGGTGTGCAGTACCTTTTCCAGCAACGCGGCGCTGCCACCGGTCGTCAGGATTTGGGGAGGTTTTTCGCCACGACCGGCGAGTTCTCCCTGCACGGCATCGAGCAACGCCTCGATCATGCCGCCGAATCCGATCACGGTGCCGATGCGCATCGCTTCGATCGTGGATTTACCGATAGTGCGTGGGACGTCAATTGACTCATCCATCTCGGGTAGCAACGCGGTTTGTTCGTGTAAGTAGCGGCGCATGACTTCAACGCCAGGAGCGATTATGCCACCTTCATAACCGAGAGATTGGGTCACGATGTCGAAGGTTACCGCGGTGCCCATATCGATCACGATCGTCGGCATGCCAACGAGCGCGTGTGCACCAGCGGCATTGGCGAGCCGGTCTTGACCGATTTCGGCTGGGCGCGGATAACTGATGGCCACGCCCAGTTTTTTTTCATGCGTGAGTTGAAAGTGAGGCACTCGCAGACCGCGCGCGAAAACACCGAGCAGACGCTGGCTGGCTTCCGGCACGACGGAGCAGAATGCCACGCCTTTTATGGCTGGATATTCTGCGAAGATCTTTTCGCACTCTGAGCTCATGCCCTCGCCCTTATCATCGATTTTCTTCGTAGGCAGGTGGCGCATAAAGAGCGCGCCGTTAGGGCCGGTGACGCCGAAGTGTGTAGAAGTATTGCCGATGTCGATACAGAGCAGCATGGGAAAGTGAGATGTCGGATTGGCCGGAACGTTTACACCGGTTTTTTTGAGAGCGTGACCTCGCCGGCGCGGAAACGTTCAGTTTTGCCGCGGTCGGTGCGCACGATGAGCGAGCCCTCTTCGTCGATGCCGATTGCGGTGCCGTTAATGTGCTGATTGCCATGCTGGAGTGAGACCGGTTTGCCTCGAAGATAATCGAAGCGGTTCCAGAGGTCGGCAAAAGCGTCGCGGTATTTGCCGCTAACGAACTGGTCGTAAGCGTCGAGCACTCGACCGATCACGGCCGCGGCAAATTTGTTAAGATCCAGTTTATCCTTGGCGTGTTCGGCGAGCGAAATGGCACGGCGTGCGACGTCGGGCGGGAACGCCGTAGTCTGGCTGCTAATATTAAGACCGAGGCCGAAAACGAGATCGCGAATGTGGTCGGCGTCGATTCGCGCTTCGGTGAGCATGCCGCCGGCTTTGCGATCATTAAAAAGGATGTCGTTAGGCCATTTCAAACTCGGCGAAATCTGGGTGTAGCTCGCGACGAACTCACAAAGATTCACGCCCATCCAAAGCGTAAAGGTTTGCATGCGCTCAGGCGGGAGCTGCGGGCGAAACGCGAAGCTTAGATAAAGATTCCCGTTGGCTTCACTGTGCCAGACACGACCGAAACGGCCTCGCCCACGAGTTTGCTCGCGAGAAATAATAACAAACGGCTCCTGACGTCCTTGTGCGAGCTGGCGGGCAGCCTCGTCGTTGGTGCTGTCGATGGTTTCGAAACACTGGAATCCAACAACAGGGTTGTGAGGGACGAGATGAACTTCGATCAATGTGGCATTCAGATCGGTGGGTTGCTCGGTCAACCGATATCCTTTCGCTCGCACAGCTTCAAAGGCGAAGCCCTGGTCGCGCATTTTTTCCATATGTTGCCAAACAGCCACGCGGCTCATGGCGAGAGTTTTGGCGAGTCCGCCGCCGGAAACATAACCACCTTCATGCGCCAAAAGCGTGCGCAGAATGGTGACTTCGGGACTGCAAATGGAATGACTGCGGGGCATGGAGTGGATCTGGTAGAAGCTACCTGAAAAGCGAGTTTGGGATGGCCGAACTTATCAGTTTCGCCAATCGAGACCGATGTCGACCCACACGCTTTGGTGGACCAGCGCGCCGGTGGAGGCGAAATCGAGGCCGATGTTCGCGAGCTTCGGCAGCGTTTTTAGCGTGATGCCGCCGCTGGCCTCGGTGAAAGCCCGGCCACCGATCAAGGTCACGGCTTTGCGCAATTGCACGGTGGTGAAGTTGTCCAACAGAATAATATCGGCGCTGGCGTCGAGCACGGGCGGGATTTGTGCGAGGTGGTCGACTTCGACTTCTACGGGCAGATCGGGCGACAATTTTTTTGCGCGAGCTACGGTCGCGGCCAGCCCTTCGTTCGAGCCAAGGAGTGCGAGGTGGTTGTCCTTAAGCATCACGCGATCGAAAAGGCCGAGCCGGTGGTTCCAGCCACCGCCACAAGCGACGGCGTATTTTTCCAACATGCGATAACCAGGGGTGGTTTTACGCGTATCGAGAAGTCGGGTACGAGATTTGCCCAGCGCGTCGGCGTAGCGGCGAGTTTGCGTGGCGACGCCTGAGAGGCGTTGGAGGAAGTTGAGGACGATGCGTTCGGCGGCGAGTAGCACGCGTGGATCGCCAGTCAGCGTTGCAATGACGTCGCCGCGATTGAGCGAGGCGCCATCGCGAGTGCGGAGTTGGACGACGGCATTACCGCCGTAGGTCTTGAGAATAAGAGGGAGCAGGGGCAGGCCGCAGGCGACCATCGGTTCTCGCGCGACGAGGTCGGCCGAGCTTTGTCGTGGCGTTGTCACAATGCTGGCGGTTGACCTATCGCCGGTTTTACGCGGCTTGGCTAACAGGCCGAGGCCAGCCAGATCTTCGTCGCGGGCGATCTCCACCAAGCGCCGGATATAGGCGAGGTCGAGTTCGTCCCAAGTGAGACGTTTGATGAGAGAATCGGAAAGTTCGGCGCGCGTAAGGGCGGGCATGGTTACAGCACAAGGGACTGGCGGGGAAAGTCGAACGGGTTTTATAGGTTGCACGCCATCGCCAAAATCTCGAATCTCAGCGCCAACCCATGGCCGCCAAAATAAGGAAAGCGATCATCACCGCAGCGGGTCCGAGCCAACGTCGTCTCCCGCTTCAATCTTTAACCGACCGCAATGGCGATACGAAGCCTGCGATCGCGATCATCATCGAGGAAATGCTGGCCGCTGGCATCGAGCAGATCGGCCTCATCGTTTCTCCCATCGACCGCGCCGCGTTCACGAACTTATTGGCGCCGTTCACAAAAAATATCACCGTCATTGAGCAGGCGGTCGCAGGCGGTTACGGGCACGCGGTTTTGTGCGGGCGCGACTTTGTCTGCTCTGAGCCGTTTTTGCTCCAGGTCAGCGATCATCTCTACGTGAGCAGCGCGGAGAAAAGCTGCACGCGCCAACTCCTCGACATAGCCGAGGCCGAGGGTTGCGCGGTCTCAGCCGTGCAAGCCACGCATGAAAGACACTTGCCTTACTACGGCACCGTGGCGGGTTCGCTCCTGCCGGGACGCCAAGGGCTTTACCAAATCGAAAACGTTATCGAAAAGCCCACGCCGACGGTCGCTGAACAACAATGCGTCGTGCCCGGCCTGCGCAGCGGTCATTATCTCTGTTTCTTTGGTATGCACGTGCTGACGGCAAATGTGTTCACGTTGCTGGCTGAGGATTGCGTGGTCAATCCGACGGTCAAACTGGGTCTTTCTCCTGCGTTGGCGCGCTTGCCCTCGCGCGAGAAATATCTCGCTACCGAACTCGCCGGACGCCGGGCGGACTTGGAGGCTCAATTTGGTCTGCTCCGCGCGCAAATCGCCCTCGGGCTCAACGGCTCGGCTCGCGAAGAGATCCTCGCGTTGCTCGCTGATGAGCTGGCGATTGATGCCGGCAAAACCCTCACCCGTCGCTAAGGCCTAACGTGGACACCAGACTGCTTGCTCTCGTGGAAGGTGCTGGCGACAGCTCCGACTATTTCGAAAAACTCTGCCGCGCTTCAGATCGCGCCGGACTCGAACGCATGGCGGGCGAACTCGAGGAGTACCGACAACGCGCTACGAATTTTTACCATCGCGTGCGCAGCATCTTTTTCCTCGAAGCGCTGCACCGTTATTTCTTGCCGCCGCATTATCCGCTCGATGCGGGTGGCTCGATTCCGTTCGAAGGGCACAAGCATTGTCTCGCCCGTCGCTTTGAGGAGGCGCTCGGCGTCTTTCTTGAGTATCAGCGCAAAAATGGTTGGTCCGACGGGTTGAGTAGTGCGCTCGCCGTGGCTTATCACGGTCTGGCATTCAAAACGCTCGCACAGCAGGTTCAAAAAACCGTGCGTTCGGTGCGCGGTAATCAATGGATGTTCCGTACCGGGCATCCGCTCGATTATCCGCTGCGTCTGCGGCGCGAATTGCTTGAGCGCGCCTCGCCCGAAGATCCGATGCCTGTGCTTTCCGAGGAGACCGCTGTGCGCCTCGACCTCAGTCACGCGGCGTGGAGCGATATTTTCTTCCTCGGCATGGATTATCCCGCGGGTGCGAAGGTGTTGAACATCTCCGTTAACCTCGGTGTGCATGGGCGCGATGCGGGTGCGCAACCACCGGTCTGCGGCTTCCTGCGCGTAATTGACGAACCGGTGCTTAGGCTTACGAGCGTGGATCTCGGCGCGACGACGGACGTGCGCTCGCTCGACGAAGTTTTTGATTTCGCGAAAGACTATCTCGGTTTGCTTAAAGCCGCGGTTATCGCCTCGGGCGTGGTGCCATCCGGCCTTGAAGGTTCGGGCCAGAAGCTCTCTGATATATTGGCGCGCTTATGTGGTTTAGGTCGCGGACTTGAAATCGTAAGCCAAGTGCGCGATATCCCGAAAGGATCGCGCCTCGCCGTCTCAACGAATCTTCTCGGCTGTCTGATTTCGCTGTGCATGCGTGCCACCGGACAGACCGCGGCGCTCACCGGTAAGCTGACCGAGGGCGAACGCCGCACGATTCTCAGTCGTGCGATCTTGGGCGAATGGTTGGGCGGCTCCGGCGGCGGTTGGCAAGATTCCGGCGGCGTTTGGCCCGGGATTAAGTTGATCGAGGGCGTCGCTGCTGTGCAGGGCGATCTTGAATACGGCACGAGTTGTGGGCGTTTGTTGCCGCAGCACACGATCTTCGGTAATGATATTGTATCCGAAAAAACCCGACGTGAGCTGCAGGACAGCTTGATCCTTGTGCACGGCGGTATGTCGCAAAACGTTGGCCCGATCCTCGAGATGGTCACAGAAAAATACCTGCTGAAACTTGAGCGCGAATGGCTCGCACGGCAGGAAGCGCAGACGATTTTGCGCGATATCATCGTGGCACTACGGGCAGGCGAGGTCGCCAAAGTCGCCGAACTGACCACGCGTAATTTCTTTGGTCCGATTCAGACGATCATTCCATGGGCAAGCACCGCTTATACGGAGCGATTGATCGAAGAGGCGAAACAGGCGCTTGGCGCAAAATTCCGCGGCTTTGTGATGCTCGGCGGCATGTCGGGCGGAGGCATGGGCTTTTTTGTTGATCCTGCGGCCAAGGCTGAGGCGCGCGAAAAATTGCTAGAGATCATGACGCGGACGAAACGCGCGCTCGAATCATCGCTGCCGTTCGCGATGGACCCGGTAGTCTATAATTTTGAGATCAACGAAAATGGTTCGTTTGCGAAATTAAAGACCGGTGCGGACGCGATGCTCTCGGCCGAGTTTTACCTTTTTGCCGTACCGCGTTGGTTGCGCCAGGACCCGCGCACGTTGCGGCCCGAAGTTCGTCGCGAGATGGACCGCTTCTCCGGTGCCCAACTTTATGCTTCGGGTGAGCGGCCGTTGCTCGTGCCGATGATGCAGCGTATTTTGCCAGCTCCGGCTCAAGGCAAAAACTCCGGCGTCGGTCGGACTTTGCGTGAGTTGCTGGCCGAAAACGGTTTTGACGCGGTTCAACACGAACAGATTCGTGATGATCTGCGCGCCGGCCGGATCGGGCTCGCGCAAAACCGCTTGCCCGTGACCGCGGTTGTCGAGGACGCCCGCGAGGGCGACGTGGTGGCGTTGTACTCGAATGATGCCATGGCCGAGAAAGTCGGCCTCGATGCTTTACGTGAAGGCCGCGCTGCCGTTGTCACGCTTGCGGCGGGGGCGGGCAGCCGCTGGACGCAGGGCGCAGGCACGGTCAAGGCGCTTCATCCGTTTGCGAAGCTTTGCGGACACCACCGGAGTTTTATCGAGACGCATCTAGCGAAGAGCCGTGCGACCGGATTGCTCTGCGGCGTCCCAGTCACGCATATCTTCACGACCAGCCATCTCACGCACGCGCCGATCGAGGCGATGTTGCGCGCGGAAAATAACCACGACTATACCGGTCGGGTGATTCTTTCGCCCGGGCGATCGATTGGGCTGCGTATGGTACCGACGGCGCGCGATCTTCGTTTCTCTTACGAAGAAATGCCGCACCAGCAGCTTGATCCGCAAAAGGAAAAAGTTCGCCAGAGCCTGCACAAAGCTTTGATCGAATGGGCGACATCCACCGGCGAGGCATCGGACTATACCGACAACCTCCCGCTGCAATGTTTGCATCCGGTGGGTCACTGGTACGAAGTGGCGAACCTTTTGCTCAACGGTGTGCTGCACGACTTGCTGATTGCCCAGCCTGATCTTGAGCACCTGCTCCTGCACAATATCGACACGCTCGGCGCCAATCTCGATCCGACTGTATTCGGACGGCACATACTGGACGGCGCTGCCTTAAGCGTCGAGGTCATCCAACGCCGCATCGAAGATCGCGGCGGCGGCCTAGCCCGTGTTAACGGCCAGCTTCGCCTAGTTGAAGGTCTCGCTTTGGCCCACGAAGAAGACGAGTTCAAGCTCACCTATTACAACACGGCGACCAACTGGATTCACATCGATTCACTCCTGGAGTTGTTCGGGCTCGACCGGCGCAAATTGAGTGATCCGCAAAAGATCGCTGCCGCCGTGCGCGCACTCGGCGCGAAGATGCCGAGCTACGTCACGTTAAAAGACGTGAAGAAACGCTGGGGCAACGGCCAGGAAGATATCTTCCCGGTTGCACAGTTCGAAAAACTCTGGGGCGACATGACGACCCTGCACGACGCCGAGATCCGTTTCCTCGCCGTCCCGCGTTCCCGGGGTCAGCAACTCAAAGATCAAGCCCAACTCGACAGCTGGCTCCGCGACGGCTCCGCTGCCGGTATCGAACGGTTGTGCGTGTTTGATTGATGGCCTGTGCCTCAGCGCGGCCACGGTTTTACCTAAAACGAGTTGTTATCTATTTGGCGCTTTGAGGTAGGGTCGGACCGCCGGGCCGACCGTTTTCGAATGGGCCTTTCGCAGGCAACGTTGACTGACGACCCGGCGGGTCGTCCCTACCGGCGCTTCCGCGCCAAAGTCTCGATTTGAGGTATAAGAGGTATAAACCGCCTCCTCTAACCGCGGCTTACTGGCCGGCTGTTTTGGATGTGGTGCCGTATTCGGTGCGGCGCATGAAGGTGTTTTGATTGTCGTTCTTCTGCTTGGAGGCTTCGGAGTCGTCACCAGAAGTTCGATACATGGAGACTTTGTCCTCCATCTCAGCCATGTTCTGCTTACGCTCATCGGCTTCGTATTGCATCATCGCGTAAGCGACGTCGCCGTTTCCGAGGACGTGGTAGCGATTCAGGAAGTTGCGGCTAAAGGCACTGGTATAGCGCTGGTAGGCGAGGCGTCGGAGCATCTCTTTTGAATAGAGATTGCGGTCGTTAAAAACGGGCGGGCGTTGGGCTTCGACCACGTATTTTGGCAGGCGTATGATCTGGTTGCGCGGCTTGTCGACCTCGCGCATGTCGACTTGTTCTTCTTCAGGTTTCGGTGCTGGCGGCGGATTGTATTTGATGCCCTCTGAAAGCGACTTGGAGAGGTCGTTGGAAATCACCCGCTTCTTCGCTTGTGGCGCCGGGCCAGCACTTCCTGTGGACACCTCAATATTCGAGGAATGAGTGGGCTCTTGCGCGGGTAAAAGAGGCGCAGATAACGTCAAGGCCAGCAGGCCGGCGCAAAGGCAAGTGCGATTCATGAGGTCGAAGACAGCAGGCGTGTGAAGTTGTTTGAAATTTTCTTTCGGAAATGGCCACGGAGCGGACGGAACCCGAGCGCGGAGTTTACAGAAGTGGCGTTGGCAGGAGAAGTTTTTAGGATCGAGCGGTCGCGGTTGAGCATAGATTTCGAGATTTCCGTCTCAATGCTCGCTGTGTTCGCGCTCGGTGTTCTCCGTGGCTCACTCCGATCGATCGGCTCAGCTGCGGACCTGGCCGTTGCCGTCGACCAAGTATTTATAACTGCAAAGTTCGGGCAAACCCATGGGGCCGCGGGCGTGCAGGCGATCGGTGCTGATGCCGATCTCGGCGCCGAAACCGAACTCAAAGCCGTCGTTGAAACGCGTGGAGGCATTCCAAAATACGGCGGAGCTATCCACGCTGGCTTGGAATTTCCGCGCGGCGGCTTCATCAGCGGTCACGATGGTTTCGCTATGCGCAGAGCTGTCGCGGTTAATCGTGGCGATCGCAGTTTCGAGTGTATCGACGACGCGCACGGCGATGATGTAGTCGAGAAATTCTGCTTTATAATCGGCTTCGGTCGCGGGCGTGGTGGGAATTTTTTCGCGGGCGAGGATTGCTGCGCTTGCAGCGTCGCAACGGAGCTGAACATTTTTCGCAACGAGGGCGCGGGCGAGCACGGGCAGCGCTTTGTCAGCGATGGTTTTGTGTACGAGGAGTTGTTCGGCCGTGTTGCAAACCGAGACGCGCTGGGTCTTGGCGTTGACGATAATTTTTTCCGCCATGGCGACATCGGCCGCCGCGTCGACGTAGACGAAGCACACGCCGGTGTAGTGCTTGATGACGGGGATCGTGGAATTGCTCGCGACGAAACGGATCAGGCTCTCGCCACCGCGAGGAATGATGCAGTGGATGTACTGGTCGAGCCTGAGCAGCGTGTTGAGCGCGGCGCGATCGGTCGTGGGGATGAGTTGCACGGCATCGGCGGGCAGGCCAGCGTGGGCGAGTGCTGCGGTGATCAATGCGGCGAACGCGGTGTTGGTATTGAAAATTTCCTTACCGCCGCGGAGGATCGAGGCGTTGCCGCTTTTTAAGCAGAGGATCGCGCAGTCAATCGTGACGTTGGGACGCGCCTCGTAAATGATGCCGATGACGCCGATGGGGACGCGAACCTTGCGGATGCGCAGGCCATTGGGGCGTGTGGTTTCGTCGAGGACGGCTCCGACGGGGTCGGGCAGGGCGGCGACTTGGCGGACACTTTCGGAAAGTTGGGCCAGGCGCTTCGCATCGAGTGTGAGACGATCGATCTGTGCTTTGGCCAAGCCATTGGTTTCAGCGTCAGCGAGGTCCTTGGCATTTGCCTCCAACAACTCGGGATGCGAACGGTCGATCAGTGCGGCCAGTTCGTTGAGCGCTTCGTTTTTCTTCGACGTAGGCACGGTCGCGAGAACGAGCGAGGCCTGGCGGGCGCGTTGGGCGATCTTGGTGACGAGTTGTGCGAGGACGTCTGACATGGAGGAGACAGGTTGGCCGGAGGTCGGCTGGAACGCACGAAAGAATTTTATCGTCCCCCGGCCGCGGCCCGGATTGTAAAAGCGCTTCTTAATAGGCTCTAGCAAAGCGCTTTCTACCCTGAAAGAATAAGCCCGCGCTGGCACTCGCATTGCTATGTAAAAGTGTGAACGACTGTGAACGTTGTAGTGTGCCCTCGCCCGGAACCGGAGCTCGTCCGAGCTTGGCGGGGCGTTGTCGAGTAATTCGCGAAATCGATTCGCTGCACGCCGTGTCGACGATGCTGGCGCTGGGCGGCGATTTTACGGCGGCAATGACGGCCCTTTTTTCGCAACTGTCGTTGGCGACGAGTTTGCGTGAAGGGCTGCTGGCAATTTTTGACCGCGAGCATGAGACGCTCGTGGCAGACGAGCATATCGGTAACGGAAAACCATCACCGACTAGGGTCTCCGTCGGAAAAGGCGAGGGGCTGCTGGGCCGCGTACTGGAAGATGCAGAGCCGCTGCTTTTCGACCGTATTGAAAAAATCGATGCGCCGTTAAGTGAACTCGATCGTTTGCAGTGCCGAGCAGAAAATAATGACAAAGCCTGGATCGCCGTGCCGATTCGCCACGGGCAGGAAGTGCTCGGGACGTTGAGCTTCGTCTGCACCACGGCTGAGCGCGACGTGCTCGAAGCGGACCTGCGTTTCCTCGCGCTGATCGCCGGACAGGTCGGATTGGCCGTGCGTTTTCGCCAGCTGGCGAAGGAACGCTTCGACTCGCTGCAGAAAGAAAACGAACGGTTGCAGGAGCAGATTAAAAAAAGCTTTGTCCCTGACGGAATGATCGGCCGGTCGTCCTCCATGCGCATGGTCTATTTCCACATCGATCAGGTGGCCGATAGCAAAACGACCGTGCTGATCCGCGGCGAAACCGGCGTGGGTAAGGAGCGCATCGCGCAGGCGATCTGGATGGGCGGTGCACGGAAGCAGAAGACATTCGTACGTGTGAACTGCGCCGCCTTGCCCGAAAGTATTATCGAGAGCGAGCTGTTCGGTCATGAAAAAGGCGCCTTTACGGGCGCGCTGGCCTTGCGTAAAGGACGCTTCGAATTGGCTCACGGCGGCACACTTTTTCTCGACGAAATCGGCGAGATCTCGCTCGCTACGCAGGCGAAGCTTTTGCGCGTGCTGCAGGAGGGCTCGTTCGAACGCGTGGGCGGCACGCAGACGATCAAGGTCGATGTCCGCGTGATAACGGCAACTAATCGAAATCTGGAAAAGATGATCGAGGAAGGAAAGTTCCGCATCGATCTGTATTATCGCATCAACGTTTTTCCTGTTTATATACCGCCGCTCCGTGAGCGTAAGAGCGACATCCTGGAGCTGGCCGATTACTTCCTCGAAAAGTACTCGGTGCAGAATGGGAAAAAAGTGGTGCGGCTGTCCACCCCCGCGATCGACATGCTCATGGCCTATCACTGGCCGGGCAACGTGCGTGAAGTAGAAAACATTATCGAACGCGCCGTGCTGCTCAGTCAGGACGGCGTCATCCATGCTTATCATCTACCGCCAACGCTGCAGACCGCCGAGGCCTCCGACACTGTTCCGAAGGGAACGCTCCAGGAATCGCTCGACGCCGTAGAGCGCGAAATGATCGTAGAGGCGCTCAAGGTGAACCGAGGCTTTATCGCCAAAGCCGCGCGCCAGCTCGGGCTGACCGAGCGGATGATGGGCCTGCGCGTAAAAAAATACGCTATTGCGCCTGAACGTTTCCGTGCCGAGGAAACTCGGCCTGACGACGCCTCGGGGTGATGCGCTTCGCTTCTTCCGATGTAGCCGGCCGCGCCGAGGCCGGGGGTTGAGAAGGCCGGGCTCAGCGCCCCCGGCCACAGCCAAACCAATCGTATTGAACCGCAGAGAACACAGAGACCGCAGAGCCGAACCGCTCGATGGATTCCTTCCGATGTAGCCGGCCGCGCTGAGGCCGGGGATTGAGGAAGGCCGGGTTCATCGCCCCCGGCCACAGCTAAACCAATCGTATTGAACCGCAGAGAACGTAGAGACCGAAGAGCCGAACCGCTCGACGGATTGTTGCCGATGTAGCCGGCCGCGCTGAGGCCGGGGATTGACGCCTGCCAGACCCGTGTCGTGGCAACCCCGACAAACCACCGGGTTTTATCGGGGAAACCACTACAGCTCGCCACGCCTAATTTACAAAAATCTGTCGGGGAATGGTGAAGAGCCGGTAAAACTTTTACCTCCGAACTTCGAGCGCCGATCGCTCCTCGTTCAAATGCCTAAACCAAACGAGCGCGCTAATCGTTGAGATTTAGACGGCTGCCACTCCGATAAGCCGGATGAATAGCATTCATTACAACTACTCGACAGAGCTATTGCAGCCGACTTGCCGGAAGTAGTCGTGTTAGGTATTGAGGGTAGTTCGATGATTGGTCTTAGTCCACCGCATCCCCTCGTTTTATACTGTGTTTCACCAGCTGCAGATTAGCGCGCCGGATCGAGACCCGGGTCGATGGGTTCAAAACTCAAATAAAATGGCAGATCATAATCGCGTATCGGCGACCCTGTCGTCCGAAGACATCGCGGCCGTCGTGGCCGCTCTTAACACCATCAACAGCAAGCTTCCCTTCCTCCTCAGCCTTGAGCCAGGCGAGTCGCGCGAGCTTCCCAAAATCGGCCCGCGCACGCTGAGCTTCGACGAACGTTGCACCACCTACATGGAGAAAAACCCCGAGCTGATTCCCGCGTTTATCGACCCCAAGGAGGTAACTAAAGACCGCGTCGCGCGCACCCAACTTGCTGATATCTCGCGCATGTTCACCACGCTGGCTCAAAATACGGAAGACACCTTGGCCGTGATTTCTCACGAAATCTATAACGCCGATCTCGCGTTCTACCAAAACGTAAAACAGGCGGCGAAGCGTGGCGTCCTCAGTGCGCAGAGCATCTATACAGACTTGAGTGAACGCTTTCCAGGTCGTGGTTCTAGGAGTGCAGCGCCCGGCGAAACGAAAGCCGCTTCGGCTCTCGCTCATTGATCATCTTTCCATGCAGGTTCATTGGTTCTAGCCAGGCCGCGCCCTTTTTCATTTTGGGGCGCGGCCTTTTTATTCTCTGGTGAGTGTAGGTCCGATACCCCGGAGCAGCTTGCTCCTACAAATGAATAGGGAACGGACGCCGCGCGGGTCGCCGGGTCAGCGAAGCCCGACAACAATTTACGCAAACAGGGATCGATTGTAGCCGACCGCGCCGAGGCCGAAGATCGAGTCGAGGTCCCGAACCACAACGCCGAGGTCATCGAACTCGACCCTGAGGTGGTGGACACGAAAACCGAGCTCGCGCACCTCGCGAATGAGATCTTCCACCTCCACGCCGAGATGCGGGACCTATTTGAGGAGATGGCCGACCTCGAAGCCGAGGTGCCAGACCACCACGCCGAAGTCGCCGATTCATTTTTTCTGGTCGCAGACCCATTCACCGAGGTGGCGCACCAATTCGTGGAGGTCACAGACCTCGGCGCCGAGATCGCTGACCTCAAACTCCGCATGGCGGACCTCGAGATTGAGGTCGGCGACCAGAAAATTGCTATCCGCGACCTCAACGTCGACCTCCGCGACCTCGGCTTTCTCCTCGCCGACCTCGGCTTCGAGATCGATCACCTCGGCTTGCAGATAAAACACCTCGGCGAGCAGGTCAAAAACCTCGGCGCCGAGGTTCACGACCAGAAAGATCCCGTCCGCGACCTCGAATTTTCCCTCCGGAACCGCAAATTTCCTGTGCTGGACCTCAAAATTGCTACCGGTCGACCCCAATTTGCTTTCGCCGACGGCAAGTTGCTGTCGGTTGATAACAATCTGAAAAGGTGGCGCCCGCAGTCCCTTGCGAGTTCGGATCGCTGCGACGTTTATCCAGCTGAGCGGCGCGATTTTTTCGATTCAGAGCAACTGCTGACGCTTTAAAAGCGTGCGGACGTGTTGCTCGGCGTCGAAGGGAACGGGATCGTGTTCAAATCTCGCCTGCGCGTCGTAAGCCATGACCTCTAGCGGGCTGTCGCGGTAGCCGAAACGTTGGAGCCCATCGGCGTAGGCCATCAGGAATCGCTCTGGATTGAGTACAGTCCATTGGATCACATGGATCAGTTCGTGAAAGTGCAGCGACTCATCGCCGGCGCAGCGTCGATCGACAAAGAATGAATCGAGATAAGTGATGCCGCCCGCGTCCATATGTTCGAACTTCTCAAACCCGGTCGCGCCCAACTTCGACAACGGCGGCGTGGGCACGCGGTCGACGACAATCGCTTTGGCGGAGGCCAGTGTTTCAACTCGGTAATACTGCGGCAGCCGACGAAAGCCCAATGATGCGACCGGTCGCGCGTCGTCCGCGTGATCAGCCAAAGTTTGCCTGATCCAACCGATCAGAGGCGGATAGAGAGCATGAAATTGTTCGGAACTCAGTGGCATGACTTGGAGAACTCAGACATAACAAACAATATGAAGTGAACGAAGACAGCGTTTAGAGGAGTTTATGTCCGAACGACAGGGGAAAGATGGATTGGCGACGTTGCTTGCAGCATGACAAAGAAGACTTCGTGTGAACGGTGGTGGGAACTCTTAAAACTTCGGACTTCAGGTTGATGCGGTGGGCCGAATAAATAATCGCTCACGGAAGAGAATTGGTTCGGATTATGCACAATGCTGCGTGTTCTGTCCTCCGGTTCGAGTCGCTGCCAAGTGGGTTGGCCACGAATTGGGTGACGGGTTATTTTTATGAAAATCAGTGCGCGCAATATCATTCCGGGTAAAGTGCTCTCCATTAAAAAGGGTCCGATCAGCAGTTTGATCACCCTCGAGATCGCTCCGGGAGTGAAACTCACGGCTTCGATCACGTCGGAGTCGGTGAAGGAGTTGAAACTCGCCAAGGGCAAGGCTGCCGCGGCGATCATCAAGTCGTCGAGCGTGATGCTCGGCGTGGAGTGAGCGCCATGGAACAGGAAACTGTAGGCGCGGGCCCCGAT
>Ga0302322_100001447_pt1 | contig 19379 bp, 16 predicted proteins | sample Fen_T0_2_FD_203757 | JGI IMG/M metagenome (GOLD analysis project Ga0302322, IMG submission 203757) | Peat permafrost microbial communities from Stordalen Mire near Abisko, Sweden - Fen_T0_2 | ecosystem: Environmental > Terrestrial > Soil > Wetlands > Permafrost | place: Sweden: Abisko... | reverse complement strand
GGGTACCGGCTGGGGGCCCACGCCGCGGACGCCGAGCGCGCGTTCGGGGTCGTGCTGAACCCGCCCAAGAGCGCGACGGTGGCCCTCGGCCCCGACGATCACGTCGTCGTGCTCGCGGAGCACTGAACCGCGGCCCGCGACCCCTGCCCGAGGGCCGACACGTGGGGTGCCAGGTCGGCGACGAACTCGTCGAGCTGCGCCCGCTCGACGCCCGGCATGCAGACCACGTGCGCGACGTCGCCCTCGACGGCGAGCACCCACTTGGCGAGGACCTGCGGCGGCGGGCGGCGCAGGGTCACCGTGAAGGCGTGCGGGTTGCGCGCGGACGGCCAGCCCAGCTGCTGCAGCCGGGCATGGGTGTAGGCGGCCAGCTCCCGCGAGGCGGTGGCCCGGCGGCGCAGCCCGTCGGTGCCGAGCGTCGTCAGGACCCACCAGAGCAGCAGGGGCGTGTGCCCGGAACGGGAGCTGACGACGGTGGTGTCGGCGCTGCCGGTGTAGGCGCGGCTGCCGCCGCGCACGTCCGGCGTCCCCGCGTAGACGAGGACCCCGCAGGGCATCAGGGTGCTGAGGAACTTGTGGCCGGAGATGCCCATGCTCGTGGCGCCCGCCGAGAAGTCGAAGGCGGGACGCTCGCGCTCGGGGAGCAGGGCGAGCGGGATCCCCGAAAGGGCCGCGTCGACGTGGATGCGGCGCCGGGTGACGCGCAGCTCCTGACACACCTGCCGGACGGCGTCGACGTCGTCCACTGCCTCGCTCATCGTCGTGCCGGCGGTGGCGACGACGAGGGCCGGCCGGTGGCGCCGGGGGGAGAGCTGGTCGCGCAGATCGGCCGGGTCGAGGCGCCCGTCGCGGTGGGCCGCGACCGTGACGAGCGGCAGGCGCAGCAGGGCCGCCGCCTTGGCCACCGAGTAGTGCGCGGCCGACGAGGTGTAGACGACGGCGTCGGGGTAGGCGCGCGCACCCTCGTCCATCGCGTGGATGGTGGCCTCGGTGGAGCCCGTGGTCACGTACCCCCACCGGGCGGCGGGGGCGCGCAGGTGGTCGGCGACGGTGTCGACCACGTGCTGCTCGAAGACCTTGGTGTGGTTGCGGCCGTGACCGGCCTCCCACGGGTCGCCGATGTTGTTCAGCAGCCGGCTGGTGAGGACCTCGGCCAGCTGCGGGTAGTGCAGGTCCGTCGCACCCGGGAACCCGATGTCGAAGCGGCGGGCCGCCCGCAGGTCGGCCAGGAGGCCCGCCACCACGACACCGGGATCGACCCGGTCACTGCTGAGCATCGCCCGGCCCGGGCCAGTAGCCCGCGGTCCCCCGGTCCGGGAGGTAACCGCCCGGACCCTTCCGGGCACCCTCGCCCGCGGAGAGGACCTCGCCCGTCGACGGCGGTTGCCGGTGCCCGACGGGCGGCTGGTTGGGTGGTTGCTGCTGCCGGTGCACCACGGGCGGCTGGTTCGAGGGCGGCTGGTGCGGCGGTTGCTGGTGGGCGGGCTGCTGGGTGGGGGGCGGTGGCTGAGGAGGAGCCGGGTGGGCCGCGGCGAGCCGGGCGTTGTCGGCCCGCCACAGGTTGAGCGTCAGCTCCTCCATCCAGCGCAGGATCAGCCCGCTGTCGGGGTCGTCGCGCAACTCGGCCGAGGTGACCGAGTTCCAGGAGTAGAGGGTGTCGATGGTGGAGGCGCCCAGCGGCTGGGTGGACCGCAGGGTCAGGGCGTTGAACTCGGGCAGGCCCCGACGGTCGCAGACGACCAGCGTCCCGTCGATCATCGCGATGCGGACCGTCCCGGGCACGTCGCCGTACCGCTCGACCTTGTTCCGGACGACGTCCCAGCGACCCGTCGCCGTGTCCAGGCTCGACACCCCGAGCCCCACGAACCAGGCGTCGTCCTGCATCCCGGAGTCGAACCGGTTGGCCAGGTCGCGTCGGGGGTCGAAGCCGGGGACGTCGGCCTGGGAGACGACGTAGGAGTTGAGGTTGTAGAGCATGCGCGGCAGGTCCTTGGACTCCGGACCGTCCAGCCAGAGCTTGGTCGCCGCGAGCATGTTGTGCCACCGCTGGTGGGGTGCCCGGCTGGGCTGCACGTAGAGGAACGCCAGCCCGTAGGGGGAGATCGGGTCCTTGTAGCGGTTGGACCAGGCGTGCATCGCGTGCTGGGTGTTCATGTGGCGCAGCCGGGTGACCGCCTGCAGCCGGATGTCCACCTCCTTGCGGATGACGTCGAGCGCGCTGCTCCCCCAGTCGTGGCCGGGGGCGGCCCGCCGGACGCCGTCGTCCTGGTGGGGCTGGTCCTGGTCCTGCGGTCCGAACATCACCACCTCACACCTCCAGATCGGACAGGCGCTGGTCCTGCACGGCGAGCGGGTCGGGACGGCCGAGGCTCAGCTGCTCGTAGATCTCCGGCCGGGCGGTGCGCAGCCGGGCCCCCCAGGCGGCGCCGAGCAGGGCCACGGCCACGATCCCGGCGACGAGCAGCCAGGGCAGCAGCGACCGGGACGGCGTCCCCAGGAGCGCCGACAGGTTGCTGATCATGAAGAGGAGGACGAGCACGCCCATCACGCTGCCGATGCCGGGCATCACCTGCCGGACGAGCACCGACTCGCGGCCGCCCTGCCCGGTGCGGAAGAAGCTCAGGGCCGCGATGCTCGAGCTGAGCAGCAGCCCGAGGATGCTGACGGCGCCGATGGTCGACAGCCAGACGAACATCGTGTTCATCGGGTCGGCACCGCTCAGCACGAACCCGAGGATCACCAGGCCGGCGACGAGGCTCTGGCACAGGCTCCCGCCGAGCGGCGCGCCGCCGGTCGCCCCGCTGCTCACCTTCGCCAGGGCCGGCGGCAGGACGCGCTCGCGGGCCAGGGCGAACACGTAGCGCGCCACCGTGGCGTGGAAGGCGCTCAGCGCCGCGAGGATGCTCGTGATGAGCAGGAACTGCGCGAGCGACTGCAGGCCCAGGCCGTAGATGCGTTCCATGAAGCCGAAGGGACCCCGGTCGGGATCACCCAGGGCCGCCTGCGACGTCGGGACGACGCGGCCGGTGCCGGTACTGAGCGCGTAGGCCCAGGCGGTGACGGCGTAGAAGAGGCCGAGGAAGGTGATGCCACCCAGCGTCGCCGCGGTGACGACCTTGGGGGAACGCGCCTCCTCACCGAACACCGGCGGCGTCTCCACGCCCGTGAACGAGGCCATCGCGAACGCCAGGACGCCCGACACCCCGACGGTGAAGAGGTTCGCGGGGCGGAGCGGATCGAGGCTCAGGTGACCGTCGGCCGGATGCGCGATCGCGGCGACGTCGAACAGCAGGATGGTGGCGACCTCGATCGCGAGGAGCGAGCCCAGGATCTTGGCGTTCTCCGCGCCGCGGAACCGGCCGAGCGTCCCGACCAGCGCCCACGCCAGGGCCGCCCACATCCACCAGACGCCGCCGAAGAGGTTGGCCAGCGTCGTGCCGATGAACGCGTACAGGCTGATCTGGATCGCGTTGTACCCCAGCAGCGCCACCGCCGCGGCGGCGACCCCGGCCGTGGGACCGATCCCCCGGGTGACCTGCGCGTAGAACGGCGCGCTGTGCTCGACGTGGCGCGACATGGCCACGTAGCCGACCGCCAGGGCGAGCAGGGCCAGCATGATGACCACGAATGCGAGGGGGACACCGGTCACGCCGGTCGTCGCGTACATGGTCACCACACCGGCGGACAGCACCGTCAGGGGCGAGCTGGCTCCGATGGAGAAGACCAGCAGGGCGGCGCGTCCCAGCGTGCGGCGCGCCAATGTCTCTCGACTCATGCGTGTGAACTCCCAGACAACGACCGGGCGGCCGGCCTCTCACGGGTGTGCGGGGAACGCGCGTTCCGCGGCTCTCGACCGCGATGCGGCAGCGAGACATGGGATGACCCACTCACCTGCCGATAATCCCCTCTCGGACGCGCGCGACCATCCGGAGTCGGCGACGAAAATATTTCTCCGGGCATCTGTACCGCTCGTTGATTTACGTCTCCGGCATTCCCGAAGCATACACAACACACCTGGGGACGGGAATCCTGAGACATTCGTCGCCGACCGTGACTTGCCCGTGTCACCCAGATCACATCGCCAATGGAATCCGCTGGATCCATATCCAAGGACGGCGACCGGCGGGAATATTGATCGAACTTTGTACCAGCCCCCCGGGCCCGACCGGGCCCGACCGGGCTCATCATCCGGCCCGAGGCGAAGGCATTGGGTGCCATAGGCACTCTTATAGCTTCGAGGACGTGAACTATTGGCTCCAAGACGACCCATTGGCAACTGTTGTCACGCTGGGCACCCCGGACCCCGCGAACCTCACCCGCCGATCACGATGAGTAGCCGAACCACGAAGGCGCGACGACCGCACCCGACGCCGGGCCGCCCCCTCCGGCCGCCGCCCGGCACCCCGAACCCCCCTCATGATCATGAAATCTGGGACGATCATGCAATCCGGGACGATCACAGGCACCCGGGCCGGGACGTGAACCCGGGGCGGCCGCCTCGACGGGACCCGCGCCCGGCCCGCCGGGCAGGTCAGCGATGGGCCCACCCCTTCTGCGCCGGGACGCCGGGACGCCGGGACGCCGCATCCCCGCGACGTCGGGACGGTGTCGAGCCGCCGCCCCCGGATTGCATGATCGTCCCGAGTTGCATGATCATGATGCTTTCGGGCATTCATGGGCACCTGTCGGCGATTCCCGGGAATGTGCCGCCGGGCGTACCGGAGTGTCAGTGGTGATGGATCGGCGGCGGGAACGGCCAGCGGCCGGGGCCCGCGCACCAGCGCACGACGATGACGTACCCACCACCCACGACATAGGTGCCCACCTGCACCGGGAAGGGGCCCGGCCGGCAGGTCCCGGGCCATCCTCCCGGGGCGCCGCCACCGGGGACACCACCGCCCGGGCCGCCACCGCCCTGCGCGCCGCCCCCCGGTCCGGAGGCGGCCCGCCCGCCCGCCACCGGACCGCCGGAACCGTTCGCAGGGCCGCCCGCCGCACCGGACGGCCGCCGGGAGGGACCGGTACCCGCGGACCCGGCGCCCGCACCGTGCGACGTCCGGGAGGCCGTCCGGCGGGCGGCGGACGCGGCGGCGCGGGCCCCCGCCGGGGTCGACGCCGCCGCGGAACCGCCGCCGGCCGACGGGGAACCGCCGCCCGCCGTCCCGTCGGCCACCGGCGAGGCCGCCAGCGACGTCGTGGGGGCGGCCGAGGCGGACGCCCCGGCCCGGTCGCCGCGCCGGGAGGCGGCGTCCCGCGGCGTCCCGGACGGGAGCAGGCCCGAGCCGACCACGGCCAGGAGCCCCGCGACGAGCACCCCGGCGCCGGTCGCGGCGAGCACCTTCCGGGCTCCCTGCGCCCCCGGCCGGGTCAGCCGCAGGGCGCGGCCGGCAGGTCCCGCGGCCCCGGTCGTCGGTGCCATCGGCGAGACCGGGGCGGCCGGGGCGGCCGGGGTCACGGGCGTCACCGGCGTCAGGGGGCCGGCCGGGGCGCCGGGCGTGGCCGGGGTGGTGGCGGCGGGCGGCACGGACACCGAGAGCGGGACGGCGGCAGGCGCGATCCCGGGGACGCCCGCGTGCGCGAGGGCCGCGCGCGCCTGGTCCTTGAACGCCGTCGAGACGATCGCCACGGGGACGGAGGCGTAGAGCAGCTCGGGCCGCCGTCGCGCCACCTCGGCCGTGCAGGTCTCGCAGAGCCGGCGGTGCCGGCGGATCACCGTGGACAGCTCGAGGTCGAAGGCGCGCCGGGTGCCCACCAGCCGCGCCAGCTGGTCGCAGGCCGGCCGGCCCTTGCGCCACAGCACGACCGCGCCGATCGTGTCGCGCAGCTGGCCGCGCAGGCGGTAGAGCAGCTGGTTGGCGTTGTTGGAGGTGATGCCGAGCTCCTCGGCGATCTCCGCCGGGGCCAGGCCGTGGCGCAGGTGCAGGTCGAGCAGGCTCGCGTCCCGCTCGCCCAGCACGGCGGCGGCGGTCCAGATCAGGCGGCGTTGCTCCGCCTGCTCGGCGCGGGCGTCGGGGCCGGCGCCGGGGTCGGGGACGGCCATCGGCTCCTCGGCATCGATCGACTCGTGGCGGCGCAGGCGCTCGCGTTCGATGCGATGCAACGCCTGGTTGCGGGTCACCCGCAGGATCCAGCCACCGAACGCGGCCGGGTCCCGCAGCTCGCCGAGGCGCTCCCAGCAGGCGACGAACGCCTCCTGGGCGACGTCCGCGGCGGCCTCCTGGTCACGGCAGATGCCCCAGGCCACGTCGAAGCACCGGTCGTACCAGCGCTCGAAGAGCTCGCCGAACGCGCTCGGCTGGTCGCCGCGTGCGGCCTCGACCAGGTCCGCGTCGTCCCGGTCCGCGAAGACGGACGTCCCCTTCATGTCCCCGATCCTTGCAGCTCGACAGCGATTGATGGCAGGGTCACGGCACTGCTTTCCCGCTCCGGCAGGCTTCCCCGGACGGGCGCCCCGGCGCGGGCCGCGGCTACGCCACGATGCGCACCGGCGTGCCCAGCGGCAGGTCGGCGAGCCGGGCGGCCACGGAGTTCGGGAGCCGCAGGCATCCGTGCGTCGCCGCCCGGCCCACGCTCGCCGGCTCGTTCGTGCCGTGGACGCCGATCTGCGCGTCGCCGTCGCCGAAGCTCGTCAGGGTGTCCGAGTGCGCCGACAGCCCGAGGGCGAACGGCCCGTAGAGGCCCGAGGGGTCCGTCGGGCGGACCCGGTCGGTGACGTAGAACGCCCCGGTCGGGGTCGGCGTCCCCGCCGCGCCGACCGCCACCCGGGACGACCACGAGGGCTTGCCCCGCACCCAGACCTGCAGGGTGCGGGCGGACAGGTCGACGGTGACGCTCTGCTCGACCACCTGCACCTGGACGTCGGACGCGCGGACCCAGCCGGCGCCGCCGTTCGGCCGGGTCGGCAGCGCGACGTGCACCCACCCGCCCTCGGTGCCGAGGACCAGCAGCACCCGGGCGCTGCCGAGCGTCGTCGTCGGGGGCAGCGTCACCACGGTCCCGGCGTCGGCGCGGGGGGCCCGCAGGACGGCGAGCGGGGCCTGGGTGCGCGGCCGGGCCCGGCGGGCGGTCGGGGCGGGCGCCACGAACGAGACCACGCCGTCCCCGTCGGGGGCGGCGGGGTCGGCGGGGCCGGTGCCCGCGACGAGGGCCGCCGCAGGCTCCTGCAGGAGCGACGCGGACGGCGTCACGCCCCCGTCGCAGCGGGCCAGGGACAGCATGAGCGCCGCCCAGAGCCCGAGGCACGCGGCGACCGCGAGCACGGCACGGGGACTGACCCTGGCGAGGGATCTCATCGAGCTTCCTGCCTTTCGGGGAGTGATCGGACTCGGGGAGCGATCGGTCGGGACCGGAGGGGCGCGTCAGCCGGTGAAGGACGGCGGGGCGGGGACGGTCTCGCAGCCGCGCCTGCCCGCGGGCGTGCCGTCACCGCAGCGCGGCGCGGGCTTCGAGGGGTGCGGCTGGGCGTGCGGTGCGGGCGGCGTCACGGCCGGGGGCCGGGCCGTACCGGTCGGCGGGGCGGCCGTCACGGGCGGCACGTCGCCGGGAGGGGTGTCACCAGGAGGCGTGTCACCGGGGGGCGTGTCACCGGGGGGCGTGTCACCAGGGGGCGTATCGGCCGGGGGGACGATGCCGACGGGCGGGGTGACGCCGGTCGGCGGGTGGTTGCGGGGGCTGTGCGGCGTCACGACTCGGTGCGGCGTGCCGGGGCAGCCGTAGCGGTTGCCGCAGGAGGGCTGCCCGCAGGCGGGGTATCCCGGGCGGCAGGCCGGGTGCCCGGCGCCGCAGCCCTGGCCGCAGGACGGCGCGGCGTGCGGGGCCGGCGGCACGAAGGGAAGGCAGGCGAGCGCCGTCCCCGCCGGCCCGAGGGTCAGGGCGACCACCGCGGCGGTGGCGGCCACGAGCCGGCGCCGTCCGGAGAGGGCAGGCCGCCCGACTGGGGCCGGACGGCGGCGCGTCCCGGAGCGCAGGAGGTGCAGGGCCGCCCGGGCCGCGCGGGTGGTCAGGCCGGTCCGGAGCGCGTGGGCGCCACGGGCGGGCGCCCCGGTGCCGGGCTCGGGGTCGAGGGGCGGGAGGTCGGCGCCGGGGAGGTCGAGGAGGGTCAGGTCGCGGACGATCACTGCGGGCGGTCCCTTCGGATCCGGCCCCCCGCTCGTCCGGGGGGCTCACCGTTCCTGACCGGTGAGCCCGGGGTGCACTTACGGCCTTCCGGGGAACTACTTTGTGCTCATTCGTGACGACCGAGAGCAACCTGTCTCCCGATCTGGCGGTCACGCCGCGCAGGCCGTAAGTTACTCGCGAGTAGGGCAACTCTCCCGCGGAACGGCCCGTGCCCACGCTCCGGACGCGGAAATAGAGTGATCGCACCCGGGGCCGGACGCCGCACCCGGGGTCGAGGAGGAGGAGCCGCCGTGAGGATCGCGATCAGCCTGCTCATCACCGTCGTGGGCCTGGGGCTCGCCGGTCGGAGGCTGTGGTGGGTGGTCCGCCTCATCCGCAGCGGCCAACCGGCGAGAGGGCGCTTCGACGACGTCCCCGGCCGGGTGAGGACCGAGCTCGCCGAGGTGCCGGGGCAGCGCAAGCTACTCGCCTGGACCGTCCCGGGGCTCGCCCACTTCTTCACCATGTGGGGCTTCCTCGTCCTCACCCTGACGATCATCGAGCTCTACGGATCGGTGTTCGACGAGCAGTTCCACCTGCCGGTCGTGGGGCGCTGGGCGGCGGTCGGGTTCGTCGAGGACTTCTTCGCGGTGGCCGTGCTGGTCGCGCTGGGCGTCTTCGCCGCCATCCGGGCGCGGAACCGGCCGGAGACCAAGCTGCGCGCCTCCCGGTTCTACGGGTCGCACACCGGGGCGGCCTGGGTGATCCTGCTGCTCATCAGCCTGGTCATGGTCGGGTTGCTGCTGTTCCGCGCCGTCCAGACCAACATCCCCGACCACTTCCCGTACGGCGACACCTGGTGGACCTTCGCCTCCACGGGCCTCGGCCGGCTCTTCTCCGGCCTCTCGACGTCGGCGCTGGAGAACCTCGAGGTGGCGCTCATCTGGGTGCAGCTCGTCGTCCTCATGGGATTCCTCGTGCTGGTCGCGTATTCCAAGCACCTGCACATCGGCGCCGCCGTCGTCAACGTCGCCGCCAAGCGGCGGCCGAAGGCGCTCGGGGCGCTGCTCCCCATGGAGTCGCGGGGCGAGCCCATCGACTTCGAGGACCCGGGCGAGGACGACATCTTCGGCCGAGGGAAGATCGAGGACTTCACCTGGAAGGGCATGCTCGACCTGGCGACCTGCACCGAGTGCGGTCGCTGCCAGAGCCAGTGCCCGGCCTGGAACACCGACAAGCCGCTCTCGCCGAAGCTCGTCATCATGGACCTGCGCGATCACCTGTTCGCCAAGGCCCCGTTCATCCTGGCGGGCGGCAGCTCGGCAGACGGTGACGGCGCGCAGGAGGTGCCGGCCGACGCCCTGGAGTCGCTCGGCGGCGACGCGGCCGCCCACCACCACGGCGTCCCGGAGTCCGGGTTCGGCCGCATCCCCGCGCCCGGGCCGGCGCAGAACGCCCGGCCGCTGGTGGGCACCGCCGAGGACGGCGGCGTCATCGACCCCGACGTGCTGTGGTCGTGCGTGACCTGCGGCGCGTGCGTGGAGCAGTGCCCGGTCGACATCGAGCACGTCGACCACATCGTCGACATGCGCCGGTTCCAGGTGCTCATGGAGTCGGCGTTCCCGAGCGAGCTCGGCGGCCTGTTCAAGAACCTGGAGAAGAGCGGCAACCCGTGGGGCGTCGGCGCCCGCACCCGGATGGACTGGGCGAAGGACCTGCCGTTCGAGGTCAAGCAGGTCGGGGCGGACGTCGCGGACCTCACCGAGGTGGACTACCTCTTCTGGGTCGGCTGCGCGGGCGCCACCGAGGACCGCGCCAAGCGGACGACGCAGGCCGTGGCGGAGCTGCTCGACCTGGCCGGCGTGAGCTTCGCCGTCCTGGGCGAGGGCGAGACCTGCACGGGCGACTCGGCGCGGCGGGCCGGCAACGAGTTCCTCTTCCAGATGCTCGCGCAGCAGAACGTGGAGACGCTGAACGAGGCGAAGGCCACCCGGATCGTCGTCACGTGCGCGCACTGCTTCAACACGCTGAAGAACGAATACCCGCAGGTCGGGGGACAGTACGAGGTCGTGCACCACACCCAGCTCCTCAACCGCCTGGTGCGCGAGGGCCGGCTGACGCCGGTGGCCCCGCCGTCCGGCGACGGCGGGAGCACGGTGACCTACCACGACCCGTGCTACCTGGGACGGCACAACACGATCTACACGCCCCCGCGCGACCTGATCGCCGCCCTGCCCGGCGTCACGTTCGAGGAGATGCCGCGCAACCAGAACCGCTCGTTCTGCTGCGGCGCGGGCGGCGCCCGGATGTGGATGGAGGAGAGCCTCGGCACCCGGATCAACACCAACCGGGCCGACGAGGCCGTCGCCACGGGCGCCGACCGGATCGGTGTGGCGTGCCCGTTCTGCCTGGTCATGCTCACCGACGGGGTGACGAGCGCGCAGTCCGAGGGCCGCGCCGCGGCGGACGTCGAGGTGGTGGACGTCGCCCAGCTCCTGCTGGCCGCCGTCCGCCGCGCGGAGACGCCCACCGGCGCCTGACCCCCGGCGGGACCCCGGCGCGCCGCTGCCGACCGCAAGCACGGGTGATCACGCCGGGTCCCGTGGGGGGCGGGACGGCGGGGGGGCGGGCTTGGGGCGGGACGGGGGCTGCGGGGACGCCGGGGACGGCGGGAGGGACGGTGTCGGGGGGGACGGTGTCGGGGGGGACGGTGTCGGGGGCGGCGGGGGGGCCGCGGGCTCGACGGCGTCCGGGCCCGGGACAGCGGCGGGGCCTGCGTCCGGCCCAGGGGACGCGACCTGGTTCGGGGGTGCGGGATCCGGCGGCGGGGCCTGCGACTCCGGCGCGGCGGCGGGTGCGGCGGGGGGTCGCTGCGGGCGGTCGGCGTGGCGGCCCGGGCGGGCGAGGCGCTGCAGCCGGTCGGCGACCGGTCCGAGATCACCCGTGGTGCTGGCCGCGGCGGCGTTGGCCGCCTGGACCTCGGCGTACACCTCGGCGCGGTGCACCTGGACGCTGCGCGGCGCGTCGATGCCGAGGCGAACGGTGTCGCCCCGCACGTCGAGCACGACGACCCGGACCTCGTCGCCGATCACGATGCTCTCGCCGGCACGGCGCGTGAGGACCAGCACTCGGGCTCCTTCCGTGGATCCCGCCGCGGCGGGAGGCCCGGCGGACCGTCAGACGACAGCGGCTCGTACCGGCCAGTTCGTCCCCGAGAGGATGACCTGAGCGGCCGCTCGGGTCCTGGCATTGATGACGACCGGTGCCAGAAGGTTAGCGGTCGTGGACGCTGAGTCATCACCAATCGTCAGAACCACGAGGACGAGCGCCTCGGACGCGTCGTGCAGGCCCAGCTCCGCGCAGTGGCTCTCGTCCAGGTCGAACGCGTAGTCCGGGAAGAAGACCGTGGGCGCCGCCACCAGGAAGCGCACCTCCGGCCGGTCCGCGCCGCGCAGCTCGAACATCGTCCCGGTGGACTCGTCGTCGGAGCCGTCCGAACCGTCCGAACCGCTGGAACCGCTGGAACCGCTGGAACCGGCGTCCGCGCCGTCCGCAGGGCCGCCCAGGCGCACCAGTACGAAGGCCGTGACGTCGGGGAAGCCGGGCAGGGGGCGCACCAGCCGGATCCTCGGCAGGTCGGCCTCCACGGTGACGGGCGCGCTCTGCGGCCCGACCACGGGCAGGCCCGGGGCCGACGGCGCCGCGCCGCTCACTTGAGGAAGTCCACGAGCGAGGTCTGCTGGATCTTGGCCGCTGACTGCAGGGCGGCCTGGTAGCCGACCTGCTGGGCGGAGAGGTTCATCATGGCCTCCGGCATGTCGACGTCCTCGTTGACCGAGATCCGCGAGGTGAGGTCCAGACGGTGGGAATCCACCAGGTCATGGGTCTGGCTGACGCGGGCCGACCGGGCGCCGACGTCGCCGAGCGCCTGCGCCACCGTGGAGATGGCCGAGTCGAGCAGGTCGAGATCGGCGTCGGTGGCGCCCGACGTCGTCACGTTCTGGGCGATCGCCGTCAAGGCCGTGGGTACCGTGTCGGCGCCCGCATCGTGACCGGTGACGTCGATGCGGACGAGCGCGTCGGTCGAGATCCGGACCTGGATCGGCTGGTCGTCGCCCTGGTAGCTGCCGCCCGCGTCCACCGCGGTGACCCCCTGGATCGTCCCGCCGAAGATCGGGCGGTCCAGGTAGGTGGTGTTGTACAGGTCGAGCACCTCGTCGCGGATCGCGTTCATGTTCGCCGCGATGCCGACCTGGCTCTCCTGGCCGAGGGCGCCGTTCCGCGACGTGACGATGAGGTTGCGGAACTCCCGCAGCCGGTCGCTCAGCGACGTCAACGCGTTGTCGGTGACCGTCAGCCGGCCGCTCGCGGTGTCCATGTTGCGCAGGTACTGCTCGTCGGCCTGGCGCCGGGACCGCAGGGTCATCGACGACACCGTCGCCGACGGGTCGTCGCTCGGCTGGGAGACCCGGCGGCCGCTCGACAGCTGCTGCTGCATGGTCTGCATCCGGGACAGGTTGCCCTGCAGCCCGCGCAGCGCGGTGTCCGCGATGGTGCGCTGGGTGATCCGGGAGCTCGTCACAGGCCGACCTTGCCGGTGCGGTTGATCAGCGTGTCCATGATCTCGTCCGCCGTCGTGATCGCACGGGCCGACGCCTGGTAGGCCCGCTGGAAGAGCATCATGTTGGTCATCTCCTCGTCCAGGTTCACCCCGGCGTCGGACTGGACGGCGCCGTCCGCGGCGGCGACCACGGCGTCCTGCACCGACTGGGCGGTCTTCAGGCTCTGCACCTGCACCCCGAGCGACGACGTCAGCTTCCGCCAGGTCGCCGACGCGCCGTCGACCCCGCCGAGCGCGGTGGCCGAGCGCTGGTCGTCGGCGAGATCGCCCACCATGCCCGCGACCGTACCGTCCACCTTGCCCGACGCCGCCGCGATCGCCAGCGCGGACCCGGCGACCGGGACGACGGCCAGGTCCTTGGCGTTCGTCCCGGAGAAGAAGGCGTTGCCGGTGGAGCCGTCGGACGCGTACCCCTGGCCGTAGACCCCGTTGACGGCGTCCCTCAGGCGTGTCGCGACGGCGTCCACCTGGTCGGAGAGGCTCGGTAGGTCGGTGCGCAGCGTGCCCAGCAGGCCGGCCGCGTGCCCGGCCTCGACCGGCACCAGGAACGTGCCGACCTTCAGGCCCGGCGGATCGGCGGCCGACGTGGAGATGTCGTTCGCGCCGATCAGGGTGATCGGGTCGGCATGGTTGCCGGTGAGGATGCTCACGCCGTTCACGCTCACCGAGAGGCGGCCCTCGGCATCGAGGCTGGACGTCGCGCCGACGAGGTCGGCGAGGGAGCGGACGAGGGTGTCCCGCGTGTCGAGCAGCTCGTTGACCGGCTTGCCCGCCATCTGCCCGGCGGTCACGGCCTCGTTGAGCTTGGCCAGGTCGGACGTCGCCTGGTTGGCGCGGTTGACGACGTCCGCGAGGGTGTCGCGAGCCGTCGTCCACTGCGCGGCGATCCCGTTGCTGACCGTGCGGACCTGCTGGGTGACGGCGAGCCCGCGCTGGATGACGACGGCGGCCGCGGCGGTGTCCGGCGGGTTGCTGGCCAGGTCGTGCCACGAGGCGTAGAAGCTGTCCATCGTCGACTGCAGGCCGGTCTCCCCCGGCTCGGAGAGCAGTTGCTGCGCGCTGGTCAGGATGTCGGTCTGGGACTCCAGGTAGGACTGCCGCCCGCCCGCGGCGGCGCGCGTCGCCTCGAGGAAGGCGTCGCGGATCCGGGACACGTCGGCGACGTCGACGCCCCCGTAGACGACGCCGTTGCCGGTGTGGAAGGTGGCCGTGACCGGCTGGCCGACCGACGTGAGCAGCACCCGCTGGCGGGAGTAGCCGGGCGTGTTGGCGTTGACGATGTTCTGGCTGGTCGCGTCGAGGGCGCGCTGGGCCGCCGAGAGGCCGCGGTTCGCGGTGTTGAGGGACCCGAAGATGCTCATCCCGGCCTCACAGCGACCGGTCGACGACGGTGCGGACGTGCCCGGCGATGACCTCGCTGCGCCCCTGGGCGTCGTAGCCGAGGGACGTCGTCCCCTGCCGCAGCCCGAGCGAGGCCATGGCCTGCTCCACGGCCTTGAGGCCGGCCGCCATCAGGTGGCGGTTCGCCTCGGCGAGCGCCGCCAGCTCGCCGGTGAGGCCCAGCAGCGCGTTCCGGTGCTCGACGAGCACCTCGGTCCAGGGCGGCGAGACGCTGCCCGCGATCTCCTCCAGCCGCGCCGCCGGGTCCAGGCCCGCCTCCCGGGCGACCTCCTGGGCGACGGCCGCGCGCTGCAGCTCCACGACGGCGAGTTCCTCGATCAGCCCCTCCACCTCGGCGATGGCGAGGCCCAGGAACCGGGTGCGCCCCGCAGCCATCAGCAGCTGCTCGCACTCCAGCCGGTAGACGAGGCGTTCGAGCAGCTCGCGCTGACGCCACAGCACTGCGGCGAGATCGGGAATGCTCATCACGGCTCCAGGTTCGGCGGTCCTCGGATGTCATGTCGGCAGGCCGGCCGCCGACCTGAGGCGCCGGACCCCGCCCGGACTTCGGCCGATCGGGTGGTTGCGCCACCGCGACGGCCCCGCCGGCGACCCGAACCCGAAAGGGCTGCCCCCGGACGGCCGACAACCGTCCGGTGCCACAGTCCCCTGCCGCCGTCGAAGTGCTGGTGCGCGAGAACCTCGCCCTCGTCGGCCACCTCGTGCGCGAGGCCGCCGCCCGGCTCCCCCGCCACCTGGACACCGACGACCTCTACGGTGCGGGCGCGCTGGCCCTGGTGCAGGCGGCGCGGAGCTTCGACCCCGAGCTGGGGGTGCCGTTCGCGCGGTTCGCGGGCACCCGCATCCGCGGGGCCATGATCGACCAGATGCGCCAGCGCGACTGGGCGACGCGTTCGGTCCGGTCGCGGGCCCGGGCGCTCGCCGCCGTCACCGAGGAGCTGACGGCGGCGCTGCACCGCCGGCCCACCGACGTCGAGCTGGCGACGGCGAGCGGCCTGAGCCTGCAGGCGGTCCGCGAGGTGGAGCAGGGCACCGACCGGGCGGCCCTGCTGAGCCTCGACCCGCTCACCCCGGACGGCGAGGGCCTGGGCGCCGGGATCCCGGACTCCTCCCCGCGCCCCGACGAGGCCCTGGTGGCGGCCGAGCGCCTGGGGTACCTGCGCGACGCGATCGCCGAGCTGCCCCAGCGGACCCGGCTGGTGGTGACCGGGTACTACCTGGAGAACCGGCAGCTCACCGAGCTGGCCGCCGAGCTCGGGGTGACCCAGTCGCGGGCGAGCCAGCTGCGGTCGGAGGGGCTGGACCTGCTGCACGAGGCCCTGTCGCGCCTGCTGGCGGACGACACCCGCCGGGCGGCCGGCGTCCCGGGGGCGGCGGCGCCGTCCCCGGGAGGCACCGGATCCCCGGGAGGCGGGGGGTACCCGACCCAGGGGGGCCCGGCGAGGGCGGGGTACCCGGCGGGTGGCGCCGCCGCGGGCGAGGCGGACGGCGTCCGGGCGCGGCGGCGGGAGGCGTACGTCGCCGCCGTGTCGCGCCGCTCGACGGTGCGCGACCGGGTCGACGTCCAGGCCTACCTGGACGGCGCGGCCCTGCACGCCCTGTACGGCACGGCCCGCCAGGAACGGGCGGACGGCACCGCCTGAGCGGGGGATCACCCGCTCGGCGCAGGAGCGGAGGCTCAACAATCCCCGCCACCCGCCGATAGGTACTTCGAAACCGGTCCACGGACGGACCGGGGCGCGACCCGGACCAAGGAGGACACCGTGGGTCTACGCATCAACAACAACATTGCGGCCTTCAACGCGTACCGCAACCTCTCGGTCACTGACGGGCAGATGTCCAAGTCGCTGGAAAAGCTGTCCAGCGGCTATCGGATCAACCGGGCGGCCGACGACGCCGCCGGCCTCGCCATTTCCGAAGGACTGCGCTCGCAGATCGGCGGCCTCAAGGTCGCGGTGCGCAACGCACAGGACGGCATCAGCGTCGTGCAGACCGCTGAAGGTGCGCTCAACGAGACCACCTCGATCCTGCAGCGCATGCGCGAGCTGGGCGTGCAGGCGGCGAACGGCGGCTCGCAGGACGTGACCGCCCAGGCCGACGCCGACACCGAGTTCAAGCAGCTCGCGAAGGAACTCGACCGGATCTCGTCGACGACGAAGTTCGGCTCGCAGTCGCTGCTGGACGTCGGCGTCAACGGCTCCACCGGGTACGCCGGCGTGTTCCAGGTCGGCTCGGAGTCGTCGGTGGCCAACGCGGCCAACGTGATCACCGTCGACCTGACGGCGAACGGCGCGCTCGGCCCCACGAACAACGTCTCGATCACCGGTCTCGACAGCGTCGGCCTCAAGCTGGACACCACGACGGTGGACCTGAAGAGCACCACGAACGCCACGACGGCGATCGGCCTCCTCGACACCGCGCTCAAGGACGTCTCCACCGTCCGCGCCACCCTCGGTTCGTACCAGAACCGGTTCGAGCACACGATCAACAACCTCAACGTCGCGGTCGAGAACCTGTCCGCCTCCGAGAGCCGCATCCGCGACACCGACATGGCCTCGGAGATGGTGAACTTCACCCGCTCCCAGATCCTGTCCCAGGCCGGCACCGCCATGCTGGCCCAGGCGAACCAGTCCCCGCAGGGCGTCCTCAAGCTCCTGCAGTGAGCCGGGACCCGGCGGCGGCGACGGCCGGGTCGGCGCCGCCGGGTCCTCTCCAGCCCCTCCAGGTGATCTCCGGATGACCTCGCAGGGTGACTGGACTCAACCCGGCCACGACGGATGACGACGGACTCCTGACGGGGTCCGTCGTCGGGACGACCCGGGACGGACACGGAGGCGGCGATGTCCCAGATCACGATCTCGGGTGCGGCGTCGGGCCTGGACACCGCCAGCCTGATCAACCAGCTGGTCTCGGTGCAGACCAACCAGCAGAACCTGCTCAAGGGCCAGCAGTCGAGCGCCCAGCAGCGCACCGACGCCTACACCGCCCTCTCCACCGCCCTGACGGCGCTCTCGTCGACGGCGGCGACGCTGGCGAAGACGAGCGCCTGGAAGGGCTCCACGGCGACCTCGTCGTCGACGTCGGTCACCGCGACCGCCGCGGGGACGGCGTCCGGCTCGCTGACCTTCGACGTCACCGGGGTCGCCGCGGCGCACTCGCTCATCACGACGAGCGCGCTGGCGAGCCTCGGGGACGTCGCGGCGACCGGTCCGGTGACCCTCACGTCGTCGTCCGGGGCCGAGACCCAGGTCGACGTCGGCGGAGGCACGCTGTCGGAGGTCGTGTCCGCGATCAACAAGTCCGGGGCCGGCGTCACGGCGTCGGCTGTGCGGACCGGCAGCGCCGGGTACCGGCTGCAGCTCACCGCACGGACGACGGGCGCCGCGACCGCGTTCACCGCGAGCGGCCTCGACGGCTTCGACGGGACCTCGGTGCTGGCCCAGGGGTCGGACGCCCAGGTCACCGTCGGCAGCGACCCGGCCACCGCGTACAGCGTGTCGTCGACGACGAACACGTTCAAGGACCTGGTCCCGGGGGTGTCGTTCACCGTCTCGGCCAAGCAGACCGGCGTCACCGTCGCGGCGGCGGTCGACGGCAGCTCGGTCGCCGACACGATCGGCTCGCTGGTCCAGCAGGCCAACACGATCCTCTCGGGCATCGCCACCAAGTCGGCGTACAACTTCGACACCAAGACGTCGGGCGTGTTCACCGGTGACGGCGCGGTGCGGCTGCTGCAGCAGAACCTGCTGACGTCGGTGAGCCTCTCGGGGGCACCCGGCGTCGACGTGACCCGTGACGGCGCGCTGACCTTCGACCGGCAGAAGTTCCTCGACGCCTTCGCCGCCGACCCCGCCGGGGTCGCCCAGTCGTTCGGCGGCAAGGCGGCGCTGACCCCGGCGGCGGGCGCGACGTCGTCGTCCGTCGCGCTGACGACGGCGCTGAGCAGCGCCCGGGCGGGCAGCTACGACGTCCGGGTGACGAGCGCACCGGCCCGGGAGCAGTGGTCCCTCGACACCGGCGGCGACCTGTCCGGGCAGGCGATCACCCTGACCCGGGGCAGCACGACGGTCAGCTACCAGTGGGCGGCCGGCCAGTCCACGAGCGAGGTCGCGGCGGCGCTGAACACCCAGCTCTCGACGTCGGGCTTCGGCGTCGGGGTGACCGTGAACGGCGGCACGATGGTGTTCACGGCCGACTCCGCGGGGTCGGCGCAGGGCTTCACCGTCGGGTCGGACAGCCAGGCGGGCACCCAGGTCACGGCGGGCGCCGACGTCCAGGGCACGATCGACGGCCAGACGGCCAGCGGTCTCGGATCGGTGCTCTCGCTGCCGACCGGCACCGGCGGCGCCGTGGGCCTGTCGCTGGCCGTCACCACGACGGCCGCCGACCTGGCCGCCACGGGCGGTTCCCTCGGGAGGGTGGCGTTCACCCCCGGCCTCGCGCAGCGCCTGGTGACCCTCATCGGCGACGCCAACGGGTCGACGGGCACGATCACCACCGCGCAGACCGGCGCGACGGCGCGCGTCAAGCAGTTGCAGACCCAGATCGACGCCTGGGACTCCCGGTTGACCTCGTACCGGCAGACCCTGACGACCCAGTTCACCGCCATGGAGACCGCGATGTCGAAGCTGAAGAGCTCGATGAGCGCGCTCTCCAGCCTGACGAGCGGCACCACGTCGAGCAGTTCCAGCAGCGGGACCCTCTCCACCGGCTGACGCCGGTCCCGCCGGTCGCCCCGGTCGTCCCCGGTCGTCGCGGGGCGGGGCGCACCACCCGTGCACGTGCCCCGACCGCAGGTGAGGAGACCCCGATGTCGTACGGACTGGCGCAAGCCCGGTACGCGAGCGACGCCGCCGCCACCGTCACACCGGCGCGCCTGCTCACCATGCTCTACGACCGCCTCGCGCAGGACCTGTCGGTCGCCGAGACGGCGCTGCGCACGGGCGAGGTGGCCCTCACCGGCGAGCGTCTCGGACGCGCCCAGGAGATCCTGCTCGAGCTGCACGCGACGCTCGACGTCTCGCTCTGGCCGGAGGGTGAGGCGCTCGGCCGGCTCTACCTGTGGATGGTCGGGGAGCTCTCCCAGGCCCGGCTGCAGCGCAAGCCGCAGCGGATCGCCGACTGCCGGGCCCTGGTCGAGCCGCTCCGCGACGCCTGGCACCAGGCCGCGGACGGCCTGACGGCGCGGGCGCGCCCGTTCGTGGACGGCGCCGCGTGACCGCCGCCGCTCCCTCCTGGACGGCCTGGGCCGGATGGGTGG
>Ga0302322_100001444_pt1 | contig 19400 bp, 16 predicted proteins | sample Fen_T0_2_FD_203757 | JGI IMG/M metagenome (GOLD analysis project Ga0302322, IMG submission 203757) | Peat permafrost microbial communities from Stordalen Mire near Abisko, Sweden - Fen_T0_2 | ecosystem: Environmental > Terrestrial > Soil > Wetlands > Permafrost | place: Sweden: Abisko... | reverse complement strand
AAACTTTTCATTTCGAGCTAAATGGCGTGCCTGTTTTTATGAAAGGAGCCAATTATATTCCATTCGACAACTTTGTGCCACGAATTACCGGTGAAAAGTATGAGGAAATGATATTGAATGCCAAAAATGCCCATTTTAACATGTTACGTGTTTGGGGCGGTGGTATTTATGAGAATGATATGTTTTATGATTTATGTGATAAATATGGGATTCTGCTTTGGCATGATTTCATGTTTGCCTGTAGCCTTTACCCCATTGACGGGAATTTTCGCGAGAACGTCAGAATGGAAGCCATTCAGAATATAAAACGCATCCGCAATCATCCATCGCTGGCACTCTGGTGTGGTAACAATGAAATGAACATAGGCTGGAACAAATGGTGGGGGTGGAAAGAAAAATATGAAGGAATGGGCATTGCCGACAAAATATGGGGAGGATACCAGGCCATTTTTAGCGAAATACTGCCTGACCTCCTGAAAGAAATAGATCCTAAAACTCCCTACAGGGAATCATCGCCTATTGTTACGGATGGTTCCGGGGATAAACATTATTGGGATGTGTGGCATGGCGAAGCTCCCTTTTCAGCCTACGAAAAGGAGGTTTATCAGTTTATGAGCGAATATGGCTTTCAGTCGTTTCCCGATTTTAATTCGGTAAAAAGGTTTGCATCACAACCAAAAGACTGGGATATATATTCTGAGGTCATTTTGCTGCACCAGCGGAATAACCGAGGTAATCAACTAATAAATTCGTACATGGAGAAAGAATACAATGTGCCGAAAAACTTTGAAAATTTTCTTTATTTAAGCCAGATACAACAAGCCGAGGCCATAAAAACAGCCGAGGAAGTTCACCGGAGAAATATGCCTGCCTGTATGGGCACTCTTTACTGGCAGCTTGACGATTGCTGGCCGGTGGCATCGTGGTCGAGCGTTGATTATTACGGAAGATGGAAAGCATTGCATTATTATACCCGCCGGGCTTATTCTACATTCCTGGTATCGCCGAATGTCGAAAACAAAAAACTTAAAGTACATGTAGTTTCTGACAGTCTTTCGCCGGTTCATGCAAACCTCACGCTAAGCGTTATGGATTTTAACGGTAATCATATTTTTGAATGGTCAGGCAATGTATTGGTGTCTGCCAACAAAAGTAACATCATGTTTAGCGACAGCCTCGAAAACCTTATGAAAGGTAAGGCCGCTGGCAATGTGGTTCTGGTTGCCGAATTGAAAATGGGTACAAAGCTTTTGGCAAGCAATAATTTATATTTTGCAAAAGCAAAGGACATGAATTTCCCGAAGACTAGCATTCAAAAAACGATAGAACAAGTGGATAATGGTTACAAAGTTACTCTGATTACCAACAAATTTGCGCGTTGCGTTAACTTACAACTTATGGGTGCGCTGGAAAATTTCTCCGATAATTATTTCGATTTGTTGCCTGATCGTTCTTTTTCGGTAGTTATAAAGACAAATCTTCCGGAAAAGGACTTCAGGGAGCAATTAAAGATAGTTTCATTGGCAGATATTTATGAATGATAATTTACTAAGATGACCATAGATAATATTATACAAAATTTTCTTCAGGCACAAAAAGTCCTGGATAGATTTATGTCAGACCCGCTGACCTGGACTAAGCTCGACATTGCAGGAAAATTAATGGTTGACGCTTTGAACAATGGGGCAAAAATCATATCCTGTGGCAATGGAGGTTCATTATGCGATGCTATTCACTTTGCTGAAGAGCTGACCGGCAGGTTTCAGGAAAATCGACGGCCTATAGCTGCTATGACAATTAGTGACCCAGCCCATATTACTTGTGTTGCTAATGACTTTGGAGTGGATTACATTTTTTCCAGAACCATAGAAGCATTAGGCAAACCTGATGACGTTTTACTGGCAATCAGCACCAGTGGAAACTCTCAGAATATGATCAATGCTATTGAATCAGCAAGACGAATTGGAATAAAAGTTATTGGTCTGACCGGAAAAACCGGGGGAAAAATGGCTGCTCTTTGTGACGTTGAAATAAGAGCTCCGGATAGTGAGTATTCCGATAGAGTCCAGGAAATCCATATTAAGGTAATCCACTCGTTGGTGAACTATATCGAACTGGAATTAGGTATTAATAGGGTTAAATCAGCCAGTCATTTACAATAAAATAACTAATGGAATTATAAATATTTGCAATAAATCGCCTCACAATTATGAAAGAATATGCAATCGGCGCTGACATTGGAGGTAGCCATATCAGTGCCATCATTATGGATTTGGAAACAAAAAAGATTTTGACAGAACATTTTGCCAGTTGCAAAGTAGACAATCGGGCTTCTGCGGATAATATCCTGGAGAGATGGAAGAATCCGATAGAAAAAATTCTTGGTTGGATTGACATTGAACAATTAGCAGGCATTGGCTTTGCAATGCCCGGGCCTTTCGATTATGAACAGGGAATAGCAAGATTTACCACCGAAGTAGCTAAGTACGAAAATCTTAATGGTGTAAATATTTCCAACTATATGAAGAATAAACTAAACTTACGGCAGGAAATACCTGTAAGGTTTATGAACGATGCAACCTCTTTTGCAGTTGGGGAGGCATGGATTGGTAAAACGTCAGATCATTTCAAATCGATAGCGATTACTTTAGGAACAGGCTTTGGCTCGGCTTTTATCGAATCCGGCATTCCAGTCTTAGAGAGAGAAGACATTCCCAAAATGGGATGTTTGTGGCACATCCCTTTTAAAAACGGAATTGCTGATGATTATTTTTCTACTCGTTGGTGTATCAAACGTTATGCGGAGTTAAGCGGTGAAACAATGACAGGCGTTAAAGAGATTACAGAGCAGACAGGGAAGAATTCTTTGGTAAACGCATTGTTTGAGGAGTTTGGAACCAATTTAGCTGAATTCATTGCTCCCTGGATTGAAAAGTTTGAACCTGAAAGCATTGTAATAGGAGGCAATATTGCCAAAGCTTGGGATTTGTCTGAAAAAGCCTTTATGTCGAACTTAAATATAAAAGGCCTGAAGATTGACATCCACCTCTCAGAACTTGGGGAAACTGCAGCAATGGTTGGCAGTGCCCGGCTCATGGACGAGTCTTTTTGGGTTCAGGTAAAACCATTATTATCAAAAATGTAACGAATCGTTAATAAATAAAAAAATGAACAAAGACATATCATATTCAAAATTTTTGCCGGTACTTTTCGGTTTTTTTATCATGGGTTTTGTGGACGTGGTAGGAATTTCCACAAGTTACGTGAAACAAGACTTCAGGCTGAGCGATACTCTTTCGAACCTGGTACCGATGATGGTATTTTTATGGTTTGCAGTTTTTTCAGTACCTACGGGTTTAATGATGAATCGTATAGGTAGAAGAAAAACGGTGCTGATAAGTATGACCTTTACCATTGCAGCCATGCTTATTCCTCTGTTAGCCTATAAGTTCACAATTGTACTCGTTGCCTTTGCATTACTTGGTATTGGCAATACCATCCTTCAGGTATCATTGAATCCTTTGCTTACCAATGTAGTTCCTGGCGACAAATTAACCAGCAGTTTAACACTGGGACAGTTCATCAAGGCCATTGCATCATTTCTGGGACCAATTATCGCGGGGTTCGCTGCAGGAAGCTTAGGTAACTGGAAATATATTTTCCCTGTATTTGCACTTGTTACTTTAATCTCTTCCATTTGGCTATTTTTTACGCCTATTTCAGAAGAACAGGGAAAGACATCATCATCATTTGGCAGTTGTTTCAGCTTGCTTAAGGATAAAACAATCCTGATGTTGTTCCTTGGTATCCTTTTCGTGGTTGGGGTGGATGTAGGTCTAAATACATCAATTCCTAAATTTTTAATAGAAAAATGTCAAATATCTTTGGATAAAGCAGGACTTGGCACTAGCTTATATTTTATAGCCCGCACTGCAGGCGCATTTTTAGGAGCCATACTCCTGGTTAAATTGTCTGCCCGAAAATTCTTTATCGTTAGTATGTTAGTTGCTATTATAGCGATGATTGTAATGATAAATTTTACTTCACTATGGCCGATATTAGCAATGATCTTTATTTTGGGTTTTTCGGTTGCCAACGTATTTTCCATTATTTTTTCGGCTGCATTACAAAGAATGCCGGAACGAGCCAACGAAATTTCAGGACTTATGATAATGGGCATAGCAGGGGGAGCAATTTTTCCTGTTTTAATGGGGTTGGCTTCAGATTCAACCGCCACTCAGGTTGGAGGGCTTTTCGTTTTATTTGTGGCGTTGTGTTACCTGTTGTTTAGCGCCATCCGGATTAAGTAGGGCTAAAGAATTCGTTATTCGATGATACTATTAAAATTAGGGCAACGAAATATGTTAAATGTGTGGTAGTTAGTAGTAGTTTTAACCGTCTTTACGCGAGTACCGGCGGTTCTTACTCTTAATTTCAACTAATCTATCTGTTAGGATAAATAACATGTTTGGATGTCTATATGGAATTTAAAAAATGAATGAACAATAAATTTTTGAATCATTTGAAATGTGATTATTTTAAATTTATTTCAATAAATATGTACCATTTAATAGGTATTTATGGTTTAATTTTTAAATGTCCGTTTCATTATCAATTAGATACATGTCTGTTTCTGAATATTCGAAAATGCTCTAATAAAGATAGGTTTAATTTATTAGAAAAGAGGACAATAATTGAGGTTAACCAATTGCTGGAAAAGCATATCAAATGTTCAAAAAAGCACGGAAACATCAAAATAGGTACTTTTTTCTGGTTATCGCCAAGCGTAATCCATAAACCACTGGCAGGCCACACAGCATCACAGGCTGAGGGATGTTCTGTAGTTCGAGCATGATGTCTAGAATACCTTTGTATTTAACTTCAATGTTAGACCCATTTTTAACGTCGAAATCTTTTACGATCTTTTCAATCGGTTCATTTTCCGACCCTGAAAAAATTAGAAAATTCCCCTTTTTACATGAACAAAACAAGGATAACAAAAGGATTAGCACACCGGCAAATGCTATTTTGGGTTTATTGGCTTTCATAATTTTTACGGATGATGGTATACAATAAAGTAGTGTTTATTTAAGAGGCTAAGTTTATAATTTACCATTAACTTAATATTAATTAACAAAAATTAATGTTTATGTTTTGTTGAATTGTGAATTTATTGAATTTCAAATACTTTTTAATGCTTAGGTTTGCCGAAATGGATTACTTGTGTCAGGCTCTTCAAAGCTATTGACATTTTCTCCTTAATACAACCAATAAAACCCTATACAATATCGGCCCTGTTACAGCTGAAAACACCAGCCAGACCAGTAACCCATATAACATCAAAATACCTAAATGCTGTAGTACAATTAATATGTCGGAATGTTGAATTTCGTTTGTTAGGTTAGCAATACTTATGTCAGACCTGTTAAAAAGTATAAGCCCTGCTTTAAGAAATACTGGAAGTAATATGATCTGCAATGGAGTAACCAAAATATGTGTAGCCTGCAAAATTAATTGGTTTAGTTTTAGTAATACTCCGGCTGCAGTAATGGTAATAAATGTTACTCCCACTATTGGAATAATACCTATGCAAATACCAAGAGTTATGGACAATGCCACCTTACGAGGTTCGGTTCCCAAACAGTTTTCTTTTAGTTGAATTAGTAAAAGATTGAATTTTGATGTCCGGACTTGTTTCATTTAAATACAGTGTAAGTTATAAACATGTCTGTTTTTAATTTTTTTAGCGTTTCGTCCGCAATAGCTTTTTCAAGGTATTCGTCGCGACCTTCTTTTACTGCCCTGATTGTACGATTTACGGTATAATCGGGTCTAAAGCCAATAAGCTGAAATTGTGAACCATCGTGTTTTAAGACTCTCAGTCCTGTCCATTTAATTGAATATCCTCCCATTAACTGAATGATGTTTATGTCTCCATTGGTGCCTGCAGTAGTATCCCCCACTGTTTTTGCAAGTTTATAATGATCAATAAAACCCATAATCGTCTCACCTGAGCTGACTCTTCCAGGGTTATTAATAAATACCACTTTTGCATTAATAAATGGTTCTTTGGGTTTAAATTGCCATCTTTCAATATGAAAAGTTGTACTATCCCTATCCGGACGTGCAGTAATCGGAACGTTCCATTTTGTACTCCAAAGAGGTTCCTTAATTATATGTGGGATAAGATCCCATTCCAGGTTGAAGCCTTCGCCTACGATAAGTCCTTTAGCCTCTTTTATCAATGGCAGTAGGGTATTAAAATTTTGGCTATAACCATGTAAATAAATAATGCTATTTCCACTGTCAATTAAATTCGGCAATGAAGATAATTTTCGATTAGGGTTTCTAAAGATATTATATTGGCTATAACGCCTACATTGTAATTCTTTCTCTTCACCATTTCTTATTACCTTGATTACAGCATTGGATCTGTCGAAGTCAGCACTGAACATATTCAAGCCTCTGTATCTTTTTAACTGGGGAGAACCGGACAATAAACTTTCCTGATACAATAATTCATCTATTGCAAGTTTACCATCGATACTTTTTACGATATCCCCTACGATATAATCTGGAAACATGGACTCTGTAATGACTATTTTATTTTCGATAAAATCTACAGTAAAAGGTAATCCCCAACGTTTGATGTTATCCGATGAAACTATACAGTGTCCATCATTCAAATGTGCCATCATTATACTCACAGTTTTAAAATATTCGGCTTCATTTTTTGCTGAATAGACATTTTGTATTGTTGATAACAGTTCTTGTTCCCAGTCAGTGTTAACCACATCAAAATAGGGGTAGAAATGTTGAATGACATTCCATGCAATGATAATATTTGCCAATTGAACAGCTTTATTTTGAATATCAAAAACGGAATCCTGTAAATTATTGATTTGGGTATTTAGTTGTTCAAAAAGCTGAGGGGACGATGGGGGATAGGTAGCGACTTTATTTCCATATAATGTAATTGGCATCAGGCAGCTCAAATTGCTTCCAATATTTTTTTTAATGTGGTCTCCAATTTTTGGAGTAGCATAGGTGAAATCATTCTTAATAGAATCTTTGTTAATCCGATAGCTTTTATAAAAATCATAAGGCGGTAAATTCTTATTGTTGTTCGTATTTAATTCCACACCAAAATGTATCCACGAAACTGGCTTTAACCCTGTGGTATCTTGAGGTATAATAAACTTTGTATCGAAATTACAGAAGATGGATGATTCGTAAATCTGTAATGCAGGAGCGATGGGTTTGAATAAATCTAAGAGAATCTGCTTTAATTCTTTTTCGTCTTTTGCCTTTTCAACATTTTGAACGCCATAAACAGCAAATTTATCCCAATTGATTTTCGATGCTTCATCGCCCGGATAAAACCACCTTACATATCCGTAGAGTTTTGCAAAAGTTTGGATGTTATTAACTTGGGCAAGCATTGTATTGCAACCCATACTGAAGATTGCAGATAATATCAGCAGAGGCTTAATTACTTGTTTCATGGATAGAGGTTTTAAGAGTTTTTGTTTGGTTAAGGCTGAATTATAGTTTCTTTAATCAAGGGTCAATAGCGCCTTCGAATACATTTATCGCTTCAATATGTTTTCCGGAATTTTTCAGGTATACATGGGCAGGTATTGACTGCCCCATGTTCGTATCTTCCAGTAACCTGGAATTATCAAAAACATGTCCCAGTTCGATAAAATTGATGTAAGGCTCCAGGGCATAAAACAATATTCTTAGTTTGGTATTGTCTCCAAAATTGGTAATCCAATACTGCAAATAATCCTGATATTGGAATAAATTACTTTGTTCAGTTACTAATACGGAAGTTTTTGTCCATTTTTTCATATCTGCCAGGAGTCCTTTTGCAACAAATACGAAATCGGGTTTTTCAGAAAAGAAATCTTTAATAGCATTGGTAGCTTTTTCAGGTGTTGTGGCAGAACCGGAACCTGATGAAATATGATAAACCCTGTATTTTCTCTTTTTGTTGAATAGGAGCTCTATGATGGAATGGGCTGCATAGTCAATCGGTATGATATCAATATTGCTTTGGGAGTTTGCAGGAAAAAGCCTTAATTCATTGAGGGTTGCCAGCGCCCATAGAATTACATTGGAACGTGGGGTCCACGGTCTGCTATCGCCCATGATAATAGATGGTCTTACAATCAGGGTTTTTTCAGCCGGAAGATAATTCTTTAAAAGCAGCTCTCCCATCATTTTTGTATAAGAATATTTTACCAGATGCTTTGAATCAAGATTAGGTGACATGTCCTCTGTTACAAAGCAATTTTTGATGGTTGACCCACAAATGGATGCCGTTCCAACATAGGTGAAAAGATTTAAATTTTTCAATGTTTGTGCCCATTCCAGCAATTGCCTGGTACCTCCGATATTAACCTTCTCTACTATCTCGTCATATATTTTTGAGAAGGATGTGTTGGCTGCAGCATGAATAATGGTATCCACATCATGTAACTGAAGGTTATTAATTAATTTTAATGATAGCTGGCTGTCTGTTAATTCTTCTATAACAGGGATTATTTTTTGAGGGTCAAAATAATCACCATGCAAATTGAATATCTTTCGTAATCTTATCAAAGCGATCTCTTCACTTTGAGCTCTTACCAAACAGAATATTTTTTCGACATCTGATTTTTTAGCTAATTCTACCAGTAATTCTCCACCTAAAAAACCAGTTACACCTGTAATAAATAAACGCATATACTATATTTTTAATCAAAAAATTCTAATCCAATAACTCCAACTATAATTAGCGACATCGAAATTACTTTTGTTACCGAAACAGGCTCATTTAGAAAAAGGATTCCAACCAATGCCATGATGAGTATCCCCGTACTAGCCCATATGGCATAGGCAATGCTTGTATCCATTTTCCGCAATACAAGTATGAGGCAGCCTAAAGAAAGGGAATAGAATAGAAACACGAAAAGAATGGGAGATAGTTTAGTGAAACCTTCGGATTTTTTCATAAAAACCAAAGCGATAATCTCAAATAATATACCCAATGAAAGATAAAACCATTTCATAAAGCGATTTATTCTATTTAATTGCCAATTGAATCTAAATGTAGACCAGTAAATATACTCTATATGATTATCGTAAACGTTAAACGACCCTTTAATTTATGGCGCCATTATATTAAATACCTACACGTTATGTTAATAAATTGTAAATAAGTTTAACTGGCATTTGGTAATTATGGCACAATTTGTGATGAATTCCTAATCATTAATGTATTGGGAATACATAGCAATGAACCTGCAAAAGACAGTGGCTTTGACCAAATGTTTAAGGATTGCTTAACCATAACTTAACGGTGTTATGATACCTGTGACATGCTAATCCTTAATGGCGATATCATCGATGGTTCCGGCTTGGCATTTGTTTTTGTTGCAAAGAAAGGGTTTGTGCTTCATCAGGCAACATGACGAAATAATCTATATGAATTCAGGTGACTGGGTTGATTCGTTATCAGCCCTGGTTGAAGATTATAAGGGGAATTGGAATATTGTGCTTTACTCGGACATGGTAAAAGAGGAACACTTTACATGATCTATGCCGATTTATCAGAATGCTGCCAATTAATAATTCTTCATCAAATTAGAAATTAAAGGAAGCTTAATTGAATTTACTGAAAATAAATTTTACATTTAAAAAAATATGTATACAAGCTATGCTTCTATAAGCAAGTTTGATTGACGGTCATATTCCGGACCAAAAGGCATACTGAAATAAGTTGCATAATGAAAAATTTGATTTTAAAGGTTTTTTTTGTTTTAATTGCAGGTCAATCCATATGTAATGCACAAATGGATACAACAAATTATACTATTTGTGAATTGACTTTTAAGGGTGGCTTCTTTTTACCAAATAACATCAGACTTCAAAATAGGTATAATGCCAAATCGGATTTTAATTGGACCATTGAGATGTGTTTTGGGAATTCAAATTCTAAAATTCTTCCCTGGATTGGTTATAGCTATAGTAAGCTAACCTTAGATACGGTTAAAGATTTAGGTAATATGATAATAGATAATTCATTTATTGCAAGTAAACGACAAATATTATTGGGCTTAATTACTCCTGTTAAGGTTTCTTCGAATGATTTGATTTTACTTAAATGGGGAATTTCATATAATTTTATAAAGGAAACTACAAGTGACCTGAATGCTGAGCCTATTGGATTTCTGATTAGTTTAGGATATGTAAGAAAGATTTCAAAAGCCATAAATTCAGGATTTGAGATTGGTTATGATTACACCAGGGTCAATAAATCTGATATTTATAGAGAATGGAGTGGCCTGAGAATTAGTGTGGGAATATCGCTAAATTTCGGAGCTGTTGATTGGAAAGAAGTCAATACTGGCTCAAGCGCCAGAGAAAATAATTGGTGATTAAGGCCATGTTTGTAATTAGTTAAGGAAATTACTTCTGTAGAGCCTCCAGGAACAAATCAGTTTTCATCTCCATATCCATAATGGGTACAGCTTTAGGAACAGTAAAACAAAACGTGGTTCCTTTAGCGGGTTCGCTGGATACCCAAATTTTGCCGTTATTTAATTCCACAAATTCCATACATATTTTTAAGCCTAGTCCGGAGCCTTTCTCCTGAAGTAAACCTGGAGTGGTAAGATAATCCTCTCGTCCAAAGAGATTACGGATGTTTTCACCGGAAATTCCCATACCTGAATCTTTGATCATGAAAAGAAAATAAGATTCATCTTCTATACAATCAACCTGGATAAATCCTCTTGCGGGTGTATATTTAATGGCGTTTGACACTAAGTTACGTAATACACAACTAAATAAATCAGGATCTACAAATACCTGTCCATTTTCGCAAATTCTCGTTTGCAGGTTAATTTCTCTTTGCTGAACAATCGTTTCGAACATTCGGATGGTTTCTGAAACCAAAGTTAACGCCAGGTAGTTTCCTTTCCTTGGTTTTATTCTTTTTAGTCTGGAGCGCGACCAATTCAGGAGATTATCCATCAGATGGAACGCATTTTTGGCCGATTCATCAAGTGAAGAGAGTGTTTTTCTGATTTTATCCGGGCTCATGGTCTGGTACTTTTTGGATAGTACTTCGGCCAGGTTCTGAAACCAGAAAAGCGGATTCCGGAGTTCGTGTGTAATGATGGAAAAAATGATGTCCTTTTCTTTGTTCGCCTTTTCAAGATCGGTGTTTAATTTTCCGAGTTCCGTATTCTGTTTTGATATTTTAATATTGAGATCGTTGAGTACAATATTCGCTTTCCTTTTACCGTAAAAACGTTTGTAAGTGAGTATGCACAATAATACTGTGAACGCAAGTGCAGTAACGATTAGCCAGATAAAGGCGGTTTTACGCTTGATGGTCATTTCTTTAAGTTCGTTATCCTTTCGTAGAACCTGGTTATCTTTCTCTTTCCTTTCCGAATCAAAGGAAATGTTTAAAATAGCCAATTGCCGGTTATTTTCAACATTGAGCAACTTCTTTTCAATTTCCGATAACTGAATATGGTAATACAACGCTTTTCCCTGGTCGCCTTTTTTCATGTAGCACCGAAACAGACCCAGATAATCATCACGCAATATCTCGTAAAGATTTGATTTTTTTATTTTCTCAAGACTCATCAGATATTGGGAAGCTGCCACGTCTATTTGCTGTAAATTCATGAAATAATTTCCCAGGGCAAGACTTGATTCTGCCATCCCAATTCCGTAGCCTGACTTATAAGCTGAATCGTAAGCCTGTGATAATACATGCAGTTCCTCGTTGTATTTATTTTGAAGCGCATAAACTTTACCAAGATTGGTAAGCGCTTTTACCATTCCTTTCAAATAGCCTGCTTTTTGACAGAGATCAAGAGATTGACTGAAATACACAAAGGCACTGTCTGGTTGTTGCCTGTCCAAAAATATTTTACCAATATTATTGTATGATTTTGCAATCCCCTCCGGATTATTAACCATATTCCGGCAACTTAGCGCTTTGCGATGGAATTGCAGCGACTTTTCAGGTTGATCGATAAGTAAATAAAGTCCGCCCAAATGATTGCATACCTCTGCGTAAATAATTTTATCATCAAAGCGTTCGCATAACCTGAGGGCTTCAAGATATTTTTCAAGCGCCTGGCTTAGGTTTCCTTTGCTGATATAGTATTTCCCGATATTGGAAAGTACGATCGCAATTTGTCTGTTGTCACCAAGACTTTTGCTAATGATTAGGGCATGGTCGTAATAGTTGATGGTTTTTTCAAAGTCACCCTTGGTATGGTAATATTTACCCAGGTAATTCCAAACAATGGCTTCACAATCTTTAAAATTATTGACCTCTGCAATAGTTTTGGCCGACAAAAAATAATTCAGCGCTTTGTCATACTTTCCCCAGGTGTAATAGACATCTCCGATTTCAATGTTTGCCTTGCAGATTCCGCTTTGGTATCTAATTTGCTTTGATAATTCAAAGACTTTCGTAAAGGTATCCAGTGCATTTGTATTCTGTCCTTTCAGTGTTAAAATTTTACCAATCAGTATCCATGAATCAATGGCACTTTGAGAATTTCTTGTTTTCAGAGATAATGCTAATGCATTGTTCGCTTTCTCACTGGCTTTAGTTAGAGATGTCCCAGAAAGGGAATCGGCTTCGGATAACAATTTCCCTATCTCAGCTAATGCTGAATGCTGCGCTGTTGATGTCCTATCCTTTTGACAGCAAAAAAGCGTAAGCGTACCAAACAGTAAAATCAACCAAATATTCGGGTTAGGCTGGTTTTTCATAGATTATTTAATAATACCGTGTTGTATTGCATATCTGGTTAGCTCAGAGTTCATACTTAGGTTCAACTTTTTAAGGATGTTGTTCCGGTGGTTACTGATCGTATTTTTACTAATCACAAGTTTTTCTGCAATCTCAGATTTCTTTAGACCGGAGGCAAGCATAAAAAAGATTTGAAATTCCCTGTCAGTAAGTAAATCGTGAATGGAAGGATTTGATTTTTCAGGAGATGAAATCATTTCGGCTAATAATTCGACCTGATGCGGGGAAAAGAATTTTTTCCCATTAACCACGGTGCGTAATACTTCGATAATTTTTTCAGGATTTGTCTCTTTATTGATATATGCGGATGCTCCGTTGCGGATCATTCGAATGGCATGGATGTCATCCGGGTTCATGGTAAAAATGACAACCGGAAGTGCGGGCCATTTGGTTTTTATTTCTTTCAGTACATCAAGCGTGTCTTTACCAGGCATCGAAATGTCCAGTATTACCAGATCATAATTATCTGCTCCAAGTTTATCAAGTAATTCCTGACCATTGACGGCTTCACTGGCAATCGATAAATCGGAGGTTTCATCAAGTATTAACTGTAACCCCGTTCTTACTACAGCATGATCATCAGCGATAATGATACGTTTTGTAGTTTTAGTCATCATGATTAGTTCAGTTCATTCGCAAAATTAGCTTGTCAGAAGTTTCTAATCCCCTATGCAGAATTAAATAATGGTTAAATATTCGTTAGTAAAAGTTGTTTCAGATTAATTTTTCGTTAGGAATCCGGATGCCAAAACTCATCCCTTCGAACCCCAGCAAGCGCTTAATGTTTACTTAACCTGCCATGGTAAAAAGTACTATCCGGTTTCTGTAAAAACGACTATTGTGTACTCTTTTATATGTCTGTAATCTTGCAGCAGATTTAAAGTATTAACTCAAAAAAACCTTAGGGTTTATCCAAACAATAGTAAATATAAGATGAAAAATAAGACAACCATTTTTTCCCTGTTCTTTCTGCTAATCATTGGAGCATCCTGCACCACTAAAACTGAAAACAAAACTAAAGTTTCAGTTGCTGATACTGCTAATATTCCATTACTAAACCACCAGAAATCCCTTAACTTTTTTATCATAAGCGATTGGGGGTGGAACGGGTATCTTCATCAACAGGAAGTAGCCGATCAAATGGCAATAGTAGCCGATTCCTTAGATCCAAAATTCATCGTTTCCTGTGGTGATAATTTTCAAATCCAGGGCGTTGCTTCCGTACAGGATCCTCTATGGCTTACTTCGTTTGAAAATGTATACAAACAACCTTCGTTACAGGTTGACTGGTATCCTGTATTAGGAAACCATGATTATAAAGGAAATACCCAGGCTGAAATAGATTATTCCAAAATAAGCCGTAGGTGGAGGCTGGAATCGCATTATTATTCCTTTGTCCGGAAAATTAATGATTCGATCTCTGCCCGGCTAATATTCCTGGATACTCCTCCTTTGGTAGATGAATATTACGAAAAGCCAGGCTATCCTGATGTTTTTAAGCAGGATTCGGCAAAACAGATGAAATGGCTGAAAGATGTTCTGGCAACTTCAAAAGAACAATGGAAACTGGTTTTCGGTCATCATCCGGTTTATTCTGCCAGTCATAAACACGGTAATACGCCCGAATTAATCAGACGCTTAAAACCTTTGTTTGAAAAATACCATGTCCAGTTTTACGTTTGCGGTCACGATCATGATATGCAACACTTACGGGAAAAGGAAGGCGCTGTTGATTATATAGTAACCGGTGTTGGAGGAGAACCAAGGCCTGCCAATTCCGATGAACGATCGGTATTCAGCAAATCACTCCCGGGGTTCAGCATGATATCCTTGTTCGCTGACAGTCTGCAGTTCTATTTTATCGATAGTAAAGGCAAGCCGGTTTATACGATAAAAAGAAATTATAAGGATTAATTGACAAGAGACTTTCCAGGTTTTTAAAACCTGGAAAGTCTTAATGCAGCAAAATAAATAAAACCTTCATGAGTAAGAATTTTACCCGAACATATTTATACCTGATTCTTTTTGCTTTTACCATCAACCTGAATGCCGCAACTATAAAAGGCAGGGTCATCGACAGCAATACCCATGAAAGTATTATTGGCGCCACCATTTTAGTCGAAAATCAAAAGTATTTTGCTGTTTCTGATGCTCAGGGAAATTACATTTTAACGGATTTGCCTGTAGGTAAATATGTAATACATGCCAAAAGCATGGCCTATGAAGATTTCTATGCGCAGGAAATAGCTATTATTGACAATAACGATAATACCACTTTTGATATTTATCTCAAACCAAACAATGTAACCCTCTCAGAAGTGGAGGTTACGGAAAAAAGCAAAGCAACAGATGCAAGCGCGCGAAACTCGGAAAAGAATGCGGATAACATTATCAATGTGGTTAGCGCTAAAACGATTGAATTGTCACCTGATCTTACGGTTGCGAATGTTATTCAGCGCATGTCCGGTGTAACCCTTGAGCGAAATGCAACGGGAGACGGTCAATATGCCCTATTAAGGGGAATGGACAAACGGTTTAATTATACTATGGTGAACGGGGTGAAGATTCCAAGTCCGGATAATAAGAACCGGTTTGTACCCCTTGATATTTTTCCATCGGAACTGCTCGATCGTCTTGAAGTTACCAAGTCACTTACCGCCAACATGGAAGGCGACGGTATTGGTGGAGCTATTAACATGGTTATGAAAGATGCTCCCGCTACTATGCAATTGACTGCCAATTTAGGAACAGGGTACAATTCCATTTATTTTAATAACGATTATCAATTTTTCGATGTTTCAGCCATTAATGCCAAATCGCCCAGCGAGAGGTATGGTCTTGCTTATCCGGTTAAGATCAAAGATTTTACAACGGAAAATCTTCATTTGAATACCGGGAAGGCTAAACCTAACCTAACAGGTGGTTTTTCGTACGGCAATCGTTTTATCAGCGATAAATTGGGCTTTATGTTGGCAGGGAGTTATCAAAAGAATGAAAGGGCAAACACAAGTGATGTATATGGTACTTCCATGAATGCCGATGGACAACAGAATATTACGCATCGTTTCTATTCAAATCAGCAAGCGCGTTTAGGCTTGCATGCAAAGTTTGATGTGAAACTTGCTGCAAACCACAAAATCATGTGGTATAATGCATATATGGATTTCCAAAATACACAGGTAAGAGAGGCGATTTCTTCCGATTCAAGAACTACCCGTCTCAGATGGAACCGTCAGAGAATAATGAATTCCACACTTAAGGGAATTCATAGTTTTGCTAATTCAAGGTTGAATCTCGATTGGACATTATCCTATGGCAAAGCATTGAGCGAAACGCCAGACAACGTCCTGATCAATGAGTTAATCATCAATGGTATTACCGGTATTAAGCAAAGTGAAGGGGCTTCACGGCGATGGGAGCATAATTCCGATAAGGATCTTACGGGAAATTTTGATCTTCGGTACCGGATTAAATTCGGAGATCTGGCAACTCTTGACCTTTCAACCGGAGGTATGTACCATGATAAGGTTCGTGGAAGCTATTTTAACGAATATGTCCTCACACCTAAGGACGAATCTAAGCCTTTAGGTCTTCAGGCACAGGAAATCAGAGGTGTGGATTATGCTAATTTTGATGAGGTAAAATTTTACGCCGGAAGTTTTGGAAATTTAAGTGATCCCCTCAATTACGATGCAACTGAGAAAATTGGCGCCTTGTATCTGGTGGAAAAACTATCGATAAAAAAACTCCAGTTTATTGCCGGTGTAAGGGCCGAACATACAAATCAGGGATATAACCTGAAATTTGTGACAGAGAATGCAAGAAACGAAGGCAGCCAGGAATATGTAGATATTCTTCCAAGTTTTGGTTTTAAGTATCCGGTTCATAAGAATGCCAATTTGCGACTGTCTTATGTCAAAGCCATCAATCGCCCGAGCTTTTTCGAAATTGTACCTTACAACATAATTACCGAAGAATATAATGAACGTGGCAATCCTGATCTTAAACATACCACAGCCGACAACTTCGATCTCCGCTACGAGTATTTTCCTTATGCGTTGGACCAATTGATGGTAGGTTTCTTTTATAAAAATATAAAGGACCCTATTGAATTCGGTTTTAAGAGCTTTGGCCAGGACCAGGCCCTTATGCCCATGAACTTTGGAAATGCCAATAATTACGGGGCAGAGGTGGATATTATTAAATATTTTGGATGGTTTGGATTTAGAGCGAATTACACTTTTACCAATTCCAACATTACAACCTCAAAAAGGAAAGATATTCCAAACCCCGATCCGAATGCGGAAACAAAGATTCTCACCATAAATGTCGATCAAACCAGGCCTCTGTATGGGCAGGCAGAACACGTAGCTAATTTTTCAATCCTTTTCAAGGACATGCATCATGGTTGGGACGGACAATTGGCAATTGCTTATACCGGAGATAGACTATGTATCGTTTCTCCCTTACTGGATCAGGACTCCTGGCAGGCGGGATTTACTTCTCTTGACGCTTCTGTTGAAAAGAAATTTAAATCAGGTCTGTCATTATTTACCAAAGCATCTAATCTGCTTAATTCTCTCATGACGCAATATGTCAAACGAAATGACGAAAACTCAAAGCTTACAAACGTCGAAAGGTATCATAAAGGGATTGTAGAACGGGAGGAATATTATGGAATCAATTTATCTATTGGCCTTAAATACAAATTTCAATAAATCTTAACATAAACAAAAAATTATGAGACAAAATTTAGTTTTAATTTCTTTTGTGCTTTTATGGGCAACCCTTTCTACGGGTTGTAAAAAAGACGAGACAGTTGATCTGGCTGGAATTACACTTTCCAAAACTTCCACCACATTGAAGCCTGCTATTACAGATACATTATCTGTAACATTCTTCCCCGAAGACGCTTCAAACAAGAATGTGACATGGTCTTCTTCCAATCCGGATGTTGCAACCATTGACAATAAAGGCATTGTTAAAGCTGTTGGTGTAGGTAGTGCAATAATCACAGTTACTTCTGCACATAACAGTACTTTAACAGCAACCTGCGATGTTACGGTATCATGGGCAACCCTGAATAATATTTCGGGAGATGTGTTTGGCATATGGGAGAAAAATTCTATTGTGAATATATCTGGACACATCACAGTTCCCGATGGAAAAACGCTCACAGTAGAAGAGGGTGTTCAGGTTATTTTTGACGATAATGGCGTTGGCGTCAGCCATACCCCGATTGAATTTATGGTTGAAGGTAAATTGTACTGTAAGGGAACGAAAGCCAACCCCGTTCTTTTCTCTGTTGCTCCAAGCAAACGTATTGCAGCAAATATATTTGGCGCTAACGGAAATGGTCTCTGGGGTGGCATTGTTGGTACCATAAAGTGTCCTGAAATGTTGTTCGATAACGTTATCATCGAATATACCGGAGGTAATGTTGTTGCTGATTCACCTTCTGCTTTGGAAGGCATCTATGTAGCTGATGGTAAGGACATCACTCCGCATATCACCACCAATAATCCACAAGGTAAATACATAGTCACCAACTGTATTTTACGCTACGGAAGGTCAGACGCTTTGTACTTTATCGGCGGACAAGGAATTATCACCAATAATGTATTCATTGCTAACGGACAAACCGGAGGTGAGGCGATTAATATGAAAGCAGGATGTAAAGTGGATGCAGCATTTAACCTGGTATTCTCCCCGAATACAAACGGCTTAAAACTTTCGTCATCAGGGCAGCTTGATGCTTCCGGCAGAACACAAGCATTGATCAGAGCGTTTAACAATACCATTATCAATTCCGGCTGGAGACGTAATGGCGTGAAAGGTGGCGGTGCCTTTATTGAAAAAGGAGCTTTGGTAAGTGTATTCAATAATTTGTTTGTGAACTGCAAATTTATGGCCATGACACCAAAATTCGACCAGCCGGGCACATCAGATGGGGCAGATAATGCATCAATTATTGACTACAACTTTTACGCATCAGGTTCCCAACAAAGCACACTTGCACAAGATAATCCTTCTACTATTAGCTCCTTCATGGGTTATACATCAACTCAGGCCTGGTACTTTCATGATGGTCGCAGTGGAACGCCAAAAGTTGATTTGCACAGTCTTGTTAGCGCATCAGCAGGTGATGTTGCCAAAGACCCAAAGTTTGTTAGCTACGGGTTTAATACCGTCGATTTAACCAGTTACACCTACGATAATAATTGGAATTTCCATATTCAGGCAGGTTCTCCTGCATTAACAGGGGCTTATGCAACTTTCACGGGCGCTTATGCTCCCTACTGGGCAACTACAGGTTTAACAGTGAATGGGGTTGAATACAAAACACCTGCACCAGCAGCTTATTTCGGAGCTTTTGGAACAAATTAGGGATTAGTATTTTTTTAAAGCAAAAGAGGTTGGATTGGTTTCCAGCCTCTTTTTTTTAAAAGGTTTATTTAGTAACCAAATATAAGTAAGTGAGAATTCATATAATCTTAACTATTATTTAAGTATAGCATAAACACATAAATCACCTGTTTTCATAATTTTCTACAATATTAGTGGAAGC
>Ga0302322_100001443_pt1 | contig 19400 bp, 10 predicted proteins | sample Fen_T0_2_FD_203757 | JGI IMG/M metagenome (GOLD analysis project Ga0302322, IMG submission 203757) | Peat permafrost microbial communities from Stordalen Mire near Abisko, Sweden - Fen_T0_2 | ecosystem: Environmental > Terrestrial > Soil > Wetlands > Permafrost | place: Sweden: Abisko... | reverse complement strand
ATCCCTGAAGGAAGAACGTCCTGGTTGACACCAAGTCTCAAAAAATATGATCTCCCTATGAACGCTTACCCCAGGAACCGCTGGGCGTCACTCGCGGTGCTGGCCCTGGTCTCGGTGGTGATCGGTCTCGACACCACGATCCTCAACGTCGCCTTGCCGTCGCTGGCGAGAGGGTTGAGCGCGACGACGTCCGAGCTGCAGTGGTTCGCCGACTCGTACCTCCTCGTCCTCGCCGTTCTCCTGCTGCCCGCAGGCCTGCTCGGTGACCTGGTGGGCCGCAAGCCGATGACGGTCGTCTCGCTGGTGGTCTTCGGAATCGGCTCCGTCTGGAGCTCCTACGCCGGCTCGCCGGACTCGCTGATCGCGGCCCGGTCCTTGATGGGGGCCGGGGCTGCCCTGGTGACGCCGTTGACGTACTCGTGGATGATGGCGCTCTTCCCGGACGACGAGCGCCCGAAGGCGATGGGGGTGCTCGGCGGGGCCGGGTTCGTCGGGATGCCGCTGGGCCCGATCGTGGGCGGCTGGCTCCTCGACCACTACTTCTGGGGCAGCGTCTTCCTCATCAACGTTCCGCTGATCGTCGTCGCCGTCGTCGCCGGCATCGTGCTGCTGCCGTCCGGCGGGCGGATCCCCGGACGCCAGGTCGACGTGCCCGGGATCGTGCTGTCCGCGCTCGGGCTGGCCGCGCTGACCTACGGCATGATCGAGGCGCCCGTCCGGGGGTGGACCGACTCGCTCGTGCTCCTCACGGCGGTCGGGGGCGTCGTCCTGCTGGTGGCCTTCGGGTGGTTGGAGACGCGGCGCCGTGAGGCGCAGGCCCTGATGAACATGACGCTGTGGCGGTTGCCCGCCTTCACCTGGGGTGCGGTGGTGATGACCGTGGCGAGCCTGCTCGGCATCGTCGCCATGTTCACCATGCCGACGTACTTCCAGGCCGTGCTGGGCGTGAACGCCCTCGGATCGGGGGTGCGCCTGCTGCCGATGCTGGCCGGGGTCGTGATCGGCATCGTGGTGGGGGTGCGGCTGTCGGGGAGCGTCGGGTACAAGGTCGCGGCGCTCGTCGGGCTCGCGCTGGTCATCGTCGGCGGCCTGCTGGCCCTGCGGACCGAGGTGACGACGGGCTATGCCTGGGTGGGCGGCTGGCTGACCCTGTTCGGGGCCGGGTTCGGTACCCTGATGATCGTCGGTCAGAACCTGGCCCTGAACACGCTCGACGAGTCCCGGGCGGGCATCGGGGGCGCCATCGTCCAGGTGATGCGGCAGACGGGCAGCGTGATCGGCATCGCGGTCCTCGGTTCCGCGCTGAACGCGGCGTACCGGGACGACGTCGACGTGACCGGCCTGCCCGGGCCCCTGGCCGACACCGTCCGCGACTCGGTGCAGGGCGGCCTCGTCGTGGCACAGAAGGTGGGCGCGAACCTGGTGTACTCTGTCAAGAATGCTCTCGTCGCCGGAATACATCTCCAGATGTGGCTCAGCATCGGGCTGGCCGTGCTGTGCACCGTGGGTGCTCTGATTCTCATGCCGAAGGATCTGGGCCGTGTCGAGGACAGGTCGTCGTCCCAGGAATCGCCGGACGAGTCCTACTCCAGATGACGAGAGCTACCGAGGAGATCAAGCCGCCGCTGCGGATCCGCAAGCGGAACCGGATCCGTCGGGATCTGCAGCGGGCGGCCATCACGCTCGTCGAGGGCAAGGGGTACCAGGCCACGTCGGTGGATGACATCTGCGACGAGGCCGAAGTCTCCCGCAGTACGTTCTTCCGGTATTTCGGGAACAAGGAGGCGGTCTTCCAGTCCGACTTCCTGGAGGAGGACGTCCGCGAGCTGCTCGGTGCCGCCGACGGCGAGCTGACGTTCCAGGCGCTGGAGGAGCGGATCTGTGCGGGCTACGCCCGGCTCAGCCCGCACGACTGGGACACCGAGCGCCGTCGGATCCGGCTCCTGCAGGCGGTTCCCGAGCTGCGGAGCAGCCTGGCCAGCGAGTTGCTCCGTCCCTTCCCGCTGGCGACCGTCTACGTCGCCCGGATCCTGCGGTTGCCGGCCGACTCGTTGCGGGTCCGGACCGTGGCGGGGGCCATCATCGGTGCGCTCGCCGCCCGCCTCTTCCCGGACGCCGATTCCGATTACCGTCTGCCCGACACCGCCGACGAGGCGATCGCCATGTACCGGAGCACCTTTCGCGAGCTCTACGAGATCTTCGACCTCGAGGTGCTGACCCCGGCGGCGAACGGCCCGGCCGCGGGTACCGCGAACCGATAAAGATCGGCTTAAGTCCGGTCTTAGTCCGGCGGTGCAGGCTGGGCGTATGGACGAACTCGCCGAAGCGGTCATCGCCGGAGAATCGCCGGACATGATCGAGCGTATCCCCCTGCCGCGCGCCTTCCCGGCGGCCCATGTGCTGAAGCGGGACCTCGGGATCTTCGCCGACGGCGAGGAGCGCGACGTCCGGCGGGTGATCCGCTACGGGGAGGTGCCCATGCCGGTGATCGCCCCGGACGAGGTCCTGGTGGCGGTGATGGCGAGCGCGATCAACTACAACACGGTGTGGACGGCGACGTTCCTCCCGGTACCCACCTTCGACGCGCTGCGCCGGTTCGCCAGGACGGACGGCTTCGCGGCCCGCCACGACCTGGATCACCAGGTGATCGGGTCCGACGCCTCCGGTGTCATCGTGCGGGTCGGCTCGGCGGTGCGCCGCTGGCGGGTCGGCGACCATGTCATGGTGAACCCCGCGTACATCGACGACCAGGAGGCGGCGACCCACAGCGACGGCATGCTGGGCCGGGAGCAGCGGGCGTGGGGCTACGAGACCAACTTCGGCGGTCTGGCCCACTACGCCGTCGCCCGGGTCTCCCAGCTGGTGCCCAAGCCGACGCACCTGACGTGGGAGGAGGCCGGCGGGATCACCCTGTGCGCGGGGACCGCCTACCGCATGCTGGTCGGCGAGCGGGCCGGCCGGATGAAGCAGGGGGACATCGTGCTGATCTGGGGCGCCGTCGGCGGCCTGGGCAGCTTCGCCGTCCAGATGGTCCGCAACGGCGGCGGGATCCCGGTCGGCGTGGTGGGGTCCGCGGACAAGGTCGGGCCGGCCCGCCGCCTCGGGTGCGAGGTCGTCATCAACCGCCGCAGCCTGGGCCTGCCGGAGGAGGACCTGGGGGACGGCGGGGTGACGGCCGGGAAGATCCTGGGGCGGGCCGTGCGCGAGCAGGTGGGGGAGGACCCGCACCTCGTGCTGGACTACCTCGGGCAGGCGACGTTCGGGATGTCCACCGTCGTCGTGCGCCGGGGCGGCACCGTGGTCACCTGCGGATCCAGCACGGGATACCTGCATGGGTACGACAACAGATACCTGTGGATGAACCTCAAGCGCATCGTGGGGTCGCATTCAGCCAACCTGCAGGAGGCCTGGGAGTGCGCCAGGCTGGTCCGGCTGGGCCGGATCTCGCCGACCCTCTCGGCGCTCTACGAGCTCCCGGACGCGGGCGAGGCCACCCGGCGCGTCCAGTGCAACGACCATGTCGGGAAGGTCGGGGTCCTGTGCATGGCGCCGCGAGCGGGACTGGGTGTCACCGACCCGGTGCGGCGGGAGGAGTTGGGGGTCGCGGCCCTCAATCCGCTGCGCGCGGCGGACGAGCTGGTGACGGTGCCGAGGCGGTCGGACCATGTCGTCGTCGGCTGAGGGCATCGGCCGGGTAGGGGTCATCGGATGCGGCCTCATGGGTTCGGGGATCGCCGCGCTGTGCGCCGTCGCCGGGCGTGAGGTGGCGGTGGCCGTGCCGAGCGAGGCGCGGTGCGGGGTCGCCGAGGACCGGATCGCCCGGGCCCTGGAGACAGGGGTCCGCAAGGGGACGTTCGACGCGGACCGGGCCGAGGCGGCCCGGAGCCGGATCCGGCTGGCCCCGGGGCTGGACCACCTGCGGGCCAGCGACCTGGTCATCGAGTCGATCCCGGAGCTGGAGGGCGAGAAGGTTCGCGTCCTGGCCGCCCTCAAGGACGTGCTGGCCGGCCGGGACGCCATCGTCGCGACCAACACCTCGTCGATCCCGGTCGCGCGGATGGCCGGCGCGGCCGGGCTGCCCGGTCGCCTGCTCGGCGTCCACTTCTTCAGCCCGGTCGTGCAGAACCCGCTGGTGGAGCTGATCCCGCCCGAGGGCACGGACGACGCGGTGGTGCACCGGACGGCGGAGTTCCTCACCGCGGCCCTGGACAAGAAGGTCGTCCGGGCGCCGGACCGGCCCGGGTTCCTGGTGAACTCGCTGCTCATCCCGTATCTCCTGGACGCGATGCGGGCCGTGCAGGGCGGCCTGGCGACGCCCGAGGCCGTGGACCGGGCGATGGAGCTGGGATGCGGCCACCCGGTCGGGCCGCTCCGGCTGTCCGACATGATCGGCCTGGACACGCTGGCCAACGTCTCGGCCTCGCTGGCGGCGGAGTCGGACGACCCCCGTTTCGCGACACCCGAGATCCTGATGGAGTTGCTGGCGCTCGGGCGCACCGGGAAGAAGGGCGGCGCCGGGTTCTACGACTACCGGGCCTAGCTGCGGGTGGTCAGACGGCCGGGGCGCAGTCCTTCCCCGGGGCCGGGTCCCCGCGCAGGATCACCTGCTGGAGGTCGCGCAGCATGCTGCACGGTTCGAGTCCGAGCTCGTCGCGGAGCGTGCTGCGTGCCCGCTGGTAGACGATGAGGGCGTCCACCTGGCACCCTGCCCGGTACAGGGCGAGCATCAGGTAGTGGTAGAAGGACTCTCGGAAGGGATGCTCGGCGGTGAGCGTCTCGAGGTAGGTGATGGCCTCCCGGTGACGTCCCAGGGCGAGCGAGCACCGGGCGATGCCTTCCGAGCATTCCAGTTTCGTCGCGGAGGCCCAGGCCGTGAACCCGTGGGCGATCGGCCCCTCCCCGAGATCTCCGAGCGGCCGGCCGCGCCACAGCGCGAGCGCCGCACGGAAGTGTTCGAGGGCCTGCTGGGCCCGGTGCGCGAGGAGGGACTCGCGGGCCGCGGCGACCGAGTCCGCGAGGTCGCGGGCGTCGAGGGTCGCGTGGGTGAGGTCGATCCGGTAACCGGATCCGCTCCGCAGCAGCGGGTTCCCGGTTCCCGGGCGCTGCAGCAGCTTGCGGAGCTGGGACACGTAGACGTGAAGGCAGGCCGCCGGGCGGGAGGGAAGCTTCTCCCCCCAGATCTCGGTCATCAGCTCGTCGCGCGTCACCTCGCCGCCCTGCCGGATGAGCAGGCTGGCGAGCAGGAGTGCCGCCTTGGGAGCGTTCACGTAATTCTCGGCCACTGCGTCGATCGCGCGGACGGGTCCTAGAATTTCGTACCTCACCGTGGTCCCCCTGTGACGCCGTCGGCGAATGCGGCGTCCGGCGCGGCGCGGTGTTCGCGTGCGTCCATTCACCGTACCTCTGTCCTGGAGAAACCCGACCGTGCGGGCGCGGAGGCCATGCTATGTGCCCTTCCGGCCGGTACCGCCACCCCAGTGCCTCGACCCCTATCGGTCGTCCGGCGGCGCCTAGGGGTCCGGTCCGGCCCCCAGCGAGCGGCACCCGATTCACCCCGATCCCCTGGGGTGTTTTCTAAGGGTTTCGACCCGGGGTCTTGGGGTGCCGGTCCCGGCGGGCCGTCGCTAGCGTTGTCCGCGGGATCGAGGAGCTGATGTCGACCCTTTTCCAGCGCCGGAGACCTGGTCGACGGCGCTGGCAGGCGCAATGCCGATCCCGGCAGCGCCCCTCCGGAAGGACTGGTATGGATTTCTCACCCACGCAGGACCAGGCGGAACTGCAACGGTGTGTACGGGACTTCGCCAAGCATGATCTGGGGGAATCGCTGGAGCGGCGGGACGCCGCCGGGGATTTCTCCCGGGAGTACTGGGACCGGTGCGGCAAGTTCGGGGTCCAGGGCCTGCCCTTCCCGGAGCGGTACGGCGGCCAGGGCGCGGATATCTTGACCACGGTGCTCGCTCTGGAGGCGCTGGGCGAGTCGACGGACGACGCGGGCCTGCTGTTCTCCATCGGGGCGCACGTCTGGGCGGTCGGGATGCCGCTGGTCGCTTTCGGGACGTCGGAGCAGAAGGACCGCTACCTCCCCGGGATGTGTGCCGGCTCCATCGTCGCCGCCAATGCCGTCACCGAGCCCGAGGCGGGGTCGGACGCCATGTCGCTGACGTCGAGCCTGCGCCGGGACGGGGACGCGTACCTGCTCAGCGGGTCGAAGCAGTTCATCACCAACGCGCCGGAGGCGGACCTCTTCCTGGTCTTCGCGACGGTCGACGCGAGCCTGGGCTGGGCGGGCCTGACGGCCGTCCTCGTGGAGCGTGACCAGACGGGTCTGACGGTCGGTCCCGCCGTGCACAAGATGGGCACGCGGACGTCGCCGATGAGCAGCATCTACTTCGACGACGTGCGGATCGACGAGTCGCACCTGCTGGGGCCCGCGGGGGCGGGGATGTCCGTCTTCCACCATGCGATGCTGCTGGAGCGGTGCTGCATCATGGCCCCGGTGCTCGGCGTCATGAAGCGACAACTGACCGCGATCGCGGAGTTCACCGGCCGGCGCTGCCAGTTCGGCAAGCCCGTCCGGGAGTTCGGTGCGGTGTCCCAACCGATGGCGGAGATGGCGATCCGCCTGGAGACCAGCCGCCTGCTGAGCTACCGGGGCGCCTGGTTGGCGGACGCCGGGGAACTGACCGTCGACTACGCAAGCATGATCAAATGCTACGTCAGTGAATCCTACGTGGCCTCCAGCCTGAATTCCCTGGACCTGCACGGAGGGTACGGGTACATGTGCGAGTCGGGTGTCGAGCGAGATATCCGTGACGCGCTCGGAAGCCGTATCTACTCCGGTACCAACCACATCCAGCGCGAGATCATCGCGCGCGCTCTCTGGCCCTGAGGACCCCATGTACTCTCGATCCGAGACAGTGACCGAGGTGGCTCCACCCGAGGACGTCTGGCTGCGGCAGTTCCAGGAAGCTGCCGAGCCCAGGGTCACTCTGGTCTGCCTGCCCCACGCCGGCGGGGCCGCATCCAGCTATTTCGCCCTCTCGGCTGCCCTCGGGCCCGGGATCCGACTACTGGCGGCGCAGTACCCGGGGCGCCAGGATCGGCGGTTCGAGTCGTGCCCGGAGAATGTCGCCGACTATGTCACCGCCATCGCCGCGAGCATCGTGGCGCGGGTGCCGGGGCCGGTCGCGCTGTTCGGGCACAGTTTCGGGGCCACGCTGGCGTTCGAGGCCGCGCTGCACCTGGAACGCAGCGGCCGGGAGGTGACCCGGCTCTTCGTCTCCGGCCGTCGGGCCCCCGCCGAGCAGCGCGAGACCGGCCTCAACCGGCGTTCGGACGAGGTGCTCATCGCAGAATTGCGGCACCTGTCCGGGACCCATCCCGAGTTCCTGCTCGACCAGGAGATGCTGAACCTGATCCTGCCCGGGCTGCGGGGCGACTACCAGGCGCTCGACAACTACCGCTACCGGCCCGGTGACGCGGTCAGGTGCGGCGTCCGGGCCCTGTGCGGAACCACCGACCTGAAGGTCTCGCCCGACGAGATCCGTCAATGGGCGGACTACACCTCGGCCGACACCAAGGTCTCGGTGTTCGAGGGTGGACATTTCTACCTCTTCGATCAGCTGGAATCGCTGACGAGAATCCTGAGGCAGGACCTGGCGTCGTCGTAGACAAGCTCGGGCCGTGGGGCCGAGGTTGCTGTCGAAGGGACTCGAAACATGACCGTCCGCCTGCTGCGCGACGTCCTGCGGGCCACCGCCGCCCGGTTTCCCGACCGCGTCGCCGTGATGGCCGAGGAGGGGCCCGTCACCTACCGGGAGCTCGAGGGTCTCGTGCAGGCCGTGGCCGCGGCCCTGCGGGCGCGCGGGGTGGCGCCCGGGGCGCGCGTCGTCGTCTGGGGACCGAAGTGCGCGCTGACCGTCGCCGCGATGCAGGCCGTCCTCCGGGTGGGGGGCGCCTACGTGCCGCTGGACCCGAATTCCCCGATCGAGCGGGCCCGGCTGGTCGTCGGGGACTGTGCCGCCTCCGCCCTGGTGGTCGTCGACGGCACGGCGGAGATGATCGCGTCCTGGCCCGGGGTCGAGGTGCTCGACCTGAGCCGCGGGACCGTGTCCGAGTGGGCGCAGGGGGCGCCGGGCGCCGGTCCCGACCCGTCCGGCGATCCGGAGGACCTCGCCTACATCCTCTACACCTCCGGATCGACCGGCACGCCCAAGGGGGTGGCCATCAGCCATCGCGCCGCCCTCGCCTTCGTCGACTGGGCCGCGGACGTCACCGGTGCCACCGAGCGGGACCGGTTCAGCAACCATGCGAGCTTCACGTTCGACCTGTCCGTGCTGGACCTCTACGCCGCCTTCAGCGTCGGGGCGGCGGTGCACCTGATCCCGAGCCGGCTCGCCCTGTCGGCGACCGGGACGGTGGAGTCCCTGTACGCGCACGACGTGACGGTCTGGTACTCCGTTCCCTCCGCCTGGACCTTGATGATGCGTGAGGGCGGCCTCCTCGACCGGACCCCGCCGCCGTCGCTGCGACTGATCCTCTTCGCCGGGGAGCCGTTCCCGGTCGCCGAGCTGGAGAACCTCTTCGAATGGTCGAGGGTTCCGATCATGAACCTGTACGGGCCGACCGAGACGAATGTCTGCACATATCACGAGGTGACGAAGGACGACCTCGCCGGCGGGGTCGTGCCCATCGGTCGCGGCTGCTGCGGCGACGACGTGTGGATCGAGACCCCGGACGGGCGGGGTGGCGCCGGCGCCACCGGGGAGATCCTCGTCGCCGGCCCGACCGTGATGTCGGGGTACTGGGGCAGGGCGGCCCAGCAGGGCCCCTACCGCACCGGCGACATCGGCCGCCTCCGTCCCGACGGGGACATCGAGTTCCTCGGCCGGCGGGATTCGCAGGTCAAGGTGCGGGGATACCGCCTCGAACTGGGTGACGTCCAGGCGGCCTGCCGATCGCATCCGGCGGTCTCGGACGCCCATGCCGTGGTCGTCGGCAGCGGTGCCACGGCCCGGCTGCTGTGTTTCGTGGTCCGCCGGCGCGGTCACCGGCTCGGTGGACTGGCGCTGCGGCGCCATCTCGCCGACCGGTTGCCCCGGTACGCCCTGCCGGACCAGGTCCGCTTCCTGGAGACCCTTCCGCTGAGCCGGAACGGGAAGGTCGACCGGGCGGTGCTCGAGGCCCTGTGCCAGGACGAGGGGGCCGGATGAGGTGCCCCGGCCCGGGCCGGGGGTCGTCGGAATGACGACCGGGCCGTCGGAATGACGACAGGAGTCGTCGATATGTCAGCGAAGGACCTCAGGGAGTTGTCGTGTGGGATGAAGTGACGGCTGTGCGCATTATCGAATACATTCGTACCACTTTTCTCGACGGTGATGACGACGGTGACCTCACCAGAACCACGCCGCTGATCGAGCTGGGCGTACTGAACTCCCTCAACATCGTCCGCCTCCTCGTGTTCATCGAGAAGGACCTCGGTGTGAAGGTGCCTCCGATGGAGGTGAACGGCGTGAGCTTCAAGAACCCCGAAGCGATCGTGGACGTGGTCTGCCGCCATCGCGCGGCCTGATCCGCGGTCCGGACGCCCCGGGCCGGTACCTGGTTGACACCCCTGAGACGGAGGAATTCTTCAGGTGAGCGGCGGAACTGCCGGCAAGGGTTGCCGGATCGTGAACGGCAAGCTGTTGACGATGGAGTCGGACGAGGCCCTTCCGGACGGCGAGGTGTGCGTGGGACCGTCCGGCCGCATCACCTACGCCGGTGCGCGCCGCGAGGACGCCGCCGTGCAGGACGCGGTCCCGGTGGTCGACGCCCGCGGCGGGACGATCCTGCCGGGCCTGGTCGACGCGCACGTGCACTTCCAGCTCGTGCCGGGCGCCGGCTCCTTCCTGGACGGCATCCTGCGCCACTACAGCTACCTCATGCTGCGGGTCGGCGCGGTGATGCGGCAGACCATCGAGGCCGGCGTCACCACGGCCCGGGATCTCGGGGGGATCGACGGCGGTGTCGTGCAGGCCGTCGAGGAGGGGGTCCTGGTCGGCCCGCGGACCAAGGCCGCGATCGTGATCCTCGGCCCCACCGGCGGCCCCGGCGACATGACGCTGCCGAACGGGTTCTCGGTGAACGTGCTGACCCACGTGGTGCAGCCGGTGGCCACGACGATCGACACCCTGGACGAGGCCCGCACGGTCGTGCGGAAGCTGGTGAGCGCCGGCGCCGGGGTGATCAAGGTCTGCACCAACGGCAAGTTCGCCACCCCGGTCTACAGCCCCGCGGACATGGCGCTCTCCGAGACCGAGGTGCGGGTGATCGTCGACGAGCTGGCGGAACGCGGGGCGCTGCCGGTGGCCGCGCACGCGGTGCGGCGCAACGGCATCCTCGCCGCCGTCCGCGGCGGCGCGACGAGCATCGAGCACGGCTACGGGATCGACGACGAGTGCGTCGACGCGATGCTCGAGCGCGGCACCTGGCTGGTGCCGACGCTGAGCGCGCTGACGGCGCCCGACGTGCCCGGCCGCCCGCCGCTGCCGGAGGCCGTCAAGGGGGCGTGGATCGAACAGGGCAGGAAGGGCATCGCCCTGGCGATCTCGCGCGGCGTCCCGGTGGCGATGGGGACGGACTCCGGGACGATCCCCCACGGCCGGAACCTGCGGGAGCTGGCCCTGCTGCAGGAGCTCGGGATGAGCCCGATCGACGCCCTCCGGACGGCGACGGTCAACGGCGCCCGCCTGCTCGGCCTGGAGGCCGAGATCGGGACCCTGACGGCGGGCAAGGCCGGTGACGTGGTGGTCGTCGACGGCGACCCGTGCGCGGACGTGTCCGTGCTGGGCGATCCGGCCAACGTCCGGCTGGTGGTCAAGGAAGGGACGCTCGTCAAGCAGCGATGACACCGGACCGCCGCGGTGGGGGAGCGGCGTCCCCACCGCGGCCCACCCCGGCGGCGGGCGCCCTGTGGCGGGACGCCGGGAGGCCGTGACCGACGACGTGCGGGCCCGCCGTGGGCCTGCGAGACCTGGGGATGTGACATGACCGCTGACGCAACCTCGGGCCACGAGCCCGTCGCGCCGATCGCCGTCGTCGGAGTCGGGTGCCGGCTGCCCGGAGGGGTGCACCACCTCGCCTCGCTGTGGCACCGCCTGACGTGCGGCGAGGACGTCCTGCGCGCCGTCCCGTCCGACCGGTGGCACGGCCTGCACGACCCGCGGCGGGGCGCCGGGACCATCGTCAACGACGTCGGGGCGTTCCTGGACGACGTGGACCGGTTCGACGCGGGGTACTTCGGCATCGCGCCCCGCGAGGCGGCGGCGATGGACCCCCAGCAGCGCCTGCTGCTGGAGGTGGCCTCCGAGGCGATGGCCGACTCGGGCCGGACACGGGCCGACTGGCGCGGGTCGTGCACCGGCGTGTTCGTGGGCCTGCTCGCCAACGACTACCACCTGCTGCACTCGAAGGCCGTCGCCCTGCCGCAGATGGGGCCCCACTACCTCACCGGCACCGAGCTCAGCTTCGCGGCCGGGCGGCTCGCCTACACCTACGACCTGCGCGGCCCCGCGGTGGCGCTCAACTCCGCGTGCTCCTCCTCGCTGCTGGCCGTGCACCAGGCCTGTCTCGGCCTGCGCACGGGAGACCTCGACACCGCCGTCGCGGGCGGGGTGAGCCTGCTGCTGCAGCCCGACATCAGCGTCTTCATGAGCGGGATCGGCGCGCTGTCCCCGACCGGTCGCTGCCGGCCCTTCGACGCCTCGGCCGACGGGATCGTGCGCGGTGAGGGCTGCGGCGTGGTCGTCCTCAAGCGGCTCGCCGACGCCGTCCGGGACGGCGACCGCATCCATGCCGTCATCCGTGGCTCGGCCGCCGCCAGCGACGGCGCCTCCCTGGGGCTCACCGCCCCGAACTACACGTCGCAGGTGGCGGTCTTCCGGGCCGCGCTCGAGCGAGCCCGGCTGCAGCGCGGCGAGGTCGACTACGTGGAGGCCCACGGGACGGGCACCCCGCTGGGTGACCTGATCGAGCTGAACAGCATCGCGGAGGTCTACGGGCATCCCCGGGGGGACGCCGCGCCGCTGGTCGTCGGGTCGCACAAGGCGGTGTTCGGGCACACCGACGCGGCCGCCGGCGTCACGGGCCTGCTCAAGGCGATCCTCGTCGTCCAGCACCGGCGGGTGCCCGCACAGCCCAACGTCGACGTGCCCACGCCGGCCATCGACTGGGACCACGCCGGGATCGCGCTGCCGGACCCTGCCGGCTCCCCGCTCGCCGCGGCCCGCCCGGCGCGGGCCGGGGTGAGCGCCTTCGGCCTCAGCGGGACCAACGTCCACGTCGTGGTCGAGGCCGCCGCCGACCCCGAGCCGGACGCCCCGTGCCCCCCGGTGGAGGACCGGCCGCGCATCCTCCTGGTGTCCGCCCCCAGCCGGGAGGCCCTCGCGGACCAGGTGGCCGCGATGCGCGGGATCGCCGCCGAGGAGGACGTGCCCGTCGACGAGCTGGTGGCGTCCGCCGCCACCCGCCGGACGCACGAGGCGCACCGCTACGCCGCGGTCGCCGCCGACCGGCAGGGCCTGTGCGCCGCGCTCGGGGAGATCACCGATCCGGACGACCTGCCCGAGGGCGGGTACCTGGGGCACCTCGACCCGGACGGCGAGCCCGCGCCGGTCTTCGTGTTCTCCGGCCAGGGATGCCAGTGGCCGGAGATGGGCCTGGACCTCTACCGCACCGATCCGGGGTTCCGCGACAGCCTCGACGAGCTGGACGCGCTGATCCGCCGCGACGCCACCTGGTCGCTGCTGGAGGAGCTCGGCCGTCCCGCCGACGGCAGCCGGCTCGACCGCACCGACGTGGCGCAGCCGGCCATCTTCGCCCTGCAGACGGCGATCGTGCGCTGGCTGGGTGCCCGGGGCGTCCGTCCCGCCGCCGTCCTGGGCCACAGCGTCGGCGAGGTCGCCGCCGCCCGCACGGCCGGCGTGCTCACCCTGCCGGACGCCGTCCGGCTCATCGTCCGGCGCGGCGAGATCCTCCAGGAGACCGCCGGGCGCGGGCGGATGCTCGCCGTGCAGGCCGGTGCCGACGCCGTCGGGGTGGCGCTCGGGCCGGACGGCGCCGCCGTCACCGTCGCCGCCGTGAACGGGCCCGCCGCCGTCGTGCTGGCCGGGACCGATGACGCCCTGGCCCGGGCCGAGACGGTGCTGGCGGGGGCGGGGCTGCGATGCCGCCGGACCCGGGTGCACTACCCCTTCCACAGCCCCCTGGTCGCCGGCGGCGGCCCGCGCCTGACGGCGGAGTTCGCCGACCTGGCGGTGGGGGAGCCCGGCGTCCGCCTGCTGTCGAGCGTCGATCCGGAGCGGGACGCGCCGGCGATGGACGCCGCCTACTGGGGCCGCAACGTCAGCGAGCCGGTGCGCCTGTGGCCGGCCGTCGACCGCCTGCTGGCCGAGGACCGGCCCTGGGCGGTCCTCGAGATCGGGCCGCAGCCCGTGCTGGCCCGGGCCCTGGTGGACGCCGTGCGGCACCGTGGGCTGTCCACCCCCGTGGTGACCGGCCTGCGCCGCGACGTCCCCGGCGCCCTCGGCCTGCACCGGATGCTCGCCGAGCTGCACGTGCTCGGGGTCGACGTCGACTGGGAGCAGGTCACCGGGAGGCCGCGCCGGTTCCGTGACCTGCCGACGCCGTCGTGGCGGGGAGAGCGCCACTGGCTGCCCGGGCTCGTCCGGGGCACGCCGTACGGGCCGGCGGCCCCCGCCGGAGAGGGAGCGGCGACGGTGTCCGCGCCGGTGACCGCGACGCCGTCCGCGCCGACGGTGCCCGTCCCTGTCGATGGATCGGCGGGATCGGCGGGTGCGGCCGGCACCGCCGTCCGGGGGCCGGGCGCCCCGGCGGTCCGCCGGGTGGACGCGGCCGTGCGCGAGGTCCTCGGGCTCGGTGCCGCGGAGCCCCTGGGCCGTCGCCGCGGGCTGTTCGAGCAGGGCCTGGACTCGATCACCGCCGTCCAGCTCCGCACGCGGCTGGAGCAGGAGTTCCGGGTCACGCTCCCGCCCACCACGGTCTTCGACCATCCCTCGGTCCAGTCCCTGGCCGGCTACCTGGCGACGCTCGACCCGGGGGCGGGCGGGCCGGCGGAGGCCACCGCGGCCCCGGCCGGGCCGGAGCACCGGGCGCAGCAGGACGGCGACGCCGTCGCCGTGATCGGCGTCGCCTGCCGGTTGCCCGGCGCCTCGACCCCCGAGGAGTTCTGGGACCTGCTCAGCAGCGGGCGGAACATGACCGGGGAGCTGCCCCTCGACCGTCGCCGCGATCCGATGTGGGCGGAGGCCGGCCCGGGCACCCCCACGCGCGGCAGCTACCTGCCGGACGTGGCCGGGTTCGACGCGGGCTTCTTCCACATCTCCCCGCGGGAGGCGGTGTCCGTCGACCCGCAGCAGCGGCTGGCCCTCGAGGTGGCCTGGGAGGCCGTCGAGGACGCCGGGTACCCGGCCGCGGCCCTGCTCGGGTCCCGGACGGGCGTCTACCTGGGTCTCGACAGCGCCGACTACCACGAGCTGCTCACCCGCGACATGCGCAACATCGACCTCTACTACGGGACCGGCAACGTCTTCGCCGCGACCGCCGGCCGGCTCTCCTACTTCCTCGGCCTGCGCGGGCCCAGCCTCGCGGTCGACACCGCCTGTTCCGGGTCGCTGACCGCCGTCCACCTGGCGGTGCAGGGGCTGCTCGCCGGCGACTGCGACGTCGCCCTGGTGGGCGGCGTGAACGTGATCCTCACCCCGACGGTGTCCGCCGCGATGCGGGAGGCGCTCGCGCCGGACGGGCGCTGCAAGACCTTCGACGAGGCGGCCGACGGCTACGGCCGCGGCGAGGGCGCCGTGATGTTGATCCTCAAGCCGCTGCACGCGGCCGAGCGCGACGGCGACCACGTCCACGCTCTGCTGCGGGGCACCGCCGTCAACCAGGACGGCGACAGCGGCGGCTTCACCGTGCCCAGCGGCAGTGCGCAGACCGCCCTGATCCGCCAGGCCCTGGAGCGGGCCCGTTGGGCGCCGCAGGACGTGGACTACGTCGAGGCGCACGGGACCGGCACCCCGCTCGGTGACCCGATCGAGCTGCGGGCCCTGGCGCAGGCCCTGGGCGCCGGGCGGGCGGGCGACACGCCCCTGCTCGTCGGCTCGGTGAAGGCGAACGTCGGCCACCTGGAGGCCGCCGCCGGCGTCACCGGCCTGCTCAAGGTGATCCTGAGCATCCAGCGGGGGAGGATCCCGGCGCACCTGCTGGCCCGGCCCTCCAGCCGCGTCGACTGGCCCTCGCTGCCGCTCCGGGTCGTCACCGAGGGGCGGGACTGGCCGGACCGGCACCGCCCCCGCCGCGCCGGGGTCTCGTCCTTCGGGTTCAGCGGCAGCAACGCGCACGTCCTGGTCGAGCAGGCGCCGCCGGCGCCGGTCCCCGCCGGGCGCGTCGGGACCGCCGGCCCGGCCGTGACCACCCTGCCGCCGGTGCTGCCCTGGATCGTCTCCGGGCACGGCGCCGCGGGCCTGCGCGGGCAGGCGGAGCGGCTCGCCCGGTTCGTCGCCGACCACCCGGGACTCGACCCGGTCGACGCGGCCTGGTCGCTCGCCACCACCCGCACCCTGTTCGACCACCGCGCCGTGGTGCTGGCCCGGCCCGGCGACGCGGAGCCTGTCGCGGCCGGGCTCGGTGCGGTCGCGGCGGGTCGCGACGCGGCGGACGTCGTGCGGGGGCGCGCCCGGTCCGGCGCGACCGCCTTCCTGTTCCCGGGCCAGGGCAGCCAGCGAGCGGGGATGGGGCGGCAGTTGCGCGCCGCGTTCCCGGCGTTCGCCACCGGCCTCGACGCGGTCGTCGCCGCGCTGGACCCCCACCTCGAACGGCCCCTGTACGAGGTGATGCTCGCCGAGGAGGGCACGCCCGAGGCCGCGCTGATCCACCGGACCCAGTACACCCAGGCGGCCCTCTTCGCCGTCGGGACCGCCCTCGCCGGGCTGCTCGGCTCCCTGGGCGTGCAGCCGGACTACCTGATGGGCCATTCCATCGGCGAGCTCACCGCGGCGCACCTCGCCGGCGTGCTCAGCCTGCCGGACGCCGCCCGGCTGGTCGCCGCCCGCGGCCGGCTGATGGGGGCACTCCCCGACGGCGGCTCGATGGTCGCGGTCGGCGCGACCGAGGCCGAGGTGGCCGCGGCCGTCGCGGAGTCGGCCTGCCCGGGCACGGTCGACGTCGCGGCCGTGAACGGCCCCGCCTCCGTGGTGCTCTCCGGCGACGAGGACGCGGTGACGCAGGTCGCGGCCGTCCTCGCCGCGCGGGGACGGCGCACCAGGGCGCTGCGTGTCAGCCACGCGTTCCACTCGTCCTGGATGGACGCCATGCTGGCGGAGTTCCGGGCCGTGGCCGGCACGGTCACCTTCGAACGGCCGGTGCTGCCGGTGGTCTCCAACCTGACCGGGGACCTCGCGGACCCGGCCGACCTGTGCTCCCCGGACTACTGGGTGCGGCACGTCCGGCAGGCCGTCAGGTTCGGCGACGGCGTCGCGACCCTCGACCGGCTCGGCGTCGACACGTTCCTGGAGGTCGGGCCGAGCGGCGGGTTGACGGCGCTCGTCGACGGATCCCTGCCCGCCGGTCACGACGCCGCGGCGATCGCCCTGCTGCGCGCCGGCCGCCCGGAGGACGAGGCGTTGCTGCGGGGGCTGTCCACGGCCTTCACCGCCGGCACGGACGTCGACTGGAGCGCCGTGCTCCCGGCGGGCCGGCGGGTCGCCCTGCCGCCGTACGCCTTCCAGCGGCAGCGGTACTGGTTGCGGCACCGGCAGGGCCCCGCCGCTCCCGCCGGCTCCGCCGACGCCGCCTTCTGGCAGCTCGTCGACGACGGCGACCCGGCCGCCTTCGCCCGGGCCGTCGGCCTCGAGGAGGGCGACGGGCGTCCCGACCGCGGGGAACCGGACGGCGGGACGTCCCTGGACGGGCTGCTGCCCGCCCTGTCCGCCTGGCGCCGGCGGCGGCAGGAGCGCGGCGTCCTGGACGACTGGCGCTACCGGATCCTCTGGCGGGCCGCGGACATCGGGCGCGGCGCCGGCGGCGCGGAGCCGCCCGGCCGTGACGGCGTCTGGCTGCTCGTCGAGGGCACCGCCGGCGACGGGTGGACCGACCGGGTGGCGGGGGCGCTGAGGTCCGCCGGCACCGCCGTCCGGCGGATCACGCTCGACCCGACCCGCACCGACCGCGACGCCGCCGCGGCGCTCCTACGCGACGCCGCCGCGGCGGGACCCGTCCGCGCCGTCGTCTCGCTGCTGGCCCGGGACGAGCGGCCGTACCCCGAGCAGCCGTGGATCGCCGCCGGCGTCCTGGGCTCGCTGGTCCTGGCGCAGGCCCTCGGTGACGCCGGGGTCACCGCCCCGCTGTGGTGGCTGACGTCCGGCGCGGTCGCGGCAGGCGACGACGCCGCGCCGTCCCGGCCGGACCTGGCCCAGCTCTGGGGGCTCGGCCGGGTCGTCGGCCTGGAGCACCCGGACCGCTGGGGCGGGCTGGTCGACCTGCCCGAGGACCTCGACGAGCCGGCGCTCGACCGGCTGCTCGCCGTCCTGGGGCAGGGGACGGAGGACCAGGTGGCCGTCCGCGGCGGCGGCACCCTCGTCCGCCGGCTGGTCCGGGCTCGCTACCACGACACCCCCGCCACCCGGGTCTGGACGCCCCGCGACACGGTCCTCGTGCTCGGCGGGACGGGCGCGGTCGGCGGGCACCTCGCGCACTGGCTGGCCGGGAACGGCGCCCGCCACCTCGTCCTCGCGGGCCGCCGGGGCATCGAGGCACCCGGGGTCGCGGAGCTGCGCGACGAGCTGGTGGAACGCCATGGTGTGCGGGTCACGGTGGCGGCGTGCGACGCCGCCGACCGGGGCCGGCTCGCCGCGCTGCTGGCCGACCTGCGGTCGGGGGAGCTGCCGCTGCGCGCCGTCGTCCACGCCGTGGTCGTGCCGGACGTCGGGCCGATCGCGGACACGACGGTGGAGCGCTACCTGGGGTCGGTGCGGGCCAAGGCGCTGTCGGCCCGGCTGCTGGACGAGCTGCTCGGTGACGCGGACCTGGACGCGCTGGTGATGTTCTCCTCGATCGCCGGCACCTGGGGCAGCGGCACCGAGGGGTCCTACGCCGCGGCCAACGCCTATCTCGACGCCCTCGCCCAGGTGCGGCGTGCCGGGGGCCGACCGGCGACCGCCATCGCCTGGGGTATCTGGGACGCCTTCAACGACCGCTCGGGCGACACCACGATGCGGGAGATCCTCACCCGGCGCTCCCTGCAGCAGGGCCTGCCCCGGATGGAACCCCGGCTGGCCTTCGAGGCGCTGCGCGACGCGGTGGAGCACGACGAGACCGACCTGGTGGTGAGCGACGTCCGGTGGGACCGGTTCGCCGCCCTGTTCACCGCGGCCAGGCCGCGCCCGCTCCTCGACGAGATCCCCGAGGCGCCCCTCGCCACGGCGTCGGACCCCTCCCCCGCGGATGCCGAGGAGCCGGCGACGGGAGCGGCCCGGGAACTCGTCGCCCGGGTGCGGGCCGCGTCCCCGGCGGAGCGGGACCACCTGGCGCTGCGACTGGTGTCCGGGCACGTGGCCGCGATCCTGGGCCACGGTGGCGAGGAGGACCTGGACCTGGCCCGGCCCTTCCGGGAGCTGGGGGTGGACTCGCTGACCGCCGTCGAGCTGCGCAACCGGCTCGGCGCCGCGACCGGCCTCACCCTGCCGGCCTCCCTGGTGTTCGACCACCCCACCCCCGCCGCCCTGGCCAGGTTCCTGCTCGGCGAGGTCACCGGCACCTCCGAGGTGTCGCCGGTCGCCGTCCCGCGGGCCGGGCAGGACGTCGCCGACGACCCGGTCGCCGTGGTGGGCATGGCCTGCCGCTACCCGGGCGGCGTGACGTCGCCGGAGTCCCTGTGGGCGCTGCTCGTCGACGGCCGGGACGTGATCGGGTCCTTCCCCGACGACCGAGGCTGGGACCTGGAGCGGCTGTACGACCCCGACGTCGACGCGACCGGGACCAGCTACGTCCGGGAGGGCGGGTTCCTCGCCGACGCCGCCGGCTTCGACGCCGGCTTCTTCGGGATCGGCCCGCGGGAGGCCGCCGCGATGGACCCGCAGCAGCGCTTGGTGCTGGAGGCGTCCTGGGAGGCGCTGGAGTCCGCCGCGATCGACCCGGCGGTCCTGCGCGGGACGCCGGTCGGGGTGTTCCTCGGCGCGGGCAACTCCGGGTACGCGACCAACGACAACCAGATCCCGGCCGAGGCGGAGGGGTACGCCCTCACCGGGGGTGCGGGGAGCGTGATCTCGGGCCGGGTGTCGTACACGTTCGGGTTCGAGGGTCCGGCGGTGACGGTGGACACGGCGTGTTCGTCGTCGCTGGTGGCG
>Ga0302322_100001441_pt1 | contig 19411 bp, 18 predicted proteins | sample Fen_T0_2_FD_203757 | JGI IMG/M metagenome (GOLD analysis project Ga0302322, IMG submission 203757) | Peat permafrost microbial communities from Stordalen Mire near Abisko, Sweden - Fen_T0_2 | ecosystem: Environmental > Terrestrial > Soil > Wetlands > Permafrost | place: Sweden: Abisko... | reverse complement strand
ACGTCCACTTTGCCGCGCAAGGCGAGTGGCAACTGATCGGTGAATGCGATGGCCTGCGCGTCCCCGGCGCCCAGCGTCGCGGCCAGACGGTTCATGAAACCCGACTGGAAGTCACGTCTGCCGCCGACAGGCTGGCCGAGTTCGATGCTGTCCTGGGTCTCGAAGTGGCTGCGCGAGAGGTCGTCGGTACCGGCAAACGGAATGAAGCTGGCCTGGCCGGCGCGAACCAGCGGCAAGACGCTGACCTCCAGCGCCGGATGCAGGGCCCAGTCGGCGTTCAGAAGCGTCGCCGCCGGCTGCCCGGGCTTGGCGGCGGAACCCACCGGCACGGCGATGGTGGGTCTCATCTCGTTGTAGTAGCCGCTGCGCGCAGGCACCAGCAAATTCAGGGCGTCGTATCCACCACGCAGAAAGACCACCAGCAGTCGAGCCGGCGCGGCGGGCGCGGCCCACAGGCTCGTGCCGAAGGCGCCGAGCGCCGTCATTGCGCCCCAACCGAGGAGGTGTCGACGTTCCATGGCCAGGTGTCGTGGGTCAACGCGACATGAAGTCGCGCGAGGAGAGAAACAGCGCGTTCCACTCCTGCGGCGAGGCGGCGCCCTTCAGCGCCACGCGCGTGTCTTCGCGCAACACGGGGAGTACCGACGCGTAATAAGTGGCGCGGGCAAGCTGAGGAAAGCCCGGCTGTTCGCGAAGCGAGCTGCCTTCTTCGGGTTTGAACAGGCCTGCGCCGCTGCCACCCAAGGCGCGCGCCACCTCGAAGCGCACCGCGAGCTGTCCCGAACCGCTCCAGGCCTCGGCATTCATCGGGTAGCCGTCGGGCGTCTGGCGGTTGTACAAGCCTTCGGCCAGCCGGTTCAACCAAGCCTGCATCGGACCGGTGTTGAGGATGGGCTTGTCGTCGTAGGCGGCGCGCACCGCCGAAACGACGAAATGCATCGGGTCCTTGAACTTCATGCCCCTTGCGTCGATGAACTCCGGGGCCGCGGTCAGTACGTCCAGCGCGGCGGCGATTCGGCCCTTGTCGAAGGCTGCAGCCATGCGATCGACCAGCGGTCCCGGCGGGTCGTTGGCCAACAGGAAGACGGCGATCTTGCGGCAGACGAAGCGCGCAGTGGCAGGTTGGGCGACGAGCAGGTCCAGAACTTCGTCGAGCTCGGCCGCGCCGCGCCCGCGGATGGTGTGGCCCAGAACGATCTTGTCGCCGAAGTCGTGGCGCCCGGGGTTGAACTCATAGGCGCCGTCGCGCAGGTAAAGTGCAGCGAGTTCCTTCTTCATCGGGGGTCGCTGGCCGGCGTTGAAGTTCACGCCGTGGCCCGTGAGTACGCGCGCGACTTCCTGCACGTCGCGCTGCGTGTAGCCGCCGTCCACCCCCAGCGTGTGCAGCTCCAGCAGTTCTCGGGCGTAGTTTTCGTTGACGCGGCCGCTCGCGTTGTGCTCGTTGTCCAGGTAGCGAAGCATCGCCGGATGGCGGGCGACTGCACCCAGCATCTGGCGGAAGTCGCCCAGCGCATGGCTGCGAAGTGCTCGCTCTTCGTAGTCGCCCACCAGCACACGCACGTTGGCCTTGTACTGGTGCACATTGAAGTGGTTGAACCAGAACCAGCACATGTGCTCACGCAGTTGGTTGCGCGAGTAAACGTCGCGCAGCAGCTGGCGCGTGGCGGCTTCTCGGGCCAGGCGGCTCAGTTCGCGCTGATGGGCGTCTTGCGCCGCTTTGCGGGCGTCTTCGCCCACGGCGGTCTCAACCCCCTTGCGAAGGGCTTCGGTGTCGGCCAGTATTTCCGACAGTGGGCGACGTTGGATGCTGAGCGCGTCAATCTGAGCCTGCACCGCCGCAGGCATGGTTTCAGGCGCACCCGCGGCCAGTTGCTCGCGGCGATAGACCGCAACTCCAAGACGCGACGCGCGTTCGAGATCGGTGTCGTTGGCGCCCCACGTCAGGCGGTTCACGAATGTGTAGACGTTGGCGCCGGACGCCGATCTCTGAGACGGTCCGGGCGAGGGTGCCTGTGCCGGCACGGACGAATAAGTCGTCGCGCAAGCGCCCAGATCCAGCAGCGTGAGTGCCGCCAGGCCTTGCAACACCGCGCGGCGGTGGATCGGGGGCTCGTTGGCGTGTTGCATCGTCGTCGGGCCGGGTTCACCAGTCGATCAATGCAATCTAACGACCGCCGGCAGCAGCGCGTTGACCATGGCAACACTTCTTTTCAAGACGGCAGCCCATCTGCATGCGCCTGGCGCTGCCGGCGAGGGCGCCAAGTCCGGCACCAATGTCGCAAGTGGACCGACCGGCCTCTCGCTCGGCACCGGCTCAAAGCAGCGCCCGCAATAGGTTCGCAGCGCATGACTGCAGCTTTGAGCGACCTGTCTGGTGCCGGGATCGAAGGCAAAGCCCGGCCGAAGGCGTGCCGGTTCCAGGTTTTGCGGTATGGGTCAATCCACCGACGGAGAGGTCAATGTAGGGAGGGTTCCGTTCGTGGAAGCGAACTAGGATGCGCCAACTTGCCAGCTCGTGGCGGGCGCGCTGACGGGCTGCAGCAAGCTTGTGGCCGCATGGCGATCTGCAAAGGGCATTCACCAACATGATCTGCACTGGACGGCCCGTGCGCTGACTGGTGGCGGTTGTCGCATCTGGAGAGTCGCAATGAGCAATGTCGCTGGCAAGGCTTACGCAATGAACGTCTTGACGCCCATGAAGCCGCGCAAGACCTGGATCAACACCTTCATCTTCATCGCGGCGCGGGCGCTGCCCGAGAAGTTGGCTGGTCTGCTGGGCCTGTCGATCATTCACTTTGCGCGCTGGATCATGGTCCGCCGCGACCAGTGGCCCGATCTGGGGCAGGGCCGGGAGCAACTGGTCAACGACTACATGATCTTCTGCAGCAACTTCAACGGCACCTGGGACCAATACATCGACGCGTTTTCGGATGGATTGCCAAACGGCCTGGACATGTTCTGGTACTCGTCGACCAACTACCCGAAGTCCGTCCCCATCACGCCGTTCAAGGACTACATCCGGGCCAATCAGATCTACACCGACTACTACTACAACGCGACGCCGGGATCGGCGCAGCGCGACATCAAGTGCGCCCTGCGTGTCCGCAATGCCGTCGGGCAACTGGCGAGCCTGCATGCCACGACACCACCCGATAAGTTCGCCGTGCTTTGGCGCGAAGCGCTGGTCTCGGTGCAGAACGACCTCGGGTCGCCTGGATTCGCACCTGTCGCCAGCAATGACACGGCGCACGCCGACCGCAACCGCCAGCCGCTCGTCGATGCGCAGTGGGGCAAGGGGCGCTGACATGGCAAACATCGATGGCGGCCACTATTTCCTCACTACACTGATCCCGCTGAAGCTGGAGCCGGTGCGGCGCGAGGACGGCAGCTTCACCTCCCCGAGCCACGTCCTGCGCGAAGTGCTGGCCACGCTGCCGACCGCACAGCAAAGTCCGGCTTGTGTGGCGGCCGGCTTCGAGAGTCCATTCTCGCGCTGCACGCGAACTCACTTCGTGCGCGCCGTCGTCATTGATCAGCCGATGTACAACGGCCGCGATGGCGGCAATGCGCTCGTGCAGGGGCTGCGCAACGTCAACCTGCTGGCGCACGAACCCGTCGACAACCTCTCGCGCCCCTACCTGATGTTCTGTGCTGATCTGGACGCGCGTCCGGGAGAACCGGATGGTGGGCTGTCGAGCTGGGCCGCAGGGCTGTGGACCAGGATGGAAACTGAGTTGCGGGCCGTCTTTGCCTCATGCCTCGGATTCGACCAGGTCGCCGATGGCGCCACCTTTTCGGCCTGGCTCAAACGCTGCCAGATCGAAACGACGATGAGCTTCAACGACTACTATGTCCCGACGCCGGATCTTCACGGCTACACGCTGAAGGGCGTCACGGCCTGGTTCGGGATCGGCACCATCGGGATGTCGGTGCTTGCGGCCTGGGCGCTGTCGTCAATGGCCTGCAGCCTTTGGTGGCTGTTCGCCGCCATACCTGTGGCCGCGTTGATTGCCCTCGTCGGAGTGCTGTGGCTGCTGTGGCGGAAGGGCAGCAAGCCGTTCCCCACCGACGCGAACACGGACTTGCCATCGGTGTTGAAGTCCCTGCACGTGCAACAACGGTTCGCCTTGCTGGCCGCCGAACTGCAGGGCGCCGATCCTGCGGCGGTTCACGCCCGATTCGGCCAGTTTCTGGAGCAAGTGCGGCCCGAAGACACCGCCTCGCCGACTCAGCCACCGGGTGTGATCCGGTCCGACGGGGTCCGGCTTGTGACTCACAAGTCCATTGCCACAAGGCAGGTGGCAATATGACCTCGAAACTGGAGCTGGCTGACATTCAAGGCAACATCCTCACGGCCTATGGCCGCTTGGGGTTCCCGAAGGCGCGCTATCTGTTGTTTCATGTCGGCGACGCCCAGGCAGGCCGATCCTTCGTCGGCGCATTGCATTGCCGCGTGACCACGGCGCTTCGATGGCCGTCGTCTCGACCTGGCGCAGTCGTTGGCAGCAACCTGCTGACTCGACCGGCAGTCACGGTCAATCTGGCGTTTACGTTTCGCGGCCTGCTGGCGCTGGGGCTGCCGGTCCGCACGCTGCGCGGCATGCCTGACGATTTCATCGACGGCATGTTGGCGCGTGCTTCGATCCTGGGCGACGACGTGCTGGACAACACGCCGGAGTATTGGGATCCGGTCTGGCAGCCGGACAAGCCATCAGTGCACGTCCTGGTGACGCTCAATGCACAGGCCGACTCCAATGGCGATCCGGTCCCGCAACTGGCAGCCATGACCGAAGAGATTCTCGGAATTGCTGCGGGGTTGAACACAGCAACGCCAGGAGCGCTCGTGCTGCTGGAAGGGCATCGCGGCCCGTCAAGTCGGTGGCAGGAACTGTCGGCGTTGATGAAGGACGGGCAGCCGACTCCTTTTGAGCACTTCGGTTTCATGGACGCGATCGGTGACCCGATCTTCGCCGGACAGTATCCGGCGGGTGAAGAACAGGGTCGAGCCGTCGGCCAGGGCGCAGTCGATGGGCTTGGAAACTGGCGGCCGCTCGCCACAGGCGAGTTCGTGCTCGGCTGGGCGGACGAGGCGCAGGAAGTCGCGGGTGCGGCCATGCCCCCGGACTTCAGCCGCAATGGGAGCTTCTTCAGCTATCGAAAGTTGCACCAGCATATCGAGCCCTTCGCGAAATGGGTCGACGACACGTCGCGGCAGCTTGCCGCAGTCTGGGGCTTCAGTAGCCTGGATGACGCGCGTCAGACGCTGATGGCCAAGATGGCGGGCCGGTGGGTCGACGGTGTGCCGCTGATCGCCGCCCCGGACGTCACGGCCTGGAAGCAGTTCAATGAGCGCTTCGCCCGGGGCTCATCGCAGCGTGATCGGGCTCTGGTCGAGTTCCGCTATGAAAGCGATCCACAAGGCACGCGTTGCCCGATGACCTCGCATATTCGGCGAATGAACACGCGAGATGCCCTTGATCCACGTGCAGCCGCCGAGCCCAACGAGCGAATGGGCAGCGCTCTCAACAACCGCCGACGCATCTTGCGGCGCGGATTGCCCTATGGTTCGCGCGACGCGCAGGATGGCGAGCACGGGATCGTCATGCTCTGCCACTGCGCCTCGCTCAGTCGGCAGTTCGAATTCGTGCAGCAACAGTGGCTGAATTTCGGGCTCGACTTCAACGCTGGGAACGACAGTTGCCCGCTGGTGGGCAATCACCCGGAAGGAGCACGCTTCGTCATCGCGACCGATCCGAGCAGCGGGCATGCCCCGTTCGTCGCAAACAACCTTCCGCAATTCGTGTCAACGCGCGGGGGAGACTACTTCTTTGCGCCAAGCATGACAGCTCTGCGGATGGTTGGCATGGGGTTGATCGACCCGACGTGATGCCGGTTTGAGCGGCAGCTATCTGTCAGCGTGATTGGCGGACCAAGTGCCCGCTTTGGGTCGGAGGGTCGCCGCCCAGGGCACTGATCGGCTGCCTCGAAGACAGACTTCGCATCGTCGCCACCCCTCCTCGCCGGTGGTTGTTCGGCTCGACGAGCATGTGCTTAGGCAGAGCACGGCCGAGTTGGCACGACCTCAAAGCCCTGGATGCTCTTGCAGTCTTCTTGCAAGTGGTACATACGGCGAGCGCCGTTGAGACGCAGGAGATTCCCTATGAAACTATCCTTCTCGCCGTATCTCGCCCTCGCCCTCGGCTGCGCCATCTCCGTGGCCGCGCAGCCGAGCGCTGCTGCAGTGCAGGTGTCAGTGACCAACCTTGTGACCGACGACCAGAGCGCCCACGCAGCGCAAATCACCGATCCCGGGCTGGTCAACGGCTGGGGAATCTCATTCTCGCCAACCAGTCCGTTCTGGGTGTCCTCGAACGGTGCAGGTACATCGACCGTATACCGCGTCAATCCGCTGACGCAGGCCACGACCAAGGTTGGGCTCACCGTGTCTATCCCTGGCGCAGGCAACCCCACCGGGCAGGTGTTCGCCGGTGTGCCCGGTCAATTCAACGGCAATTCGTTCCTGTTCGTCAGCGAGGACGGCACGGTCTCCGGGTGGCGCGGTGCCCTTGGTACGAACGCTGAGACGCTTGCCAGCACCTCCGCAATCTACAAGGGCGCGGCCTTTGGCAGCATCGCTGGCAACAGCTACTTGTACGCGGCCGATTTCCATGGCGGCGCGGTTAGCGTCTTCAAAGGCAGCGCCGCGGCGCCGGCATTGACGGGCTCGTTCGTCGACCCATCGTTACCCGCCGGCTTTGCACCGTTCAACGTACAGGCCCTCGAAGGCTCGCTGTACGTCAGCTATGCCGAGCAAACTCCGGGTAGCGGCGACGAGACAGCCGGCCCGGGGTTGGGCTATGTTGACCGGTACGACATGCAAGGCAATTTGCAGGCGAGGGTCGCCAGTGGCGGCCCGCTCAACGCGCCCTGGGGCATGGCCATCGCTCCCGATTCGTTCGGCGCCTGGGCCGGTGCACTGCTCGTGGGCAATTTCGGCGACGGACGCATCAGCGCGTTCGACGTCACCACGCATGCATTTCTCGGCCAGGTGAATGGGGCAGACGGGATGCCGCTTTCCATCGATGGCCTCTGGGGCCTGAGTGTCGGCAACGGCGCTGGGGCAGGCAGCATCCACGCGCTGTACTTCTCCGCCGGCCCCGACGATGAGTCGCACGGCCTGTTCGGCGTGATGCAAGCCGTTCCTGAACCTCAGAGCGCAGCGCTGCTTGCAGCGGGCCTCGTGCTGCTTGCATGGCGCGTTGGCGGGCGTAACACCCTGTCGAAACTGAACTGGTCCAGACTTCGCGCAGGGATGCCGACTTGAGAACCTGACGGAACGTCCACGCCCGGTGCGCGCTTGTTGGAGCGGCACTGGGCCCACGCGTGGGCCGGAACGTCGTCACGGCTGAGCTTGAAGTCCAGTGGCGCCTGCTCGACGTTGGTCGCGAGGGCCAACCTGCTGACTCGGGGATGGAACGTTCTCGACGCTGCGAAATCCGCGAAGGGTTGATTGCCGGACATCGCGCCTGCACTGCCTGCCCACGGGAAGCATCAGGGCATCTCAACTCTCTGTCCTTGCGCCATGGGTGTTGACGACAGCGACCAATCCAACCCGAACCTGCGCGCTCAATCCCATTCGTCGCTGCCGGCCGTTGCGGCAATGCTCGTGCCCGGCGATGGGAAACGGCTGGCCTTGGCCTTTGCGCCATGCATCCCATCCATCGCTTTGCCGGCGGCAGGCATCAGCCTGGAATCTGCGACGGAATTGGCCCAACACTTAGACACACATTTCGCAGACCGGCTGGGAATGGAAATCTCGGCTGGCCAGTCTTCATTCGCAGGCTCCGATGATCAGCCCGATGACGGCAGGTCTGGCGACTCGCCTGGCCGGCTCTGCGTCCGGCCCTTCTCATTGACGCTGGCGTGAAAGGATCAAAACATGTTCCGAACGACGAACTCTCGTTGCCTTGGGCTCCTGTTGGCGCTTGGCGCTCCGTTGGCCAGCCATGCGGCCGTCGTGATCAGCGGCACGCTCACCGCCCAGGCGGGCAACAACGGCAATCCGGCGGTGCAGGAGACCGTGACAGCGGCAGCCAGTGGCACCTACAGCGTGGGGCCTCTGTCCGGTCCGCAGTTCGGCAACAACAGCACCCAGGGTGCACTGGTCATCGCCAGCCAGCCCTCGCCGAACATCAGCGCGTCTGCCACGGGTTCTGACACGGGCGTCTACGCGCCCAACGGCGGCACCACCTTCATCCAGGCCAGCTTCACTTTCGACTTCAGCGTCGTGGGCCCCACGTCGGGCATCGGCGTGCCTCTTCTCTTCGGCGGCAGCACCGACGGCCTGATCGCGAACACCGGTGACCCGAATCGCTGGAACAGCGCGGTGGGTACGCGGCTCGAGATCACCTCGGTGGGAGGCGTCTACAACTTCACTACGGTGGGTCCGCAGAGCGGCACGTCAGCCGATATCTACTCCGGCAGCGTCCAGGACGTACGAGCCGCGTGGGGCCAGATGGCCTCGGGCCCTGTCAGCTACAGCTCGTACTCGTCGTCGTTCCAGTTTGGCGCCACCGTGCTGACCGGCCAGTTCGCGCCGGGCACCCAGGTGCTGAAGCTGGCAACGATCATCCAGGGCGGTACCCGCGGCGTCACCACGCCGTCCGGCCTGCCTTCGAGCGGCACCGCGAACTCCTTTCTGGATGCCTATCTCCAGATCGATCCGGCCTGGGCTGCTGCGCACCCGGGGTACGCGCTCGTGATGGACCCCAGCATCGGTGTCAGCCCGGTGCCGGCGCCCGGCAGTGCCGGGATGATGATCGCAGGCCTGGCGCTGCTGGTCAGCGTGCGGCGGTCACGGTCCTTTGGCCCGGCCGGCTAGGGCGCCGGCGCGGCGGCTGCGCTCAGTCTGCGCCGGGGGCGACTTGGCCCCTCGCAAGCCCTTGCACGAATGCTTCGAGATCGGCGGCATTGAGGTCCGAGATCGCCCACCAGTTCATCTGCGCTCCCTGCGCGGCGGCGACGTTGAAGCCACGCACGGCATGCACGTCGGCCGACGCCATGGGCCCGTTCAGTGGTCGCACGACGACGTCGATCACGTGGTTGCGGTGGCGGTAGACCAGGGTCGCCGTCGGGAGTCCATCGAACCGTTCGATGCGTGCGCCCGCGAGCGGGAAGCCGGATGATGCCCAGTCAGCCACTGGGATGGTGTAGTCCAGGCGTGCGGACAGCCAGGGCTTGACCTGGTGGCGGTCCGACGACGCAACCTCGACCAGGTGGTTGCCCAGGGTGGCGCGGGTGTGAAGGCCCACCAGGCGCTCGGATACGTCACCGTCCACGCCACCTGGAGGCCAAGCCACGAAGGCCGCACACAGCAGTCCGGTGGCCAGCCCGCCGGCCAGGGTGCCGGCGCCGAACCAGCGCCAGCGCCCGCCTTGCGCGGCCCACTGGGCGGGTGGCTTGCGGCGACTGGCATCGAATTCGGCCTCAAGCCGCGCGCGCAGGGCCGCCGGTGCCGGATAGCGCGGCAACTCACCACGCAGTCGCCGTTGAAGGTCGAGTAAAGCGGTGTACCGCGGGGCGCATTGCGCGCAGCCGGCCAGGTGCCTGGCCAGCGCGTGCGTACGCAGGCCGTCGAGTTCGCCGTCGGCATGGGCACCGAGCAGGGCGGCGGATTCGTCGCAGTTCATACGCAGGGGCCCTCGCCGGACTGAGCGGATGGACGCAGCCCTTCGGCCTGCTGAAGCAAGCGCCGTGCGCGCGACAGCCGCGACATGACAGTGCCGATCGGCACGTCGGCGATGCGTGCGATTTCCTTGTAGGACAGGTCTTCCAGTTCACGCAGCACGATCACCTCGCGAAAAGACAGGGGCAGCGCCGCCACGGCCTGGGCCAGTGCCCTCAGTTCGGTCTTGCGGGACAGCGCCTGCTCGGGGTTGTCGGCCGTGTCTGGCAGTGCGTCGATGGCCGCCTCGTCGTCGCGCACCAGCAGCGCCGGCCGGTTGCGGGCCAGCCAGTCGTAAAACGCTCGCCGCACGATAGTCAGGAACCAGGCGCGACCGTCGTCGCCGTGCAGCGAGCCGATGTACTTCATCGCGCGCAGGCAGGCGTCCTGCACCACGTCCTCGGCATCCCGGGGGTCGTGCACCAGCCAACGCGCCAGGTTGTAGCCGGCGTCGAGGTGGACGAGGACCCGTCGTTCGAAATCGGCGTGGTGCGGCAAGCGGGTTCTTCCTGGGGTACGTCTGTCAGACCGCCGGCGCGGGCATTTCATTCCCTACGGAATAGGGGCGTGCGCCGAAGGGTAGGAGCAATCATGCCTCGGGCCCCCGTCCGCGGGTTTGCGGGTGCACACCCCAAGGAGATCATCGATGAAACATCGTGGACCTGGGCCGGCTGGGCGCCGGCTGCTCGTGGCGCTGTGGCTGCCGCTGGCGGCCGCCGCCGCGCCGGCCGACCCGAAGGGCTATGTCGGCAACTTCAAGGACAACACCGTGAGCGTGGTCGACACCGGTCGCGCGGCGGTGGTCGGCGTCATTCCGGTAGCCGCCGGACCGCATGGCATGTCGCTCAGCCCGGATGGCCGCACCCTGTACGTCAGCGGGGACAGTTCGTCCCAGGTCAGCGTGATCGACACCTCGACCGACAAGGTGGAGCGCACGCTCGACGTTGGCCGCTCGCCGCACGGGCTGAACCTGTCGCGCGACGGCAGGCGGCTGTTCGTGGCGGTCTACGGCGAGGACCGGGTGGCCGTGTTCGACACTGCCGGTGGCCAGCAGGTCGCCAGCGTTCCGGTGGCCAAGCCGCACACGATCGCGCTGCTGCCCGGCGGCGACCGCGCCTACGTTACCTCCCAGGCGCCGGGTCACTTCTCGCTGGCCGTGATCGACCTGAACACGATGGCGGTTCTGCGCGAGTTGCCGCTGGACAAGCCGCCGCGCGACATCGAGGCGGCCTTCGACGGCCGCGCGGTCTACTTCACGCTCGCAGGCGAGAACGCCGTGCAGGTGCTCGACCCGCGCAGCGATCAGGTCGTCGCCCGCGTGCCCACCGGAGCTTCGCCCCACATCGCCAACCTCTTCCGCGGCGCAGCCGCAGCAACGGTGGTAGTGCAGGGACCGGGCGAACTGATGCTTTTCGATCCGACCAGCCACGCGGTGCTGCGATCGATCCCCGTTGGCCGCCAGCCGCACTGGGTTGCGGCCAGCAGCGACGGCGGCACGATGTATGTCACCAACGAAGGGTCGAATGACCTGACGATCGTCGACTTGGCCACGAACTCGACGCGCAGCGTGCCCGTGGGCAACGCACCACGCAAGATCGTGGTCCAGCCGGCGGCGGCGACGACCGGCGGCGCTGGCGGCGCACGCGTTTCGATCGCCAACTTCACCTTCGCGCCGCAGCAGATCGTGATCGAGGCCGGCCAATCGGTGACCTGGACTAACGACGACGGCGCGCCACATGGACTCAGCTATGCCGACGGCGGCAAGGGTGCCAACCTGCTGCTGCCGGGCGCGAGTTTCAGCCGGCGTTTCGACACCGCAGGCAGCTTCGACTACGTCTGCTCCGTCCATCCTTACATGACGGCCAGGGTCGTCGTGCGGCCACACTGACCCCGCGTTCGGCATCCGCGCTGGATGCCCGCCCATCTCGCCATTGGTACACACGCCGGCGGTGCACCGGCCCGTCTCGGCTTGGGTGTCGGCCGATGCGCGTTTGCGCCGCGCGCGTCAGTGTTGAAGCAGGCGAACCAGCGCCACAGCAGCCATCGTCGCGACCATCAATAGCGCCGAGACCAGCGCCACGCGTGCCGCGTTGGGCCACCGACGCCGGAAGAGACTGCGGCCATCAGGCCAGAACAGGCCGGTTCGTTCCATGCACGCATCGTAGGGGGTACCACCCAACTCGGCACCCCCTTGTTCGCGGGATCGGAGTTGCTGCTGTGATGCCGCGTGAACGACTTCAAGGATCCGTCGTTCCTGAAGGCTAGGGGGGATGTCTCCCCCTGGCGGTGGATGGCGCCACCACCGGCCAGCACCGATCATCGCTTCACGGCGGCTACGTTGGCTGCCGAGGAGATAGCGATGAACCTGCAGCACTCACAGCGCAATGCGACATTCGACGGAATTGTCGGCACGCTTGCCATGGCCGTGATCTCGGTACTGTGCATCACGTTCGGCGGTTGCACGTCGCACGCCACGACCGCCTTGGGACCGCCGGTGTTGCACGCCAGGGCCACGCTCCCGGCGCAGTCGCGTCTGGCGCCGCCAGAGGCCGGCGACGAGACGCCGATCACGCCGATGGAAACGGCGGGGGCATCGCCCATGAACTGAATTCACCGATCGGGCTATTGGCAAAGTTGATCGTCAGCGACCGAAACTGCCGGTGTCTGGGGCTGGAAAGGGTCAAGCCTGCCGCCCGAGGGTTTATCGGACACTGTAGCGGCGAGGGCTTGGGCAAGGCGGATCAATGGCGGCTCTGGTCCGGTCTTCTGAACTCAGCCGGTTCCTCCGCGAAGAAGACAGGTCATGAATGTGCGTAGTCTTCGGTTGATCTTGTGGTCTGGACTGCTGGTGGCGAGCGTCGGTCGCATTGAGTCGCTGTTCGCGCAGACGCTGCCGAAGGTTCCACCGGCCCACGTGGTGCTTGTCATCATGGAGAACCACGCTCCAAGCCAGATCATCGGCTCGGTCGAGGCCCCGTATATCAATGGATTGGCCAGTCAGGGAGCGTATTTCGCGCAGTCCTTTGCAGTGGCTCATCCGAGCCAGCCGAACTACCTGGCCTTGTTCTCAGGTTCGACGCACCGGGTCACGGACGACCGATGCCCGCTGACGTACCGGACTCAGAATCTGGCGCAGCAACTCATCGCCGGGCACAAGAGCTTCGCAGGCTATTCGGAAGACTTGCCGTCGACGGGTTTCACCGGCTGCACCTCGGCCGGCGGGTACGCGCGAAAGCACGCGCCGTGGGTGAACTTCCCCAAGCTGCCTGCAACCGTCAACCAGCCCTTCGCTGCGTTCCCTAGTGCCGACTTCAATCATCTGCCTACCGTCGCCTTCGTCGTACCCAGTCTTGCTGACGACATGCACGACGGAACGGTCGGCGCCGGAGACGCCTGGTTGAAGGCCAATATCGACGACTACGTGCAGTGGGCGATGAGCAACAACTCGCTCCTCATCGTGACGTGGGATGAGGACGACGGGAAGGCAGGCAACCAAATCGCGACCATCTTTGTCGGACCGATGGTCAAGTCCGGCACCTATGCCCGGCGGATCACCCACTTCGACGTACTCAGGACGATCGAGGCCTTGGCCGGTCTGGCGCCGATTGGCGAGGCGCGAGCGGCGTCCACGATCTTGGACATCTGGTGAACTCAAACGGCGGGTTTTGACCGCTTTCATCCCCGTCCACGGAGCGATCGACGATTCGAAGGTCGGGTTTCGGACGGTCAATCTAGTCATTTCGCCGACTGGTTTGGGTCGACGGCTGGCGCACGAAGTCTGAATTGGCCTGCCCGGTACCGGACATCGGCGACGGTGCTAAACCCGGGAATCGCTGGAGTCACCGCGCGCCGCAAGCACCAGCCAGCAGTGCTGCCACCCCCTCAAGCCCTTTCGCGCCTACTCGACGAATAGGTCGGCCGTCTGCGGACGGTCGCCAATTACTCGGAGCAAGTCCGCCACATCTGACGTCGAAGGTTCGAGTCGCCGACGCGCGACAAACTGCCTGAGATTCATCTTGACCGGCAACTGCGGGCCGTCCGAAGATGGCCAGCTGACAAGCCCGTTCGGATTGTCAGTGGACTTGAAGTGAAGTCATCTTCGCGGCCAGGCGTGTCACGCGAGCTGGCAGAAGTCGGCTCTCAGCAGGGTTGTGCCCCTGATGCAAGTGCCGGCATGGTCGAGGTAAAGCACGAGCGCGCCGCCGCTGGCGGGCCGCAGAACCTGGATGCCAGCTGCCGGCGGCGAGCCCGCAGCGTCGAACAGCAACGAAAACTGCGATGTCCCCGGGTCGCCCGCGTACTCGTCCACTCGATGCAGCACCAGATGTGACGGCTGCTGGGCGCCGAACACCTCGAAGCGCTCGCCCACTCGGCCCCGCCAATGGTCAAGATCGCCACCGGCCGCAGTACGGGTCTGGTACTTCGACCGACCCGTCAGCCCGGCCGCCCAACCGGAGCCAGCCACCATTGCACCACCGCTGGCCAGCACGAACTCACGCTTGTTCATTGCAAGTCTCCATGACTTCAGTTGTGACGGGACGCCAATGCATGAACTGGTGCACCCCGTCGGGCTGGCCGTCCGGCTGAAAGCCAAGTCGGTCGTAGAGGTGTCGCGCCGTGTTGCCGACTTCGACGTAGATCGTCAGCGTTCGGCTCGTCGCTTTGGCCTCATCCATCAGATGCTGAAGTACGCGCCTGCCCAAGCCCTGGCTGCGCCACTCCGGCAATATCGAGATGTCCAGCACATGCACCGCGTCGGCACGTCGATCCAGCCAGAGCCGACCCACGTCCAGAGCTACACCGTCTTGCCGGACGGTGACCACCGCATGTTCGGCGTCGGGCCAATGGGCCCCGTAGTGCCTGGCCTGAGCGCTGTACTGCATCCGGATGAAAGCATCCCGGGTGACCTCGTCCCACTTGGTGACCGCCAGCTCGTCGGCCCGCGTGCCGGCGTAGACGCGCATCAGGAAGGGCTCGTCTTCAGCGCCAACCGGTCGTAGGGCCCAGTCCATCGCAAGCTTCACGGACGGGGCGGGAAGATGCCTTGCAGCGCGATGCAGAAGTTCAGCGCCAGCGCCGGTGGCCGGTTCTCGTGCGCTTTCGATCCGCCCACCACAGCGAGCGCGCCCGCGGCCATGGGTGTGGGGGCTGCTGCTGCGTGGTAGGCCATGGCGCCGTTGCCGGTAGGCGCCAGCGCAGCACCAGTCGGGTTGCCTGTCGTGGGTGCCAGCGCGGCCATCAATCCATGGCCATGGTTTGGCATCTGCGATTCCAGCAGCGTCACCGTGGAGCTGCCTCCGGTCTCGCCAACCTGGCGCGGCGTCAGCCCTGCACCATTGCCGACGCCGACAGCAAAGCTGTCGCGCAGGTTTGGCAGCGCGAAGTTGCTGGTGCCGTTGCCGCCGTAATAGGTGCCCAACAGCGAGAACAGTGCCGTGTTCTGGCTGATCGGCATCAACTGGCCATCGCAGGTGGCCCAGCCGGTGGGTGCGAAGTTGCAGCCGAAGAGACGAACTTCGCCGACGAACTGGTCAGACATTCGACGCTCCTCAGGCTTGCGACGGGAAGATACCAAACAGCGCGATGATGTAGTTCATGGCAGTGAACGGTGCCATGTTGTCGTGCGGTTGCGCGCCCCCCGTCGAAGCGATGGCCCCGGTGGCCATTGGAGTGGTGGGCGGGCTGCTGCCGTACACGTTGACCGTGGAGGCCGCCATCACGTTTCCCGACGGCCCGGCGGCGGCCTGGGCCGCTGCCGACGACGCCACCAGCGTGTGCGTGTGCCCTGGCATTTGGGCATTGGTCAGTGCTACCTGTTCGCTGCCGCCACGCTGGCCGATGACGCGATTGCTCAGGCCGGGGGCAGCGCCCTGGTGCACCGGCACGCGGCCGCTGAGGTCTGGCAGCGCGAAGGTCTGTACGCCGTCGCCGCCATAGGTGGTGCCAATCAGCTGGAAGATCGTGGTGTTTTCAGCGATGGCTACGACCTGGCCCTGGCACAGCGCCCATCCGATGGGGGCGAAGTTGCCTGCGAAGAGCCGGATCTCGCCGACGAATGGTTCTGCCATGGGGGTCTCCTTGCTGAAGGGATCAGCTGCGCGACGGGAAGATGCCGACCATCGCGATCGCAAAGTTCAGCGTGAGAAAGGGTTGCATGTTGTCGTGCGCTTGGTTGCCACCGCTGCCGCTCACACTGGCGGGATTCATTGGCGCCGCAGAGGTCCCGCTCGGCGCCGCATACATCACCAGGCCGCTGCGCGGCCGCGCCGCCGGCAGCGCATTGGCCGGCAGGTTGGCGTTTGCCAGATCGGCGTCGGCCCGCAACGCGTGCGTGTGCTGGGGCAGTTGGTTGACCGTCAGCGTCACCGACTCGGCACCGACTCGCTGACCTTGAAGGCCGGGCTCGCTGCGGTGCATCGGCGTGCGACCGCGCAGGTCGGGCAGCGCGAATGTGACGTGGCCGTCGCCGCCGTACTGCGTGCCCAGTAGCGCGAACAGTGCCTGGTTCTGGTTGATCGGTAGCAACTGCCCGTCGCACAAGGCCCAGCCCTTCGGCGCGAATCCGAAGGCGAGCAGGCTGATCTGCGAGAGATAGGGGGTAGCCATCGCGAAACCTCCAGGACCGGGCAAGTGAGGACTGGCGGCATCGCCGATCAGCTGAAAACCGCCTGGTAGCGCACACCGGCCGCATCGGCGGCCACCGGCACCAAGAAGATGTCGAGCGCCGGCAACCGTTCGTGGACCAGCCCGTATATACGCTGCGGCAAAAGCGGCTCGGGCGGGCCGATGAAGATGAGAGAGAACGGCTGTCGGCCGTTGAACGGCGGCTGCGGCAAAGCCTGCGCATCAAACAATTGCGCAGTCAACGATTCGCCGGGGGCAATCGACACGGCGAAGCGCTGGCCGCGCAGCGGCGCGAAGTCGTCCAGGCCCGGCAAATCCATTGTCAATCCGCCCGGCGCCGGATCACGAAACGCAGCGTGGTCAGCCCCAGCAGAGCCAACACCCAGCCAGCAGGCTCGGGCACAGGTTGCAGGACCAGATCGATGCGGAAATCGCCGAAGGCGTTGCCGCTGCCGGTGCCTGGATCGATGAACTTCAGGTCGTCGAGGAAGAAGCCCACCGAGCCAGGACCCGCAAGAACGCCCCCGGTGCCGCTGAGCACGCCCGCCAACGGCTGGATATTGGCGCCGACGATTGTTTCACCCGCCACCGCCAGGTTATCGAACATGTAACGCGCATGCTCCGCACCGAGGCCCAGGTAGCCCGTCATCAGGTCACCGCTGGCCAGAGCCGCCCCAGCAGCGACGTGCAGCAGGATCGAATTGCCCGAGAACAGGATTGACTCGCCCGGGAGCATGAAGCCACCAATGTTGCTGCCATCGCCAACGCTGATGCCGCCGCTGCCGACAATGTCAACCAGCGGGCCCGCAAATGGCGTGATGGTCACACCGTCAGACGTGACACCGCCTGGCGAGAAGAGGCTCACCGTGACCGGCATGACCAGGTTGGCCTGTGCGGGGCCTGCCATCACGCTGGCCAGCGCGATGGCCCCGGCCACCGCAAACCGCACCGCGACCGGGAGTTTGACGTCCATGTCGACTCCTTGTTGCGACCTGACAGACGCGATCAAAGCACAAGCGTCGACCGAAGTCACCCCCCCAGAATCAAAGTACCGGAGAAGCCCGACAACCTGAATGCCGAATGGCACACCGCCCGCGCGAAAGAGGGTCCTTAGGCCTGACCACGCTCCTGTTCACTAGCGGAGGTGCAGGTATTCGGCATGTGCACAGTCGTACGCTGGGTGAACGTCGGCAATGCGCCGATCCATCCGGCTAAGCGAGTGTCGCAGAAGGGTCGAGGGCCGGCGTACACGGCCGAATTGGCCTGCCACCTACCGTACATCGGCAACTGTGGCCCCTCGACGTCAAAGACGCGTTAGCGGAACGAGCCGAGCAGACCTGGATCCGTTACCGCCCAGGCAGGTGTTCGGACAAACCGGGTCGCCTCTCCTCATCCAAAGCGGTGCCTGGCCGAGAACATCTGCGGCGCCGCTGCCTGGTGGGCGAACAACTCGGGATTGCGACGTATTCTCGCCCACGACGAACGGGTCACGGCGTAGTTCGCGCCTTCACCCCCCCAATTCGGGGATGGCTGCCCCTGCGGTGACGATCAACACTGCAATGGATTGCCGGGTAGGTGCCGAAAGGCGTCGCTGTCCGCTCGGTTCGCGCCCGCCGAAGCCCGGGCAAACGATCGGACTACCGGAGAACGACATGAGAGCGCCCCGAGACTTGCGCCTGACCACCATGGCTGCGGCCATTCGTGACGGACTTGATTTCGTCTCCGGTGAAGCCCCCCGATGCGAAATCCGCACGCGCCCGATGGCACGTGTGATGGCCGTGTCGGTGCTTTCGCTTTTCTTTGCCGCCGGTTCCGCCTACGCCGACTGTGGCAGCTTGATCGGCACCTCGAGCACTTGGAGCAAGTCGGCGAATGGCTTGTGGGGCGAGGCATTGAGCTGGAGTAGCGGCATACCGAGCAGCGGCGCGACCAACGCCTGCGTACTGGACGGCAGTTCGACCGTTACCCTCGACGGCGGCTATTCGATCGCCAGCCTGCAGCTCAACAGCGGCAATGCGCTCAACATCGGCCCGAACACTTTCCTCGGCATCTATGGCCCGTACGCGATCAACGGCGGCCAGATCGCGGTCATTGCAGGCAGTGGCTATAACGCCGTTGTCGGCATCGGCAACAACGTTGCGCTGAGCGGCGGAGGCACGGTGACGCTGGGCACCAGCGGCAGCGGCGCGGCCGTCGTCCAGCAACAGTCCGGCGGACTGACCCTGACCAACCTCGACAACCTCATCCAGGGCGCGGGCTATTTCGGTAACAACGGTCTGAGTTTCGTCAACGGCGCCACGGTCAACGCCAACGTGTCGGGGCAGGCGCTGTACCTGAATGGCGGCGGCGGCGTGACCAATACAGGTCTGCTGGAAGCCACCGGCAGCGGTGTTTTGGTGATCCAGAACAACGTCGTCAACACCGGCGCCCACATCACAGCCGACGGGGGCGCAGTCACGATCAGCAACAGCATCGGCGGGGGCACGCTGACGACGAAGAACGGCGGGACCATGGGAACCGCCGGGGTGGCTACGCTGGACAACGTGACGCTGGCGGCCGGCAGCACCTATGGCACCGGACCAAATACCGCCACTCTTCTCTCCACCGGGCTGGTCAACCACGGCACCTTCACGGTCACCGGTGGCGGCGGCTACAACTCCATCCTTGGCCTCAATAACAACGTCGTGCTCAATGGCGGCGGCACGCTGACGCTGGCCAGCGGTAGCGGCGCGGCGATCATCCAGCAACAGGCCGGCGGCCTGACCCTGACCAACGTCGACAACCTCATCCAGGGCGCAGGCTATATCGGCAACAACGGTCTGAGTTTCGTCAACGGCGCCACGGTCAACGCCAACGTATCAGGGCAGGCGCTCTACTTGAATGGTGGCGGTGGCATGGCCAATACCGGTCTGCTGGAAGCGACCGGCGGCGGCGTCTTGGTGATCCAGAACAACGTCGTCAACACCGGCGCCCACATCACAGCCGACGGGGGCGCAGTCACGATCAGCAACAGCATCGGCGGGGGCACGCTGACGACGAAGAACGGCGGGACCATGGGAACCG
>Ga0302322_100001438_pt1 | contig 19441 bp, 13 predicted proteins | sample Fen_T0_2_FD_203757 | JGI IMG/M metagenome (GOLD analysis project Ga0302322, IMG submission 203757) | Peat permafrost microbial communities from Stordalen Mire near Abisko, Sweden - Fen_T0_2 | ecosystem: Environmental > Terrestrial > Soil > Wetlands > Permafrost | place: Sweden: Abisko... | reverse complement strand
GGCAGCGTGCCGCATCCGTATTCGTGGCTCGCGAAGATGCTGACGGCGTTCCAGGCGGCCGTGTCGGCCTTGATGGCGTTGAAGTAGCTGGTAAATCCGCAGGCATTCATGGTCTCGGGCGCCATGAGCTTCACGTTGATGGCGGCCAACGCAGGACCGAGGACATCGATCCATGTGGCCAATTGCGCAGCCGAGTAGGAGGTCGTGCTGTTGATACCGCAGCTGTCCGGCTCGTTCTCGGCGGACACAGCGTAGATCGGCACCCCCTGGGTCTTTGCGTTGTTCACCCAAGTCACGAGAGCGCTGGCCAAGCCTTGTGCGTCGCTGAGCACGGGCATGCTGCCGGTGCAGCCGTTGGGATTGCTTTGGGTGGTGGTGAAGCTGCCGCCGGTAGCACCGTTGGTCCCTGTTCCCCAAGGAGTCATCCATACCGTCGCACCATTCTGAGCGGCCGATTTGGCAATCGAGAGCCCATCGCCGTACCGGATGCGGAGTAACGTCAAGCCGGCCCCCTTCGTGGTGGACCACAGATAATCAGCATCCGACGCATTTCTGTAGCTCCCCGCCCACGCACTGGAAACGCCGAAGCCGGTGATTTTCTGTTGAACACCAGAGAGAGTCACTGTCACATCACCGCTTTGTGCGGTGCCTGTGCTGCAAGCCGTGGGGTTGATGACAGCGCCATCCGTGCCTTCGCCCCCTGCCCCGGTGGCACCACCGGTCCCGGTTACCCCACCGCTGGCGCCGCCCGAACCGCTGCGACCGCCGCTCGCGCCTCCGCTTCCTGGCCGGCCGCCTGAACCAAGTCCGGCGTCAGACGAAGTCGTGTTGCTACCGCCCGAACTACTCCGACCGCCGGTTCCCGGCTGGCCACCCGAGTTGGGAACGCCAGCGTCGGGGCTGGTACCACCCGAACCACTGCGGCCGCCGGTACTGCTCGTACCACCGGTGCCCGACTGGCCGCCCGAGCTGGTCACCCCACCGGTTACCATCGTACCGCCCGAACCGAGCACGCCTCCACTCCCCGTGGTCCCGCCTTCGCCAGATTTGCCTCCGACTCCCGATCCTCCGGTGCCGTTGGAAATGACTGTCGTGCCCGATGAGCAAGCAGTGCCCGCAATCGCGAGTACAGCAACCGTTGTACGCAAGAAGTGGCTTGATGTCATGCGTTCCTCTTCATTTGGAATTTCGGCGGTGGGCGTCTGCATCGCGCCTAGGGGCGAAACATGCAGACCCTCAGGGCAGATGCCGTTGTGGTCTGCAGTGGCGGCAGCGCCTGAATTCCGTCTAGGAGCGCTTGCGCAAAGCGTTCGTGTCCCCGATGACTTCCGCGTCCGCGACCTATTGGGCGCTAACGACCACCGCCGAACCATCGTACTTCACGACCTGATCGGCGGTTGCAGTCACGTCCACGCCATTGCCATGGTTTGCCGCGACCCAAACAATGTTGAAGGTTCGACTGGCTGGCATTCCGGTGTAGCTTCCCGTCCTCGCGCCTACACTTAGCTGTTGGGCGGTGTCGTCCCACGTGAAGGCGATTTGCGAATACTTGCCGGTCTCGTAGTTGTAGGAATCGCCCTCATCTTCATAGAGGGTAAACGTCGCGTTGGCGCCCTTATAGACGCGGATCTCCAGCGGATCGATGCTTTGGGTGGCGTATTGAATATTGGGTCCCATAGGCACGATGGAGCCAGCCCTGACGTACAGCGGAATCTTACTCAGTGGCGCGTCCGCCGTCACAGTGGTGCCACCAGTCGCAGTCGAGCCGGTCCAGAAGTCGTACCATGTCCCTGCCGGTAGATAGACGGACCGGCTGGTGGCCCCGGTGGTGATGACCGGGTTGACCAGCAGGGCCGGCCCATACATGAACTGATCGGCTATGCCGAAGACCTTGGTGTCCTTCGGATAGTCGAAAACAAGGTGTCGCATGATGGTGTAGCCCTCGTTGGTGGTCTTCCAGGCCAGCGAGTAAAGGTAGGGCATCAATCGATAGTGCAGGGTATCGACGGCGAGCAGGTTTGCCTTGCCGGTGGCACTCCACTGGGAGCCATAAAGTTCCTTGGGAGCTTGCCCATGGATGCGGAAGACGCTGCAGAAGGCCCCGAATTGGAACCAGCGGGTGAATAGCTCCTCCGAGGGCGTGCCGAAGTACCCACCGATGTCGGTGGTCCAGTAGGGCATCCCGGAGAGCCCGTAGCTCAAACCCGCGGGAATCTGCTTCACGTAGGTTCCAAGGTCAGCTTGGATGTCGCCCGACCATTCGGAGGCGGAATAGCGCTGAATACCCGCCCAGGCGCTGCGGGTCAGGATGTAGACGCGCTTGGTGCTCGGCCCGACCTTGCGCCACCCTTCGTACAGTGCCTTGGAGTGTTGCAAGGGATAGGCGTTGATGAAGAGGGCTCCCTTGCCGAGCGCAGTGTCTTGCGAGGCCACGTCCACACTGTCCGGATAGGCCTGCGGCTCGGTATTGTCTGCCCAAATCGCGTCCCAGCCGTACTTCCCGATCAAACGATCATAGATCTGCTGGTACACCAGCGTTCTGGCCGCGGCGTTGAAGGTGTCGTAGAAGTGGTGCGAGGCGCCACTGGAATAGAGCGCCTTGGTTGGGCTCGTCATGGCATTGAGCGCGTTGAAGTTGTCCTGGTCATTCTCACCATCGACGGCCGCGGGTGGGTTGGACATCTGTTGATACTCCGGCCAGATCGAGATCATTCCGTGGATGTTGTTGGTGTGCATCGTGCTGACCATGGTCGCCGGATCCTTGTAGCGGGACGGATCCATGATGTGGGAGCCCCAGGAATAGGGATCCCAATAGTCCCAGTCTTGAACGACGACATCGACCGGGATCTTGGCGTTGCGGTAGCCGCTAACGACGTTCAAGACTTCGGTTTGACTGCCGTAGTGGTCTTTGGACTGAAAGAGCCCGTAGGCCCACTTGGGGAACAATGGCGCAGGCCCGGTGGTCGTGCGGTATCCAGCGATGACTTGGTCGATGGTGGGACCATAGAAGAAGTAGTAGTCCACCATCTCGCCAGCTGCGGATGTGTAAGTGGTCGTGGTGCCCGTGCTACTGAAGTCTCCGGCAGAGGGGTTATCCCAGAAGAGCCCGTAACCCTTGTTGGAGACCAACACCGGAATGAAGATATTCCCGTTTGAGTTGGCTAGGTGTAAGGACGAGCTCTTGCGGTTAGACGTAGTGCTCGGCTGTTGCCCGAGACCAAAGAGGGCCTCGTCCGAGGTCGACGTGAACGCGGTCACAATCTTGAAAGTGCTCGTACCTTGGACCGTCGTCGCCGTGGTGGACTTGCTGGATTCCGCCACAAGAGCGTTGTCGCTCAGGTCAGTGTAGCTGACGATGCCCGTGCTCTCGTTGACCTTGACCTTCATTCGAGCCGTGGTGATGGTTAGCGTCCCCGCGGCCTCAGTAACACAGAACGTGGGGGGCGTGGCCCAGGCATTGCTGACGGACAACGAGGTCTTAGTGGGAATGGAAGCGGCGCTGGTGTACGCCACGCGGATGATGTCTGCCGTGCAGACCTGTACTTTCATCTTGCCACTGCCCACCGTGAAGGTCACTCCAGTCGCATCGACGGTGAAGGTCGTCCCTGTTGGCGCTGGTCCCGAACACGTCACCGTCGAACCGCCGGCTCCAGTTTGGCCGCCGGCGCCCTGTCCTCCTGAGCCGATCGGCGTTCCCCCCGCACCACCCAATTGGCCACCCGTTCCGGCGCCACCCGCGCCTGCGGCACCGCCGCTCGCTGTTGCGCCACCCGAGGAGCGACCGCCAGCACCACCGGTTGCGACCGAAATACCGCCGCTTCCCGAAGCATCTGCCGGTCCGCCATCGGTGGCCCGGCCGGCAGCTCCCGCACTTCCCCCGGCACCAACCCCGCCCGCAGCGCCGGCTGCGCCGCCTATACCCGCCGTCCCGCCGCCGCCAGAACCGCCCACGCCGCCTGCCCCAGTGACTCCCGCCGTCGTTGTCATTCCTGTGGTCATTCCCCCGGCACCCGAGGTTCCTGCTCCGCTGCTGCCCCCAGTTCGGCCACCGGACCCGCCACCGCCCGAGCCTGCAGATTGGCAAGCGGCAACGAACAACACTCCGACGAAAATGATGGAACGCCTGATGGACAGGTTATTTTGCCTCATGAATGCTTACTGTCGCGAGGAAGGTATGGTTGTAACGAAAAGTGCGTCTGGGCAGGATTAGGCAGTGTAAGGATGGAGATATGATCGTCCGGGCCATGAGCTGTCTCGCTTGTGTCGCCGCCGGTGTCTGCCTACCGGCGGTCGCACAGGGCGAGAGCCAAGCCGACGCTGGGGCGTTCGCTGTGGCTTTGGAATACTCCGCGGCCCCTGGCTGTCCAGACGTCAATGACTTCAAAGCCATTGTGGTCGGCCGGCTCGGCTACGACGCGTTTCGTGGCGACGCGCGAGAACGCGTCCTCGTCGAAATCGCGGCACACGGCGGCTCCTTCGAGGGGCACATCGAGCGGCGCAACGCTGAAGGACGATGGGCGGGCGATCGGACCTTCCCCTCGCGCAGCGACGATTGCGACGATCTTGGGCGGGCGATGGCATTTGCGCTGGCGCTGCAGATTCAGCTTTCCGCCAGTGCCTCGCCGGGAGCAACCAAGATCGCCGTGGCGAGCGAAACTCGCAACACATCCGAGACCATGGCTTCCTCGATGCCTGTTCCCCTGGCCACCACTCCGCCGTCGAACGTGCAGGAAAAGGCCCCTACCCCGTCAAAAGATACGACATCCCCCCACCTCGCGCCGCGGCCGACCTTCGCCATCGGGGCTGGTGGGTCGCTGGGCTTTGGACTGTCCACTCAAGTCGTCCCCTCCGCTCGCGGGTTTGGAAGCTTGGAATGGCAGCAATCGTCGCTTGAGCTTGCAACCGAGATCGCCTGGCCCACGACAACACGGCGAGAGGATGGCGCTGGCTTTTCTCAGCAGCTGCTGCTCGTCGGCGTGGCCGGTTGCGGAGCCCTCCAGCGATGGAGCGCGTGCCTGCTCGCCAAGGCGGGCGAAATCCGGATCGTTGGCAAGAACGTCGATAACCCCCGCTCCCTGTCGGGGCCCATCCTGGAGCCAGGTCTTCGTCTCGCGGTGTTGCAGCAGCTTGGACGCTACCTCTATGTGGCGGCACGGGTGGAGGGGTTGGTCAACGTAACCCGCTGGCGGGTGACCCTTGACCAGAACCTGGTTTGGACCGCGGATCGCTTTGCTGCGACCATCGGCCTTGATATGGGTGTACGCTTTCCTCAGGCGAACCGGTCGGAGGATGCGATTGCCCAGGCTGCTGGAGAACGCGATGAATGATCTGGATCGCGAAGTGACGACCCTTCGCCTGCCCGGAGAATCCGCGATCGAGCGCGCTGCCGGGTGGACCCGTGCTGCGGGGATCGTGCTCGCCATGGTGGCCGCGGGCTGCACAGAGACCTACTCTGCCGGATCGAATTCCCCGCACGGACTCCTTCCTGTGGACGAGCGCAACCCAATCGTGCTGGTCAATGACGGCGAATCCGACAACTGGCAGGGGGAATACGCAGTGTTGCTCGCGAACGGCGGGGGCCCCAAGATCGCCGGGATCATCGTTGACACGGGTCCGAACGCGTCCGTCATTGACGACAACGTCGCGGCTTGGCGGAAATTGGTCGAGGCGGCCCGAGCGAGCGGCCTGCGCAATATCCCTGACCCCATCGCGAGCATCGGCGATCCTCTTGTTCGGCCGTCGAGTGGCGATATCGATGCAACGCAGGCCAACCACTCCGAAGGCGCCAACCGCATCATCGAGGCCGCCAACGACTTCAGCCTTCCCTATCGGCCTCTGGTGGTTCTGACGGGCGGAAGACTGACCGATGTGGCGGATGCCTATCTGATCGATCCTTCGGTCACGAAACGCGTGGTTGTCGTTTCCTCGCTCGGAAGCTTCACCTCGACGGGCGGAGCCATGGGCCCTCCGAATGGAGAGATGGACCCGTGGGCCGACACCATCGTTACCTCTCGTTTCCGCTACATTCAAGTCAGCGCCTTCTACGACCAGCTCACCGACGTGCCCGCTGCACGTGTGTCGGAGCTCCCCGCCAATGCGTTCGGCAAGTGGATTGCCGAGAAACAGGCTGGCATTTGGAACCTCCCGCAAGCGGCAGACCAGGTCGCGGTGGCCGCGGTTGGCATTCCGAGCTTCGCGCTTGACGTCCAGTCGGTTTCCCCGGTCGGCCCCACCGAAGCCGGCGCGACGACTGGGCCAGTTCTCAAGGACAATCCGGGTGCCCCCGGTTGGCTGGTCCGCCAGAGCGACGGCGCTGCCGCGACGGCACGCTTCTGGCGGTTGCTCCTCGATCCTGCAACCTTTGCGCAATGATGCACTCAACCCGCCATGGACTTGCAATTCCGGTGAACAATGACCTCGCTCGCGACAGTAGAGGGATAGGATGAAGATAATCAGGTGATCGCATGGGCTATTTACGACTCGCCCATTCCGCCCCGCCCGCGCCAACCCCAGAGAGCGCCTGCCTCGCCGCGTTCGAGGGTGAGATCGATTATCTCTTCACCACGCTTAAGCGACTCGGGGCTGCGCCGCACGAGATAGAAGATCTCGCGCAAGAAATTTTCGTGGTGCTCTACCGCCAGTGGCGAACCCTCGACACGGATCGGCCCATCCGCCCGTACCTCTTTGGCGTCGCGTTTCGCATCCTCTACGCCCACCACCGACGACGAACCAGGGAAGTCCTGTGCGCGGACGTGGACGCTGACGACGGCGCGCTTAGTCCGGAAGGATCGTTGCAGAGCAAGCAAACCGTTGCCTTGTTGATGGCAGCGCTCCAACGCCTGCCCATGTCCCGACGAGCCGTGGTCGTCATGCACGACCTCGACGAGGTTCCCATTACCGACATCGCGCGCAGCCTAGCCATCACGCGATTCGGCGCCTACGCCAGGCTTCGCAAGGGCCGAAGGGAATTGGCTGCGGCCGTCCGACGGCTGTCGAAGGGAGAAGCAAGAATATGAAAAGCCACATTCCTCAAGCGGATCCCGAACTTGACGTGCTGCTGGAGGACGGCAGAGTCATCCCGCGTGTGTCGGAGGTTGTCCGCGCGCGCTCGCTTTCTCGTGCACGCGCGACCATGGCGGCGATGGCGGTCATTCCGCGCGAGCCGCTCTCCTCCGTGCGAAGGCGCAGTCTGACCATCGCGCTGGCGGCCTCGCTGGCCATGGGCGTCGGCGCAGCCGTCGCAACAGCGGCCCTTCGGGGCCGAGTACCAAGTCCCAGCCAGCCAGCGCCACCAGCCGTCCTACACACGCAGCGGCCGATGCACACACTGGATGTGCCACCGTCGCGACCAAGCATCGTTCCACCACCCGCCGTGACTGCAAGGCCCCAACGCTGGGCGCATCCGGCCACTGCCCAGGAGTCCTACGCCGCCGAGCTCGACTTGCTAGCGCGGGCTCAGGTTGCGTACGCGGCCCGGGAATTCGCCGACGTACTCGCGCGGGTCGCTGAGCACGGCCGAAAATTCCCGAACGGCCGTCTCGCTGAGGAGCGGGAAGCCTTGCGCGTGCGTGCGCTGGAGGGTTCAGGCCGCACGGAAGAAGCACACCGAGCCGCTGCTACCTTCGCGGATCGATTCCCTCGCAGCATCATGCTGCCGCGCCTGAGTAGAGAGCCCAGGTAGTCGAGTCCCGTCGCTCTATTTCCCGTAGCCTGCAGCAACGATGTTGGCCTGCACAGCGTCGTCGGCAGAATCCGGCGGATTGCCGGACGTAATGCACCCTTCAAAGAAGGTTCCCTTGCCATAGTCACTACCGTCGCCGCCTGTTCCCAGGATGATGGAGCCTTGCTTCAGCATGGGCGTGTAGCCGGACGGACGCTTTCCGTTGAACATGGTCACGAGAGCACCGGACTGCGCATTCCCAGCCTTGATCCCCATCGCGTTCCCGGAGGGACCCTTGAGCATGCCCGTAGCGAAGGCCCATGTAATGGAGGTATTGGTTGTACACACGGCGTTCGGGGTATCACACTCGAACATGCCGTTTTCAAGATCCGCCGCGAACCACGGGCCGGTCCCGGCGCCCCCCTTCTGAAACTGCGTGGAGTTGCCCCAGTAGAGGGCCTCCATCGTCTTACTGCCGGCGTCGGAGTTGGTCGTCTCTGCATTGCCGTAGTCGAAGCAGCAGGTTCCGCTAAAGCGCTTTCCGTCTAGCACCATGTACATGGCCTCTGCCTGGTCGCCGGTTGCCATGCCCTTGGTGGCGTTGTTTCGGTAGGCGACATCCTTGGCGGTGCCCCCGTCGTTGTCGACGTAGATACCGTGGGCGACGTGACCACCCACCGTGATCTTGCCCAAAGAGGCATCCGCTTCGTTGCCGCCATTCTTCAACCACAACGCCGTCCCCGATTTCTTGAGATCGTTCTTGTTCGGAGATTGGTCGTAGAGGATGGAGATGGTGCACGCGGTGCCGGAGGGGCAGAACGCGTCGTGCACGGAGATGTCCACGAAGCCTCCCGCACCGACCGGGACATCCTTGACGCTGCTGTCCGACTTCTTCCTGAGCTGGTAGAGGGGGCCGGTGTACGCTGCGTAGAGCGCGCGAACCGTGCTGTGGGCTGCTGCACAGGGCGTGCTAGCGGCCGCGTAGATGTCGCAAGGTCCCTGCGGGCCTGTCCCGCTCGATCCACCAGTTCCGCCCGAAGCGCTTGCACCACCTGAGCCCGGAGAGCCACCCGCTGCCGTCGTCCCCCCCGCCGCCGTCGTACCGCCCGTTGCCGTCGTCCCCCCCACTGCCGTCGTGCCGCCCGAGCCTATCGTCCCCCCACGAGCCGTGGTTCCACCTGCCCCCGTGGTACCGCCCGGGCCGGTTGTCCCACCCGAGACTGCGGCTCCACCTGAGCCGGTCGCGCCTCCGGAACCTGTGGTTCCGCCGGCCCCGGTCACACCGCCGCGGCCAGTGGCCCCGCCCAATTCTGTCACGCCACCCGAGCCCCCCACGCCTGTGGCCACCGTCGTCCCAGCCGAGCCTCCTTGGCCACTTGCCCCGCCCAAGCTGACTGTGCCGCCGCTGCGGGTTCCACCCGAGTTGTCGCCACTGCCACCGGATGCAGGTCCGCCGCCCGCGGCTGTGGTTCCGCCGTTCGGCGATGTTCCGTTCGGCCTATCGGGTGCACCGCATCCGATGAGGGCCAACAGTGCTACAACGGCCGACAAAGCTGGCTTCGAATTCATCATAGTAAGTGCAGTGGAAGGGGCGATTGAATTCCGTCTCGGCGAGAAGGGACAATGTGCTTCCATACTTGTTGTGCCGTGGCTGCCCGCGCCTGACCTTCGTCCTTCACGTCATGCGGTCCCCGCCTGCGCCGGCTCCCTTGGAGCACCCCATGCGAGTGCACGAGACCGCAGTATCGAGCACTTTCTCCGCCAGCCGTTCAAACCAGCTTCGCGCCGTCCCACATCAATACAAGTACATCAAACGGATGCGGCCACTGTACATGTAGCTGTTCCACGTCGCGGCTTCGGGATCGCTTGGTTGGAAATACGCTTTCGCATAGCCAAACACGGCCTTGATGAAAAGTTGTCCCCCCAGCAGATATTGAACGGCGGCGAAGCCTTGCAGGTGAGAGGTGTAGTCGGCAGCGCCGGTCTTGGCGTTGCCGCTGTTGAGGGACGCGAAATAATCGTCCGTCTGCTCCGTCCAGTTGAGGCCCAAGCCGGCCAGCCAAAGGTCAGCCAGCCTAAGGTTGGCGAATCCGCCCACGCTCTTCGTCGTGTAGCTGCTGGCCAAAACGCCGGGGTACCCGGGCATGCCTGGGGTGTTCCCGGAGGAGTTCGTATAATCCAGACGGCCTATCGCCGCGTTCAGGCCGAACTCGACCAAGGGATCGATTACGAACTGCACCGAGCCGCCGACACCTTTCTGGACGGTCTGTTCCACTGGAGTCTTGTAAGCGCCAGCACCGGCAGCGTCCTGCGTGATGGGGGTGCGTGTCTGGTATTCGGCACCAATCTTGAATTTGAGCCAACCGACGTCGAGGATTGCCGTCGGGCGGCCGCCGAAATAGGTGGCCGCGGGATTGCCTGTGGCCCGATCATCGTTTCGGTAGTTATCGGTGCCCATCTTGGAGAGAAGCTCGAAGCGCAGGTATTCGGTCGGATAGAAGTGCAGGGCGGCGTATCCCACGGCCAGGCCATCCGTGGGCCGGTCGTGCAGGTAATTCACGCCGTAGAAGGAAGGCGCCTCCAACTGCGCAGGGCTGGTCTGGTTCGGGTTGGTACCGGTGTCGTTTATGCCAAACATGCCGGCTCCCATGCGCTCGAGCGTGTACTGATCCATCCCCATGCCCAGGTGATAGACCTCCCAACCCTGGAAGCGACCGACCTTCAGGTCCCAAATATTCCAGTGACCCACTTGAATCCAAAGATCATCGGTGCCGAAGGTACCTGCGCTCATGCACACGGTGTTCGGCGTCGGGCCTGGTCCGCCACTGTTCGTCGCCTGGCAGAGATTGCCCACCAGTTCGGCCTGACCCTGAATGAAGAAGCGACCGCTTACATAGGTGGGGGTTACACGCAGCACGCCGCGGCCCTGCTGAAGGTACATGGCCGAGTTCGGGAAGGTTGGGTTACGCTTGATCACCTCGTCGCCGCGGTCCATCCAGAAGTTGCCCGATACACCCACGCCGGTGTGGGCCATGTACGGCCACTGCAGGCCGTTGAAGGATGGCTCGAGCCACAGCGACCCACCGTAAAGGCCGCGCATACGACCAGGGAAAGACTCGGGTCCCAAATGCTCCACAAAGGACACCGAGGTCGCAGGCGCACCACCGCTCGGCACCCAGGTGGCGGGAATCGGGTCCACTCCGGTCGGGGGCGGGGCGGGCGGCTCGACCGGCGAGCCCGAATCGTCGGGCGCCGCCTTCGCCTGGCCCCTCGCGGGCCCCGCCGTTTCCATCGCAGCCGACGTAGACGTCGGGGTTGCAGCCGAGTCGGCCGCCGTGGCCTCCGTGGACGCGCCGGAGGAGGAATCGGCCTGCTCAGCCGATGGAGTTTCATCCGGCGTCCCTGCCTTCGTCTGGGATGCCTTTCCCGCCGCGAAAGCGGGCACCGAGGCAAGCAGGACAAGTACGACTGGGGTATGGCGGAGAAAATGATTGGGCATGGGGCTGCGATATTTGATCATTTTGGCCGCAGTGGCGAGAGGCATGGCAATCCGTCAACCAACTTGGCGGTCGGTAGCCCATCTCAGGTCGGCTCAAGGAACAATCCGCACGTGAGCCGCTCGTGTTGTGAAATACCTCTGCGTGGCATCGAATCACCGAGACGGGATTCGACAAGTCCGCCCACTGCTCAGCCGGATGGCATCTGACCAAGAGATTAGCCTCGGCGACAGACGATTCACGCAAGTCGCCCAGCCCCTTCGAGAAGACAGAGGTCGGCCTCGCGCCAGATTCTGTTCCAATAAGGCGCCCCTCTCGACAGTACACATCGGAGGTTTCATGCGAACCAGATACATCAGACTCGTATCCGCAGTGGTGTTCGCCGGGGCAATGGCGATGAATGGCTGCAAAGACAGCTCCAGCGGTAGTGGCGCGGGCGGCACAGGCGGCAGTTCCGGCAGCGGCGGCGGGACACACAACGGCGGAAGCTCCAGCGGAGGTTCGATCGGAAACGGCGGCTCTCTCGGCAGCGGCGGAGGTGCCGGCACGAACCAACCGGCCGATGCGGCCACCTGCTCCAACGTGGAGCCCTGCGGTGGCGACGTGGTCGGAATCTGGACCGTGACGTCGTCCTGTCTGAGCGTGACGGGTGCACTGGACTTGTCGCTGGTGGGTGCGGGCTGCCCGTCTGGGCCGGTCACGGGCTCCCTCCAAGTGACCGGAACGTGGACCGCCAACACCAACGGAACCTATTCGGATGGAACCACGACATCGGGTGATGAGCAGCTCACCTTGGCAGCATCGTGCCTGGTGATTTCGTCGACCCAAACCAACTGCGCAGGCGCGGCTAGCCTCCTGCCCAGCGGCCTTGGCTTCTCCGAGCTCAATTGCCCATCCGCGACGGGTGGCGGGTGCAACTGCACGGGTGCCGTCAAGCAGACGGGCACGCTAGGGTTTCCATCGCCTGCGCCGACGACAAGCGGCAATTACACGACCTCGGGCAACGTCATCACCATCACGGGCGACTCGGGTGACACGCAGTACGCGTACTGCGTGTCGGGAAACAAGATGACCATGACCCCGAAGAGCACCAACCCGACCATGACAGGCGCAATCGTGCTCCAGAGGAGCGGCAGCGCGGGTTCGGGCGGCGCGTCGGGTAGTGGCGGGCAAGTCGGTTCGGGTGGCAAGAGCAGCTCTGGCGGTGCCAATGGCTCTGGCGGCACAACGGGTAGCGGCGGGCAAGTCGGTTCAGGCGGCAAGAGCAGCTCAGGCGGCGCCACCGGCTCTGGCGGCGCTGGCGGTGCGACTGGCCAGGCCGGTTCGGGTGGCACGCTCGGATCAGGCGGCACCACTGGATCTGGCGGCACGAGCGGCTCCGGCGGCGGTTCAGGGCCGTGCGATATCTATGCGGCTGCCACCACGCCATGCGTCGCCGCGCACAGCGTGGTGCGGGCACTCTACGGCGCGTACAACGGGAAGCTCTATCAAGTCAGGCGCACGGACAACACCACGAAGGACATCTTGACTCTCGCGCCGGGTGGCATCGCCGATACCGCGCCGGAGGACACGTTCTGCGCCGGTTCGACCTGCGTCCTCACCGTCGTCTACGACCAGTCTGGCAAGGGAAACGACCTGTGGTACCAGGGATCGACGCAGGTTCCAGCCTCACCGTCGAGCAGCCCCGCCAAGGCGACCGCCGACTCGGTCACCGTCGCTGGCCATAAGGTGTACTCGGTCTACATCAGTCCTGGAAACTGCTACTGGCACGACGGCTCCGCGTCGGGCATGCCGACCGGCGCCCAGCCCGAAGGGATGTACATGGTAACCAGCAGCAGACACGCCAACGGGGGCTGTTGCTTCGACTATGGCAACAGTGAAACCGACCGAAGCGCCGATGGCTCTGGCGCCATGGATTCCCTCAACTTCAGCACCACCACGGCATGGGGCTCGGGGGCGGGATCCGGACCGTGGGTAATGGCAGATCTCGAGTACGGACTCTTCGCCCAAGGCAACACCAGCAAGAATTCGAGCGATCCAACCCAAACGGCACCGTTTGTCACCGCTGTACTCAAAAACAACGGGACGACGGAATACGCACTCAAGGGCGGCGACGCAACCTCGGGCAGTTTGAGCACGTACTACAAAGGCGCCCTGCCCGGGGGATGGAGCCCGATGAAGAAACAAGGTGCGCTCATCCTCGGCTGCGGCGGCGACTGCTGCAAGCCAAGCGGCGGCGCCAACGCCAGCTCGGGCATCTTCTTCGAAGGCGCCATTGTCACCGGCTATCCAACGGATGCAGCGGAAACCGCGATCCAGGCAAACATCGTCGCTGCCGGGTACGGCAAGTAGTTCGCAAGGATGGCAGCGGCGACGCGTCATCTCGAACAGTAGCTTAACCGCCCAGGCCAATTCGGCTGGGCGGTTTTCATATGACGAGACGGAAGTCAATCCACGCTGCCACTGCGAAGCATGATGGACTCAAGCCGAAAGTTGTTCGCTGGCGGAAGACGGATTGGCAAGGTCGCCCTTCCCCTTGTTTTCGCAGTCGTAGGCTGTGGAGCCAACGGTGACGGTGTCCCGACAGGCGGTACGGGCGGCGGGGCAGGTCAACGCCGTGACAGTGCGATTGGGTCCGGAGGTACTTCCGGAACAGGGGGCACCGCAGGCCAAGGTGGCACAGGCGGTGCGGCGGGTGGACAAAGCGGCGGGGCCGGCACAGGTGGACGGACCGGTGGCGCTGGCGGGCAATCCTCAGGCGGCGGGACCGCAGGCGCTGGGGGTTCTTCGGCCTCGGGAGGTGCCGCCGGAAGCGGCGGTAGCACCGGTACCGGCGGTGCACCAGCTACTGGCGGCATTTCAGCGACGGGTGGTATCGCCGCAACGGGAGGCACGAGCGGCTCGGGCGGTGCACGCACGGATGGCGGCGGTACTGGTGCAGGCGGCGCAACCGCAACTGACGCCAGCACTGGAAGCGGTGGCACCGGCGGCAAAGGTGGCGCGGTGGGAACCGGTGGCATGGGTGGCGCAACTGCGACCGGCGGAGCCACCGGCACGGGCGGCTCGACAGGCGGTTCAACGACAGTTGGGGCCACGCCGCCCATGGGTTGGAATTCCTGGAACAACTTCGGATGCAGCCCGAGCGAGACGCTGATCAAGGGCGTCGCCGATGCTTTCGTGTCGAGCGGAATGGCGGCGGTGGGCTATCAGTACGTCAACATCGATGACTGTTGGATGAGTGGGCGCGACTCGAGCGGCAACCTGCAGGCGGACGCGACCAAGTTCCCAAGCGGCATCAAGTCCCTGGCCGACTACGTACACGGAAAAGGGCTCAAGCTTGGAATTTACGAAACGCCTTCCACCAAGACGTGTGCAGGCAAAACAGGTGGCCTGGGCTACGAGACTCAAGATGCCAAGACCTTCGCCTCCTGGGGCGTCGACTACCTGAAGTACGACTTGTGCCAGGGTCAAATGAGTAGCTTTGCGAAGATGCACGACGCTCTCATCGCCACAGGCCGCCCCATCTTCTACAGCATCAACCCGGTCTACGGCGCTGGCTCGTGCGTGCCGCCCACCTGCTCGGTCGACGAGATCAAGCTCACGAACATGTGGCGCATCGGCTTCGACATCACCAACACCTGGGCATCGTTCACCGGCCTCATCGATACGGACAAGCCCTTGGCCCAGTACGCGGGACCGGGACACTGGAACGATCCCGACATGCTGGAGGTGGGCAGGGGCATGTCGGCCGACGAGGATCGCTCGCACTTCGGCATGTGGGCCATGTTGGCGGCACCGCTCATCGCCGGCAACGACATCGCCAAGATGAGCGCAGCCACGAAAGCCATCCTGACCAACGCCGACGTAATTGCAGTAAATCAAGACCCGCTGGGCAAGCAAGCCACGGTGGTGGCGACCTCAGGGTCGAACCAGGTCTGGTCGAAGGAGCTATCGGGAACCAATGTGCGGGCGGTTGCGCTGTTCAATCGTTCAAGCAGTGCGGCTTCGATGACGGTGCAGTGGAGCCAGATTGGCCTTCCGGCCGGCGCGGCCACGGTTCGGGATCTGTATGCCCAGAAGGATCTCGGCTCGTCCACCGACTCTTACACGGCGTCCAGCGTCCCGTCGCATGGCATCGTCATGCTGAAGGTGACGAGCGCCCCCTAGTCATGAGCCAGAGCCAGTAGCGCGATCGTTTTCCACCTTTCGCCTGTCGTCGACGTGGCGACGATCACAGCCCGGCAGGACGCACCCAATCCAGTTGGGCATACAATGCCTCCCAAGCGGCTCAGACAATCAAGGAGACGACCATGCGCTATTCCATCTTCCTCACGTCACTCATTGGGTCCTTCCTCCTGGGCGCCGGGTGCGGATCGGACACGGGCAACAACATCCAGGACGCGCGTCCAGCCGACAAGCAGGACGCGACGGTCGCCAACCCACCCGACGCGGTGGCGACGGTGGTTGACGTCCGGCCAGACATCGCGGCAACCGACACCGTGGACGTGCCCGTGCAGGACGTGGCAGCAACCGACACGCAGAACACGGCTGAGGCGAACCCGCAAGACGTCGCGGGCGTCGACGCGCAGACAGAGGCCGGGGCGGGCGAAGCAGGAGCCAGTCCGGGGGCGATGGCGAGCTCGTCGCTGGCGCGCGAAACGGCAACGCTGACCGATACGGAAAAGACCGATCTTTCGACAGGACTGTCGGGCTTCGCCTTTGCCCTGTGGCAAGGTCTGCGCGGCGATCCGGCCACCAAGAACAACTTCGCCTTCTCGCCCACCAGCATCTCGCTCGCCCTGGGCATGGCGTACGCCGGTGCCCAGGGAAACACGGCTTCTCAGATGAAGAGTTCCATGCACGTCGCCAGCGCCAGCGACGTCTATTTTCGCGCGCTCAACTGGCTAGACGCGCAGCTCGCGTCCAGGGCGGACGCCGCTTTGAAACAGGCCCAAAGCATGTACAAGAGCAGCGGCAGCTCCGGTGCGGCACCGGATCCTGCCAACTTCCGCCTGCACGTGGTGAACGCATGTTGGGGCGACCGCACGTTCACCTTCGAGCAGCCATACCTGGACACCTTGGCCGCGGACTTCGGCAGCGGCGTCCACCTGGCGGATTTCAAGACCCAGCCCGACAGCGAGCGGCTCGCCATCAATGCGTGGGTAAGCCAGGAAACCCTGAACCGGATCAATGACCTCATCCCCCAAGGTGCCATCGATACGACCACGCGGACGGTGTTGGTCAACGCCATCCACCTCAAGCTGCCCTGGTACGATCCGTTCATCGAGACGAGCACGAAGCCGGCGACGTTCACCAAGGCGGACGGCTCGACAGTGAGCGTGCCCTTCATGAACAAGGGCGGGTACTTGTACTACGCGGAAGATGACACCACCCAGGCGGTCGCCATCCCGCTGGCCGGCTCCTCGGTTCAGCTCGTGGTCTTCCTGCCCAAAGCGACCTCGTCGCTCACCCAGTTCGAAGACTCGCTGGCGCAGGGCCATGCCACAACGCTCGCGGCGGGACTGGGCTCGCACCAGGTCACCCTCGCCTTGCCGAAATTCACCTTCACGACCGCGTCCGTGCACCTTGGCAACGTGCTCGCTGCTTTGGGAATGACCGACGCCTTCACCCCCGGCGCCAACTTCACCGGCATCTCGAAGGAAAAGCCGCTCTTCATTTCCGACGTCGTTCACAAAGCCATGGTGGGCGTGGACGAGCACGGCGTCGAGGCAGCGGCGGCCACCGCCGTCATGATGGCAGGAAGCGGCCTTCCCACAGACATCAAACAGGTCAATGTCAATCGGCCGTTCTTCTTCGGGATCTACGACCAGCCCACGTCGACCTGGCTGTTCTTGGGGCACGTGACCGATCCGTCGTCATGAAACGGGGTGAGGCGTGGTGAGGTATTTACCGCCAGGAGGGGGGTCGAGATTTGAACTTGGGACCTTCGGGCTATGAGCCCGACTCGTGGGATGCGGCGCTCCTTGAATTCCAGAGACTTCCGCTACTTGCACACGCCGCGAGCGGAAAGGAGCGGACACAAAAAGACAGGAGCGGACAGGATCCGTTCCTCGTTCGTCCCTCATAAGGGACGTTCCTCATTCGCGGTGGCGTTCCTCATTCCGGCCCTGCCGTGGCGGCATCTGGAACGATGACGTTGAATCCTTCCAGTTCTGCCACCCGAGCCAGCTGAACGTCCCCAGTCACGAATGGCCAGTGCGGGCGATCCTTCGAGAGAACCAAGGCTGCAGCCAGTTGAAGAGAATCGGCGGCTCGAAGGGGGTGCACGGCCAAGATGCGCTCGGCTCGGGTGCGAACGGCGTCGAGGCCATCAACTTCGAGCCAATGCGCAGACAGCGCGTCGAGCCGCCGTGCGGCCTGCACGGCCCCCGCGTGTTCCAGGTCAACGGCTCGGACCCGACGCCATATCGCGGACAGCACCTCCCCCCTGGACAGGGCCCAAACCCCGATACCAGGATCGGCGCGTAGGAGGCGACGACAGGATGAACTGCCGGCCTCTTCAACGATCAAAGGAACGATCGCAGACGAATCCCAGAACCTCATTCACCGCCCCGCCCGGCGCTCATCTAAAAGGGTGGTGACCAGGGCCTTCCCCCGTACGGATGGGCCTGGCTTGAAGATCAGTGCAGGCATCTGACCGCGGCCCCTGCGGACCAGCCCTGCCCGCTCCAGCGCCCGCAAATCGCCCTCGTCAGGGTTGCCCGATGACTCGTCACGGATCGGGACCAACTCGGCCACGGGCACACCGCGTACTTGGATACGCACCGACTCACCGTGCCTTGCCCGCTCCACGTGCCGTGACAGGTGTGCCTTCGCCTCTGACAAACTGACCATCTTCATCAGACTAATCTAGTCAGCTCATGGCTGAGGTTTCAAGGACTACGTTTCAAGCCGCGCCCAGCTATGTGGGCAGATATTCTGGGGGACGGCTGTCCCCCGCCAAGCATTCATACTTGTCCGCCGCAAAGACACGGAACCAGGTCGAGCCGACGCCAGCTCTAATCGGGATTCATCGGGTGATTGCCCAAGATCGGCCGCAGCGAGGATTGGGCAGCGCCACCATCGGGCCAAGGTGCGCCTGGATTCTGTGCGCGAACGCTCGTGACCAGACAGGGGACACAGGAATCGCGTGCCCAGCTACGGATCAGGACATCTGGGACTTATGCGGGTGCAAGTGCACCACACCGAAAATCGCTGAGGCTTCAGGCCGCGGGCCGTCGATTCGGCGCTGGGCAAGTCGAGCGGCGACATGGTCGCTCGATCCGAAGTCCACCTCGTCGGGCGTTTGCCCGTTGAACGCTGCGTGTGGCATGACGGAGTTGTGTTCCGTTAGGTAGAACGCGACAAGGCGCTCGACGGCTGCCGGCGTGTCGAGTTGGTTCAGGTTTTCATGGCAGGACGGCAATCCGTTTTCGTTCCGCAAGGGTGTTTGCGCCCTCTCAGCGCGCAGCCGCAATCAGCGTGATCGTGTTGGCGGCTAGCGAAAGTCCCGAGATCGAGCCGTTCGCAATCGCCACGTCGGCAGCCGCCGCAGGCGCGCCGCCGTTCACGGATTGATACACCTTGGCGGTAGAAGCGGCTGTGAAATTGTTGATTGTGATAGTCATGTTGCTTTGAACACTGGTGCCCCTGTTGACCAGCATGATCCACAACTTCGTCGGGTTGGTCGCGGAGTCCGTCGCCGCATAGGCGTGAACGTTCGCATAGCTGCTCTGGGCACCGACCGATACGCTGCCGAACTTGCCGCCTGCGCCGTCGTAGTTCCGGAACATCAGGAAGGCGTTGTACACAGGCTTATGGGTCGTCTTGTCGTCCGCCACCAGGCTGCCCCAGTATGCCGCAAGTCGCGCGCCGACCACGCCGAAGGTGCCAAGGAAGTCAGCTTCTTGGGTCGTGGCGGTAAGGTCGGTGGTGTCGTTCGGGACAGCGTACTCGCTCACGCAGATCCCCGTGCCCGGGTACGTCGACTGGATCCAGCCTTGCACATGCGAAAGCGAGTCTCTTTGCCAGAAGTCTTTCGCGTCCGCCGGGTAGTGCGTGTCCAGACAGTCGAAGATCCTCTTGTGGTTGGCGGCTTCGTACTGCGCGGCCTTGGCCATCATCGCCATGGCATAGGAATTCGTGACGCTATAGGGAACCTTCTTGCTCGAATCCCACGTACCCACGCCGCATTCGGTTTGCATCAGGTTGACAAGATCGTCGGGATTCATGACCGACAGGAACAGCACCTGCGCCGTCGGATCCACAGCTTTGACCTCCGCCG
>Ga0302322_100001437_pt1 | contig 19442 bp, 13 predicted proteins | sample Fen_T0_2_FD_203757 | JGI IMG/M metagenome (GOLD analysis project Ga0302322, IMG submission 203757) | Peat permafrost microbial communities from Stordalen Mire near Abisko, Sweden - Fen_T0_2 | ecosystem: Environmental > Terrestrial > Soil > Wetlands > Permafrost | place: Sweden: Abisko... | reverse complement strand
GGAGCGATCGTGGCGAGCCCCATGTGGACTCCGAGATCTACTTGGGAATCGCCGGCATGATCGTCGAAATAGACGACGTCCGGATGGTACTTGTCGATTGCGTCGTCCACGCGATACATGAATTGAGTCCCGTAGGCTGAGGTCGTCGATGGGGCGCTCGAGGCGTGCATCGGGCCGTAGAGATCTACGGGGTCCATGCCCTCCCACCACTTGCCTTTCCCGTCCAGAATCGTTTGCAATGCGTCGTATGGAACGCCGGACTTGGCACCTTGCTTGTCGCTCGTGTAGCGGATTGGCATCCATTGCCCCCAGGTTCGAGCTGGGGTGTTGTGAAAGCCGATACCGAAGCGCAAGCCGTGCTGGCGCGCGATCGGCGCCCATTTGCCGACCATGTCGGTCTTTACGCCGACTCGGACCGAGTTCCATGACTGATACTTCGAATCCCAGTTATCGAAGTTGTCGTGGTGTGCGCCCATTGCCATGAAGAACTTGGCGCCCATTTGGACATAGAGATCCATCAGGGCGTTCGGATCCCATTTGTCGACCACCCAGTTCTTACAAATGTCTTTGTAGCCGTAGACCGAGGGATGACCGAAATGGCTCACGTGGTACGTGTTTTGAGCCGAGCCCTCTTGATACATGTAGTACGCATACCAGTCTCCCTGCTCGGGCATGGATTGCGGATCCCAGTGAGCCCACGCGCCGAACTTGGCGTCACGCCACCACTCGGGCGTGGCATAGGCCGAGCCCAGCGCCTTCCAGTCCGCGCTGAAAGCGCCAGTGGCGACTGGAAACGGCGGCAGATTCCAGATGTCCGGAGGCAGCCCGAGATCGCCACTTCCGACGATCACCTTGTCGATGTTCAGCGCAACATCAGCCGAAGCGCGGCTGATCGTCACGGTCGCGTTGGCCGGGATCTCAATGCTGATGATCGCGTAGAGGAACGAGCCGGTGAGGGCTCCCGAAGAGTGGACGTTTACCTTCACTGCCGTTTGGCCGTTCACCGAAACACTGATTGTGCCGACGGACACCGACGCATAGTGAAGTGCCAATTTGCTGGCGGCCGGGACGCCCGTCACTTGAGCGCCTTGCCCGCTGTTCGCCACGCCAATCGACGAGCCGCCGGCCGCCGCGCTGTCGGTCACCGTGGATGCGCCGTTGACGGCCGTGGGCGTGAACGGCGTCGCGAATCCGGTCGCCCCGCCGCCAGCTATTCCGCTCGCCCCGCCGCCAGCTATTCCGCTCGTCCCGCCGGAGCCCCCGGGCATGCCGAAAGTCCCCGCGCTTCCAGCCAACCCCTGAGCCCCGCCGAGTGCCTGAGTACCGCCGGTCGCCGTGCCACCGGACTCAGTGTTGGCCCCCGCTTTTCCCTGGATTCCGCCCGCGGCGGTGCCGCCGTGACCGCTCCCGCCACCGCGGCCATCACCTCCCGCTCCGTTAGTGGCGCCCGGTGTGTTCCCAGAGCAGGCGCTCAGGCAGAGCAGCAAAATGCACAGCCAGGAGGTTGCGGGGAGTGACGGCGACCGATCGGCAGGCATGCCCAACTCTGTCTCGGACGACCGAAATTGTTGTGATTATTGCGGTCATCGCCCCCACGCACGCTCGCTGGTTCCCGCAAACCCAGCGCGGGTGATTTGTGACAAAGACCTTGCCTTGCCGACAGTTCCTTGCGGAAGCGAGGAGAATGACATGGTACCCGTGCGCCCGGTCCGTCCGACAATCACTGTGCTGGCATTGCTGGCAAGCGCTTGTTCCCTGAGTTGCTCGTCTTCCCAGGGCGACGGAGCCCAAGGCACGGGCGGCGTCTCGAATCACGCTGGGACCAACGGAATGGGCGCCCAGGCGGGAAACGGCGGACCAGGGGGCACCGCCACCGGAGGCGCAATGACCGGCACGAGTGGCAGCGCGCCCGGCGGGTTCGGTGGCGCTGCTGATGCCACCGGCAACGGGGGTCGCTCAGGCTCTGCAGGTGATGGGGTCGCGGGGGCGTCTTCCGGTGCGGGGGGTAGCTCCATGTCCGGCTCGGGCGGTCACAACGCGGTGGCGGGCGGCAGCGGCTCGGGAGGCGGCGGCTTGGGCGGGAGCTCGGGCTCCGGGGACGCAGGCGGCGCCCTCAAAAGCACCGGCTGCGGAAACCCGCGCACGCTACAAAACGGCACGATCAACATCACGTCAGGCAACGCTGCGCGGAAGTACATTCTGCGCGTTCCCGACGGTTACGATAACAGCCACCCCTATCGGCTGGTCCTCGCCTATGCCTGGTCCGGGGGATCGGCCTCGCAGGTCGTGAGCGCCAATTACTTCACGTTCGCTACATCGGATAGCAAGAACACGATTTTCGCCGCCCCCGACGCGGCGAACGGTGCCGGGTCATGGACCAACGGGGACGTGGCGTTCACCGATGCAATCCTCACTCAAATCGAAGGCGATCTCTGCATCGACAAGACCCGAATCTTCGCGACCGGATTCAGCTTCGGTGGGGGAATGGCCATGGCGCTCGCATGCACGCGAGCGGACGTCTTCCGCGCCGTAGCGTTCTTCTCGGGAGCGGATCTCACGGGCTCCTGTCCCACGACATTGACGAAGCCGATTGCGTACTATGCGTCACAAGCAAGCGAGGACAGCGGAGGACTATCGCCCACTTCGCCGATCACCGGGGAAATGAAACAGGCGCAGTTCGCAGCCGTCAACGGCTGCATGCCAGAGGCTTCGTCCACGACGTTCCCCACCGCCGGTCAGCCGCACACGTGCACGAACTACAAAGGCTGCTCCTCGGGCCACCCGACTGAATACTGCGTGTTCAACGGTCCCCACGGATGGGAGCCAAAGGATCCAAGTCAGTCGATGAGCTGGGACGCCCCCGAGGCTTGGAAGTTCATCATGCAGTTTTGAGTCCATAGGCCGCGGCTGGCTGGATGCAGGAGAAACGCCTCGGCGATCTCGCAATCGAGGCTGGGCTCGCGCTGCCCAGGAACGGCGTGCCACTCACCGTTGATTTTTTCACCTACGTCGCTTACCGCACACGCGGCGTCGAGCCGGTTCGCACTCAGCGCAAACGGACAATTCATTCTTTCTGCGGGAGCGCTGTGAAAAAGTGCCAAACCCCACCCGAAGTCGCGCTACTCTGCTCAAAGGCCGGCGTTCGGGGCGTCATGAGCCCTGCTGATGCGAGGTGTTCAGTGGTGCGTACAGGGCTAGGAATTTTGCTGCTCTCTTTCCTTGGTCTTGCGTGCGGCAAGACCTCTGACGACCGGCCTGTTGCTGAAGGGCACGAAGCCGGGAGCGACGCCGGCGGCAAGGGGTCGGCCGCTGCCAGCAATAGTACTGCTGGCAGCGGTGGTATCGCCGGCCGCAATCTCGGTGGAAGCGGAGGCGTCGGGGAGCTCAGCTACGTCGATCTCACGGGTGCCCCCATCTATACTCGAGTCCAGCGCCTGACCAACAGCCAGTGGGAAAGCGCAGTCACCGATGTCCTGCATTTTCAGCAGCGCCATGAGTTCTCCGCGGCCTTCACTCCGCCGCTCTTGGGCGTCACGACCTTCGACAACAACGAACAGGTGCTGTTCGTCGATGAGCGGAGGTTCATCGACTTCGAATCGGGCGCGGAAGCTGCGGCAGCCATCGCCACCGGCTCGCCGGAGTCCATCGCTGCGCTGTACACGGGCGACGATGCGGCGGGCTTCGTTCGCGTGCTCGGTCGGCGCGCGTTCCGTCGACCGCTCAGTTCGGACGAGGAAACGAAGTATCAAAGCGTGTTCGCGCTCGGTGAACGTCTCTACGGTGCGGGCTTCGCGAACGGGGCCGGGCTCGTTGTCCGAGCCATGCTCCAATCACCGCATTTCCTTTACCGTACTGAGCTCGGAACCGCGGGCGACCCGCTCAGCCCTTACGAGCTCGCGTCCAAGCTTTCGTTTTGGTTGCTCGGGACCACGCCCAGTGACTCGCTTCTGGACGCAGCGGGCGACGGAAGACTTGCGAGCGACACTGAGCTCGTGGCCGTCGCCCGCCAGATGCTGGAAGACCCGCGCGCGGTGTCGGTGATGCGCGATTTCCACGGCCAGCTCCTGCACGTCGCGGATCTCGCGCAGATCAGCAAGGACGGACCACCTGAGTACGATTCGTCGCTCAATCCACAGCTGGCGCTCGCATCGAACGCCTTCCTCGATTTCATCTTCGAGCAGAACCTCGGGCTACGCGAGCTCCTGACTTCGGAGCAGGCTTACGTCAGCCCAGGTCTGGCACCGTTCTACGGCATGAAAGCGTCCGCAGGAGCGCTCGAGCTGCGCGACGTCGGTCCTTCGCGCAGTGGCTATTTCATGCAGCTGCCCTTTCTCATGCTCTGGAGCCACAACGCCGACCCCGATTCGATCCGGCGCGGTGCCCGGCTGGAGGCGGCGATGTTGTGCGGACCGCAGCGACCAGAGCTGCCGGGTGTGGAGACGCTGCCCGTGACACCCTCGGCGCCAGGCCAAACCAATCGCCAGCGCGTCAGTGAATTCACGAGCTGCGGGCGGAGTTGCCACCGCTACATCGATCCGCTCGGCTTTGCCCTCGAAAGCTTCGATGGCGTGGGCCGAACGCGCGAACTGGACAACGGTCTACCTGTCGACAGCTCGGGAAGCTATCCGCTCGCCGAGGGCGTGGAGCCGTTCGTGGACGGCAACGATCTCATGAGAATTCTCGCGGCTAGCCCACAAGTGCATACCTGTTACTCGAAGCACGTAACTGGGTTTGCGCTCGGCCGTGACTTGGTGGAGAGCGACCGGCCTCTGCTCGAATCGCTAGCTAAGGTAAGCCGGTCGCAGTCGTTGAAACAGCTGATCATCGCGCTCGTCCGCGATCCGGCGTTCCGCACGCGAAAGGACGAACTAAAATGACTCGGTCGTTGCTTGGTCCGCAACGCGCACGCATCAATCGTCGCGCATTTTTGCGCGGCACCGCCGGCGTGGCCGTGGGGCTGCCCTTCCTCGAGAGCCTGCCGGAGCGGTCTGCCTGGGCCGCGGGCAGCGCTCCGGTCTTCAGCTTGTTCATCTGCACGGTGGATGGCATCGTTCCGGCCAGCTTCTTCCCGAATGCATTGGGGGCGTTGACGACCGCTGAGCTCGAGGCGACTGACAAAGCAACGAGCCAACTTTCGGCCCATGCCAAGAACCTGCTGTTCCTGCGCGGCATCAATTGGCCATTCGAATCGACTGGAGAGTCCCACGCCGATTCCCTGTGCATGGCTCTCACCGCGGTCGCACCGGGCGGCTCGGGCAACATGGCGATGGCCACTGGGCCTTCGGCAGACTGGGTCATCGCCAACAAGGTACAGCCCGGGGTTCCGCCGCTGACGCTGTATGCGGGACGCAAGGGCGGCTACATCAACGAGCGCTTGTCGTTCAGCTCCGCGGGCACGGTGACGGCCGCGAGCAACAACCCTTACGAGCTCTATCAAAAGCTCGTCGGCATCGTGTCACCGGACGGCACTCCGGGGCCGGGGGCGGTGGAAGCGCAGCGGCTCTTGCTGGAGAGCCGCAAGAGCATCCACGACCTCGTGCGAGACGACCTGCGCAGCCTGATGGGGAACGCGCGCATGAGCTCGGCCGATCGGCAACGACTTCAACAGCATTTCGACTCCATCCGCGACATGGAGGTCACCATGGACGGCATGGGAGACGAAATGGTCAGAGGCTGTGCGTGGGGAGGCGTCGAGGTCAGCAAGCTCGAGGCGTTGAAGAAGTTTGCGTTCAACCAAAACGGGATGATCGAAGACATTGCGCGGCTCCAGATGAGCCTTGTGGCCCTGGCGTTCGCCTGCAATTACAATCGCACGGCGACCTTACAGTGGGGCGACGGCACGGATGGAACCATCTATCCGGTCCCGTCGAATGAATCACTCCAATGGAAGTTACAGTACATCTGTCATCGCGCGCCGAGCGACTCGTCAACGGGGGATAACCCCTTGGCAGCGCAAGCCCACGCCGAGATCGACGTGCTCAGGATGCAAACGCTGGCCGCTGGTCTCGACCATTTCAAGGCGCGCGACCTGCAGGACAAATCGTTCGTGCTCTGGACCAACGCGCTCGCCGACTGCCCCTCGCACTCGTTCAAGAACGTGCCCAACATCATCTGGGGTGACGGCGGCGGCCACCTCAAACAAGGCGCGTATGTGGACGCCGGCGACACGACCAATAGCCCACTCCTCAACGCCCTGATCACCGCCGCCATCCAGGACACGGGCGAAACGATGGAGACCTTCGGAGCCGGCCCCGCCGGCCAGCTACCGGCCGTGCTCGCCTGAGTGCTCGAGCCGCACACCGTCCACACTATAGCTTCGGAAGAACCCAGTCCAAGCCACAAAAAACCGGCGATCAGTCCAGGTTGACTTGCCCACGATAGGAAATCAGCGCGGCTTCACCGAGACGACGTTGGTTTGAATGAACTGTCCGAAGTTCATCGACCCCGGGATCCCGTCGGGCGCGTACTTCTCGTAGTTGACGATCTGGCGTTCGTTGCGGTCAATACCGTCCACAGTGACCTTCGTGTTGGCCGCCATCGGAATCGTGACTTGGTAGTCGAGCAGGAAGATGTAGTGCCCGGTCTTTTGGTAATCGTTCAGGTAGTAGTCCGCCTTGGGACTTTCCACGCCGATGTGCCACTGCGTGTAGTCCGCATCGGTCGAGTCCGAGACGGCACCGCCAACCGTGTACGCTACTTTCCTCCAGTCCAGGTCTCTATAGCGAAAAGTGCTGGTGTCGGACCGCGTCCCGCCCGTGATCCGTGTTGGCTCGACGACGCCGCGAATGCGCAAAGTCACGTCGTAGGTAGTGCCCGTCGTGCCGCCAATGGACACGGTCTTCGCGTACTTTGACCCGCCGCTCGTGGTCAAAGTGACGTGCTGACAGACGGCTCCGACGGAGGTATCCACCTTCGTTTCAGAGCAAGCGTCGTCGACGCGAACGCCGTCGAGCGCGGTCGCGACGCTGAGCGCGCCTGCCACCCCGACAGCTCCGCCGACTCCGGCTGCGCCGCCGTTTCCCGCGGCGCCTGCCAGCCCCGGGCCTCCCGCCGTCCCAGAAGCGCCGCCGAACGAAACTGCGCCCGCCTGCGGGGCACCCGCGGAGCCACTCCCGGCTGCGCCAGCGACGGACGCCCCGCCGTTGGTCGCTCCGCCGGTGGCGGCGCCAGCAACCCCGCTCGGCGCCCCAGCAGTGGACTGTGGCTGACTGCCGGCCGTCGCTCCCGCGCCGGATGCCCCGGCAACACCCGATGGGCCGGGTTGCGATTCGGAGCTGCAGGCAAGCGAGCTCAAGTAGGCGGCCAGGGACACAACAAGGATGCGCGTTTTCATTTGGGTGTTTTCGTCGGTTTCGAGCGCGCAGCGAGCTCGCCCTATTGATAAGTGCGGCTCAGCATCGAAAGACGATCAAAAATTTGAATGCGCTCCGCCGTTTGCATGCGCTCCGCCGTTTGCATGCGCTCCGCCGGTCGATGGACAGCGCCCATGCCGCTCTTGCTCGTCGGTTCCAGTGCGTCCATGCTAACCTTCGACGATGCCCACTGGATTGGAGCAAGGGCGTGAACAAGTGCTCGCGAACTTGACTGCACTTCCGCACCATACTTCGTTCGCGGAGCACCGACGGCGAATGACATCGCTCGTACTCGATGCGGCGCCAAGTCATGCCGAGCCCTCGCTCTGCGTTCTTGGCGCAGGCAACTGTTTCGACCTCGACCTCGAGTCGCTGGCGCGTCGTTTTTCGGCAATTTCTTTGGTAGATCTGGATGCCAGCGCGCTACAGCGCACGTTCGAACGACAATCAGAGGCGACGCGCGCACGCCTCCAGCTCCACGCGCCGATCGACCTCTCTGGCTTCCTCGATTGTATCGATCGCTGGGCAGAGTTCCGACTGACCCCTGAAGAGTTGATGACCCATCCAGCCCAGACGGAGCAGAAGATCAAGCGTCAGCTAGCCAAGCAATTCGACGTCGTGCTCTCGAGCTGCATCTTGAGTCAGATGCAGCTCTCGCTCCTGAACGTGCTGGGTGAACGACATCGGCTCTTGGATGCGCTGCGGCTGGTCTTGAACCTCACGCACTGGCGCACGCTGGCAGGGCTGACGCAAGCCGGTGGCTGCGCCCTGTTCGCGACCGACGCGAGCTCGAGCGAGCTCTATCCTCTCGAGCAAGTCGAGCCGGGAGCTGACTGTCGAGAGCTCCTGAGCGAGCTGGTGCGCCAACGTAAGGTGTTCGCGTTCGCCGAGCCGGCGCAAATCGCGTCGCAGTTGAGCGACGAGCCTCACCTTCGGAGGGCGTTCGCCGCTTCCCAGCTGCGTGACGCTTGGATTTGGAGCAACGGGCCAGACGCGAAATTCTTGGTCTATGCAAGTGCGCTGCCGCGCGTCTAAACGGGGTCGGGCATCGAATCAAACCGGCTTGCTCCACAATCCCTTGATTGGCCCCGCGTTTTTTCGGTCGAATTTTTCCGTAGTCGGTAGCATCGAAAGTGGATCGTCCGTTTGGAGCAATGCTTGCGCCGCTGTCAGCCATACGTCCACCTGCGGCCTCTGGTTGGACTCGAAGTTGAGGAACTGACCGCCCTTCATTCCCAGTGCCTTCCCCCCGAAGATGAGTGAAGGCTTCGGCCCGCGCGCGTGCGACGGATCGCCCACCTCGGTGAGATAGGGAACCACCGTGTAATCGAGTACGCTATTACCAAAGCCGTCCTTGGCGCTCTTGAACGCATTCAAGATGTCAGCGGTCTTTTGATTGTACCAGGTATTGATACTGACCAGATACTGATAGAGCGAAGCGTCAGCGGTCGTCCCCGTCTGCGGCGCCCCGTTGTAAAACGACTGCGAGCCGATGCGATGGCTCATGGGGTGGTGCATGAAGCTGCGCTCGGGCTCTGCCGGGTACCTGCCCTTGAACGAGACGTGATTGGTGCCCGGCGACCACTGAAAGCTAGCAACGCGGATGATGTCGCACTGAAAGGCAGCGAGAATCACGGCCGCGTGCGCCTTACCAATGCGTTCGTGCAGGTCTTCGTCGGATGTCGAGGTTGCCTCGTTGCCGTAATTGAATTTCGATCCAGTCTGGCCTTTCAACGAAGCGTCGGGGGCGACGGGCACGCTGCACATCACGCCCCCACCCGAAGCTCCATTCGTGAGCTGCTCCGATAGCTGTTTCTCCACCTGGCGAACGGCATCCGCGTGGGCGTCGATTTTGTCGGCTTCACTACTAGGAGCCAACGTTTTCAGCGCCGCGAGCTCACGTAGCGCGTGATCGAGCACGCTCTTTCTGGCCTTCAGCGCCTTTAGCGCCGCGTCGTTGTTGCCCGCCGTGGACCCGCCCGGAATGAAGTTGCTGAACAGCTTGGCATAGGTGTTGGCGGGGCTCAGCTCCGGTAAATTTGGGGTAAATTCGGTGATATTGCCCCCGGGGTTGGCCGCTTTGATGGATCGGCTTTGATAGTTCGCACTGTCCGTGATGCCTTGCCCATACGATAGGCACTGCGTGGAGGTCTCCAGAGAATCCACCCGAGCGTCCGCTAGGGTGTTGATGTACCCGGCTCCGCTCTGTTTGAGGCCCGGCACATGCTTGAGGAAGATCTGATCGAAGGAAGGCCCTCCGGCGACACTGTCGTCTGCTTCACCGCCGTTGGCGCGGGTGCCCGGGGAGTTGGCGCAGGTGGTCGTAAGCGGTGTCCCCGCTTCATGACCTCCGCCGCCGGGGCAGGCGAGCTGGCGGTCGTGTAGGCCGTAAAGCACGATCATGTCGTCCCTCAGGCTCTCGAACGGCTGCAAGATCGGCGACAAAGTGAACCCCGTCTGCGCACCCTTCGGCAGGTAGCTTTGCTTGTAGGTTCCGACTGGGAAATGGCTGAGCAGCATCCGAGCAGGCGACGTACCGCCTGCGGCCGCGACCTCCATGTTGCGCAGAAGAATCTCGAGGCCGAAAGCACCACCGATGCCAGCGATGAACGAGCGGCGTGCGAAACGATAAGATCTCACGGATTTGCTCCCGCGTTGCGGTGGGTGAAGGCTTTCGAGACGGCGATTTGCCGAAGCAGTGAACTGAGACTCTTGTCGGTCTTGTCGAAGGCGTCGACGAGGGCCTTCGTCGCGCAGCTCGTCGGCGTGAGCTGCGAGCCTTCCGCCAGCGCCCAGCTCAACATGTTCTTGCTGAAGCACGCAGTGAAGCCAGGGTTTTCTGCTATCCGCTGCTGCATGTCGACTGCGTTCGGCGACACCTGATCCCCGAACAACGCTGGCAGCGTAACCGAGGGATCGATCGGGCGACCCTGTGGATCCATGGTGCGGTAACGACCAATGATATCGTAGCTGTCGAGCGCGAGCCCATAGGCGTCGAAGACCCGATGGCAGCCCGAGCAAGGTGGCGTGCTAGCGCGGTAGGCGGCGCGTTCGCGCTCGGACGCCGACGCCAGGGTCGTGCCTGCCTCTTCGATCTTCGCCACGAGCGCGGGATCCGTCGGGAAAGGCGGGTTGGTTTGGCACAGCATGGATTTGTTGACGACTAGCCCGCGCGCGACGACCGATGGCACATCGGGGCGGGAGTTTGACGCCAAGAACCCAACCTGCGTCAGCAGTCCAGCTCGGTTCGCCGGCAAGTCAGTGGCTACGAATCGAGTTTCGTCGGTTTGAGCTGGGATGCTGACGCCGTACAGCGCCGCGAGCGTGTTGTTGAGGTAGGATTTCTTCGAAGTGAGCAGCCCCGTCAATGGTCCATTCCACAACGTGTTGGCAAAGAACAGCTCGACTTCGTGGTACGCCGACTCGCGCACGCCCGTGTACGGCTTTGCCGCCGTGCCCGAGGTGAACGCAGGGTCGTCGATTTTCACAGTCGCCAGGTTGTCCACGCGAAAATAGGAGAGAATTGCGCTCTCGAGGTTCTTTCTAACTAAGTCGCTTGCCATCAGGCGCGTCACCTGGCCGTCGATCTCGGCGGCGGTAGAAAGCTTGGCCTGAGCAGCAGCTCGGAGCAGTTCGGCATCCGGCGGTGCATCGGACAAGAAGTAGGCGATCGAACTCGCGAGCTCGTAGGGCGTGAGCGCTCCGGCCTGCGACTTCGAGTCGCCGATTTCCGTACGGTATAGGAACTGCGGCGACTGGGTGATGGCGTACACGCTGTGCTGCAGCGCCTCGGGGATCGTCCCGTAGATGCTCTTCACCTCATCGTATACTTGGTTCAAGGAGGCCGTCTCGCTCGCGCTGAGGGGGTGACGGTACGCGCTTTCTGCGAGAGAAAGGATGAACGTCTTGACGCAACCGTCCGTCGGAGCGGCTCCGCAGTTCGTGACTTGGTTCAAGTTTGCAGCCGCATAGCTGCCCGCTGCGCTGGCGATCAGATCGATCTTCTGCCAGATCCCGGTAGTGACGGTGCCGCCTTCCTGCGGGCTGGAGAGCGGGGGAAACGTTCGGGCCGTCGTTGATTCCGTTCCGATTTCGAAGTCAGCGTCGACTTTCGCAGCGAAGGCGTCCCCGAGCAATGCGTGCAGGCTACGCGACAGCTGATTGAAGCTGAGCCGAACCACGCGTTTGCTGTCGGATACGACATCGCCCTCGCAGCTGCCCCCGCCCGTCGTCGAGCTCCCGCCTTGTCCAGCGGATCCGGCTGGGCTGGGCAGGCCACTGGGGTTGCCTCCCGCCGCTTGGATAAAATCACCCGCGCTCCCCCCCGCACACCCCAAGGCGAGTGCCGTGGTCAGTGCGCTGGCAAGCAGCGCAGGTCGTGAAAAGTGCGGCAGGCGCTGACTCATGAACACTGATCCTCCAAAGCTGGCTTCGGGCGACGTCCGGCTGTGGTCGAGATGCGCCCGCACAAGTAGTGCGAGCGAGACGCGAAAGTTGCTCAGTCAAATTCGATCGAGGTCAGTTTCGTAAACCCTCGAGCGTCAGCTCGTGGCGTGAGCTCGAAGGCACAGGAAGCTCTCTTTCCAATGTTCTGATCTCATTAATTATTCCTACCCCAGCCGCCAAATTTATCGTCTGAACGCTCCAATGAGTTCGACGGAGTCCGGGCTACCCCGACATTGCTTGATTCGAACCTGCTGCATCAACTCGATCACCGGAGCTAGTGAGTGCTCGAAGAGCTTGTCGTTGAAGAGCCGCTCAAGAGAACCGTCGGTATCGGCAACCGCGTGGGGTTGGACCTGTCCGACGCTGAGCTAGTACGCGAGTTGATCGACAATCGACCCGAGGCGCATCGCCTGCTCGTACGGCGCTTCGCTCCGCTCGTGCGCGGCCTGTTGCGGCGGTCGCTCGGACCTCACCACGATTTGGAGGATGCCGAGCAAGAGGTTTTTTTGAGTCTGTTCCGCTGCGTCGAGACGTTGCGGGACCCGCGCTCTTTGCGGCCTTTCATCGTCGCGATCACGTTCAGGACCGCACTGCATGAGCGTCAACGCTATCGCAAGCTGGCGGCCATCACCCTCGAGTCGGGAAGAATCGCTGCTTCGACGAAGCGTGACGAAGTGGTCGCGAGCTATGCTTTGATCCGGCTTGGTAAGCTCGTCTTGCAGCTGCACGAGCGCGAGAGAAGGACGTTCGTTTTGCGCTTCGTGGCAGGCATGACCGTCAGTGAAATCGCAGAGGCGCTCGAGATCTCCGAAGCCACTACCCGAAGGTCCTTCAACCGCGCGCGGTCGTTCGTCAACAAGCTGGCGGTCCGAGATCCCTTTCTTTACGATTACTTCGGCAAAGAGCCACCCTTGCACCCGCTCGACGCGCAGTGCGAATCGGACGGTGTTTAGGAGCGTCCGGCATTCTGCTCGGATCGCTGACCTTTCCGATGTTCGTACGGTAGCCTAACAATCCATTTGCTGGCGCCATGAGCCTGGACATTTCGTCGGCTGTTGGCCCCGATAGGCGTGCTCACTGACCGCCGCCCGGTTCCGGATCTGCGCGCCAATCGCGCCACGAGCGGCCTAGCAGGACCGAACTGAGTCCGCCCATCGCAGCCTCGGAGCGATCGTCAGGTCAAGCCGGACAAGGTGCCCTTCCACTGGGTGGCGCCAAAGGTGTCAGTGGGCGACCCGAACATGGTCATCAAAGAGGCAAACAGCTGGTTGGTGGTGGTGTTGCTGGCGACCTTGACACTGCGGCCCGTGCCTACCGCGCCGTTGCCCTTGCCCGCGAGAATCCAGCCGAGATCGCGGCGGTTGTGGACATCGCCGTCCGAAAGCTCGTTGGCCCACAGGACCACGGAGCTATCGAGAAGCGGACTACCGTCCATGTCGGTGTGCGATTTGAGCTGGTCCAGCAGGTAGCTGAACTGCGTTGCGTACCAAGTGTGAATCTTGATCAGGTCGTCCCGATAAGTCTTGGGATCGTGGGACATGAGGTGATGCTCGCCGCGAGCGTTGAGCCACTTGAAAAAGATGGTGCTCTCTGCGGTTGACCATTGCAGCGTTATCACACGCGTGATGTCGCAAGAGAGGGCCATGACCAGAAGGTCCATCTGCGCTTTGCCGAGCGCGGCGTAGTCGCCATAGCACTTACCCGGTCGACCATCCTGCACGCAATCCACTGCATTGAGGTTCACGGTCGGGGCGGGCGGGACCTGGCAGGCATCATTGGTGGTCGTTCCCAGCTTGTCCAAGGAGAGTTCGAACTCGCGTACCGTGTTGAGATGACGATCGAGCTTGGCTTTGTCTTCCACGCCAACCGTGGCCCCCAAGCGCTGGAAGTCCCGTAGCGCGAAATCGAGCACGCTCTTGCGGTTCTTCTTCAAAGCGTCGAGCGCGCTGGTCGAGCTGCCGGACTCCATGAAGAGGCGTGTGAAGACTTTCTTGGGATCGTCCTCCAACGGAACCGATTTGGAATTTCCGGGGGTGCCTCGGTAGCTGATGCGCGTGGGAATGGGCTCGAGGATGGTCGTGGTGGACTGCACGCCCAGCTCGAGCGAAGGCAGGCGGGTTGCGCCGCCGATCACGCGCGCGATTTCCTGGTCGATCGAAGGGCCATGGCAAGTTCCGTCGAGCACGTGACCGGCGCGGCCGGTGCCGCTCGGCCCAACCATCAGCCGGTCAGCGGTGAGCATCGTGGCGCAAGAGGCGTCGTGCGCGTTGGCGCCGTAAATATAGGACGCTTCGTTGTTGAGGCCGCGCAAGATCAGCAGATCGCTCTGGTGCGCGGCGAGCGGCGACAGGATGGGGGACAGGGTGAAGCCAGTGCCCGTCGCGGTTGGCTGCCACTGGTCCTTGATCATCCCGTTGGCGCTGAAGAACACGACGAAGCGCTTGGGCATCGACGCGGCCTTCGCCGTCCTCGGACGCATGGCAAGCAGGAGCGGCAGCGAAATGGCGACACCGCCGGCGCCGCGCAGCACGGTCCGACGAGAAAGTGGCTTTGACGGGATGCTGAAGAGCGGCTTGTAGGTCATTACTTCGTCTCCGCGGCGAGGTAGCGGAAGTCAGGGGTGGTGGTGAGCGCAATCAGCAGGTCTTGGACCTTGCCGTTTGCGCTCTTGAATCCGCCGGCGATGGTGCCGATTCGCGGATCGTCCGAATCGCTCTCGGCGCGACCGAAAGCGAACCGGAACCATTGGCGTACGAAACAGGTCGTGACCTGCTGGCTTTGAGCTAGCTTTGCGGTCATCGGCACTACCCCGACGATGGCGCCCGTAACGTCAGTGCCGGTCAGCTCCCCGGAAACGTCGATCGGCTGTCCTTGTTCCTGCTCGCGCCATTGCCCAATGGCGTCGAAATTTTCGAAGGCCAAGCCAATCGGATCGATGAACTTGTGGCAACTAGCGCAGAGCGGCTCCGCTTCGTGTTGTGTGAAGCGCTGGCGGGTGGTCGTGCCGGGCGTGATCTCGGGCGCCGCGATTACGATGTCGGCAGGAGGCGGAGGCAGACCTTGGCAGAAGATCCGCTCGCGAACGAACTTGCCGCGCGACACCGGATCGGTCGCGATCTCTTTGGCGTGCGTCGCGAGGAAGGCGGCCTGGGTCAAGAGGCCGGCACGCTGGGCGGGCGGTAGGGCGATGCGGGCCACCCCGTTCAGCGTCGAGCTGACGGTACCGCCGTAGTAGCTGGCCAAAGACGGATCCCCGAAGGTGAAGGGTGCGGTCAACAGCGTGGTGAGATCCCCCTCTCCGTCGAAAATCACGGTGGTAGCGAAGGTTTTAGTCTCGCTGGCCAAGAGCGCGGGCAGTCGGCTATCCCACTTCGGAAACTGGGTGGTATCGCGCTGCAAGCGATCCACGGCGCGCAGGTCCAACCAGCCCGCGAAAAACTCGGCGACCCGGGCGCGGGCCGCAGGGGTGGCCAAGATCCGCTTGGCTTCGGCGGCGATCTCGACCTCGGTGGTCAACCGGTCCGCTTGGGCGGTGGCGAGGAGCGCGTCATCCGGCATGGTCCCGGTCAGGAAATAGGAGAGGCGCGAGGCGATCTCCCAAGATGTCAGAGCCCGGTAAGTCTGGCCTGCGACGGGGACCCCGACCTCGACGCGATAGAGGAAGCTCGGAGCGACCAAGAACGCCTCGAGGAGCAGCCGCACGCCGGTGGTGGTATCGGCGGCGCTCCGGTAGACGGACAAGAGATCCGTTTGCTCGACCGTCGTGATGGGGCGGCGCCAGGCACGCATCCCAAAGCGGGTGATGAAATCGTTGATGCACGTCTCTCCTGCTGCGAGCTTGCAACCGAGAAGGGCGTCCGTGTCCTTCGTCGCGTTGGCCGCGATCTGTTCGGACACGACCATGTATTGCTCGGCCAGCGCCGGAGGCACGTCCTGGACGTCGGTGTTGTTGCTGAATCCATTGACCACCGTGTCCGTCGGGAACGCCGCCGCATAGCCGGTCTTGTCTCCGAGCAGCGAAACGATCGTCGCGTCGTACTCAGTGTTCGAGAGGCGCCGCACCAAGGCGCGCCCTGGCAGGCCACTATCTACCAGCGCGCCGCCATTACCAACGTTGCCTTGACTCGTGCCGTTACCACCGGCACCGGCACCGGCAGGAGACGGCCCGCCGATACTGCCCGTTCCTGCGGCGGTACCGGGGCCACCGCTCCCTGACGGGTCGCTCGCCAGACCGCTGGTGCAGGCGACTGGCAGCAGCAGGAGAGCGATCAACGCGAGACCTCGTCGAGAGGGCTCCCTACGCGGAAAGGAGTGCGCGATCGTTGGCACTCCTTGGGCTTGCTGAAGTACATCCGAGGCATCGGGGGTCACACTCTCTACTGAGGACGACCCCGTTGTGTTGCTAAGAAAGTTTATCGAATTCGAACGAACGATTTGGAAGCTGAGCGCAAATCAACTCCATCACTGAGCGAGTCGGCTCGTGCCAAGGTGACGACCGAGCTCCACCCGTTCAGAGCGAAACGCTCGCGCTCGAACGAGCGAATCGACGGCTGAGCAAGGAGCACGCGCGGCTGAAGATAAAGTTCATCTCAAAGAAGACCGCACTCTCTGTTCGCTAGGAAAGCCCAATAGAGCTCTACCGTCTCACTCTCCCGGAGAGGCGAATTTGATGCGACTTTGATGTACTGAGTGCTCGTGTTCCCAGACTCCGACCGACTCGAAGCAAACGTTGCCAGTCGCGCTCAACGGCTCGAACGGTGTCGCCGGAAGTTTCTTCGCGACGCTAGAAAGGAGCTCTTGTGAGTTCATATCTTCCTCACGCACGAACCCCGCAGGCCGCGATGTCTTCGAGTAAATCGAATTTTCTATCATCGTCGTCGGGCGCGCTTGCGGCTGGGCCGTCGCGACCGAAGGTCTGCGACTGGCCGAGCCAGTCGTACGAGGGTGGCTTCACTTTTCAAAGCAATCCCCGTAGCGATGGAACAGTAAGCTGAGCAAGACAGTAATCTCGGCAAGCAAGGCAGAAGCGCTATCCGGCGGCCTAGGGCGCTTCCTGGTGCGAACGCGCACTCCGTGCCCTCTTGCGTTCTTTGGTCGTCCGCCGCCTCTTTTAGGAGTCTGAGTTGATGAAGCTTTGGCCGTTGCGCCAGCGTCGCGCCCTGACGAATCGCTCGCTCGTTGCTCTTTGGGCCTTGGCCTCGGCCTCGGCTTGTTCGAGCCAGAACGGAGGTCCGGCCCCGAGCGCGACCGCCGGGGTCACGGCCACCGGAGGTGCCCGCGATGCGGGAGCGAGCGGGCGCGGCGGAACAACGGCCATCGGAGGAGCGGGCACCGGGGGAACCGTCGGCACCGCAGGCTCCGCAATCGGCGCCGACGGGGGCGTCCCAGGACTCGGCGGTCAGGCCGGGGCGGTCGCAGCAGGTGGCGAGGGCGAGGGCGCGGCGACCGGAGGACGAGGCGCGACGGCGGGCGCTGGGCAAGGGGGCAGTGCAGGCAGCGCAGGCTCAACCGCGATGGGGCTTCCTGATCCCGGTCCGGAGGGCGACGGGGACTCGATGGTGGGGCCGAGCTACACGAACCAATCGGAGCTCAGCGACCACGGCAGCGCCAAAGGCAAGAGCTTCGCATTCACGATGAAGATCGCAGACAGCGTGCTCTTCAACGGCAAGGATTCCACGGTCGCGGCGAACAAGGTCAACACGACCCGCGCCATCAACGTCTACATTCCCAAGCTCTACAAGGACGGCGACCCCGCGCCCCTGCTCGTCATCCAAGACGGACCCGGCGAGATCGGGCAAGTTTCGAATGCGCTCGACAATTTGACCGGCTCGCAGGACGCAAAACGGAAGCTGCCACCATTCGTCGTCGTCGCCGTGCAGAACGGTGGGAACGACTCCATCGGCAGCGAACGCGGATTGGAGTACGACACGCTGTCCGACCGCTACGCGCGCTTCATCGACCAAGAGGTCTTGCCCGCCGTGCAGGCCAACGCCCAGGTCAAGTCGGCGTATCCCAATTTGAAGTTCACCAAGGATGCGAGCGGTCGTGCCTCGCTAGGTTGCAGCTCCGGAGGAGCCGCCGCGTTTTCCATGGGCTGGTTCAGTCCCAATCTTTTCAGCCGCATCATCGGCTACTCGGCGACACTGGTAGCACAGCAAGACCCGAAGGCGGGCGAGTCCCAGATGTACCCGCTGGGGGCGTGGGACTATCACTCCAGCAAAGAGATCATCAAGAACGACAGCATGGGCAGAGAGAAGCAGCTTCGGATCTTCATCAACGCCAATCAGAACGATCTCGGTTCCACGGATGCCGAGTCCACCCATCACAATTGGCTGATGGCGAACCAGCGGACGGCCGCCGCATTGAAGGCCAAGGGCTTCCACTACAAGTTCGTCGAGGGGATGGGCGTCGGCCATTGCGATGGCAAGGTCCAATCCGCGACCCTGGCCGATGCGTTGGTTTGGGTCTGGCGCGGGTACGAGCCGTCGGGGAATTGAGCGGGACGCGATCGGGCCGTTCTACCGGCGCGGACGTAACCAGAATTCGTGCATCGCCGGGCGTGCCCGTCGGTTACAGGCGGCCGACGACCGGAATTGCCGAATTTCCAGCGGAGCGAGCGCGGTTGACACTTCATTTTCGTGAAAGCAACCGCTTGAACTGGGGTCGCCTGCTCGTCGCATAGGCAGTGGCGCAATTGCTGAGGAGCCGAGGTGGTCGACTACCAGGGTGGCTCGAACGTCCTCGACAGTGCCACGCGCCTTTTCCGTCCCGCACCGGGACGCGGTGCAGCCAACGTCACAGCTGCTGGGACGGGGTTGGCGGCAATCGGGAATCCCCGCCTTTTCAGCCCAAGGTACGGGATCAGCACCGAGTTTATAGGTGGAGCGGGTAGGCCGTGCGTCCCGGCCCACTGTAATTGCGGGTGGCGCGCTGCCGGGGCGGCAATGATCGACACGGGCGGCGCCGATTTCGGTCAAAAGACATCCGTTTTCGGACAGTCTTCATCACATGGGCTCCTTGCATCCTATCCGGTCTCCCTCGCGGGTGCCAGAGCCCGGGAAAGCATGCATCGACACCTTCGAGCAAGAGCTCGACTACCTGTACGGCACGCTGCGAAGGCTCGGTGCCCCGCCTGCCGACATCGACGACCTGCTGCAGGACATTTTCGTGGTCCTCTACCGCCATTGGCCGACGCTCGATTTGACTCGTCCCCTCCGCCCTTGGCTGTTCGGTGTCGCGTTCCGCGTCGTCCGCGCGCACCGGCGTCGACGAGCCCGTGAATCACCGTGGGGCGGGTTGGATCCGGAGGACGCGGCTGATCGCGCCGACGGGCAGTTGGAGGGCCGGCAGTCCCTGGCAATCCTGTGGGCCGCCTTGGAACACGTCCCTAGCGGACGTCGCTCAGTGGTTATCAAGCACGATCTCGAAGGGCTCGAGATCCTCGACATCGCGCGGCAATTATCGATGACTAAGTTCGGGGTCTACGCAAGGTTATACAAAGGTCGCAAAGAGTTGGCATCGGCCGTGCGACGGCTTTTGAGGGAAGGAGTGGTACCAACATGAAAGGTCGAGAGCTTCCCTTTGAGCCGGAGCTAGAAGCGCTGCTCAACCCACAAAGGATCGAGCGACGGGCGCCGCCCGAGG
>Ga0302322_100001435_pt1 | contig 19470 bp, 17 predicted proteins | sample Fen_T0_2_FD_203757 | JGI IMG/M metagenome (GOLD analysis project Ga0302322, IMG submission 203757) | Peat permafrost microbial communities from Stordalen Mire near Abisko, Sweden - Fen_T0_2 | ecosystem: Environmental > Terrestrial > Soil > Wetlands > Permafrost | place: Sweden: Abisko... | reverse complement strand
TCGCAGCTACCCAGCGCCTCCAGCCCTTACACGAACGGGGTCTCTCCCCGGCCCGCCCACCTAGCCCGTCCCGCCGGTAGCGGATAGGGAGAGAGGGGCCGGCAATATGTCGCCAACCCGGAACACGCCAGCCAGGCCGGAGGGGATTCGCCGGTGGTCATTTGCTGAGGAGCGACGGATGGGCGATAGCGTGTACAGGGTCACTGAGGTGATCGGGACGAGTAGCGAGTCGTGGGAAGCCGCAGCTGCCAACGCGGTAGCCGCCGCCGCAGGATCAGTGCGAGACCTGCGTGTGGCCGAGGTGCTGCGCCAGGACGTGACGATCGAGAACGGTGCGATCACGAGCTACAGGGTGCGGCTTGGGCTCTCGTTCAAGTACGAGACTGGCGACTAGTTGTAGTTCCTAAAGAGGTTGTTCGGTGAGGCGCGGTCCGGTCGGGCAACGCCTCCTACTCCCTGGTCAGTGAGTTGGTTCGTCCCGCTCTCGCGCGGTGGCTAGATCCCTCGTTCAAGGGGTGGCACGTTGCTGCCGATAGTTGGTCTTGCCGGTCTTCAGGCGAAAGCGGGAACCGGAAGGAGAATCGAATGCACGCTCGGGTTCCGGCGCTCATTGCGCTGGGAATGGTCGTGGCGGCTGTGGTGGTACCGGCTGCTCTCTCCATGAACCCTGACGCCCAGATCGACCAGAGCCAGGACTCGACGGAGGGGTGCGTCACGTTCACGCCGGGGACGATCATCGGCCAGGTATTCACGGCGGGTGTGTCGGGACGCCTCAGCGACGTGCTATTGACGTTGGGGAACGCATCGGGTGCGGTTGACTCGGTACATGTGGCTTTGACCGGTACTGATGGCTCCGGCCATCCCGATTTGTCGAACGAGCTCGGGAGCCTCTCTCTTTCGTCCAATGCCATTCCCGTTCCGGACCCCGATCTGGTTGACCTCCAGTTCGGCAACCCGTCGCTTGTGGCTGGGAACCAGTACGCAGTGGTTGTCTCGACGAGCGACGCGACCGGCTACGAGATCTGCGGCGCAGGATCATTCGACTACTACACCGGCGGTCAAGCTTGGGGATCCACCGACGGAGGAGCATCGTGGTCAGACGTAGGGGGCGACGCCCACTTCGCGACCTACATGCTGCCGCCGGCCGTGAGCCGATCTGGTTACTGCTTCAACGGCCGATTCGTCGACCTCGCAACCGACCAGCCCACCACCGACGCAACCTACAAGGGCGCAACCCCGGCGCTCTACTACCAGGGCGTGGGCATCAGCTGCGACACCATCCCTGGCTACACAAAGACCGGCGAAACGGTCGGCTACGGCGGCCACGGAGACCCCGGAGGCTACACGTACATGGCCAAGAACTAAAACAGGCACGCAGGTCGGGCACGGCCGGCATCCGCCGGCCGTGCCTTGCCACTCCCCGACACGCCGGGGTCCTCCCGTTGTCTGACAGGCACGAGGGCGGCGAGGTTCTGTGTGAGGCCTGCGCGCGCAGCACGTTGCGGAGCGACTGGTCGAGCAACGACGCGCCTGCTGTACCACCGATTTCGCGCCGGGAGCCGTCAGACAGCGGCGCCGACCATCTGGGCCAAAAATAGGCCGATTCCTGTTCTGGCGAGGCGTCTTCTGACGGCGTCGGCGTGCTCACGACTGATTGGCACAGGGCGGGCGGCTAGGTGGTTGCAGCGATGATTACGCGGCCGAGACCGTCGCGGCTGGTGCTCGTGACGCGATGGACGATGATTGTTTCTCCGTGTGGAGCTACGAGCTCGTCACCAATCAGTGGAGCGCCTGGGAGGGGGAGAACGAGGGTCGTCCGTCGACGGCTCTCCTCGATCACGATGCAGCGGAATGTCATCACGGCGACCTCGAGGAGGACAAGGGCGCGCGACTGGCTGTAGCAGCGGTTCAGAGCTATGTGTGTGTCCATGGAACCGGGACATGGTTTGGCGCTCGCGGCTGGCGATCGGCCGCCTAGCCGGGCGGATGGCTCTTCTGTGCGCGTATTTCTGACGGGCTGGTTGCGGCACATGCAGGGTCGGGTGCGCGCCTCGAATCGCGGGTCCGTGCGATGTCGAGCTGCGACCGTCTCGGATGCCGTTGCACCGTCGCGCCAGCCGTGCAAGACTCCAAATCTGACAGGCTCCGGCCGGGAGGAGAACACGCAGTGAGAGCTTGGGTTGCGGGTGTCTGCTGTGGTGTGTGTCTTGCAGCCGCTTGCGCATCCACAGCCGCGGCGGCCGCGGCGACCCCGTGCGCGCCGTTGACGATCCCCGGGGCCGGCGGTGGGCATTTCAACAACATCTCCGTCAGTGGGGTGACGTGCGCCTACGCCCGCCGCGTGTTCATCCCGGCGGTGTTCGCGATGAAGTTCCCCAAGGGGTGGGCGGCTCGGGTCACCCATCCCTCGTCGAGCGTCGCCCACAACGTGTGGGTCGACGGGCCGAAACGGGTCGTTTTCGACCTGAAGATCATCACCTAGAAGCGCGACGTGGTCGCCCGCCCCGTTCAGACTGGCACTCCGCCTCTGCATCCGACTACCGAGGAGCGAACATGATCCGAGTTTCCGTCGTCGCAGCCCTTTCCGTTTCGGCACTGATCCTCTGTTCCGTCGCGTCCGCCGTCGTGCCGAAGGCAGGTGGTCACTACAAGGGCGTCACCTCGATGACGGCCATCAACGGCTTCTCTGACCCGGTGACGTTCACAGTTGCCGCGAACCGCAAGACCGTCAAAGGGTTTACGTTCGGGACGTTTGGCTGCATGGGAGCCGGTGGGTTCAAGCCCGGGGTGAGCCCGTGGACGGGGACAGCGTTGAAGCAGATCGCATCGATGCCGATCAGCAGCTCCGGACGCTTCTCGGGTACGAGCCTGGTGTCGCACAGCCAAACCTCACCAAAGCTCACCGACACCGTCAGCTACACGGTCACAGGCAGATTCGTGAAGGGCGGCAAGGCGACCGGGACGATCACCGTCAGGGAGAAGCTCACCCAAGCCGCGATCAAGACGCCTCAGACCTGTGGCCCTGCTCCGATGACCTTCGGAGCGTCCTCCTAGCTGCTAGCCGCTCTGGGCCGAGGGGTTGGCCGAGTTCCAGCCCCTCGGCGTCATCCGGCAATGCAGCGTCCAGGCTCTCGGCCCCCTTCAGCCCACGCGGCTGTTATCAAGCTGGCCTACGTTTCGCGGCGATGCTCAGCGACGATTGGCGACAACGGGTTCTGTCGCATCCTCCCCCGCTGAATCCGTCAGGGTTGAGCTGGTCTACGTGATGCGCGAAGAGATAAGCGCCGGCATTAAGTCCGCACCAGTCCCCCGAGAGCCCTTCCCAATGGGGCTGCGCCGTCACGAACCTATGTTCGCACAGTTCGCGAGCAGTCACTCTTTGCCGTTCTGGCAATACTCCAGGCGGAGCGCCGCGTCGTATAGGCTCGGTGCCCCAATCACGGAGGCTCCTTGTGAGCGTTTTGGTCAGGTTCGCACCCGATTCGTTGACGGCAGAGCAGTACGACACCGTTGTCCGTCGCCTCACCGAAGAGGGCATCCACCCTCCAGAGGGCCTCGACTATGAGGTCTGCTTCGGCTCGGGCGACAAGATGAAGGTCAGCCTGGTTATGGATTCGCAGGAGCAAGTCGATGCCTTCGCCGCACGCCTGATGCCGATCCTCGCGGAGTATGAGATCGATCCTGGACAGCCGGAGATAGTGCCGGTGCACAACATCGTCAAGCGCTAGAGAGGCCCTCCGGCCAGGAGCCGGTTTTAAGCGCCTGAAACGGCCTGATTCGGGCGAGATGACCTACCACTAGGGTGGCCCCTTTGGCCTCGTCGGCGTCTGAACCGCTCTCATCTGGGACGGCGACGCCCATGGCGGAGTGGAGTTTGGCTCAGACTGCTAGCAGCGATCGTCCGACGCCATAGGCTCTGCGAGGCGGGGTCAGGAGGTTCGTGAGCACGTTCAACACAAATCCCTGGGACATCGATCAGCTGCTGTCGATGATGGACAGCCGCAAGATCGTGCTTCCGGGGGAACTCCAAGGCGAGCACCGATATCGGTTGCCGCGCCGTGCCCGGGATCCTGATTGCCGACGGTGACTGGGATCAACCCTGCAATACTCCGGTTTTGTGAAGCACCTGACCGGCCTGCGTGCGGCGCTTCAGGCACAGATCGCGTCGGATGGCGCCGGTCCGCTTTTTCTCGAGGGTCAGAAAGACTCGGAAGTCCTTGACCTGGCTGGGATGACCTTTCCAAGGCACCTGGTTATCAAGGACTGTACGTTCTCCCAACTTGTGCTGGCGAACGCGAGCCTCCTTAGCCTCGAAGTGCGGGACTGCACGATAACCGGCCCCGTCATTCTTGACGACGCTGTGGTCCAGGGATCCGTTGTCGTGCTGTCTACGCGATGCAGCCACCTGGACGCCCGGAGCGTCCAGGTGGGAGGCGACGGTCTTGTCGACGTGGAACTCCTAAGCGAGGCTGCTGCGACGCGCACGGACAAAGCCGCGGAGTCGCAGGGCGCACCAGGATGGTCGACACCTCGCGCACATGCATCGTCGTACGCATACGGCGTGAACCTAGACAGTGCGCGGGTCGGCGGGAACCTCCGTGTTTCCGCCGTGCCGGCGCCGAGCGCCGCGAGCCCGACGGCGTTCGCGATCAGACTCCGCGGGGCACGAGTCGGACTCGAGTGCTCCATCGAAGGCGTGTTCCTCGGCGTCGACCCTGGCGGCCGATCCATCCACTCGGGTCAGGTTGAGATAGGAGATGCCTATACCGTGCGAGCTCTCTGCACCGGCGCGGTCGACATAGCGATGTCGACGTTAGGGTCGCTCTACCTCGCGCATGGTCGCCCGTACATCACACGATCGGCCGCAGTGCCCACGTCGACCTCGATCGGCGTTTTGCGCCCTGGTGATGGACTACCACAGTCGGGGGAGGGCGCAGCCTTTCCTCCACCGGCTCAGTATTTATCGCTCACGTTGAAGTCGACGAGAATCGCGAGCGATGCAAATCTCGCTGGGCTCCACGCGTCTGGCCGCGTCGTCCTGGACGGCGTTGTCGTGGGCGGCGACCTCCTCGTGCGGGCCGATGAGGGCTTCGACGCGCCTCGGCTCGGGGGAGACGACGCTCATGAAATCACGTTCAGCATGCGCGACGCCCACGTGGCTAATACGTTCTACTGGTACCCGCTTAAACCGTTCGCGGGCGTCGTTGACCTCCGGCGTACAACCGTCGGGATACTCGACGACAGCGGGCACGACCTCAACTCGTACACACGGTTTGGCGGAGCTCTCCGAGCCATCGACAAGCACGACGAGGTGGAGATGTTCTGGCGGGATGGGCAGTGCTCCGTGAGGCTCGACGGATTCTCATACAGTTCGGTTCGTGGGCTATCGGGGGAACTCGTCCCGGACACGGCCATCAACGTGTGGGTCACCCAGCGGTTGGAATGGATCGCAAGTGGATGGAGCGACTCCTCGCTCCGCGACTCATTCTCCTCAAGTCCGTACATCCAGCTTGCTGCCGTCCTCGAGGCCCGAGGCTACGACACGGCAGCCCGCGACGTGCTCTACGAGATGCACAGGAACGCCTTACGTCACGGACCGCGAAGGTCGCGCGTCCATCGCTTCGGACAGCGCGGCGTCGATGCCTTCGTCGGTTGGGGATACCGACCCCTCCGCAGCCTTATATGGGCAGCCGGCGTCGTCTTACTAGGCGCACTTGTCTACCACCAGCTCTTCGAAACCGGCTACATCGTCAGCACGAACAGGGATTTCGAAGGATCCTTCAGTCCGCTCCGGTACTCCATCGAGACATTCGTTCCCCTTCTCCACCGATCGGATTCGTGGGAGATCCGAAGTGCAGGCGTCGGGTGGCTCGGGATGTGCTTCTCGTATATTGAGGCCGCCGTCGGTTGGGCCGTTGCAGTCGCGCTGGCTTTCGTGATCGGGTCTCGGATCCGCGGAGAGCGTCGCATTTAAGACCGCTGACGCCTTGAGAGCGCCATGACTAATGATTCAAGGGAGGCGCCAGGTCTGATCGAGCAGATGGTCGCGTCGGGGCTCCGCTCGAGCTCGACCGAACGCTTAAGTCCCGATGTCGGGGTTTGTCTCGCTCGAGCAGGTAGCGGGCTAGGCATGGGATGGTTCCGCGTGGCGGCTGGATGCCATGGGCGGTCAGTGTCACGCGGGCGTGTTCGAGAGCGAGCCTGGTGAGCCGTGCTCGTGTTTGCTCGCGAGGTTGTGTGCGGCCCGTTCGGAGCTTCTTGACGGCTCGTTCGCTGATGCCTGCGGCGGAGAGCCATCTCACCCTGGATCAGCGAACCGGCGCCCCAGCGCCGCCACCGATCCAAGAGGCAGACGACTCAACCCTCGTCGAAGTGCTGGTCGGCGTCATGGATGTGCACGATGTCCACGCGCTCGAAACCGAGCCGCTCGAGACTCTCATCAAACGACCGCAGGGCCCCGTCGTAGCTGAAGTCGAAGACTGGATTGAGAGCCGGGACGCCGGTCCAGGTCGACTCCCCATCCGGACGGACTTGATTACCACATCTGTTTCGGGACCGACGGCGATCTCAAGGTCAGCGAGATTTGGGACTCGCAGGCGCAGCTGGATGCGTTCGGGGAGCGGCTGATGCCGATCCTGTCGGCAGAGGGCATCGTGATGGCCGGCCCGCCCGCCGTCTTCGAGGTACACAACCTCATCTGACGCTAGATCACCGCGAGCAAGGTGTTTGCCCCCTCGTCGTGGAGCATCAGGATCATCTCGGGGCCGGTCGCAGACCGCCTGAAACCCTGCGGCGGCATCCCGACACATTGGTGTGCCGCCGCCCCGACCTAGACGCAGGGAAGCCGTTTGAAGCGATGAGTCGAATACGCGAGCCACGGTTGGCGAGTGAAAAGCCGCATGCGCCAGTGTTCGGGAATGTTGCATGAGCAGCCTCGATCCGTTGCTTGCCGTGACCCAGGACATTCAGAGGCTTGAAACACTGGTGACCGTGTCGTACCCTCGTGTCCCCTGCTGATGTTGCGTGACGCATCGGCCACTTGCCTGTGAGCGAGAGGATGAGACCGTGTTCGATCGTCTGGATCGTCTAGCGCCGTTGACCGGGGTCGTGTTCGCGGTTCTGGCTGTGGCTGCGTTTGGAACGGCGTCGGGAGCGCCGAGTGAGACCGCCAGCGGCACACGAGTGATCGCTTTCTACGAGGCTCACGGCTCGAGCGCCAAGACGTCCGACTACCTGTGGATGTTCTCGTTGGCCTTCTTCTTGCTCTTTGCCGGGTCGTTACGCGGTTACCTGCGCCGCACACCGTCTGCGGCGACGCTCAGTTCCGTCGTCCTGGCCGGCGCGGCCGTGCTGACGGCCGGAGGCTGCGTGTACTTCGGTTTCGACTTCGCGCTCGCCAGCGTGCCAAGTCATCTCGCGCCGGCCGCAGCGCAGGCGCTAAACGTTCTCGCCCTCAAACTGTTCCTGCCAGTCTCAGCCGGCGGCCTAGTGTTCGGGATCGCGAGCGGCATAGCGATCCTGCGCGGCGCGCAGCTGCCCAACTGGCTCGGCTGGGCGGCGATCGTTATCGGGATCGCTACCGCGACGCCTGCCGGGCTTATAGGACTAGTCGCGTTCATCTTCTGGACCGCGACGGTCAGCATCCTTATCTGGAAACGCAGCAGAACAGACCTAGGAGCCCAACCTGCCGATACGCCGACCTCCACCATCGGCTGACAGCCAACCGCTGTGCTCGCCTGCGCCAGTGTTCGGCAATGTCCCCTCTGACCGTGGCTACCGCCTAAGGGGTTGCCCTGAGGCGTCATTCCGAGGAGGGGTCGCATGCGACCCCTCCTCGGATGCTCTCTTCTGAAGTTCTGGACTGCTGGGGCCGGTGGTCGTTAGCGGGTCGCGATCGTCACGCCTACGGGGGATTTGGCGCCGGTGATGAAGTGCTGGTTCGCAGCTGTCCCGTCGAGGTTGGCCCGGCCGATCGTTGAGCCGCGGGTTCCGTGGATGCCACCGAAGTTTGCCCAGTAGATATACGGGCCGCTGACCGCGATGCCGGCGGGAGAGTCGGCGCCCCTGATGAAGCTCTCGTTGACCGCCGACCCGTCGAGGTTGGCGCGGCCGATCGTCGTGCCAGTCAGGTTCGCCCCCTGATTGGCCCAATAGATGTAGCCGCGGGAAACAGCGATCCCGGCTGGGGCGCTTGCGCCGGTAATAAAGGTCTGATTCGCGTTGGTTCCGTCGAGGTTGGCCCGGCCGATCGTTGTGCCGTCGCTTCCACCGTTGGAGCCGTAGTTCGTCCAATAGATGTATCCGCCGGAGACCGCGATGCCCCACGGTCCCGTGGCGCCGGTGATGAAGTTCGAGTTCGCGCCTGTGCCGTCAAGGCGGGCTCGTCCGATCGTGTTCCCGTAGCGGCTTGCCCAGTAGATGTAGTTGCCGCTGATCGCGAGCGAATGAGGGCTGTTCAGACCGCCGATGAACTTCTGCCGAACCTTCGTTCCCGCGACGGTTGCCCGCCCGATCGTGGTACCGGGGCTGTTTGCGTCAATGCCGGGATTCGACCAGTACACATAGCCGCCATGAACGGCGACCCCGACCGGGCCTATTGCTCCGCGAATGAAGTTCTGGGCTGCACCCTTCCCCGTGAGAGCGGCGCGCCCGATCGTACCGCCGGTTCCGCTGACACCGTAGTTCGTCCAGTAGATCGCGGGCGTTGGCTTCGCCGCCACCTCGCCAGCCGAGGCGGCGCCCACGAGACCCGCCACAACGATCACCGCTCCGAGACCACCGAAACCAAACAGAATCCCTCGCCGCCGCATACAGCCATCCTCCCCGTTGATCGGCCGCCAGGGAAGCAGCCGAGATTGCACCACATCAAGATCCCGCCGGCCACTAAGAGGAGGCGCAATCCCGATTGTGACCCGCGGCCGACCGTATCACCTCCAGTCGCCCGGATATCTGCCCACGCGACGCGAAACTCCGTCAAGGCAGCGCTCCATCGCCAGAGCGAACACAGCGACGCACGAGGGACGCTGAAACCCGCTCGTGACAAAGCACTATCGCTTGCGCCAGCGTGCTTACGCCTGGTGGGGTTGCCGAACTACTGAGCAGACGAAATAGCCGCGGCTGGTTGTCGCCCGCGGCGACCTCACGCTGCCACCTTGAAAGCTCTCCTGTTTTGTCCAGCAAGCGCTATCCGCACGGTTGAGCTAAATCTGGAGTGCTCACAGCTCTGGGCAAGTTGCTGGATGCTGTGGCTAGGTGTGGCACGGGTTGGCCGCGCCTGCTGCGCCCGTGCGCGCATCGCCCGCTGGTAGGCATGAGCATGTCCCCAACTCCGTCCATCGATTCACGCGGGAGCGGGCGGCGGGCAGAAAAGTTGCCACCGCACGGAGCAAACAGGTGTTTTTGTTCTTGCCACGGATGCTGCCCGATTGCTGCCCCAAACGGATAGCTCCGAGCTCTTGCGGCGGCGTGGCGTAATCGTCATCCTCATCCGCATCAGAGTCTTACCGTCCGGCACCGTGACGTTCCTCTTCACAGACATCGCGGGCTCGACCGCGTTGCTCAAGAAGAGCGGATCTTCAGGCTACGCAGCGGTGTTGGCGGCGCACCGGCGCATCCTGCGAGAGTCCTGCGCGGCGCGCGGTGGAGTCGAGGTCGACACGGCCGGCGACAGCTTGTTCGTCGCGTTCTCGCGTGCCGCCGACGCGATCGGGGCCGCTCAGATCGCGCAGGCGGCGCTTGGCGACGGCCCCGTGCGCGTACGGATGGGGCTGCATACCGGCGAGCCACTTCTCAGTGATGGCGGCTACGTGGGGATGGACGTACACCGGGCTGCTCGTATCGCGGCGGCCGGGCACGGAGGCCAAGTTCTGGTCTCGCTCTCTACGCGAAACCTGGTCGAGGACGCCGAATATCTCGACCTCGGCGAGCACCGGCTCAAGGACCTGACCAAACCGGAGCGGCTGTACCAGCTCGGTGGCGAGGAGTTCCCGCCACTGAAAAGCCTGAACAGCACCAACCTGCCGCTCGCGGCAAACCCGCTCGTCGGCCGCGCGATCGAGCAGGCGGAGCTCACCGCTCTCATTCGCGAGCGGCGCCTGGTGACGGTCACAGGCACCGGCGGCACCGGGAAGACGCGGCTGGCCTTGCAAGTCGCCGCTGAACTGCTCGAGGAGTTTGCGGGCGGCACTTTCTTCGTCTCGCTCGCAAGTCTCACGAACCCGGATCTCGTGGTGCCTGCCGTCTCGCAGGCGTTTGGGGTGACAGAAGCGGCTGCGATCCCGCACGCGAAAGCACTAGTCGTCCTCGACAACTTCGAACACGTGTTGGACGCCGGGCCGAACATCGCGAGGTTGCTGGCCGAGGCGCCTTCGCTGAAGCTACTCGTGACCAGCAGGACCCCGCTCCACCTATCGCTTGAGGCGGAATACGTTCTCGACCCCTTGCCGCATGACGCCGCCGTCGAGCTGTTCCTGCATCGGGCTCAGGCGATCCAGAGGCCTGTTGAGCCGACCGAGACGATCAGCTCGATCTGCCGGCGGCTGGACGGACTGCCGCTCGCGCTCGAGCTGGCGGCGGCCCGGCTGAAGCTCCTCGAGCCGCCAGCGCTACTCGACCGCCTGCACGTGCGGTTGCCCCTCCTCACCCAAGGGCCGCTTGACTTGCCGGAGCGCCAGCGGACGCTCGAGGCGACGATTGCGTGGAGCTACGACCTTCTCGACGGTGAAACACAGACCCTCTTCGCCAGGCTGGCGGTGTTCGCCGACACCTTCGCCATCGAGGCCGCCGAACGGATCGCCGGGGCCGACCTGGACACCCTCGCGACACTCGCCGACGCCAGCCTGATGAAGCCGATCGGAGAGAACCGCTGCCTCCTCCTCGGCACGATCCGCGAGTACGCAGCGGGGCAGCTCGAAGAGACCGAGCGCGAGGAGCTCACCGCCAGGCACGCCGCGTACTACCTCGAACTGGCCGAGCGTGCGACCCTGGAACTGACCGGCGAGGAAGCAGCGACCTGGCTCGCACGGCTGGACGACGACCACGCGAACCTACGGACCGCGCTCGACGGACTCACCGACCCTCGCGACATTGTTCGGCTCACGAAGGCCCTATGGCGCTTCTGGCTTGTTCGCGGGCACTTCCAGGAAGCCCAGGCTCGGATCGAGTATGCGCTCGGCGTGGAGCCGAAAGGCGAGCACCTTGCAGAGCTCCAATACGACCTCGCCGCGATCGTCAGCTCTCGCGGCGACACCGCTGAGGGCGGGAGGCTCTTCGCCGCGGCCCTCGCCGGCTACCGGGAGCGCGGCGACCGCGTCGGCGAGGCCCGTTCGGTGATGGGGCTCGGCCACATGTCAGGCGACTTCGGCGACTGGGAGGCCGCGCGAGGCTACTACCGCGATGCCGCCGAGCTTTACCGCGAAATCGGCTATGAGCTAGGCGTCGCCGGCGTACTCGGAGACCTCGCGAGCCTGCTCGTTCGCGCAGGGCAGGCCGAGGATGCACTTCCAGTAGCAGAGGAATCCGTCGAGCTGGCGCGCCGACTCGGGTACGAGCAGGGCGTGTCCCTTTCCCTCGCTACCCAGGCTTACGCCAACCTGGCACTCGGCCACCACCGGCAGGCTCACGAGCTCCTCGTCGAGAGCACCGAGCTCGCCCACCGGCTGGGCTACCAACACGGCCTCGTCTACTGCCTGAACGCGGTCGCGCAGCTCGCGTACCAGACAGGCAACCTCGAGCGAGCCGCGAACAACTTCGCCGCAGCCCAGCAGCTCCGCCGTGAGATCGGGATCGACCACGACCCCGACGACGCCCTGGTAGCGGACGCACGCGCGGCAGTCGAGACGACCCTCGGCCGAAGCCTCGACCGACCGGACTTGTTGGGCGCCGACCTCGCCGAGCTCGTCGCGGCAGTTCGCAGCTGAGCGGTGTGGAAGGCGTGGCGGGCCGGACGGATAGGTGCGTGCCGCGCCGGCGAGGCGATGACCGCGTCAGCAGGTGGCCCCCGCTGGTGACCGCAAGCGCCGGCGAGCGCGTTGTCGTCGGTCGGTTACCCATTGAACGGAGCTAGCCGCTATCCACGAGTTACTTTAGACATCCGCGGCGTACTCCGAAACGTACCGTCTTCATACACTGCAAATACGCTGCTTCTACGCCCCTCACGGCGTTTCCTAAGCCGCGTGCGCAAGTTCGATTCTTGCCGGGGCATCGCGTATCGAGGCTCCTGGACACGCGAATTCCCTGGTAAACCCGGGTTCGCGTGGTCTTCGAACGATGACGCGCGACACCGCTCAGAACCGCCTGAAGTGGCCCCGCGCAGTGCCCAAGGGGGCCGCGCGGGGCCGCCCACGCCGCAGGATGCGGCGCACCGTCACCGTCTGCGGGCGCTCCGCAAGTCCCGCCCCGACCTTGACCCGGTCGCCCTCGCTGACCCCGTGGACGTTGATCACAGCCGTCTTCAAGGCACTCCCGAAGCTCATGCGGTCCTCGTCGCCGTGATAAGCCCACGTGATCTGCGACGGCGTCACCGAGTACTTTACGCGAGTCTTCTTCGAGCCGCGATTCGCGGCCACCGACTCCCGCTGCCTGCACCCCGGCCAGAGCACGCCGGGTCGGGTGCCGTGCCGCAGTGTCGAGGGGCCGCTGATCGGAAACCTCACACACCGTTGCCCGGGGTGCGTTGCTGGTGTGGAGCTTCGGTCTTTACTAGGATCGCGTTCGCGGCGGTCTGAGCACCTTGGGTCAGCGGTGCTCGGGGGTCGATCCGTATATCCGGCAAAGGGAAGCGAGTGGCGCTTCCGTCAAATCAAGGGGACAGGATGATCAGGTCTGGTAGCGGGTGGCGGCTTCGTTTCGGGCTTCTTAGCCTGCTTGTTGTGAGCATCTCATTGACGGCATGGGTCGGCTCGTCTGCAGCGGCGACGACAACAACCTTCATCTACACCGGCGTGGAGCAGACCTACAGCGTCCCTGCTGGGGCGGTTGGGGTGACGATCACCGCCGTTGGGGCTCCGGGTGGTCATGGCGGTTTCTCGTCCGGCGTTGCCGGTGGCTACGGGGCGTCCGTGAGTGCGACCGTGCCGCTGCAAGCAGGAACGACGACGCTCTACGTTGAGGTCGGGGGCATCGGCGCTTCGCCGGCGGGGTGCGGCAGCGCGGTCTTCGCTTTCAACGGTGGCGGCGGCAGTTACTGCGGCGGCGGCGGCGGCGGCGCGTCCGACGTACGTCTCGACTCGGCAACGACAGCGCTCACCACGACGGATAGCCGCCTTGTTGTCGCAGGCGGCGGCGGCGGGGGGGCAACCGGAGATAGTTGCGGTGGCCCGGCCGGCGGCGCCGGGAACACTGCGGTGACCGGGGCCGGAAACGGCGGCGATGGTAACGACACGAACGCCCCGCCGAACTGCACCGCTGCGGCTGGCGGAAACGCCGGTTTGGCCGGAACGGAAGGCGGGATCGGAGGTGCGAACAGCCCCGAATACAACGGGGGACGTGCGGGCAGTGGATCGCTCGGCCAGGGAGGTACCACCGCCAGCAACCAGGGCGCCGGCGGAGGAGGCGGCTACTGGGGCGGCGGCGGCGGCGGCGCAGGCTTCGTCGGCGGCGGCGGCGGAGCCGGATCAAGCTTCTGGATCCCGGGCGCGACGGGCACCTCGATGAGCATGGACACGACCGGTACACCAACTGTTCAGATCACGCCGGTCTTCGCGGGGGCAGCAGAGCAGCTCACCGAACTGCTCGCTGCTGTCACGGGCGTCGGCCCCGGCCACGCCCTCGCCGACAACGTCAAAGACATCCAGAGGCACGTTACGAAGAACCAGAAGAAGGACGCCTGCCACGACCTGGGTGACTTCATCCACCAGGTGAACGACATGGCGAAGGGCAAGAAGCCAAAGATCACCGCAGCCCAGGCGGCGTCGTTCATCGCGCAAGCGCAGAGCATCAAGGCCACGCTCGGCTGCTAACCAACGCGCACCAACCTACCAAGCACCATGGGAGGCCCGCCACGGCGGGCCTCCCCTCTCCGTCCCCCAACTCCCGCTGCCAGCATTTCGGACAGAAGCCGCCGAGGGTCAGGTGCCGCGCCAAAGCGTCGACAGGACGGGCAGCCGAGCGGTCAGCCGCCCGAGAGCATCGAAGGCGGCCGGATAGACGATCCGACCGGCGAGGTCGGGGCTGTATCCCGGGAGTCGCTTGACCATGAAAGCGTCGTCGGGGATCTTCGGATGCGGGGGGTGAAGCCGAGCGCGCTCGCCCGCTCGAAGCCGAAGCGGGGATAGTACGTCGGAATGCCCTCGACCATGACGGCGGGTTCGCTTGCTTCTTCGGCGCGGCCGAGCACGTCCCGGATCAGCCAGGCCCCGCGAAAGGGGCCGCGCGATCCGCGATCACTCTCCTCGAGCCAATGAGGCAGAGGGGTCTGCCTGACAGTCCCGGTGCTGATGTGCGACCAGCGAGCCAGCAGGTAACGCGCACTTGACACACAAGTGAGGGGAGCCGACACTCCACGGATGGCTACTGCATGGCGCCTATTCGTGCTCGCCGGGTTGCTGTGCGCGTTTGCCGTGCTAGGCGCAGGCGCCGACGCCGCTGACACTGGAACCTGGACGACCGCCTGGACGCGCACCCCTCTGTCGACGACGGTCACCAAGGGAACGTCAAGCGTCCAGGCGACTGTTCCGAGCCAGATCAAGAATCAAACGATTCGGCTGATCACGTGGACGACGCTTGGCGGCTCTCAGGTGCGAGTGAAGTTCACCAACCGCTTCTCGACGGCACCGCTGGTGATCTCGAGCGCACATGTGGCGCTTCGGCAAACCGGCGGGACGATCCAGGCGGGATCCGATCGGGCTCTGACCTTCGGCGGCAGTCCTTCGCTCACGATCGCCGCCGGGCAAGAGGTTTGGAGTGACCCGGCCGCTCTGGTCGTTCCGCAACATGCGGACATCGCCATCAGCATGTACCTCCCAGGAACGTTTACCCCGAAGACGTTCCATCCAACGGGGCTCAAGACCAGCTATCTGTCGCAGGCCGGCAACTTCGTCTCGACAAGCACAATGCCGCAGCCCACAGGATTCGGCGCGACGAGCACGACGACACAGGTGCTCTTCGTCTCCCAGGTTCAGGTACTGGCCGCTCGAACGCCGCGTACGATCGTCGCTCTCGGTGACTCCATCACCGATGGCGCGTGCTCGAACAACGACACAAACGGGAGTTGGCCGGATCTCCTATCCGCGCGACTTCCCGCGCTCGCCGATGGAACCCCTGTCGCTGTGATCAACGCAGGCATCGGGTCAAATCGGTTCGAGGCATCAGACGGTGCAGGCCTCTCCGGCATGCACCGTCTGCCCGAGCTCCTGAGCGAGCCAGGCCTCAGGTGGATCATCCTCTTCGAGGGCATCAACGACATCTCCTACGAGCACGCGACCGCGGCAGGAATCATCGACGCCTACAAGAACGCGGTCGCCCAGGCACATGCCGCAGGTGTCGGCGTCATCGGAGTGCCGCTCCTGCCGATTCGGCACTCGACAAAGGATGTCGGCAACAACGAAGCCACACGCGAGGCCGTTAACACCTGGATTCGCACGAGCGGGGGATTCGACAAGGTCGTCGACTTCGAGCCCGTGATGGCTGACCCTGCCGACCCGCTGAGCCTACGGGCGAGCCTGACCTGCGACCACGTTCACCCGAACCAGGCCGGTTACCGGGCCATGGCCAACTCGATCGATCTCAAGCTCCTCAGCTAATCGTTCTTCTCGGACCAAGCGTTTCCTAAAACCGCGTGGGCAAGGTCGTCCCACGGGGACAGCGAACGTAGCCCGGTCAGGCCGCCGCCACGGATTGAAATCTTGAGCGGGTACGCGCAACGCCGAAGAGAACGCGGGGCAGGGGGCCGCCGAGGGGGCCACGCAGTCGCAAACTACCTCGGCAAGCCACTTGACCGGCGTTTCCTAAACCGCGTGCGCAAGTTCGGTTCTTGCCGGGGCATCAGTTTTCTGCCTGCATGCGGGCGGATTTGCGCGAGGCGCTTGCTTCACGAGCGGTCCAGCCCCTGAGGAACTCCGCCCGGTGCGCTGGCAGCGGGAGGTTCGGGGCCGGGAAGGAGGAAGGCCCGCCGGAGCGGGCCTCCTCTGCTGATGTGCAGCTTCCTCCTTTCAGCTCCCTCGACTGATGCCCGGCCTGTCGGCGCTGGCGCTGCATCCCCGATGGATTAGGGGAGCAGGTGGAAGTCGAGGTTCGTCTTGTTGCCAGCCATCCCACGTACTTTCACGTAGCCGCGAGCGTTGGCGTAGATGCCCGTGCCACCCGTTACTGCAAGCGTGAACTTCGACGGCCCCTGCTCAATGGCGGACTGTCCGCTGACGATGATCGTGCCGCCGGGGAGGTTGGCCTGAACGTTGAACACGGCCCAGCCGTTGGCACCGTTGTTGGTGACGACGAGGAACTCGGCGGCACCGCGATCACTGCCGACCTTCGCGCCCCGCTTTGTTCCGGCCCACTTGTAGAGATCCTCGGAGATCGGGAACTGGTCGCCCGCGACCGGGGCGCGATCGAACATGAAGTTGTTGAACGGCTGCCCCTTGCCGTTGTCCACGGCGAGCAGACTGAACGTCTGCGGACCGCGGATCGCTGCAGCCGACGCCACCCACACGGCAACCGACACGACGACCAGTGCGAGCACGACCCCGTACTTCCTCATGTTGTTCTCCTCTAGACGGATAACTCTCGCCCCCAGACCAACGGGAGCCTCAACGTTCCACGGCGCGCTGACGGCTGTCAATCCGTCGCAAGGAGCATCCGATCTCAACCTGAGGGCTGAGATCCATACCCGATGTTGCGTTCTACTCGGAGTGCTGGCAGCGGGCGTTCTGCGAATTCGCCTGGGAAACGGACGAGTTTCCAGTCTTGCTGGTGCGTTGGTAGTTGGCGCTTGCTCGCCGTCGCCAGCCCTGTGCAAGACCCTTTCGTTCAGGCGGCGGGTGGCGCTGGCGCGTCTATTGGTCGGAGGAACATGACAATGCTGACGATCCCCACCCAGATGATCACCGCGAGGAACGCAATCCACCCGACGATAGGAACCACGGCCGCGATCCCGATCACGATGCCGAGCCACCCCAACCATTTCGGCAGGACACCCGAGTGTGCGATCGCGATCCCGTACCCGATTGCGAAACCGGCGAGGCCGACGAGAAGCGAGACGAAGAAGACGTCGTTGGCGAGGACATTCAACGCCTGCTCCGCGGCCGGGTCGATCTTCGCGGGTGCGTCGACGGCCGCGGAAGTCAGCCCAGCGGCGGTAGCCAATGCGAGCGCAAAGACGATGCCGCCGCCGAAGCCCAAAGCGATCAACCCGTCCGATGCTGATCGCCTGCGTAGGTAGGAGCGGAGAGCGGCCGCGAAGAGGAGGACGAAAAATGCACCGTAGCCAAGCAGGTAGACAGTTGCGTTCTGCGACTTGTGGTGTGCCGTGTACCAGGAGACAACACGCTGGGCCGACCAGTCCGCGTTCGGTGAGCTTCCGCCCACCACAAATGCCGCCACGAGCAGACCTGAGAACACAAGACCTGTCAGGGACGCCAAGCGACTCCAATGCGCCGTCATTGCTTCCTCCCTTGCCGCAGGGTGACCAGCTTTGTGACGAAGCTAACGAGCGGGGGTCGGTGGGTCAAGGACGCTGCGAACTGCCGTGATCTGAGCGAACTGAGCGCACCTAACAGCACCTGACAACTGCTCGAGACAGTCGGTGTGTCTCGACTCATGTGATTCCCAAACCGCGTGCGCAAGTTCGATTCTTGCCGGGGTCATGAACTCTCTCTTGCCGCGCCTGCTCGCCGCCCTGCCCTTGCAGCAGCATCTCGGGGCCGCGGGGCTACAGTGGGCTCGGTGCGGCGCTCACTTTCGATCGGGCTGGCGATGCTGGTGCTCGGGACCTGCGCCGTCGGTTGCGGCGGTACCCGAACCGAGACCGTCACGGTCACCCGGACCGTGACGGTTCAGACGACCACGCCGGCCGGTCCGCCCGGGGCTGCGTCTTCTGCCTGCACGAGTGACGATCTCGGTGGGAGCTTCGCAGCCGTTCGCGGCAGCGCCGGCGCCGGACAGATCACGTACGCGCTCAGGCTGACGAATACATCCAGCTCACAGTGCTACGTCGCCGGGATCCGCGGCCTCCAGCTTCTCGACGCGCAGGGCGGCGCGTTACCGACCTCGGTATCGAGCGCCCACCCTGGGCAAGAGACCGCGGCGAAGATCGAGCTCCAACCCGGTCGTTCAGCCGAGGCCGAGGCGCGATTCTCGCCCGACGTCGACGGTCCCGGCGAGCCCCCGGCTCAGCCCAACCCCGGCAAGCCAGAGGCTTGCGAGCCAACCGCCGCCAAGTTGCAGGTCACGGTCTCCGGCGGGGGCACCCTCGTCGTGCCCGTCAGTCCCCCGACGCCGGTCTGCGAGCACGGCGCACTGAGCATGTCGCCGCTCACTGCGGCCTAGTCATCCCGGGGCGACCGAGGGAAGCCCGTGCGCCAGGGTCATCGCCGTAGCCACGGCCGCAATCACCATCGCACGTTCGCGAAGAGGAGCTCAGGGGAACACGTACGGCAGGGTGAGCGTGCCGGCCGCGAGCAGGACCACGCAGCCGAGTCGGATCGCCCGGTCGCGACGCGGTGAGGTCGCAAGCGCCGCGAGGCCCCAGTACAACGCCGGTGCGAGCATGCCGAAACGGGCCTCGGACTCGATGGAGCCGCTCGTCAGCGGGACGAGGAGGACGAGCAGCCCCGCGACGATCCAGGCACGAGGCGTGCCGGCGCGCGCCGCGAGGAGGAGGAGCACGGTGTAGAGAACGATCGCCACGGCGTCACGGGCGAGCCAGGGGTCGTGCTGGAGGGTCGGGATCAGCCGGTCGACGGCGTGCGGCACACCGGTGAGGGAGAACGAGCGTCCCCACGCACGCTGGGCGGCACCCCATGCTCCGAAGTCGTGGAGCGCCCACTCGAGGTAGAGGGGATAGGTCAGCAGCGCCACGGGCGCTGCGGCGACGGCGGCGACGGCGCGGCCACGTGCGACCGGGTCGAGCCGCGGCCACGCCGCGGTCGCGCAGGCTGCTAGCGGCAGCACCAGGAACACGCCTTCGGGGCGCGAGAGCGTGGCCGCGGCGGCCAAGATCGCTGCCGCGCCGAAGCGGTCGCGCAGGGCCAGGAGCGCCGTGAGCGAGATCGCAAGGAGAACGAGGCTCTGCGGGTAAACCATCGAGAAGACGAAGCCCATGGGGAACACCGCTGCGTAGATCGCCGCACGACGGGCGACCGGCTCGGGGAAGTGACGCCGCCCGAGCTCGTAGAGCGCCAGCAGAGCTGCGGGAAGGGCGACGTTGGAGAGGATGATCCCGCTCGCCATGAGGCTGATCCCGGCATGGTGGGCGAGCCGGAGGATCAGTGGATAGAGCGGGAAGAAGGCAGGGTCGGACTGCCGCCCAGGGACGAG